>Ga0315290_10001925_pt1 | contig 14460 bp, 8 predicted proteins | sample YL17G12_0_MG_FD_203627 | JGI IMG/M metagenome (GOLD analysis project Ga0315290, IMG submission 203627) | Sediment microbial communities from Yellowstone Lake, YNP, Wyoming, USA - YL17G12_0 | ecosystem: Environmental > Aquatic > Freshwater > Lake > Sediment | place: USA: Wyoming | collected... | reverse complement strand
AATTGACTAACAATGAGGCAGCGGGTTGACAACGACAATCGCATTAGCAGGCAAAGGCGGCGTTGGGAAGACCACAATTGCTGGAATGGTTATCAAATATCTTGCCCAGAATCAAACGGGCAGTATTCTTGCGATTGATGCCGACCCTTCATCCAATTTGAACATGGTGCTTGGTCTCGATCTCGAATGGACTGTTGGTGACATTCGCGAAGATATGCTGGCTCAGGTAAAGTCATCCCTGACTGAGGGCGGGGCGGCCATGGGTGTCATGCCGGGCGGAGCTAGCAAGCGCGAGTATCTCGATTATCACATTCGTTCTTCTCTGGCTGAGGGCTCACGCTTTGATCTGATCGCCATGGGACGCGGAGAGGGCCAGGGCTGCTATTGCGCCGTCAACTATAACTTGCGCGAAGTGATTGATTCATTGAGTAAACATTATGCATATGTTGTGATCGATAATGAAGCCGGCATGGAGCATCTCGCGCGCCGTACCACGCGTGATGTTCAACATCTGCTTATTGTCAGCGACCCAACCCAACGCGGACTGGTCGCCGCACAGCGGATCGCAGAGATGACCGGAGAGTTAAACATTAGAATCGAAAAAAGTCATTTGATCGTGAACCGTGTTCAAAGTAAGGAATTACCTGCTCCGTTAATATCAGAAATTGAAAAGATAAACGTCCCTTTGCTTGGAGTCATCCCAGCCAATACAGATCTAACCACCTTTGAGGTTTCAGGCAAACCCCTCATTGATCTTGGAGATGATTCGCCTGTCTATCAGGCTGTTGAGAAGATGATGGATACAATACTAAAATAAAATTCGTCAGCCGTTTTTCAACAAATCCGCCGATGGAAACCCCTTTCGAGTTCGACCCCCATCTCACCCCACAAATACCCTTATTAGGCAAAATCTGGCAAAATACCCTCTATTTATAGGCCTAAAGCCAACTGCCTTCTGCTTACTATTTCAGCCTATGACTTTCAATTCCCAAAATGGGGACTTCCGTCTCTTGCAAGAAGTAGTGAAATAATGGACAATTGGGATATCTGAAAAAGGAGACCCTATGACAAAACAGTTTGTCCCTACCAAGCTAAAACTTGTCCGTCCTGTTCCTTCGGATATTGACATCGCCCAGGCCTCGGACATCAAGCCCATCGCCCTGGTGGCCGAGGAAGTTGGAATTTTACCCGAGGAATTGGAATTTTACGGCCCTTATAAAGCCAAGGTGAAGCTTGAAATTCTTGAACGACTGAAGAATATTCCAAATGGAAAGTATGTTGACGTGACTGCCATCACTCCCACTCCTTTGGGCGAGGGCAAGACCACCACCACCGTCGGTCTTTCTCAGGCTCTGGGCGCTCATTTGGGCAAAAAGGTCTTCACCGCCATTCGTCAGCCTTCGCAGGGGCCCACCTTTGGCATCAAGGGCGGCGCTGCTGGTGGTGGTTATTCGCAGGTGATTCCGATGGAAGATTTCAACCTACATCTCACCGGCGATATCCACGCCATCACTGCCTCCAACAACCTGTGCGCTGCCGCCATCGACGCCCGCGTGTTCCACGAGAGCGAGCAGGATGATGGGAAACTCTTCAATGCCCTCTGCCCGCCTGACAAGCAGGGGCAGCGCAAGTTCTCCCCGTCCATGCTTCGGCGTCTGAATAAATTGGGCATTCCTAAGCTTGATCCGAACGAACTGACTCCCGAAGAGCGCAGTCGCTTCGCCCGCCTGGATATTGATCCAGCTTCTATTACCTGGCGTCGGACGGTCGATACCAACGACCGGTTCTTACGCGAAATTGAAGTCGGCCTTGGGCCTGAAGAAAAAGGTAAAACCCGCCGGACCGGGTTCGACATCACCGTAGCGAGTGAGATCATGGCCATCCTGGCGCTGACCAATGATCTGCGCGACATGCGCGAACGTCTCGGACGAATGGTAATCGGCACGGACCGAAAGGGTGGCGCCGTCACCGCCGAAGACCTGGGCGTGGCGGGCGCCCTCACCGTCCTGATGAAGGATGCCATCAAGCCCAATCTGATGCAAACTCTGGAGGGGACACCTGCTCTAGTCCACGCCGGACCATTCGCCAACATTGCCCACGGTCAGTCGTCCATCATTGCCGACCGCATCGCTCTCAAGTTGGTCGGTCCCGAGGGATATGTGATCACCGAGTCCGGATTTGGCGCGGATATTGGCATGGAGAAATTCTTTGATATCAAATGCCGCTACTCCGGCCTCATCCCGCAGGTGGTGGTTTTGGTCGCTACCGTGCGCGCCCTTAAAATGCATGGCGGCGGCCCGAAGGTGGTGGCGGGTAAACCCCTTGCTCCCGAATACACCGAAGAAAACCTCGATCTGTTGCGCAAAGGTCTGCCCAACATGGCCCGCCACATCAAGAACGCCCTGAAATTTGGCGTCAATGTGGTGGTGGCTGTCAACTCCTTCTCCAACGATACACCCGCCGAAGTGGAGATCGTCCGGCAGGCGGCGTTCGAAGCGGGAGCGATGGACGCGGTCGTTTCCACCCACTGGATGGACGGCGGCGCAGGCTCGCTCAAGCTGGCCGAGGCGGTGGTCAAGGCGGCCGATAAGCCCAACCAATTCAAGTTCCTGTATCCTCTGGAACTGTCGATCCGCGAAAAACTGGAGATCGTTTGCAAGGAGATCTATGGCGCAGCCGGCATAGAGATCCTGCCCGAAGCCCAGGCCAAGATTGACCTCTACACCAAACTCGGCTTCGATAAACTGCCGTTGTGCATGGCAAAAACCCATCTTTCATTCAGCCACGATGCCGCAATCAAGGGCGCACCCAACGGTTTCACAGTCCCTGTGCGCGACATCCGCGCCTCGGTCGGAGCGGGCTTCCTTTATCCGCTTCTGGGCGAAATGCGCACCATGCCCGGTCTGCCCACCCGCCCGGTTTTCTACGACGTGGATTTGGATCTGGATACCGGCAAGGTGCTCGGCTTGTTCTAACCGTCATTCCCATAAGGGGCTGTCTGGCAAGAAACTCCAAACAGCCTCTCAAATGGAATAAAGTGACGAGAAATAGCAAGGGAAAGAAATTGGTGGCTTAAACAGCCGCCAATTTTTTCTTATTATGGGCAATGCTCACCAACATCCACTCGGTATTTACCTTTTCCTGACCTCGTAGATGGAATCTACGGAAGCCCATGTTATGTTTTACGATCCCAAACACCGTCTCCACCTCGATGGAACGTGCGGATCGCAAGCACTGCCCCTGCTCACTGGTGAGGTTGGCTCTGGCCTAGCGGCGATATTCCAATAAGCAAAAACTTATCCGGATCTTGCGGTTGCCTTTCGTTTTGCTTCTAAGCGGTTTGAGCGGACATTGGCTGCATTGGTCGCATTCAAAATTACGTCGGTCGGTTCGATACCCATTTTCTGTGGTGTAACGGGAAGTATACTGAAAGTGCAGCCGCAGGTGGGCTGGACAGATAAATTCGTCTTTATCCGGGTCATAACAAAAGTTCTCGGCTCGAAACTGGTGTTTGCGAATAAAAGGTATTGTACTTGACGAAGTTCCCCAGCCCGGGTTGTTCCAGATAAGCAATTTTCTTCACCGCCATAGCCTGCACCCGTCCCCTCGTTTTGGGGTAGGCGTCCCAACTGGGGAGGCATTCTTTCTAAATGGGGAGTGAGACAGGATGTGTCCCCTGCCCGTCCGTGCACACCATACCCGACGACAAACTGGCACTCGGTTCCGATCTGCACATTGTAGGTCGGTTTTGGCCACGGTCGTTCCGCTAACTCCAAACCATTGACCCCCTTGGACCAGTGTATAATTCTTCAAAGAGATGAATAGGAGAACACATGGCGATCGAATGGAATTACGAGATAATGACAACCGGATCATCAGAAATTGACGAGGAGCACAAGGAATGGATCCGTCGATTCAACCAATTCGACGATGCCGTAGTTAACAGGCAAGGAGTTGAGGTGATCAATGATTCTCTTCAATTCTTTTTATCATATTCCAAATCCCATTTTCCTCACGAAGAGGCCTTTATGGAACAATACAAATGTCCCGTTGCTGCGTTGAATCGAGCTGAACACGGTCGATTTCGGGAAAAACTTCTAGCGCTGGAAACCTGGGTTCGGTCTGAGGGCCCGAGTTTAGTGGAAGTAATTGGGCTTAAAGGGGATATGGAGCAATGGCTGGTAAATCATATATGCAAAATTGACACGCAACTGCGCACCGTGGTCAATCCCAAGATTACACCGCGAACATCCTCTAATTCTTAAAATCCTCAAGAAGAGCATTCTTTTTCTCGTGGTTGGCGCGTTAATCGTGGATACTTGGATTGTTTCAACTTTTGCCCTTCCCGCCGTATCAACCCTTAATTCGTTAGGCAGCCTGCAACTCCACAATATAAACTATGTTTTGTCTATATCCAATCAAAGGTGAAATATGATCCGAATATTTTTGGCATCCATCATACTGATGCTTGGGCTGGCTGGCTGCAATCTGCCAGGAGCTCCCGGTGGAGGAATAACAACCACCCCGACCGATGATGTGCAAATCATTGGCCAGACTGCCGAAGCGACAGGGGTAGCCACATCCACACCCAACGCCATCCTCCCCGTCCCAGTCAGCTCAATCCAAATTGAGGGAGTGCCGTACAAAGCATATCAAATTCCTAGTGACCCATTCCGGTTCGTTTGCCAGGAGCCCTGCCCGCTTGATCTGCAATACATTTTCGCAGAATATGCCGGCTTTCGCCTCGCCCATGCCATGCTGATCACATTGACCGGAGTTGATACCCTGATCGAGCTGCAGCCAGTGGACATGCATTTGGTATTCGAAGACAGTATATGCAGTGAACTCCCAGGTGGGCATGCCTATATATATTCTCTCACGCGAAAGGCCTACACCTGCACCGATGGACCCGGGTATTACCCCACCATCGAGGAGAAGATTCGGATGGCGGCTCAGCCCGATGGACAATATTTTCCTCTTCACGAATACATGCACACGATTTTCTTTGGGAGAATCTCAGGGAAAGCAGGGAATTTCCAGGATTATAAAGCTGAGTTTTTTCACGATTTTGTAGTGCCGCTTCCCTCTTATGCTATCGGGATTTTAGACGATGCCGGATTCTGTTCCTACCGCGACCGACTTCCTCCCGGGGACTATGACGGATGGTTGATCTCTGAACTCTGCCGGCAAAATGGTTTCCAATTGACGCACCTGGCTCTTAGTCTGATCGAGTTGGACAAATTATATCAATCCGGCGCAGGCCAGGTTTATCAGGAAGGGTACGAACATCCTGTGCCGAGCGTCGCACAATTCCGTGACATCCTCAACCGTTTGCTGGGTAGCGACACAACTCATGCCTTTGCCGATGCATGCTGGCCTCCCGAGTTATTTGGCAACAGTTATAGTATTTCTCCTGCCTGTCTCATCATATCGACAGTAGGTACTGCAACACCGGTTAAATGACGGTCACTAATCAATTGCGCACCGCGAGAATCAGCAACGGAATACCCAACTCCTACAAACGCTCAAAGCACTCATATTGCTTATCGATCTATTAATATGATTATGCCCATTCAAATTCCCGGAATACAAATATGGGTTGAAGCTGTTCTTCCCTCCTGACAAATCAGTACTATTGTTCTAAAATTTGCCCAGGCAAGGGACGGCCGCAAGCCCCGTCCCTTTTTATGTTTAACCCACGCGCCGTCCCTAGCTCCGTCCTCGACTCAGTCTCCACCTCCTTCCTTCTGGAACTTCTGAGCCATCGGATACATCTGGTACCTCTTCTACCTCCTGCCTTCTGCTCATAAGAAGTAATAAATGACAGACTAACCTCCTCCAGCTAACCGTCCCAACGTGGTGCCCCGCGCGGCAAGACCAATGCCCTCAAACATGGCTTTGATTCACATTGGTTCACCCGCAAGGAACGCAAACGCCTCGATCGTGTTCCCGATGGGTGAACTCAAAGACGAAGAAACCAGCCTCAACATCCTGGTCAACCATATCTTCGCCTCTATGTCAACGAAGAAATAAGGAGTATCGAGAACTGCAGAAGAGATCGTATTTGTTCCTCTTTTTTTCCCATCAGCAGCAACCTTTTCTTACCTTCCTCTTACAACCCCATGCTATAATCCGCCCGAAAGGGATTTTTCATGCTCCAGAAATTTGTCAAAACCTTCGGGGGCGACCCCAATAAACGCGAGATCGAAAAGACCACCGACCTGGTCGGGCAGATCAACGCCCTCGAGCCTGAATTCGAAGCCCTGAGCGATGAGGCTCTGCACATCAAAACAGATGAGTTCCGCCTCCGGCTTACAACCGAATTGGATGGTCTCGATAACGGGAAGGAACGCCTGGATATTGAGAAGGCCGTCCTGGATGAGATCCTGCCCGAAGCTTTTGCGGCGGTCCGCGAAGCCGCCAAACGCACCATCGGTCAGCGCCATTACGATGTTCAGCTCATTGGCGGGATCGTTCTGCACCAGGGCAAGATCGCCGAGATGCGCACCGGCGAAGGTAAGACCCTCGTTTCCACCCTCCCCCTCTACCTGAACGCGCTGACCGGCCGCGGCATCCACCTGGTGACGGTCAATGATTACCTAGCCCGCCGTGATGCCCGCTGGATGGGCGCCATTTACCATTTCCTGGGGCTGTCGGTCGGTATCCTGCAGATGGCCGCTGCCACCGAGAACGGTAAGAAGGCCTTCCTGTACGACCCGCAGAAAGAGTCCCCGCATGAAGACCAGGATGAGATGCGCCTGGTGGAGCGTCGCGAAGCTTATACCGCCGACATCACCTACGGTACCAACTCCGAGTTCGGCTTCGACTACCTGCGCGATAATATGGTTTACCGTCTGGAGGATAAGGTACAGCGCGGCCACCACTACGCCATCGTGGACGAGGTGGACAACGTACTGATCGATGAAGCCCGCACACCTCTAATTATCTCCGGCCCGGCCTCCGGGGATGTGGGCTGGTACGCCAAGATGGCGACACTCGTCCGCCGGTTGAAACCCGAGGATTACGAGGTCAGTGAAAAAGACCACAGCGTTGCCATGACCGAGATTGGCACTGCCCATATGGAACAATTGCTGGGCCAGCCGCTGCGCGACCCCGACCTGCCCGAAGATGTGACCCCCGAACAGGCCCACCTGCTGGGTTTCCTGGAGCAAGCCATGCGCGCCCAGCATCTTTTCAAGCGTAACAAGGATTACCTCGTGCAAGGTGGCAAGGTCCTGATCGTGGACGAATTCACCGGCCGCCTGATGCCGGGTCGGCGCTGGAGCGATGGTTTGCACCAGGCCGTAGAAGCCAAGGAGGGCGTGCGAGTGGAACCGGAGAACGTGACCTACGCCACGATCACCCTCCAAAATTATTTTCGCATGTACACCAAGCTGGCCGGCATGACCGGTACGGCCCTGACCGAGGCCGAAGAGTTCGACAAGATCTACAAACTGCCGGTCCTGCCCATCCCCACCAACCTGGAATTCCAGGCCTTCGGGTCCGAGGCCTCACTAGTGGAGGTCAAGGCCAAGGACGAGCAGGGGTACTCGTACGCTTACTTCGCTCGCCACGATGACCCTGGGCAGGAGGTGGTCTTCTGGAGACGCAAGGATTACCCGGATATAATCTATCGCAGCGTGGAAGCCAAATTGCGTTCACTGGTACGCGAGATCGTCGTGTTCCACAGCATGGGTCGCCCGATCCTGGTCGGCACCACCTCGGTGGAGGGTTCGGAACGTCTGTCGAGCCGCTTGCGCGCTGAACCGGTCCGCCGCCTGTTGCAGATCCTGCTGCTCCGCCAAGTGTGGCTGGAAAAGAACGATCGCATCGAGGATGGGCGCATTATCCCGGAACTTGAAGCGCTCAATAAACCAATTGACCAGGCGCGCCCTGAAGACCTTCGTCCGCTGGCTAAGGAACTTGGTCTCTCCCTCAACCCTGAAGAACAGGCCAACTTGGCGCGTCTGTGCGAGATCTTGGGGCTGAAAGAATCGGATGAAAACCGGCTGAAGACAGTCCTCCAGGGGGGCGTCCCTCATCAGGTCCTGAATGCTCGCAAGCACACCGAGGAAAGCCAGATCATTGCCGGGGCGGGTGCCTTCGGCGCGGTGACCATCGCCACCAATATGGCCGGGCGTGGCGTGGACATCAAATTGGGCGGCGACCTGGCGGAACAGGTCATTTCAGCCGTGGCGCGTGTACTGCGCAAGGCCGGGTACAAGGACCCATACGACATGTCTCTGCAGGAACGCCGTGAAGCCCTGCAAAAGACCGACTCAGCTCTCTTCAGCATCTACGACGCCGAAGTCAAACACTTCATGCAATATTTTGAAGATATGGAACGTGTGCGCGCACGTGGCGGCCTGCACGTCATCGGCTCCGAACGTCACGAAGCCCGGCGGATCGACAACCAGCTGCGCGGCCGTGCCGCCCGCCAGGGCGATCCCGGCTCGTCGCGCTTCTTCCTGTCCCTCGAAGACGACCTGATGCGCATGTTCGGCGGAGAACAAGTGAAGGGCGTGATGGAGCGCTTCAAGATTGACGACGATTACCCCATGCAGCACCGCATGGTTACCAACATGATCGAACAATCGCAGCACAGGGTGGAAGGCTCCAACTTCGATGTCCGCAAGCACCTGCTCGAATACGATGATGTGCTCAATGCCCAGCGCCAGCGCATCTACGATCAACGCAACCGGGTCTTTGAGAAGGAAGACCTGGTCGATGATGTGAACGAACTACTTGCACAGGAAGTCCAGCGCAGGGCCGAGGAAGTTATCGCCAGCGATGAAACCTGGCGCTTCCTGGCCTGGTTGGATCAGGTCCAGCCACCCTTCAACACCCCCAACGGCTTCTTTCCATCCTATACTTACAAACTCCTTTTGGACGAACTCAATGCATCCTCTGCAGACCTGCCAACTGCTCTGCACGACTTGGCAACCCGCGCCCTCCAGGCTGACCAGGTTCACTTCATCAACACCGTCCTGGAACAGATTGACCATACGGGTGAGAACCTGCAACCCCAGGTTGAAGAGCGCATCAATTCGCTGGATACTTCCCTGGAAGGTTTGGCCGATAATCTCGAAAATGAGACCCGCCGCCCGAATGTCATCCTGGATGAACTCTCCGGGTTGGTGCGCGTCCCCTTTCGGCTGGATTCGACCCGCTTGGCACAACTGGCAACCGACCCGAAAGACCTGTCGGAGGAATTGCACTCCCAAGTGGAGGCCTATGTCACCTCCACAAATATCACCCGTCTCATCAATACCATCGAATTCCGCCTGGGGGAATCTCTCGGGCTGAACGTTTCCGAACTGCAAGACTTCCCGTGGGAGGATTTGGCTGGCAATATCGAAGAACGCCTCCGGCAAGTGTTGCTCGGGCGCGAAGAAAAATTGCTCGGGGTGGACGGGCAAATTGTCCGTGATATCGAATCTGCCCGCGAGCGTCGTCCGGAGAGCGATGACCAGGCCAGGTACCACCTGCTTGTGCTGATTGCTCAGGGCACCAGCACTTCCTTCGACACGAAAACCCATCGCCAGGTGCGGCAGATCTTCACTCGCTTGAATTATGCCCATCTGGCTGGGGAGCTGCTGGCAAATGGATCTACTGCCTCCCTGGCAGAGGATGTACTGGAGCACTTGCAACAGGCGCAAGAGGCCCAGCGGCATGCCTGGGGCCAGAGCGAATTGACCCGCCTGGGTGAAAACGCTCCGGAGCTTCCTGCGCAGGAAGTTGGCCGCCGTGTGCAGAATCAGATTTACCGCCAGGTACTGCTGGGTGCCATCACCGAACTCTGGGTGGATTACTTGACACGGGTCGAGGCGCTGCGCGTTTCCATCGGGTTGGAGGCCTATGCCCAGAGCGATCCACTGGTAAAATATAAAAGTCGGGCTTCGGACATGTTTCAGGCTCTGCTGGCCGATATCCGTGCCGGAGTCATCGGGCGAATATTCCTATATCAACCCCGCGGCGCCGCAGCCCAGGTCGAAACTATAGCAGATCCAAGGTCCGAACCCGCTGCAACGCCTGTTCCAGCCCAAAGAACCGACAAAAAGCGGAAACGACACAGGCACTAGTGGATAATTCGAACGATTTCTACAAGAGCTTGCCCAAGGTGGAACTTCACCGTCATCCTGAAGACTCACTCCGTCTCAAGACGTTGGTGGAAATTGTCTGCTCTTTTGGGATTACTGTTCCCAACAGTACCGGCCGTTTGCGCGCTGATGTCCAGGTACAGAAAAGCGAACCCTTCACCTATCAGAATTTTCTGGCAATATTCTTCCCTGCGCATGTTCTACCTCTCGCCCGAGATCATTCTACGGGTTACACACGAATCCGTCGAAGACGCCGTCCAGGACTATGTCTGCTATCTTGAACCGAGCTTTACACCGGTGGCTTTAAGCCACGCTGGGCGGTTCTCGCTGGGTGATGTGATGGACTGGGTTTGCGAAAGCGCCAACCAAGCCGCCATGAAATTGGGATAAGTGTCAGGTTGATTGCTTCGGTCAACCGTCATGAATTCGCGTGGAATTGGCCAACCAAGGGACCTGTCTGGCCGCCGCCCGGTTCGGAAGCGGCCTGTTGGGCCGGGAACGAAGTTGAGTTTTCTGCGCTGCCTTTCCTGGGAGTTTTCAAAGAAGCCCAACACTCCGGACAAAAACTGACCCTGCATGCCGGGGAATGGGCGGGAGCGGACAATGTGTATGAGGCGCTGGAGACGTTCAATACCGATCGCATCGGCCACGGTGTGCGAATGATGGAAAACCCGAATACGGTGGCATTGGCGCGGGAAAGCGGTCTTGCTTTCGAGGTTGTCGTAACAAGCAATTACCAGACCGGCGTAGTTAAATCCATCCTGGAACACCCCTTCATGGAAATGCTGAACGGGGGGCTGAACCTTGCCATCGGCACTGATAACCCATCTATCTTGCGAGTTCCCCTGACCGACGAATACCATCTTATTTTTGGGAAGACCTGGAAATGGAGCACAAACTCCTCAAAGAACGCCTCCTGGCGGCAGGACACGCCAGTTTTCTGCCGGAAACCGATCACGATGAACTGATTGAGCAACTTCGTATTGAATTGAGCCTCTGAAGGAGATTGACATGCCACAAAATTATTTCAAGTCTCGTGATGTTCTGCGTGTTGGGAATAAGAATTACACCATTTTCCGTCTCGACGCGCTGGAAAAAGCCGGGTTGACAAAACTAAACCGCCTGCCTTTTTCCATCCGCATCATGCTCGAGGCAGCGCTTCGCCAATGCAATGACCGCGAGATCACGCAGGAAGATGTCAGGCACATTGCTGCCTGGACCCCTACCGCCCCCAATTCCGGGGTGAATGGAGGGGGAAGCCGGCCCGGTATTCCCTTTCTGCCTGCTCGGGTGGTGATGCAGGACTTCACAGGCGTCCCGGCTGTTGTGGATCTTGCAGCCATGCGCGCAGCTGTCGCCCGCCTCGGCGGCGACCCGAAGAAGATCAATCCGCTCGTGCCCGTAGACCTGGTAATTGACCACTCGGTTCAGGTGGATTTCTTCGCCACCGCTGACTCTTTGCAGCGCAATGCCGAGATGGAGTTCCAACGCAACGGCGAACGCTACGAGTTCCTCAAGTGGGGGCAAAAGTCTTTCAGCAATTTCAGGGTTGTCCCACCTGCCACCGGCATCATCCACCAAGTGAATCTGGAATACCTGGCTCAGGTCGTGCTGACCAGGAAAGAGTCCTCAGGGACCTCGGAACTCTTGTTCCCGGATACGCTGATCGGCACCGATTCGCACACCACAATGATCAACGGCTTGGGTGTGGTCGGTTGGGGCGTGGGCGGTATCGAGGCCGAAGCCGTGATGCTCGGCCAGCCGATGGATATGCTTCTACCAGATGTAATCGGCTTCAAACTCCATGGAAAACTCAATGACGGCTTGACTGCCACCGATCTGGTGCTCACCATTACGCAGATGCTGCGCAAAAAGGGCGTTGTGGACAAGATCGTCGAGTTCTTCGGCCCCGGCCTGGACAGTTTGTCGCTGCCGGACCGCGCCACAATTGCCAACATGGCTCCCGAATATGGAGCGACGATGGGCTTCTTTCCGGTAGATCGTGAGACGCTTCGATATATGAAGCTGACCGGTCGCCCGGCAGAGGTCATCGAACGGACTGAAGCCTACTGCCGCAACCAGGGACTATTCCGCGAAGCGAACACTCCGGACCCGGAATTTACCGGCACGCTCGAACTTGACCTGGGGTCTGTGGTGCCCTCTTTAGCCGGGCCCAAACGCCCTCAAGACCGGGTGGCCCTCATTGATATGAAATCCGTATTCCAAAAGGCGCTGACCGCGCCGGTCAAGGAACACGGCTACGAACTCAAACCAGAAGCGGTGAAGCGCAAAGCAAGGGTTGGCACCAACGGTGGTTCCTACGAAATCGGGCACGGTGCGGTAGTCATTGCGGCCATAACCTCCTGCACCAATACCAGCAACCCGTCCGTTATGGTCGCAGCGGGATTGGTCGCTAAAAAGGCTGTCGAGAAAGGGCTGGCCGTCAAGCCATATGTCAAGACCAGCCTGGCTCCCGGCTCACGCGTTGTCACTGATTATCTCAAGCTGGCCAACCTGCTGGAACCTCTGTCCAAACTGGGCTTCAACGTCGTTGGCTATGGCTGCACCACCTGCATTGGCAACAGCGGGCCGCTGCCAGGGGAGGTCGCCAAAGCCATTTCCGGGTCTGATCTGGTTGCAACAGCGGTTATCTCGGGCAACCGCAACTTCGAAGGGCGCGTCCATCCTCAGGTGAAGGCGAATTACCTGGCATCGCCGCCGTTGGTGGTCGCCTACGCTCTCGCCGGTACTGTGGACCTCGACCTTTCCAGCGAACCTATTGGCGTGGGCAAGGACGGGCCGGTCTATCTTAAAGATGTCTGGCCAACGACGCAGGAAGTAGCCGAAGTTGTATTATCGAGTGTAAGCACCAGCATGTTTTCCGACAAGTATGCCAGTGTATTCGAAGGTTCGAACATGTGGAAGGATATCAAGGTGGCCGAAGATGATTTGTACCAGTGGAACGAAGCCTCCACCTATATCCAGCATCCTCCTTTCTTCCAGTCGCTGAGCCTGGATGTGCCGGATACCACCGATATCCAAAGTGCCCGCGTGCTGGCCCTGCTCGGGGACTCGATCACTACCGACCACATTTCCCCCGCCGGTAACATTGCCGCCGACAGTCCTGCTGGCAAGTTCTTACAGGAGAGCGGCGTGCAGGTGCGGGACTTCAACTCTTACGGTTCGCGGCGTGGGAATGACCAGGTTATGGCACGTGGTACGTTTGCAAATATCCGCCTGAAAAACTTTATGGTTGCCCCCAAAGAAGGCAACTTGACCAGGTTTCAGCCCTCCGGTGAGGAGATGAGCATCTTCGATGCAGCCATGAAATATAAGGCTGAGGGGATCCCGGTGATCGTGCTGGCAGGCAAGGAATACGGCACCGGCTCCAGCCGCGACTGGGCCGCCAAAGGCCCCATGCTGCTGGGAGTAAAGGCCGTGATTGCCGAGTCGTTCGAACGCATCCATCGCTCCAACTTGGTGGGGATGGGCGTGCTACCACTGCGCTTTTTGGACGGTCAAAACATCGAGTCTCTTGGAATAAAAGGCAATGAGGACTTTGGTATTGAGGACTTGAACGACAAAATGACACCAAGAAGAATCGTCACCGTGAAAGCCAGGAAGCCAGACGGCAAAGAGACTATTTTCAAGGTTCAAGCCTTGCTGAACACCGATGTGGAAGTCAATTATTTTCGCAACGGTGGGATCTTGCATACTGTATTGCGCAATCTGGTGAAATAGTCAGGACCTTTTGGAATTCCTATGACGGAGCGAAAGGTCTAGTAAACTACCACCGCCAAAGGCGGTGGCCTTGGAACATTGCGCCTGGAAGGCGCGCTCTTACTTTGGTTGTTAATCGAACAACTTACCTTGCACAATTTCAGCTTGCTTTTCCTGCTTTTCTTGCCATTGTACGTATTTGCGTATCTTCTCTTCGTCCAATCCTAGCGTACTCACACAGTAACCTCTCACCCACAGATGACGCCCCCAATATCGTCGCCCCAGACTCCCCTGCTGTTGGAATAGTCGCAATGCCAGCTTCCCTTTCAGGTATCCCATGAACTCCGATACTGCTTATGTCGGTGGAATTATCACCACCAGATGCACATTCTCAGGTTGCATATTCAATTCCAGCACTTCTACCTGTTCTTTCTGCTTGCACAATTGATACACTTCTTGCTTGGCATATTCTCCAATCGCATCCTTGAATATTCGGTATCGGTACTTCGGACAAAACACAACATGATTCTTGCACTCGTAGAGCGAATACAGTGGATGAGACTCTATAGACACGGAAAGGGGTCACGTAAGGTGGACTCCTTTCTTAAGGTTGTTCAAGAATCTGGGGTGATAATGCATG
>Ga0315290_10001923_pt1 | contig 14469 bp, 11 predicted proteins | sample YL17G12_0_MG_FD_203627 | JGI IMG/M metagenome (GOLD analysis project Ga0315290, IMG submission 203627) | Sediment microbial communities from Yellowstone Lake, YNP, Wyoming, USA - YL17G12_0 | ecosystem: Environmental > Aquatic > Freshwater > Lake > Sediment | place: USA: Wyoming | collected... | reverse complement strand
CAGGACGGCGCCGGGACCAGCGACCCCGCCGGTGGAGCACCTGCTGACGGCGGCGGAAAGGCAAAGGGAAAAGGCAAGGGTTTTGCGGATCCCAAGGCGCTCCAGAACCTTAGGCAGCAGATCGAGGTTAGCGATTTGGAGTGGCAGGCCCTGGAAGGCCAGATCATCAAGGTCCAGACCCTCGCCAAACAGCTCAATGATGTTCGCGATCCGAAGAAATCGATGGAACCCCCCAAGCCCCCCAAGGGCGATGCCGGGGCTGATACGGGTAAGGCCCAGCCGACGCCGATCCCCGCCATCGTCGCCGGTCTGGCAGAGTTGGCGGAAAGGGCCCGGGACTTGCGGACCCTGTGGGAAGACAAGAGTGCCCACCCCGCGGATATCCGCGCCAAGCTGGCCGCCTTCCGTGCGGCAAGAGCCAAAGCCGACCAGCTAATTGCCGCCGAACTTACCAAGGCCATGACCGAACTGCGGGATTTGCTCACGGCTCGGCAAGAATTGGCCCTGGTGATCAACGGCCTGCTGGATTGACGGAGAGGGTGCCTGTCTCCTCATGTAAGACTGCGGGTCTCAGCACCGCTGGTGGGATTCTCCACAAAGTCAACGCCCCAATCGCGCCACCGCCCGTTCACACGTCGTCATCCTCGTTCCGCAATGACGGCAGCGGCGGTAGCGAATAATCATCCGGTTGACCTTCCGCGTATGGTCCACAAGAAAATGCCGGCACCCGCACTTGCGGCATTCCAGGCCCCGATGATCGGTCTTTGCAGAAGGACTGGACGGTTGAGCGGATGCAGGCGGGTTGGCTGTTGGGCTCATGGTCTACCTCCTCAAGTCTGATTGCGTGTATCGCTTGCGTTGCCGTTTGGGCGCGTTTTCACCGGGGGTGCGGATGCCGAACATGCTGGCGGCGACGGCACTGTTCGACCCTGCTCACCGCGGGCAGTCGACGGGGCGGTCGAGCCAGTCCCGGCTTCGCCGGGCAGTCGTGCCGGAATCTGCCTGCGGCAGGCAAGCTCGCTTGACCTCGACTTCGCTCGGAACACCGATCCGGCCGAAGGGAAATCCGCAACCTGCCTGCGGCAGGCAGATCCGCAATCCGCCCCGCGACTTCGCTCGGGACTGCACAATATCATCGACGGCGCGGCTTTTTTCTCGACCCAGCCGGGCTCCGGGCCTTGACACCGCCGTCGGAGCAGAATAACCTTAACAATTGACAATTGATAATTGGCAATTGGCAATTGGCAACTGTCCATTGTCAATTGATGACTCCCAGCCCGGATGGCGGAATTGGCAGACGCGCTAGGTTGAGGGCCTAGTTGAGTAATACTCAGTGCAGGTTCAAATCCTGTTCCGGGCATGGCGGCCCCGGCCGCGATGCAAAGTTTGGCGACGCAGCCTGTGAGCCATGGCAGCCCGTTGAGAAATGGATTGCTGCGCGGCCAGGGGCTGTTTTCATATCCGACATGTCCGTGGATTGGTCCTCAAAGAGCCGGCCCGAGTCCGGCGGGAGAAGATGAGATGGCACGAACGACGAAGAAGGCCGCAGCCAAGACCAAAGCCGGTGCCGCCAAGAGCCCGGCCGGCAAAGCCAAACCGGCCGACAAGACCAAAGCCGCCGCCAAGCGCAAGGACCTCAGCAAGCGCAAGATTGCCGCGCCAAAGCTGGCGTACCAGCCGCGGGACCCCAGGTCGTACCGGCCTAACATCGGCCTGATCGCCTGCGGCGGGATCACGTCGGCGCACCTGCGGGCGTACAAGGCGGCCGGGTACAAGGTCGTCGCGCTTTGCGACCTCATCGAGGGCCGGGCCGTCAAGCGGCAGGAGGAGTTCTACCCCAAGGCCGACGTGTACGTGGACTACCGCGACGTGCTGGCTCGGCCAGACATCGAGGTCGTCGACATCGCCACGCACCCCAAGGACCGCGAGCCGCTTCTGGAGGCCGCCCTGCGGGCCGGCAAGCACGTGCTCAGCCAGAAGCCCTTCGTGCTGGACCTGGACTTCGGCGGCAAGCTCGTCAAGCTCGCCGACCGCAAGTCCGTCAAGTTGGCCGTCAACCAGAACGGGCGATGGGCGCCGCACTTCGCGTACCTTCGCACCGCGATCGCCGAGGGACTTATCGGCGAGGTTTTCGCCGCCCACCTCTGCGTCCACTGGAACCACAACTGGGTCAAGGGCAGGCCCTTCGACAAGATCCGCCACTGCATCCTCTACGACTTCGCCATCCACTGGTTCGACATCCTCAACTGCTTCATGGGCGCCAAGAAGGCCCGGAAGGTCTACGCCTCGTGGGCCCGCTCGCCGGGGCAGATCGCCACGCCGAAGATGCTCGCCCAGGTCGGCATCGAATACGACAACGCCCAGGCGACCCTGGTTTTCGACGCCGACGTCCACTGCGGCGATCAGGCCCGCAACTACATCGCCGGCACGGCCGGGACGCTGGTCAGCGGGCCGGAAGGCGACGACCCGGAGCAGGTGACCCTCTACACGCCCAGGGGATTCGGCAAGCCTAAGCTGCTCGGGCGCTGGTTCCCGGACGGCTTCCACGGCACGATGGGCGAGTTGCTGCGGGCCATCGAGGAGGACCGCGAGCCGTACAACTCGGCCCGGCATAACCTCGAAAGCCTGGCGCTGTGCTTCGCCGCGGTTGCCTCGGCCGAGACCGGCCAGCCGGTAAAGCCCGGCACAATCAAACGCCTCGAGCCGGGGTGGATGTAGGCGGAGAGGAAAAGAAGGTTATAGGTCCTAGGTCATAGGTCCTAGGGCGCGCCGGCAGAGATGGCTGGCTAATGACAAGATCAAGATCATGGCTCTGCCACCCTAAGACCTAGGAGCTATGAGCTAGGACCTTCTTTTGCGACTCTCTTCTGGCGGGCGGCATGGGCGGCGGCTACAATGGGCGTTGTGGCCGTGTCGCCCTAATGTGTTGCCCTAACCTGATACCGGCGCCTCGCTTTAGACGGTTCACTGGGTTCGAGGCGCCCTGACGGACTTCAAGGATGTTCATACCGATTCGCACCGAGTACCGGATGGCGCACCGGCCGTGGGTGAACTACGCCCTGGTCGCGATCAACGTGCTCATCTACGTCGTGGGGTTCAACGGCCCCAACAAGGCGATCGACCCCTGGATACTCAATTCGGACGAGCCCCGGCTGGTGCAGTTTTTCTCCTATGCGTTCCTGCACGGCGATTTCATGCACATCGCGGGCAACATGCTGTTTTTGTGGGTCTTCGGCGGGCCTCTCAACGACCGGCTCGGGCACGTGGCGTACCTGGCGTTCTACCTGGCCGGGGCGGTTCTTTCGGCCCTGGGCTACATCCTGCTGAGCGGGGGCCGGCCGGTGCTTGGGGCGTCGGGCGCCATCTGCGCGGTAACCGGGGCGTACCTGGTGCTGCTGCCGCAGGTCCGCCTGACCGTGCTGATGGTCCTCTACTACATCACGACGTTCCAGATGTCGAGCCTGTACTTCGTGGGCTTCCAGTTCCTCTACAACGTGCTCCTGACGGTTGCGGGCGCAGGGGGCGGGGTGGCCGTCGCGGCCCACACGGCCGGGTACGTCTTTGGCATGGCGGTGGGCTTTTTGCTGCTGGCGCTTGGGCTGATTCCTCGCGACCAGATGGACCTGCTGAGCATGTTCAGCCACGCCCGCCGCCGGGGGCGGTACAGGCAGATGGTCTCGCGGGGCTTCAAGCCCTTCCAGGCCGACGCCCCGGCCAGGCCGCAGTTCGAGCCGCCCAAGTACGGGCGATGGGTCGAGGCCAAGAGCGTCCGCTCAGAGCCGTCGGATACCCAGCAGGCGCGCGAGATCGAGCTTCGCCAGGAAATCGCCGCCGCCTGCGCGCGGCACGACCTGCCCGCCGCGGTCGAGAAGTACCTCCAGTTCGTACGAATCGCCGAGGATGCCGTCCTGTCGCGCCAGGCGCAGCTCGACGTGGCCAACCAGTTGATGGCACAGGAGCAGTATCCCGCGGCCGCCGACGCCTACGAGCGCTTCCTGCGGCATTACGGCAACTACGAGCACATGAGCGACATTCATCTCATGCTGGGGCTGATATACGGGCGATATCTGCATCAGTACGACCGGGCTGAGCATTACCTCGCCCAGGCCGCGGCGCGGCTCGGCGACCAGCGCAAGGCAGCCATGGCGCAGGCGGAGCTCGACGCGGTCCGGCACAAGCGGAGCCAGTAGACCGCTGGCCGGCCCATTGGGCAAGAAAAGGGAACGACCGATGCCGACAACCATGCCAGGCTATCTTCAGCCGTTTGCGGACCTTTTCAACCGCGCGATCAACGGCCTGATCGCACAGGGAACCGCGGTAATGGTCCTGGCAGCCATCGGCGCCGGCCTGGTTGGCCTGGCGCTGCTGTTGTGGGGGCGGATCCTTCACCGGGCGGTGCTGGTGCTCATCGCGTTTCCGATGGGGATGGGCCTTGGCGCGATACTGGCGGAGCAACTTGGGCTTAACGCCTGGCTCTGGCTGACCGTCTTCTCGGTGGCTGTGACGCTGACGATCCTGGTCATCGTGCTGGCGCGGGTGGTCTGGGCGCTGCTGGCGGGGCTTTGGCTGGCGGTTTTCGCCGCCAGCCTCACCGCCTGGCTCATGCTGGGCGACCTCACGCCCGCCACCCAGCCCGGGTGGGATCCGACGATGGGGTCCCTGGCCCAGTCGGCCTGGGCCGTGGGCGGTCTGGCGGTCGTGGCCGCGCTGGCCGGCGCGGGCGTAGCCGGGCTGATCCTGGGCCTGTTCCTGCCGCGAGCGACGGTGATAGCCGTAACGTCGATGCTCGGCGCGACCCTCGTGGGCGGCGCGGTCCTTAAGCTTACCGGCCTTTTGGCGCCGAACCTGCTTGCCCGCATGGCCGCCAACCAATGGCTGACGACGGGCATCTTCGCCGGCGTGCTGCTGCTGGGCATCCTCCACCAGTCGATCCGCGAGGTCCGCGCCAAACGCGCCGAGGCCAAGGCCCAGGCCGACGATGACGACGCCCCAAAGGACATCCGCAAGCCCCCCAAGCCGGCACGGGGCTGAAGCCCCTAACGCCGAATGCTTAAATGCCACGAATGCCAGGAATGCCACGAATGATGAATGCCAGGAATGCCACGAATGATGAATGCCAAATGACGATTAGGTAATGCCAAGAACGATTCCTGGCATTTGGCCTTCGGCATTTGTCATTTCCTGGCATTTCCTGGCATTCCTGGCATTCCTGGCATTCCTGGCATTCAGCCTTCTGCATTATCCCCGATTTCCGCCAATCAAAACCGCCCCGGTTTGCCGATATTCAGATATATGCACACAGACACATGTACACGGCAACTTTGTCAGGAATAACCCGATGATTCTTGCATTGCTCGTTGCGCCGGTTTCCACCGAGCCGGTGGAGTCCGGCGGCGCGTGGCCGGCGGCGTTTCCGGAAATTCCCAGCCAGAGCCAGCTTGTCGACTCGCTTCTGGACATTGCCCACCACCAGTACGGTGCGGTGCTGGCGATGCTGCTTTTCGCCTGCGGGCTGGTCTACATGCTCCAGGGCTGGAAGATATTCAAGATCCTCGTCGTGGCCAACGTGGCCGTGATGGGCGCGGTCGTCGGCAGCTACCTAGGCTCGATGGCCCGCGGGCCCAACACGTGGATATACACGTCGATCGCCGGGGCGATGCTGCTGGGCGGGCTGGCCTGGCCGCTGATGAAGTACGCCGTCAGCCTGCTGGGAGGCCTGGTCGGCAGCTTCGTCGGCTACGGGCTATGGCACTACGTCACAAACGCCATTGACAACCCGGACCTGCTCCAGTACGCCTGGGTCGGCGCGCTGGTGGGCCTGATCACCCTGGGCCTGCTGGCGTTCGTCATCCTCAAGTTCGTGGTCATGTTCATCACCAGCCTCCAGGGCGCCGTGATGGGCGTCGGCGGTGTGCTGGCGATGCTGCTCAAGTACATGCCCGACGATCTCGAAGGCCCCCTGCGCGAAAACTCGCACCTCATGGCCGTGCTCATCGGCGTGCCGGCGATCATCGGCTTCGTCTTCCAGACCTGCTGGTCCAAGCCGCCAAAGAAGGAAGGCGGCAAGTGACGGCTGTCCCTATCCTGTCCGGGGCATGAATTTCGGGGACAGATACCTTTATTCCTTTTGGGACAACAGGTCTGACGATACTCGGTCTGCGCCACCCAGGTAAGCCTATTTTGGTATCTGTCCCCGAATCCCCCGAATCCCGGCGGTCCGGTTCATTGCTGCTCCTTTGGGAACGAGTACACGGCTGGGTCCCGTACGGCACACCCGGCCGGACCTCCCAGCTTCATCAGTGCGCTGCACTGGGAACATGACACACAGATTTTTCGCTGGTCCATGCCCCGGCCCGACAGGATGTCGCCCACCGATTCGGGGTAAGCAAAGGTTCCCCGGCCTTGGCCAATCAGTGTAGCACCGCCTGTTGTGAGGATACCCGCCGCCACCCGTGGCATGAGTGTACCCAGCCATGCCAACCCTGCCGCGACAACCGGCAGCGAAGCAGCGGCACGCTGGATTGTCCCGGTCATATCCGTCATCCGCTTTATGCCAACCAGCGGGTGTTCCGCAATGTCGGAACATGCACCGCCGTAACGGGCGGATGGCCGGTTGATGTGGGGGTCAATTCGCGGAAAGCCGGCACTCACGCCCAGAAGATCAACCCCGACTGCTGCCAGATCGCCTGCCAGCCGCACGGACTCGATCAGGTCCGGGCCTGCGGGATCCGCTTGCGAGGTTCCCCAACCGTAAGGGTAGGGAAGGGCGTCCCAGGCGTTAAACCGCACGGCCACCAGGCAGCCGTCCACCTCGGCCCCGATGCGCGCCGCCGTCTGCCGCAGCATGCGTGTACGGTTCTCGTAGCTGCCGCCATACATGCCTGCTCGCCGGTGTGCGCCAAGCAGGGCTGAGAAGAGATACCCATGGCAGCTTTTAACATCCACGCCGTCGAATCCCGCGGCTCGGGCCAGCCGCGCCGCCTCTACGAACCGGCCCTGCAGCTCGTTGAGCCACGCGTCGCTCACCAGCGGGAGGGTATCGTCGAACCCCTGCCGCCGGTCAAGTTCAGGTACGCGGTGCGTGACCGCCGGTGCAGGCGCCGAGCCCATCCTGGCAAAGCGCCCGGCGTGTGTGAGCTGCAGCAGGCACAGAACCGGGTCATTGCCGGCCCTGGCGGCCGCGCCACGCACATCGTCCACCATGCGTTTGAACGCGTCAAGGTTGCCGGGGGTAATCCACATCGATTTGGGGTTGGAGCGGCCATCCTCGGTAACCGCGGCAGCCTCAAACCACATAGTACCGCTGCCTCCGGCCGCGATCCGCGTATAGCGACGCAGGGTAATCGCTGAGGGAGCGCCGTCAGGCCGGCAGTCGCACCCCTCCATGGGGAGGGCGACCATGCGGTTGCCGACCTCGCAGTTGCCGATACGCACGCGCTCACCAAGGATGCCAACGTTCTCGCTGCATGGCAGATCGATGCCCAGCGATGCCAGCATGGCGGCAAGCTCGGATGGGCAGCCGGGTGAGTTGCGACCCGGCGCCGGTGGTACCGGCCGATTTGTCTGCGATGGAATCATGCAAACGTCCTGTTGTTGTGTCTGGAGCCGATCACCGTTTGTTGCTACTCCTTGGACGGTAACATGGACTTGCGCCACTGGTCCATACGTGCCGTAATCTCTTTGAGTATCGACACATCTTCAGCCGGCCGGCGCAATGACCCGGGCGCCGTGGCATCGTCGATTATCCACCCCTGGAGCTTCAGGATCTGGGCCGCGCTATGCTTGTAGGCAGGTACGGGCGGCCGGAACGTGAACATGCCCAGGTACTGCAGCAGGTCATTGAGCTCATAGAACTGCGGGTCGCCCTGTTCCCACAACCGGTCACGCAGCGCGAACAAATCGGGCGCCATAGTCGAGAGGCCCAGGAGGTAGTCGCTGCCGTACATGACCATGTCGATAGCCAGGTCGTTGCCGGTTAAGACTTTGAATCCGGGCCGCACGCGATCGCGCAGCAGAAGCCGTTGCCATTCAAGTTCCCGGCTAAGCGAGGAGTGCTTGGCGCCGATGCACTTGTCAAGCTGCATGAGCTGTTCATAGGTACGCAGTTCGTAGATACGGCCGAACGGGGCGAACACGGTACCGAGTTCAAAGGCGATGAACTCAGGGGCGTCCGCGGTAATCGCACGATACGCGTTGACGATTTCAGCCTCCGGCAGGGAGGAAAGACCGTGCGACTGCATGATCACAGGCACGCCGTCGTGGCGTAGTATATCGGCAATGACGCTTCTGCAGGCGTCGGGGTCGAAACGGTCGCCGGGCCGGTCGGCCACAAATGCACCCGCTACATAGCGTGCATCCGCGGTCAGCCGCCGGGTACGGGATAACACCTCGATCTGCACCTCATGGGAAATGAGGTTTACATAGCCGGTATCCATGTTGACAGCCGGCACCAGGCCCGCTACCAGGGTCCTCGACAGATGCCCTTCAAATCCTTCCCAGTCAACATGGCCATGCTCATCAAAGGGCAGCAATACAGCCGACATGCCGGTAATGCGACGTTTGGGACACACCATGCGTGCGGGAACCAGGGGTGTGCGGGCGATGTCGTCAGCAATCGAGATCATGGGATTTCGGGGACAGTTGTTCATGAGCCTTCGGCTCACCCTCAAAGAATGAAAATAGAAGTGCTTACAGGGACTAGCCCTGGTCTGTGGCCTTCTATTTTCGAGGCAGATACCTTTATTCCTGTTTTTATTCCTTTTTGGATATAGGTCTGACGATACTCGGTCTGCGCCACCCATGCAAGCCTATTTGGGTATCTGTCCCCGAATCTCATGGACTCCGCGCGACTGCCGCGTTAGAATGGCCGTCGGAGTTTTTTAGCACCCGCAAGGAGAGCCGATGGCATCGCGAGCATGGACGCCGAACTCGCTTGTTTGGCAAATGGCCCCGCCGTTTGACAAGGCCGCCGAACTCGCGCGTCAGGTCAAGTCCGCCCCGCTGGTGGCGCAGGTGCTGGCGAATCGCGGCGCCGCGGCGCCGCAAGAGGCCGAGGCGTTTCTCAACCCCAAACTCACCGACCTGCACGACCCATCCCTTCTGGCCGGGACCGAGCAGGCCGCCGAGCGGCTGGCCCGCGCCGTGCGGGACTCCGAAAAGATGGTCATCTACGGCGACTACGACGTGGACGGCATGACCGCCGCCGCAATCCTCCACGCGTGTCTCCACATGCTTGGCTCAGCCGCCGACTTCTACGTGCCCCACCGGCTGGACGAAGGCTACGGCGTGAACGTCGAGGCCGTCCGCAAGATCGTCGCCGACGGGGCCAGGCTGATCGTGACGGTGGACTGCGGGATATCGGCAGCCGGGCCGCTGGCCGAGGCCGTCGCAGCGGGCGTGGACGTGATCGTCACCGACCACCACAGCCCGCCGGATGAGCTGCCGGAAGTGACGGCCATCGTCCATCCGCGCCTGCCGGGCCGGCCATACCCCAACCCGGACCTTTCCGGCGCCGGCGTGGCGTTCAAGCTCGCCTGGCAACTGGCGCGGGCCGTCTGCGGGCGCAACCGGGTCGACGAGCCGATGCGGAACTTCCTGCTCGACGCGACCTGCCTGGCCGCACTGGGCACCATCGCCGACGTCGTGCCCCTGGTCGGCGAGAATCGCACGCTGGCGACCTTCGGCCTGCGGGCGCTGCCCGGCACGAAGCATCCGGGCCTGCGGGCGCTGCTGGAGTCGGCGGACCTCGTCGGCGAGCAGCTCGACGCCTACCACGTGGGCTTCATGCTCGCCCCGCGCCTCAACGCCGCCGGCAGGATGGGCCACGCGCGGTTGGCGGTGGAGCTTCTGACGGATGCCTCGCCCGAGCGGAGCCGGTCCATCGCCGCCTACCTCAACACGCAGAACGCCGAGCGGCAGAAGGTCGAGCGCGGAATCGCCGCCGAGGCCGCTCAGATGGTCGTCGATCAGGGTCTCGACGCGCCCGACAGCCGAATCATCGTCCTGGCAAGCGAGAACTGGCATGGCGGGGTGATCGGGATCGTCGCGTCGCGGATGGTTGAGAAGTTTGGCCGGCCCGCGATCCTGGTGGCGTTCAACGGCGACGGCGGGCAGGGTTCCGGCCGGAGCATTGCGGGTTTTCACCTTCGCGACGCGCTGGCGGCCTGCTCGAAGCACCTGCGGAGTTTCGGCGGGCACGCGATGGCGGGCGGGCTGCGGATCGACCGCAACCGGATCGAGGCCTTCGCCGCCGATATCGCCGAGTACGCCCGCAAGCACGTCTCGGCCGAGACGCTCACCGCGAAGCTGGACATCGACGCCGAGTGCTCCCTGGCCGAACTGAACCACGGCACGGTCCAACACCTGTCCAAGCTCGGCCCCTACGGCCAGGGCAACCCCGAGCCGGTCGTGGCCGTGCGGAACTGCCGCCTGGTCACCAACCCGCGCCGCATGGGCCGCGGCGGGGCGACCGTCGGCATGCTGCTGGGCCAGGGCGATGTGAAAATGCGGGCTGTGGGGTTCAACATGGGCGACCTGGCCGACATCCTCGAAGGCGTCCGCACCATCGACGTGGCCGCCGCGCCGGGCCTCAACTGCTTCCAGGGAAACACGACCGTGGAGCTGCAACTAAAGGACGTGCGGTGGGGCTAAGTGTGCGGATATGCCCTACGGGTACACTACAAACATTCGCAACGCAACCGGCTCAATCGTGGCCTTCTGGTGCTGACACGACCGGGCGTGTTTGGTAGAATCGCCCCTCGTGGAGACCGATGTTGTATGCAGTCTAGGGCGGCGAGCCTGCGGCCCTGCAAGGAGCCATTCATGGCCAAGTTAATCGTTGCGAGCTTGATCGCATGGTCGGTCCTGGCTGTCTCGGCGGCGGCCCTTGGGGCCCCCCTTGGGGGCCTAAGGCCTTACGGGGGTGCCCCGACGACGCCCCCCCCAGCCGTGGCAATGCAGAACCCCGTGGACTACTCCAACGCCGGCATATCCATCGCCGTCCCGCAAGGCTTCTTGCCAAAGCTCATCTCGGCCCCGTTCGACGTAATGAGCGCCGCCGTCGAGGAAGCCAACCGCCCCGTGGAGGCAATCACGCTGTCGGCCTTTCCCATCACCGACAAGGGCTCGGCCGAGGAATTCGCCGAAGGCAAGATGTCCGACCTCCAGCGGAACCTGGCCATCCGCAACCTCAAGACCAGCAAGAAGATACTCATGTCCGTCGCGGGCGCTGACGGCGCGGCCAGGCTGGTCAGCTACAGTTTCCGCGGCACGCAGTCGGTGGCCGCGCAGGTGTACTTCATCCGGGACGTCCAGAACAATCCCATTCGCATCTGCTACCTGTTGACCGTGGTCACCACCGAGGAAAGGAAGTCCAGACTGCTGCCCTTGCTTGGCGCGGTCAGAGAGTCCATTCGCTTCACGCCCCTGAAGGAACCGGAAATCCCCGCCAAGATCGCGCTGGAAGAGCCTGCCAGGGACCTTGACCTGGGGTTCTCCATCCGCCTGCCGAAGGGCTGGTACATCGACCGCTCCGGAGCCGGCGTCGAGGCCGGACTGGTCAACTACCTCCAGGGCGGCATCCCGATGCCGTCGATCAAGGTGGTCGCGGCCCCGGCTTCGGTCGACGCGGCCACGAGCGAGGCGTGCTCGAAAAAGCTTCTGGCCATGCTGCAATCGGGGGCCGTCCGCAACAAGCAGGAAACCCGCACCGTATCCGACGGCAAAACCATGCTGGGTGATCTGCCGGCCTGGCAGTTTGTCCTTCAGATAGTCGAAAAGCCCAACCCCACCCCGTCGCTGGGCGGCACGCAACCAGGCGACCTCATCATCATCAACCGCACGGCTTGCCTGAATGTGCCAGGCAAGCAGCCCATCGCGTACACGGTGACGATCACCGCAAAGGCCGCCGAGCAGCTCGCGGCCGGGAAACTCATGGACGCCGTGGCCGAAACGTTCCAGGCGATCGGGCCGGCAACCCAGCCCGCAACGGCGCCAGCGGCGACCCAGCCCGCCACGGCGGCGGCAATCGTCCAGCCGCGGACTGCAACCCAGCCCGCCACGTCGGCGGCAATCGTCCAGCCGCGGACTGCAACCCAGCCGGCCACGTCGGCGGCGGCGAAGTGAGCGCAAGACAAAATCAGTGTCCCATGAAGGCAAGCATAGGACCTATAGGACCCATAAGGCCTATGGGACCTATATGACCCATAGGAGAGCAGCAGGAGATGGAACTCGACACCGTCATTAACGCCGACTGCATCAAGTGGCTGAGCGAGCAGCCCGAAGGCTTTGCCGACCTCGTCTTCGCCGACCCGCCGTTCAACATCGGCTACCAGTACGACGTCTACGAGGACAAGTTGGCCTACAAGGAATACTACAAGTGGACCGAGAAATGGATGGCCGCGTGCGTCAGGGCACTCAAGCCCACCGGCACGTTCTGGATCGCCATCGGTGACGATTACGCCGCCGAAATCCGCATGCTCGGCCGAAAGCTCGGCCTGACACTGCGCAACTGGGTGATCTGGCACTATACCTTCGGGCAGAACACCAAACGCAAGTTCTGCCGCTCGCACACGCACCTGTTCTACTTCGTCCACGACCCGAAGGTGTTCACCTTCAACGAGCACGCCATCCGCGTGTTCTCCGACCGCCAGCGCGAGTACCACGACAGGCGCGCAAACCCGGCCGGGAGATTGCCCGACGACACCTGGAGCGAGTTCGCCAGAGTCTGCGGCACGTTCGGGGAGCGCGAGGGCTGGCACCCCTGCCAGATGCCCGAAACGCTGCTGTTGCGGATCATCCGCTCGTGCAGCAGGGCCGGGGACGCGGTCTTCGATCCGTTTGCCGGCAGCGGTACGACCCTGGCGGCAGCCAAGCGCCTCGGCCGGCACTGGCTGGGCACGGAACTATCGCCCAATTACATCCAGGGCATACGCGACCGGTTGGCGAAGACCGTCTCCATCGCCCATGCTGAGCCGTCCGCCAACGGCCAGGCCTGGCCGGCCGAGCATTTGGCGGAACTCAAGGGCACCTACGCCGAGGAGTCAGTAGCGACCACGCTGCTCTACGAGAACCGGCACCTTCTGGAGGCCTTCACCGAGCACTTCAACCAGCGCCTCGCCGAGGCCGGCGTGAAGGGCAGATACGACTCCCACCGGGTCTGGCGCCAACTCGAGCTGCTCCGCCCCAAGCCCGGCGAGCTGCCGCGAGTAAAAACCCACGTAACCGAACCCCCGGGCCAGCCCCGCCCACTCGATGCCGGGCTGTTCGAGTAGCCGGCCGTCGACGGCCGTGTTGGGATTTATCCCCTTCCTCTCCTATGGGTCCTATGGGACCTATGGGTCTTATGGGTCCTATGGGACCTAGTGCTCTGTCAGCGATGATTCGATGAATCGGGTGCCATGCTTCCGTCTTAGGAAGCATGTCTTGGCCGAGAACAGGGGACATGCTTCCCAAGACGGAAGCATGGCACCAATCAATTGACGGCTGACAGAGCACCAGGCCACCACGTGAGTCGCCGGTTTGGTTGCCCCACTCGTCGGCTGGGTTGCGGGAGAGGTCGTAGGCTGAGCCGGCTTTGTTGCAGCCTGGCTCGCAGGTCCACTTGTCGGCTTCGCAGCCGGTTGCGTCACAGCCCGCTCGCCGGTTGTGTGGTCGGCTTTGGCGGTAGTGCTATTTTGATTATCTGCTGGGTGGTGAAGGTCTTGCCGGTCAGGTATTCGGTGAACTCTGCCCGCACAGTCAACTCGCTGTGAGCGGGCGGCTTGGCGGGCAGGGGGAGGGTGAAGGCGTAGTAGCTGCTGAACAGGCCGCTTACCCAGTTTTTCGCGGCGGCATTGGGGTCGTAATTGCACTCGGCCAGGAGGTTCTTTGCTTGCGGCGCGGCCAGGTCGAAGACCTGCACCTTCACGCTCCCGGCGGCCTTGAGGACCGATCCGTACTGGTCGATCGGCGCGACGTTGACTTTCACGGCGTCGTCGCCGGGCTTATCGTCCGTGCTTGCGCCGCCGGTGCCGGAAGCCAGGCTGATTCGCCGGACGGTGTAAAGCCGATCCAGGCGCTTGTCGCCCAGGTTCTGGAGAGCGAGGATCTGCTCGTCGCGCTGGGAGAGTTGCTTGCAGAGTTCCTCGTTGCGCGTGCGGAGCTGCTCGACTTCAAGCAGCATGTTGGCGTCAAGCCGCACCGGCCGTTGCGGCGTGCAGGCGGCCAGCATGACGCAAGCGGCCGGGATAATGCAGGCCGCCATCGCCACCTTTGCCAGCCGCGCCCGGTGAGTCATTTTGATTCCTTCCCAACCTGAGGTTCCGGCATGCGGTAGAGGATCTTGTCGATGCACCCGTACGCGACGGCCTCATTGGCGTCGAGCCACTTGTTGCGGTCGCAGTCTCGCTCGACCTGTTCGATGGACTGGCCGGTGTTCTCGGCGAAGATCTCGTAAAGCCGCTGCCGCAGGCGGATGATCTCCCTGGCCTC
>Ga0315290_10001921_pt1 | contig 14480 bp, 14 predicted proteins | sample YL17G12_0_MG_FD_203627 | JGI IMG/M metagenome (GOLD analysis project Ga0315290, IMG submission 203627) | Sediment microbial communities from Yellowstone Lake, YNP, Wyoming, USA - YL17G12_0 | ecosystem: Environmental > Aquatic > Freshwater > Lake > Sediment | place: USA: Wyoming | collected... | reverse complement strand
ATGGGACATGTAAAGCACGCGCGGCAGCGTGGTCGCACGCGGATCAGCGCCAAGAACCAGGCGACCATTCCCGTCGCCGCGCTCAGACGGGCCGGACTCAAACCGGGGGACGAACTGCGCGTGGAGGCCGCTGGGGCCGGGCGCATCGTCCTTACCCGTGTCGAGGAGACCTTGGCCAGCTACGCGGGCCGGCTGACCGGGGTCTTTCCGAAGGGGACGCTGCAGAGGCTCCGCCGCGAGTGGCGATAGTCGTCCTCGACGCCAGGGTCGTCATCGCGCTGCTCGACGCCGGCGACGCGCACCACGCCGCCGCCGTCACCGCCATAGGGCAGGCACGCCGTGAAGCACTCGTCCTGCCGGCGAGCGCGTACGCCGAGGTCCTCGTAGATCCCTGGCGTCGCGGACCCGAGGCGGTCTCCGTCGTCAGGCAGTTCGTGGCCGACTTGGGTATCCACGTCCAGCCGTTGACAGCGAACGCCGCGGAGGGCGCCGCGAGACTCCGGGCCCGCCACCGCGCCCTTCGCCTTCCCGACGCGCTCGTGTTGGCCACCGCCGACGCGCTCGACGCGACAGTCCTCACGAGCGATCGGACGTGGACGCGCATGACCCGTCGCGCCCGTGTTATCTGAGTACCCGACTTATTCGATCACCCGGCCGTCATCTGCGCGTGTGACCCGGCGAGCTTGGGCACCACCGGCGTGTGGTTGCCGTCGTCGCGGTGACGGGGCTGGTCGTAGTTGATGGCGCCCGCGTCATGCCCCCACAACTCGATCTTGTACACGTGCAGGTCCGCGGTGCCGCAGAATGGTTCCGCCGCATCGGCGAGATCCGGCCGGACGGTCAGCCGATTGAGGCCCGCCAGACTCCGTACCAGGGTCCGGGTCACGACCTCGAACAGTATCTGGCACAACTGCGAATCGCCGTCAGCTTGAGAGAGCGGGGAATAGGTCCCTTTGCAACGTATCTCAAAACGCTTGGCTGATGTTTCCTGACCACCGACTGCTGGGAGGCTGATGATGGAGGCAGAGACCACCCCTTCCACCGCTACCATTGAACACAGCCACGAACAGCACATCAACAGGCTGGTCGCGGACGTCGAGCAAAATGCCTCCGCGCAAGGCCTCCAGTCGCTGATGAAAGAACCTGAACAGGTCATTGCCGAGGTGCTGCTCCGGCTGAGCCAAGCGCAGGCCTTGAAGATCCTCGCGCGTCTTAAGAAAAGCCGAAAGATAGCCATCCTGGCCCTGCTCCCTCAAGGGCCGCGCGAGCAATGGGTGATGAACTTGACTTTCCCGATGAACGCGGTCGGCCGCCTGATGGAAAAACCCGTGGGGCTCTTCCGGCCGGAGCTCACTGTACGCGAAGCGGTGGACATGCTCCGCGTCATGGTCAAGGAGGCCTTCATCACGTACGGCTACGTAACGGATCCACAGGGCACACTGCTGGGTGTTCTGGTCATGCGCGACTTGCTCTTGGCCGATCCCGCGCAGCGTGTTGCGGACATCATGATCCGCGATCCGTTTTCCCTCACGCCACGCACATCCGTTTCCGAGGCGGTCCGCGCAGTGTGGAATAAGCATTACCCGGTCTATCCGGTCTGTAACGAGGACGGCAGACTTGTCGGCTTGGTCCGCGGCTACGTGCTGTTCGAAGAGCAGAACACAAGGATCAGTGCCCAGCCCGGTCGCATGGTCGGGGTTGGGGAAGAAGACCGGCTGGCCACGCCCTGGTGGCGCAGCTTCAAGTTCCGTCATCCGTGGCTGCAGCTGAATCTCCTGACGGCGTTTCTTGCCGCCGCCGTGGTGGGCACGTTTGAAGGCACCATCGAGAGGGTCGTGGTCCTCGCAGTGTTCCTGCCCGTCCTCGCCGGACAATCAGGCAACACCGGATGCCAGGCGCTCGCCGTGGCCTTGCGCGGGATCACGCTCGGCGATCTCAAGCGGGGCAAGGAACGTCAACTGCTGACAAAGGAAGCGTGGTTGGGATTGCTGAACGGCGCGTTTGTCGGGCTGGTCGCCGCGTTGGCCATGTTCGTCTACGCGGGCCTGAAGCACCATCCCCAGGCGGCGATCCTCGCGCTCGTGGTCCTGCTCGCCATGATCGGCAGTTGCGTCATCAGCGGCATCTTCGGCGCCATCGTCCCGATCACGCTCAAGAAACTCGGCGCGGACCCGGCGACGGCGTCCAGCATTTTCGTCACGACCGCCACCGATGTGGCAAGCATGGGACTGTTCCTCGGTCTGGCGACCTGGCTGGTCCTCTAAGCTCTCCAAGCGGGGTCTTGAATCACGGGGCGGGCGCCCTCCATCGGGGGTATCGACGGCCTCACTCCACCCCGGCGAGCTGGAGCTCGCTGGCACGGTGACAGGCAACGAAGTGCGCGGGCGAGATCTCCTGCCACACTGGTGTCTGCGTCCGGCACACCTCAGTTGCGTGCGGGCAGCGGGGGTGGAAATAGCAGCCCTCTGGAGGTGAGGCCGGATTCGCTACTTCGCCTTCGAGGATGATGCGCCGCGACCTGACGCGCGGATCCGGTTCGGACACCGCGGACAGGAGGGCCGCGGTGTAGGGATGCTTGGGCGCCGTGAAGATCTCCTCGGTCTCCGCAAGCTCCACCATGCGCCCGACGTACATCACCGCCACACGATCGCTGATGTGCCGCACGACACTGAGATCGTGCGCCACGAAGAGGTAGGTCAGATGGAACTCGGCCTGCAGATCCTGAAGCAGATTCAAGATCTGAGCCTGGACCGAGACATCCAGGGCGGAGACCGGCTCGTCGGCAACAACCAGGCGGGGCCGGAGCGCCAGCGCGCGGGCAATCCCGATACGCTGGCGCTCGCCGCCACTGAAGGCGTGGGGGAAGCGCCGCATGTACTCGGGCCGGAGGCCGACGCGGCGGAGGAGATCGGCTACCTGTTCCTCGCGCTCCCGACGGCTCTTGACTCCGTGCACCAGCAAGGGCTCCCCCACGAGATCGAGCAGCGTCATGCGGGGATTGAGCGAGGAGAAGGGATCCTGGAAGATCATCTGCATTTCCCGACGCAGCGCTCGCAGCTCCGTCCGGCCCAGCCGGCCCACATCGACCACCGAGCCACCGGTGACGCGCATGAGGATTTCCCCGCCGGTCGGCTCGATGGCCCGTACGATGCATCGGGCGGTGGTCGTCTTCCCGCAGCCGCTTTCCCCGACGAGACCGAGGGTCTCTCCTTCATCGATGTGAAAGCCGACGCCGTCCACGGCTCGGACATGGCCCACCGTCCGCTTCAAGAAACCCTTCCGGATCGGGAAGAGCTTCTGGAGCCCGGTGACGCGCAGCAAGACCTCCGGGGGTAGGTCGCTCACGGATAGAGGAAGCAGCTCACCGCGTGCTTGTCTCCGACTGGCCTCAGGGCCGGCTCCTCGGCATCGCAGCGTCCCGCCATGAATTGCGGGCAGCGCGGGTGGAAGGGGCAGCCGGCGGGCCGGTCGTAGGGGTGCGGCACCGCGCCCGCGATGGGGTTGAGCCGCTCCCGCGAGCGCGAGCGCATGCGAGGAATGGAGCGCAGGAGCGCCTGGGTATACGGGTGGCGGGGCGCATGAAAGATCTCGTCCACCGGCGCCTGCTCGACCACGCGGCCGAGATACATCACCGCCACGTCGGTGGCCATCTCGGCGATCACCCCCAGGTCGTGGGTGATGAGCATGATCGCCATCCCGTCTTCGCGTTGCAGGTGGCGCATGAGGTCGAGGATCTGGGATTGCGTGGTCACGTCGAGTGCCGTGGTGGGCTCGTCGGCGATGAGCAGGGTCGGATGGCAGGACAGGGCCATCGCGATCATGGCCCGCTGGCGCAGGCCGCCGCTCAGCTGGTTGGAGAGCTGGTCGACCCGCTGCTCGGGCGAGGACACGCCAACGCGTCGAAGCATCTCGATGGTCTTCTCGCGTGCCTGCCGCCGATTTACCTGTTGATGGAGCATGATCGCCTCGTCGATCTGGCTCCCGATCGTGTGCACGGGACTGAACGAGGTCATCGGCTCCTGGAAGATGAGGGCGATCTCGGCCCCGCGGATCGCTCGAATCTCGGGGCCGTTCGGCGTCAGCTTCGCCAGATCCACCACCAGGTCGCCGTCGGTGGCCGTCTGCCGGCGGAACCGGATCTCGCCGTCGACGACGCGCCCCGGGCGATCCACGATCCCGAGGATCGAGCGGGCGGTGACGCTCTTGCCGCAGCCGCTTTCCCCCACGATGCCCAGCGTGGCCCCCGGATAGAGGTCGAAGCTCACGCCGTCGACCGCCTTCACGGTGCCTTCGTCCTGAAGAAAGTAGGTCCGGAGATCCCGAACGGACAGGAGCGTCGGCCGGGCCTCAGCGGCCATAAGGATCCGCAGCGTCCCGGAGCCCGTCGCCGAGGAAGTTGAAGGCCATGACCACGATGATCACGGGCACCGCGGGAAGCATCAGCCACGGCGAGATGGCCACCGTCTGGACGTTCTGGGCCTGCTGCAGCAAGACTCCCCAGCTCATCGCAGGTGGTCGCAGGCCGAGGCCGAGAAAGCTGAGCGCGGTCTCGCTGACGATCATCGCGGGCAGCGCAAGTGTCGTCGCCGCGATGATATGGCTCATGAAGGACGGGACCATGTGCACGAAGATGGTCCGCATCTGGCTGCAGCCCACCAGCCGCGCGGACACTACGAAGTCCTCCTCCCGCAGAGAGAGGAAGCGTCCCCGGACGACCCTGGCCAGCTCGGTCCAGGCGAGCAGGGAGATGATGATGGTGATGGCGAAATACACCTGGAGGATCGACCAGTCCCGGGGGAGCGCCGCCGCCAGCCCCATCCACAGCGGGATGGTGGGGATCGAGCGGAGGATCTCGATGACCCGCTGGATGAGTGTATCGGCGATCCCGCCGTAGAAGCCCGAGAGCCCGCCGAGGACCACCCCGAGGACGAGGCTCATGGTCACGCCGACGAGGCCGATGGTGAGCGAGATGCGTGTGGCGAACATGAGCCGCGACCAGAGGTCCCGCCCCTGCACGTCCGTGCCCAGCAGGAAGATCGTCTTGGCGGCATCGCGGCCCCCGTCGACACCGATGAGGTGCCGCGTCGTCGGGATCAGGCCCAGGAACCGGTACTCGAAGCCCTGGGCGAAGAACCGGATGGGGATCTTCTCGCGGGGATCCGTGCGATAGACGCGCTTGAAGCTCTGGAGGTCACGGGCCCCCTTGACCGCGTAGACGTGCGGGCCGAAGCGCCCGCCGTCGAACCAGTGGACGCGCTGCGGGGGCATGAGCGAGCGCTGCGCCTCGGACGCGTTGGGGTCGGCATACGCGAGGAAATCCGCGCCCACGACGACCAGGTAGAAGCCGATGACGACGCACGCGCTTGCCACCGCCACCCGGTGCTTGCGGAACCGCCACCACGTGAGCTGCCACTGCGAGGCCACGAAAATGCGCTGCTTGTTTAGGTCGGCCGCGCCCGCCCCGGGTCCGGGAGCGCTCGTGGGATCGAGGACCGCCATCACGTTTCCTCGAGCCGGATGCGCGGGTCGACCCATACGAGCAGGATGTCCGAGACGAGAGTGCCGATCACCGTCATGACTCCCAGCAGGAGCACGATGGTGCCCGCCAGGAACATGTCCTGCGCGATGAGGGCCTTGAGGAGGAGCGGTCCTACCGTCGGCAGTCCCAGCACCAGCGACACGATGATGCTCCCCGACACGATGTACGGCAGCGTGTAGCCGATGGTGCTGGCGAAAGGGTTGAGGGCCAGCCGTACCGGATACCGCAAGATCAAGGCCGCCTCGGTAAGTCCCTTGGAGCGCGCCGTCACCACGTAGGGCTTTCGCAGCTCGTCCAGCAGATTGGCCCTCATGATCCGGATCTGCTGCGCGGTGCCGGCGAGGCCCAGGATCAGCGCCGGGATGGGCAGGTGCTTGAGCAGGTCCCAGATCCTGGCCATGCTCCACGGCGCATCCTGGAGCTCCGGCGAGAACAACCCGCCAATATGGGCGTTGAACAAGGTGAAGCCCAGGTAGAGCAGCACCAGCGCGAGGAGGAAGTTCGGGACGGCGAGGCCGATGAAACCCACGAACGTGCCGACGTAATCGCCCACCGAGTACTGCCGGACCGCCGAATAGATCCCGATGGGCAGGGCGAGCACCCAGGTGAGGAACAAGGAGGCGACCGAGACCACCACGGTCAGCCAGAAGCGCTCGCCGATCACCTCGGTGACGGGCCGCCGCCACTCCATGGACATGCCGAAATTGCCCTGAGCGATCAGCCGCATCCACTTCAGGTACTGCACGTAGATCGGCTGGCCCAGGCCGTACTGGATCCGGAGGTTCTGCGCCTCCTCGTCGGTGACGACGCTGCCCATGGACGCCATCTGGGCGATGTAGGAGGTGACGTAGTCGCCCGGCGGCAGCTGGATGATGACGAAGGAGAGGACGGAGATCGCCCACACGGTGAAGATCGCGAGCAGGGCACGACGGCCGAGATACGCCAGCATGGTGGGCCCGGATCACCGCCCCTCACCCTGCCCTCTCCCCAGTGGGGAGGGGGCAGGGTGAGGGGCGATTCCCCGGGCGCCTCCTGAGCTTACTTCTTCCAGAAGAACGTCACGGGCCGGGAGATCGTCGGGGTCTTGCCGTCCGGGCTATTGTATTGACGCGACGGGATATTGCCCATGTTCGTCTTGACCACGCGCACGCCCATGGAGGCCGGGCCCATGCCGATCACCCCGATGATGTAGACCTCCTCGGCGGCGATCTTCCAGACCTCCTTGCCCAGCTCGATCCGCTCCTTCTCCGGCACCCCGTAGGCCCGCTTGAACTTTTCCATCAGCTCCTTCATGCGCGCGGGAGGCTCCTTCCCCTGGGTGCCCGCGGACTGGAACCACTTCGCGTAGAGCGGCCCCGAGGACGCGACGGCGGCGATCTCGAAGGGAAAGACGTGGAGCGGGAAGGTAAACAGGTGCTCGCTGCCGTCATTGTTCCATGCGCCGAGCTGTTGCTCGTTGGCTGCGGTGCGCTTGAGCGCCAGGCTGCGCTCCACCTCCTGCACGGTGAGGTCGATGCCAATCTTCTTCCACTGCTCCCGGATCATCTCCGCGATCTGCGTGAACTGGAGGAACTGGCCTCCGAGCGTCATGATCTCGATGCGGAGCCGTCCCTTGCCGTCCGTGCGCAGGCGATAGCCCTCGGCGTCCTTCTTGGCGAGGCCGGCCTTGTCCAGCATCTCGTTGGCCTTCTTGACGTCGAGGGTGGCCCAGAGCTTGCGGTACTGCGGCCCCGGGTTGTACTTGTTCCCGTCGGCGGGCACCACCGAGCCCGGGGTGCCGGTGCCCAGCCAGAAGGTCTCGTTGATCTGGTCCCGGTCGATGCCGAGGGACAGCGCGCGCCGGAAGTCCGCCGTGTTCATCCACTTCGCGATCTCCGGGTCGGCCTCGTAGCTCAGATTGAACTTGATGATCATGTCGCCGCCGTAGTCGCCCGGGTCGAGGTGCAGCTTGTAGCCGCCCTTGGCCTGGTTCTCGATGAACACCGGCACCTTGGCAAGGTCGAGGTGCCGGGCCTGGAAGTCGTATTCGCCGGCGATCGCGCGCAGGTTGATGACCTCGAGGTTCTCGCCGAGCGTCAGCACCACCCGGTCGATGTAGGGAAGCTGGTTGCCCGCCGTGTCCACGAAGACGCTGTAAGGATTCCGCTCCAGCGTCCACGTGGGCGTGTTGGCTGGCGTCACGGTCTTCCAGGGGCTCAGGACCGGCAGCTCCGGATTGAGCGACCAGTCGTTCTTGAACAGGAACATCCGGACCCAGCTATCGAACTTCGCGTCCTTGACCTTCTTGTCCACCTCGGCCTGCCCGGCGTACTTCGGATGGAACTGCTTCAGGTAGTGGGCGGGCGCATACCCGCCCAATCCCAGCGCCCCCCGCCAGGCCTGGCCGCCGACGTCGGTGGAGCCCGCCAGCATGTCGGGGAACATGAAGTACGGCTCGGGAAACTTGAACTTCACCGTGTAGGTGTCGGCCTTTTCGATCACGCCCTGCTTGCCGTTGATCGCCATCGCGGCGGACGGCGTCGGCACCAGATCCTTGTTCCGGTAGATGTCCTCGAACCAGAACACGAAGTCGTCCGCGGTGAACGGCTTGCCGTCGCTCCACTTCATCCCGCGGCGCAGGTGCAGGACGAGCGTGCGCCCGCCATCCTGCATCTCGTAGCCCTTGGCAAGGTTGGGCGTGACCTTATCGCCCGTGTAGTCCCAGAACAGCAGGTGGTCGGGCCCGGAGCAGCACCGATAGCCATTCCAGAAGTCGGCCGGGCCGGTGAACCCTCCGCGCCAGGTGCCGCCGTATTTCCCGATCTCGTGGACTGGCTTGATGACGAGCGGATCCTGCCCGACGCGGTCTGCCACGGGTGGGAGCTTGCCCGCCTTGACCTGCTCCGCGAGCTGCGGGGCCTCCTTGAGCTGTTTGGGCTGCTTGGCGGCATCCGTGACGACCTCGGGGCCTTCCAGCTTGCCGATCAGGCCGCTCTTGCCCATCTGGGCCAGGGCCCCGGCCGCGATCACGGTGCTGAGCGCCCCCACCACCAGGGCGATCGTGAGTCGGGACCGGAGCTTGCGTGTCCGCGGCGTACGCCTGTATTCGGTCATGACGCGTCCCCCTTGATGCGTGCCCTGAGGTTCTTGCATGCGCTGCCCGCGGCGCCCCGGCCAACCCAGCACGCCCTGTCTGCGGGCTACCCCTGCATGTCTGGGGGATACTGCCCCGGCGTCCGCTCACCGTCAAGCGGCGTCGCGCTCTCGCCTTGACGCGATCTATTCTTCGGGGGGGCTCGAGGCTGGCTTGGCGGACGATGCGGAGGCCGTAGCCATCTCGGGCTTGCCGGGCTGGGTCTCGGCGGCGTTGTCCTGGACGGCGTTGACACAGTGCTGAATCGGGAAGAGCTTCGCTGTCTTGTCCATCTGCTCCACTCCACCAAAGAAGGCGTGCCAGAGACCAAGCGTGAGAACGGCCAGGTTCATCGCCTGGGCCACTGGGTTGCAATACAGGGCGATGCGCTGCTGGGTGGGCGTCATGTGCGCACAGCCTGTCGACAACAGGAGCAGCACCGCCGGGGCCGCTTTCAAGAACCGCTCTCCTCGATGTTGACCGCCAGCCTCCATAGAGCCTCGACCGATCCGCAGGGGCGCAGACTTGAGACCGCGCTAGACGATTCATCGGCTGTAACGGGGGTGATCTTTAGGGCTCCGGAACGGCCGCCTGGCGTCTGGCCCCGAGGCCGTTCCGAGTTCGGCGGGCTAGATCGGATCTCGAGCCGGCTTCAGGTCAAGTGCATTGGCGATGATGCCGCGGCCCATTCGACCATCCGCCGCGTGCTGTCGCGCTCGCTTCCAGTCTGCTCCCTTCTTAGACCGCCTCGCGGACCGGGCGCGCCGTGGCTGTCCAGGCCTTCCGGTAAACCCAGGCTCAGGCGAAGAGGTCGCGGACGCGGATGCTGGCCTGAGGCGCCGCGAGAGGACTGACCAGACGCGAGGGGCCGAGGACCTCACGGCTCGCGTAGCGGGCGCCGAAGGGCGCAGCCGCGTCGAGCGCCGGCTCGCGGTACACCTCGAGGACGCGATCGACGAGGTTGACGATCCAGTAGTCCAGGATGCCGGCTCTGGCATAGATGCTAGCTTTATGGTCGCGGTCGAACAAAAGGCTCGATTCGGATACTTCGACGACCAGGGCGGCGAGAGAGGGATGGGCGCTCCTGTAGTCCTCCGGCTCGCCGGGGACCACGGCAACGTCCGGCTCGGGCTCTGAGTCCTCGTCAAGGCCCATCGGTCCCTGCGTACGGACATCCCACGACGGGCCGAAGGCCCTTTCGAGGATCCGTGCTGTCTTCCGAATGGACGTGTAGTGTGGGGCGCCCTGTGGCTCGGCGACCAGCAGCTCGCCGCCGATCAGCTCAATGGGGTCGCCGGGCTGAAAGACGCCCAAATCGATGAGCCGTTCGTATTCGATCCGGCTCCAGCGACGCGTCTTTCTCTCGTGGATCGCCATGACCGGCATCGTACCGGCGGCCGGCCAGCCGCGTCAATGTCTCCGGATGGCGACACCCTGAGGCGGCGGGGCCGCCATGCGGGCGCCCGATCTCAGACAGGGGGTGAGACGCGCCTCCACGTGCCGCGTGTAGCGGGGCATGGAGCAGGTGCAGATCCAGTACACGACCGCGATGAAGAGGTAGAGGGCGAAGGGGCGCACCTCGCGAGCATTGACGACCTGCGCCGCCTTGGTCAGGTCCATGAAGCCGATGATGGACGCCAGCGACGGGATCATGTTCTTCAAGGCCTGCGGCAAGACGACGTAGCGCATGGTCTGCGCGCCCGTGAGACCGGCAGCGGTCGCCGCCTCCACCTGGAGCGCAGATAACATAACACCCGTTCTCAGACAGGGCTCGCCTCGCCCTTGTCACAGCGCGGATGACCTCCCCCCTCCCACGTCGCGCCGATCCTGCCAGCGCGGGGATCAGCGGTCAGATCGGGGTCTTGAATCACAGGGTGGGAGCCCTCCACCGGGCTATGAGGTGCCGGCAGTAGAGACGTCCGCGGCTGCCCGGACCGCCGGCACCGACTAGACGCTCACGCCGGGAAGTGCCGGCTGCTCCTCTTCTGGCGCGGTCAGGAGCAGCGGGGACCGTGGATCCTCCCGCGCACCGGGCAGCCCGTGATCCCACGCCGCGAGGTACCGCAGCCGGTAGGGCAGCGTGAGCACCCACTGGCGAACCGGGACGGGCGGCACGACCTCGTCCACCAGATGCGCGGCGCGCTCGGTCATCCGCCGGCCCCCGCAGCTCGGGCAGAACCCTCGGCCCTTGCAGGAGAACGGCACCAGCCGCTCCAGGGCACAGCGCTCGCAGCGCACCCGGGCAAACCCGTGGGCCAGCACCCCGCAGGTCAGGAACTTGCGATACTCTCGCGCGATAAACTCGGGCAGGCTGGCCCGGTCGGCAGCGGCGCGCAGGAAGTCATCCAGGTGCTCCCGGATGACCCCGTGGAGCGCGCTCGCCTCCGCGTGGCGCGGCTGGTAGCTTCGCTGGGCACAGCCCATGCTCCTGCGTAGCGCCGAGGGCGACGCGCGCAAATGCCCAGAAAACGATACGGTGCGGGGAGGCCCCCTAGAACCCGTGCGGGGCGGCGGGGATAGTCTCGTGAGACTTCACAGCTAGCGCGCGTCCTTGATGGCCTGGGCCAGGAGCTTCGCGCCCTCGTAATTGCGCTCGGGCGTCTCCCAGCTATAGGCCAAGCGGATGAACTCCTCGCCGCCGCCATTGATGAAGAACGCGGGGCCCGCCGTGTACTGGATGCCGTGCTTGACCGCGACCTCGCGGAGATTCGCCGTCTTCGTTCCGGTCGGCAGCTTGATCCAGATGAAGAAGCCGCCCTCGGGCTTGCTGATCTCGACATCGGTGCCCCCGAGTACTTCCCAGAGGCCCTTGAGCATGGCGTCGCGCTTGGCGCGGTAGATGTCCACGAGCCGCGCGACGTGGGGGACGAGGTTCTCGCGCATGTAGTAGGTCGCCACGCGCGAGACATAGGGATTGACGCCGCCGCCGAAGAGAAAGCCCTGGAAGGCGGGGATCATCTCGCGAGGCGCGCAGAGCCAGCCGAGCCTCACGCCCGCGCCCAGGATCTTGGACAGTGTGCCGGCGCGGATGGTACGCCCGCCCTTGTCGAGCGCGTAGAGTGACGGGTGCGCCTGCCCCTCGAAGCGCAGCTCGCCGTAGGCGTCGTCTTCCAGGATCACCGTGTCGTACTCGTGGGCCAGCGCGATCAGCTCTTCGCGGCGGCGGCGCGACATGGTCGGCCCCGAGGGGTTCTGGAAGTTGACGATCGTGTAGATGAGCTTGCAGCGCTTGCCCTCGCGGCGCAGCAGCTCGAGCTGCTGGCGCGCGACCGCCGTGTCCATGCCCTCGGCGTCCAGCGGCACGTCAAGGACGCGCGCCCCGTGGCGCCGTATGGTCGCCAGGGTGCCCGAGAAGGTGGGCGCCTCCGAGAGGATGGGATCGCCCACGTCCACGAAGGCGCTGAAGGCGAGGGACAGCGCATGCCCCGAGCCATTGGCGACGATGACATTGTCCGGCGACACTTCGAGGTTCTCGAAGAGCCGGTACTTGTGGGCGACCAGCTCGCGCAGGCCCTTGTAGCCCTGCGGCTCGCCATAGGACAAGGCCGGGGCGCCCTCGGCCTTCATGACGTCGGCGGTGGCCTCGACCATGCCCTCGTAGGGGAAGGACATGGGGTCGGGGTGGCCGCCGCCGAACTCGAACTTCGCGTCGGCCACGGGCCGAGCGGGCGGGGCGGAAGCGCCCCAGCCGATGCGGGCGCGGGTGGACAGCAACTCTTCGAGACGGGGGTTCGCTGTTGTGGTCATGGGTGGTAGCATACGTCAACTTCTGGCCATGGCGAGACTGAGCCGATATTCCCGCTGGGACGGCACCCAGGCCGTCCCCGACCTCGACGCCGACGACCTCCTGTCGGCCATGTCGGACGATCTACTCGCCGAGGGCGATCTGATGAATGCCCTGCGCCGGCTTTTCCAGCGCGGCGCGCGCGACCCGCAGGGCGGCCGCATGCCGGGGCTCCAGGACCTCCTCAAGCGCCTCCAGCAGCAGCGGAAGCAGCGCCTCGAGAAGTACGACCTGGGCTCGGCGCTCGATGACATCAAGCAGAAGCTCAAGGAAATCCGGGACACCGAGCGCGCGGGCATCGAGCGCGATGTACCGCCGGGCGCCAAGCAAGAGCAGAAGATGAACGCACTCGACCAGCTCCCGCCCGACCCCGCCGGGCAGATCAAGGCGCTCCAGAGCTATCCCTTCACCAGCGCCGACGCGAAACAGAAGTTCGACGAGCTGATGAAGTCGCTCCAGGAGCAGATGCTCAAGCCCTTCATGCAGGGCATGCAGCAGGGGCTCCAGAACCTCACACCCGAAGACCTCCAGCGCATGCGCGAGATGATGCGGGATCTGAACCGCATGCTGCGCGAGCGCGCCGAGGGGGGCGAGCCGGATTTTCAAGCATTCAAGGACAAGTGGGGACAGAACTTCCCCGGCGCCGAGAGCCTCGACCAGCTCCTCGAGCAGATGGGCAAGCAGATGGGCCAGATGCAGTCCCTGATGCAAAGCCTCACGCCGGGGCAGCGGCAAGAGCTCCAGGGCATGATGCAGTCGCTCTTCGCGAGGGACGAACGGCTCGAGGCCGAGATGGCCCAACTGGCCATGAATCTCGAGGAGCTCTTGCCGATGGACGCGCTCCGACGTCCCTACGACTTCAAGGGCGACGAGAACCTGTCGATGCAAGAGGCCATGCGTGTCATGGAAGAACTGCAGCAGATGGACCAGCTCGAGCGCGAGCTGCGCCGGGCCAAGGATCCAGGCGACCTCGACGATATCAACCGCGAGGACGTCGAGCGCCTGCTGGGCGAGGAGGCCGCGCGCGATCTTGAAAAGCTCAAAGAGCTCGCCAAGAAGCTCGAGGAGGCCGGGTACCTCGAGAACAAGGGCGGCCGCCTCGAGATGACAGCGCGGGCCATCCGCAAGATCGCCGACAAGGCGCTCCGCGACGTCTTCTCGCATCTCAAGCGCGACCGCTTCGGGCGCCATGCCGTCTCGCGCCGCGGCGCGGGCGGCGACCGCACCGACGACGCCAAGCGCTACGAGTTCGGCGATCCCTTCCTGCTCGATCTCAAGCAGACGCTCATGAATGCCGTGGAGCGCGGCGGGATCGGCACGCCCGTGCGGCTCGCGCCCAACGACTTCGAAGTCTGGCGGACGGAGCTGTCGACCCAGGCGGCCACGGTGGTCCTGCTCGACCTGAGCCGCTCCATGCTCTACAACGGCTGCTTCGTGCCGGCCAAGAAGGTGGCGATCGCGCTCCAGGCGCTGATCCGCGGTCAGTTCCCACGCGACAGCCTGCACGTCGTCGGCTTCTCGCTCTACGCGCGCGAGTTCAGCGCGGCGGAGCTGCCCCGGCTCTCGCCCAGCGGGACCAATATCGGCACCAATATGCACGCGGCCTTCATGCTGGCGCGGACGCTGCTGGGCAGGCAGAAGGGCGGCAACAAGCAGATCATCATGATCACCGACGGCGAGCCGACGGCGCACATGGAGGGCGGCGAGGCGGAGTTCTCCTACCCGCCGACGCGCCGGACCATTCAGGAAACGCTCAAGGAAGTCCAGCGCTGCACCCGCGAGGGCATCACCATCAACACCTTCATGCTCGACCGGAGCGAGATGCTGACCGCCTTCGTCGAGCAGATGGCCCGCATCAACCGCGGCCGCGCCTTCTTCGCCACGCCGGAGCGTCTCGGCGAGTACGTGCTCGTGGACTACGTCAGCAACAAGCGCCGCGCTGCGTCCTAAGTGTCGGCGATCTCCGCCCAGCACGTCAGCCGGTTCTGGGGCGCGACACGCGCGGTGGACGACGTGAGCTTCGAGGCGGCCGCCGGCAAGATGCT
>Ga0315290_10001919_pt1 | contig 14487 bp, 12 predicted proteins | sample YL17G12_0_MG_FD_203627 | JGI IMG/M metagenome (GOLD analysis project Ga0315290, IMG submission 203627) | Sediment microbial communities from Yellowstone Lake, YNP, Wyoming, USA - YL17G12_0 | ecosystem: Environmental > Aquatic > Freshwater > Lake > Sediment | place: USA: Wyoming | collected... | reverse complement strand
TCTTCAATCAATTTATCCATTTTTTCATTTACGCCATTAATCATTCCTGCAATCTGTTCCTTGTTTTCTACCATTTGCCCCTGAACACCTAGAAGAGATTGTTCCGTGTCAGTGACTTGAGCATCAAGTTTGGTTTGGTAATCTATACGAATATAAACCAAGGCAATGATAACAACAATGATAAAAACCCAATTAAGAACTTTTGCTAGTTTGTTCATTGGAAGACTTCTCCTTTTTTTCTTGTTCTTCTGAAACGATTTTTATAGACTCAGAAAGTAGTAATCTATATAAATTACTTTTCTTGTTCATATTTCTATCTCCTAATGCGTTTATCTGATAGGACAAATAATCAGTATAGTTGTATATTTTTCCTTCACATATCATGAAAATTAACAAAAGGACACTATTGATGAGCGAATCTGAAATAGGAAACCAATATAAGTTTCCTCAATACTATTCTTCCTTGTATAGGTTTCAAGGAGATCCAGTTCCTAGTTTACTTCCTCCAGACCTAACATTGGGTGAATATACGTTTTGCCACAAAAGCAAAAAAGATGTAAAAAATCTGATCTTGAACATAACAAAGTTTCTAGAAATTTTGAATATGAATATTTCTAATATTGATCGCGAACTGGGTGCATATGAAGATACAGCAGATCCAAACGACCCAGATCTATTTCAACACTTATTAGAATATCTTACATCTCATGCGGATGAGTTCAATTTACAAATCGGAACTAATGATACTTTATCCCCAACTTACTTGATGAATTTGAAAAAAGCCTATTATGAAAATCCACTTCTATCACTGAATAAAGAGTTATCGGAACTTTTGAATTCTCCTAACCCGGAAGATATTTTTAAGAATGTTAATTTACCACCGAAATTTATCACACGAGTTGTTGATGATATGTTAGCTGCTGTAATTGAAAAATTATCATCTAACTTCAAAGGATCTGAGTTTGTTATTGCTTTTAATTTGGTTATTATGGAATTTAATATACAACAGTTTAGGCTTGGAGAAAAACTATCTACTATAGATAATCTGAAGCAATATCTCTATGAATCTTGCCCTCATACTGTTGCCGAGATTACTGATTTAATAGAAGAACAACTTCCAACAGCACTTGACAACCATTTTATTCTACCTGATGGAACAATAGATTATGATACATGGATTTATGGTAATCTGGAACAATACCAAGTGGATAGAATAAATCAAGTTAAAAAGATAGCTAATTTAATTATGAGCAATTCGTGGAATGAAATTATTTCTAACACTTACCTACAAACTCTTTATCTAAATAATATCACTTATCCTCCAGTTGAACAAGGAGAATAAAAATGCCACACTATAATGATTCTTTACTAGCCCCTTTTACAGGAGACCCTTTAACCTTTTATACCAACTGTCCATATACTGGCCAGGCGTGTCTAAGAGAATTATGTATTGCCTCTCTATTGACCCAGGATGGAGGAAATTGGTTATTTACAGGGTGTGAACTACAGGAAAATGTTGCTAAAATTGGAATGTATCAGTCTCAATTAGACACCGTAATTACAACGATTAGAGACACATCTTCAATGGTAAGCACTGGCTTTAATGAGTCACAACAAAAACTAGATACTATTGCCCAGAAGGATCAATCTGATGAAATACTTAATACCTTAAGAGATACTTCATCTATGATACTCACTGAATTTAATGAAACACAACAAAAAACAGATACAATAATTACAGCACTTACGGATACTACGTCTTCTGTGTTACTTATCGAATTGAATGAAATACAACAAAAAGTAGATACGGTAACGACAGATGTGATAAACAAAATACAAGAGCATATGGATGAAAATCATGTTGACTTTAATAATGTTTATGATATGCAAGTACAAACAAAGGCATTGTTGGAAGCAAAACTTGATATCCTTATTCAGCATTCTCAATTTGAAAATGATTTAGAGGAGCATATACATACAAGACATCATCATCTATTATCACATCTTGCATCAGATACAGACCCAGAGATTTTAGGATCGAAATTTGTTCCTACTATTCAACCAGCATTGTATTTACTACAAGAATGGACAACAGGGACAGACGTAGATGGAAACGGAAAGGTATACGGTAAAGACTTTAAGATTGATAATAAAGACAAATCCAAACCAATGATGTTAAAAGGTATTGAATCCCTTCCTGATTGGAGAAATCCCCCGAACACTCCCGGTTCAAGAATTACCTATGCTGAATACGTGGCGTCTGTGCATTGGGGGGGAGAACCCAATGGGTAGATTACAGACGAGAATAACTGATAAGACTTCTCACGGCGGGATAATTATTACAGGTTCAGGAAATACCACAGTCAACGGCCTCTTGGAAGCAAGGCTGACAGATCTACATGCTTGCCCAATCCATGGAGTGAATTGTATTGTGACTGGATCACCAAATACAACAACCAATTCTTTATTAAACTCTAGATTATTTGATCTTTGCACTTGCGGCGCGTGTCTCGTGACGGGCTCTCCCAACATGACTACAAACTGAGAAACAAAATGGATAATTTTTACGTTTACGTCCTATTGGACCCAAGAAAATCAGGATCATTTCAATACCGATATTCACAGATATTTGAGTATGAACCTTTCTATATTGGGAAGGGTAAAGGCCGGAGATGTTTTGAGCATTTAGGACAATTAAATTCTGCTAAAAAAGTATTTACCCATGTATACAATAAAATGAGAAAGATTTTTAGAGAATGTAATTTAGAACCAATTATTGTTAGACTACAGGAAAATCTTTTTGAAGAACAGGCTTTTGAATTAGAAATTTTTTTGATTAAACAAATTGGTAGGATGGACTTAGGATTAGGGCCACTCTGTAATTTAACTGTTGGTGGAGATGGTTCTACTGGAAGTATCAGATCAGAAGAATATAGGAAACGAATGAGTCAAATACATAAAGGAAGAAAGAAATCTGATTTGACTAAACAAAAAATACGTTTATCTAAGTTAGGTAAAAAACAAACAGAAGAATCTAAAGCAAAAAGGAAAAAAAGTCTAGAAGGAGAAAAAAATCCTTTTTATGGTAAAAATCACTCTAAAGAGACAAAAGAAAAATTAAGAGATATCAATCTTGGGAAAAAAATAGCAAAAGACTCTATAGAAAAAATGATAGAATCTAGAAAAGGATATAGACATTCTGAAGAGACAAAAAGAAAAATATCCGAAGGAAACAAAGGAAAAATTATTTCAGAGGAACAAAGATCACAGCAGAGTAGAATGATGAAAGAAAGATCTTTATCAGAAGAAACAAAAAGAAAGATTGGTTTTGCTCATCTAGGAAGAAAAAATTCCGAAGAAACAAAACAAAAGATGAGAGAAGCTGCTATTAAAAGGCATCTCTTAAAATCGCAATCTGAATCTATCCAAGGACAAAATTAATGTATGTCTTCAGATATAGGAATTTATAAATGAAACATTATGTGCCAGAGTTGGATTATTATTTTCGCCAGTATTGGGAGTCTCAAGGAGATGTCACAATTATTCACGTATCCATACCTGAAGTTGTTGAGAATCTTTTTGTCAATCCTTTAATTTATCCACCTGAACCCCTTTATTCACCAGATAATGTTTTTTCTTTATTGTTTTCATCGACTTATGATTCGACTGGCTACAGATATCTTTTTAGAAAAGAAACAAACATGATATCTTATCCTAAGAAGATTTATGAAAGATTACTTGTAAAGACTAGTAGACCTGCCTATTATCTGGCGACACATGATGATACTACCGGAGTTAATGTCTTTAATTTCACACAAGAAGAATTTTGGCTTTTAGATCGCTTACAAGAATATCGTACAATGCAAATGACGAACATTGATGATATAGATTATTCTGGCTTGCAATCTAATTTATCCAAATTGATTTATATCTATCTGGACACCTTCATTAACAATCAATACGAAACATTACTTCTTTTAGGAGACATACCAGATGAGGGAAGAATATGTGATGTTTTGTTTAAGTTATATGTTATTAATGAGTGCCATAAAAAGTTAAGATATGATGCTATCATGTTGCCCTTAGAAGTTTTAGAACTTGTACCAAAGAGAAGAAAAATATTAGTTACCGAAACAGTTTTAACTCAAAAGAAATTTACTATTACACCACCTTTACCAGAATCGTTAGATGATTTCTATATATATCTAAACGGAAGAGTTCTTCCAAATTCTATGTACCAAACAGAATTTTATCCGGAAGAAAATCCAGAGACATTGACTGTATCTTTTCCAGATCTATCTTCTTTGAAGGAAAATGATATGTTTATAGCAGAATTTTATGCTAGAAATAGAAAATATTCTGATATCAAAGATCCTACTTCTGTTATCATGTCAAGTGATTATTCTTTACAGGAATATATTGTAGAACATATTCCGGAATACAAAAGTATAGAGGATATACCTCTACCAGGACAAGAACCCCGTTTGGAATATAGACCGCCAGAAGGTGAAGGTGAACAATAATGAATGCTCCTCCAGTTCCAACTTTTGAAGAATTCTCATCCGACAGAGTTTTAAGCTATTTCAAGCTGTGGGAGCTACTCAAATTCGAAAAAGACAACCCAATCCAGGTTTATGATGAGGTTGAACAGACATACGTTGCAGATGAATATAATGCAATGCAATTGACTTTGCTGACATCTATGTTAGAATTAGGTCAAGATGAAAAGAATTTATCTTTAGGCGAACAAAAACTTGTTACTCAATTTTTCAAATTAGTTATTGACCAATCTGCATTTTGGTCTCAAGATCATGTTAGAATAAGAAAATTCTTGATTGATTGGTATTCTTCTCAGAGAACAATTGTTACAAAAAGCAGAAATTCTATTGATCCTTATTCTCTTTCTGACGAAGAACTTAATGAAGTAATTCTAGGGTTTGGTTATCCTTATCCGTATAATATGGATAAGGATAAAAAATCTGTATTCTTACATGAACTAGTAGGATATTATCATAAAAAAGGAACACCAAAAGTATTGGGTGATGTTTTGACCTTCTACGGATTGGTTGATGTAGTTATTTGTGAGTGGTGGTTGTATCGAGACTTCTTTAATAAATCATTTTGGGTTAGAAGCGTACCTGTTTGGCCAGCAACAGCAAAAAACAATGAAGAGTATATATCAATTCTTCCATACGAGCCATTTGTAAGGCCCGATCCTTTTTGGCATTATGATAAAGGAGAAGGGTTGTCTGAAGAAAGAGTTGAAGATCTGTTTCTAGAGCCAGAAAATCCAGAAGATGATCCAAATGATGAATTCACAGAAAGAAAAAATAAAATCACACTTCCATCAATTACACCATATATTTCATTAAATACAGTTGTTCGTGATGAATATGTTAAATGTGAAACATCTATTATGAATCGTAAAGTCCAAGAGGCTTATGAATTTTGGATTGAATATATTTTATTATGGAAAGGGGAGTACCTATTTCCTTCCAGATTTCCTCTACATCCAGAAGCAAATTGGGTGGTGTTTTGTACCTCATCAAATACCCATTGGGTGTATAACGGAAGAGAGTGGGTTGATTTGGGTGGAAAGTTACCTAAATCGTTGGTAGAATCAGAACCAGATTGTTTTGGACATACAACATTTGAACCGATTAGAGACGTTGGTACAACTTTATATTCAGAAAAAATATCTTTTTTGGAAGCGATGGTCGCCTTAACTTATATCCTGTCCTCTCATTTTGGGTTTGGTTGCAATCGTTATGAAGCAGTTGATTCTTTTAATGATCTGCCTATTATTCCTCCTCCCCCAGAAAACTCACTTAGAAGAATTTTAGACACTGATGTTGACGCAATGTATTTCTCTGGAGAATGGCATCAAACCGGAAAATGGCATGATCTTGGTTATACTACAAATTATGATACTACTGATGGGAATTACTCTCTCATTACATACGTTCCTCCTGATTTATCTAAAACAAATTATTTCCATTTTTCTCATCTAGAATACAATGGCAAGCATGCACCATTAGACTTTTTGTATTTTGATAGCACTGAAGGGTATTTTGAAGGTTGCCGCGATGGAATTGATGACGTTAATTATGATCTTATAAGACAGGAATATGATGAAATTATAGCTAGACCAAAAGATCATCCTATTTTAGAAGAACCTGTTGGATTACACGGAACAGAAACAAGAAGATATCATACTACTTGGCAACAAAGAAATGAAAAACAAGATGATCTTACAGATGCTTTTTTTAGAAAGTATGGTGTTAGACGTATCGAAAAAATTGATTATTTTGGTTGGGGTGGATATGATTCTTCTGCTATACATACCGGTTGGTGGAATGTGTACGGAGATAGTACGTCTGTTCTAATCACGTTAGATCCTCCAAACAAAGGGGTTAACGCATATTGTGACGTAAACGATATGTTTCTATCTTATCTGTTTGTTTCTTCAGAAATTAATCCAATCTTGCCTTATTTGGGTATAGATCCCAATCTATTGCTAACAGGTATAATAGATATTGAATTTGATATTATCCTTAATTCAGGATCTTTGTCTTTTGTAATGTCTCAATTGATGGAAGACGGTAGTGTAATACCAACGTATATTTCAAACCCAATAAATGTTTCCCAGCACGTTATGATAAAGGGATTACAATTAACTAATATTTTGTATATGGGATTCCTTCGAGCAAACTCAGATCTTCTAGAAGCACATATTACTAATATTACTGTAAAAGAGAATATAACAGAAGAATCTGGTGATTCTGGTGTTATTGATTTGTGGAATACTAATGTTATAGCAAGCAATGTTCCTACTTCAAATCCTGAAACTTGGTTTGTCGGAAGAATGTCTCAACCAGGATGGATTAGTTTTTCTGGAGAAGATGGTGCTGTAAATTGCCAGATGAATTTTGGAGAAAGAACCTTCGATATGGAGGGTGTGGCTCCAGGATATGATGCAGGAATTGGATTCGTTCCTTATGGTATGAATGGATTAGTAGATCCTATGGAACCTTTACTACCTGTACCACCTCCAGGTGGTCACTCTATGCTAAGTTTTACTGTTTCCGATCTACTGCTTCCTGCAGGAACTAGTCTTTACTTTTTTGCTTGGGATGGCCATTTTCCAGTTACTTATCTTGTTGGAGATCAAATTACAGATAAGAATACTTATTGGTATGATGTAGATCCAGGAAAAGCATTATATGTTGGATTCCTTTTTGATGGTCCAACATCTGAAGATATGAAGATTACTGTAAAAGATTTTTACTGGGCCAGAGTCAATGATGCAAATGTTGAAAGTACAAGAGAACACTTTTTTGCATACACACACGCAAGAAATTTCTTGAGATCTATGAATCCTCAATTCTGGGATGCTATTGAAGCAGAATATTATCTTTTGGGTTTATTATATCCAGATGATGAAAGAAAATTCTTAAGATTACAAGAAAAATATATGCAAGATTTGGGCCTTTATTATAAAAATATTGGTCTGACACATCTTCAAGGATTATCTAATTTGATTTTGGGCCTGACTTTGTATCCTGAAATTAAAAAGGTCATCAATTTCTTCAAACCTTATCGTGTAAGATTTAGACCATTAATGACAGAATATAATATAAATGGTACTGGTAACTCCAATGGGGATGGAGCGTATGTGGAAGATCACATTTATATTCCTAGAATGACTCAAAAAGTACAAGAGGTTGCTAGAACATCTGATATGTTGACAATGGCTCCTGTTTTACTTTTCGAAGAATGTTATTATAGATATGGCTACTTTTTGGGTGGCCCTGGAGTATATCCTGCAGTATTTGATGGACTATGTAGGGGTTTATTAGATGATGTATTTATAAAAACCAAAATTACATTTACAGATATTGTTCAAGTACAAGAGTCCTTACTGACAATGTTTGACGCCTTAACTATAGATGATGTTGGCCCTTATAATTACGACAATCTTAGAACTAAGGATTTATTACATGATATTGGAATAAGAATAATATTTATAGATGATTATTCTAAAAACATCTTCGAAGTAAATTACGGGGATGAATTAGATATACAACAGTATATCAAATTTATAGATACATGTGTTGTTTCGGATCACCTTCGGTGGTCAGAACATCACATTTTGGTAGAAGATTACGGACCAATTTATGGCTCTGTAGACAATTCTGAATTTCCTTTTGAGACCTCTAGAACCAGTGATTATTTTGTACCTCCTGCAATACACACAAGGATTATAGATAAATTTAATTGGATTGATTTGAATGATCCATATCAAAATTTACCCAATAGTAGATTTGATCTTAACGTTGGTGATGAAGGTTCTATTGAAACTAACATAACTGTAAATGAACTCTTTATAGGACCTGTTACTCATCGTTTGAATTATGTATCAATGCAAAGTAGTCCAGAAAAAGTAGATACTGTTTTTATGGTCCCAGGATATTATTCTACAGATGCAACTAATGGTGTTCTTGCATCTGGTTGGTATGAAATAGTTCCTCCTTCAGGAGTATACCCAGCAGGAAGTTCACAATGGCATTTTGATGAAAATATGGCTTTAGTGTCTGATATAGATACTACTAATTATATTGGTTATATGACATCTACTGTTTATTTGACTGGGTCAGAGCCATGGGAACCAGGGAGAAGATTTGGATATTTTGATATATCTTTTGATATCGAAGTTTTTGATTGCCCTGATCCTGGTTATGTTACGCTCGTAGCGGTTTCAAAAACGTTATCGCTTGGTATACTGTGGACTTATACACACATTGGTGTTGGACGAAATATAATAGAGAATTTTGTTCTACCTGAGTGCAGTCATGGTTTTGGTTCTTTTTTCCTAACGTTTGGTACAGCTACAATAAAAATACATAAATTACAAATAAAGCATTATGTGTGGAATGGTCAAGAAACAATTAATCCAGCTAACGGCGCTTAATGGAGATTCTTGTTTAGAGTTGAACAAATTAATAGAGGTTTTGTGAAATCAAATTTTCATTTGATTAACGATGTCGAAAACGACTAAGATGATAGGAGAATATACAATGTTTCGAAAAATACAGAGACAACGCATAGCGATTCGCGATAGTGAACGCAAATCGTTACACGATAGTTTTTCTGGTCCTGGTAGAAGTGGTATTTTCCGACCAAAAACAAATCGTGTTATCGTAGAAGCAAGAGATCCTCGTTCTGGAAAGAAAGAAGTTGTTGGAAATTCAACTAATTTGATTGTATATCATGGCCGTTCTTGGTTAATGCAACGGGCATTCGGATTAAATCTTGGTGCCGTTGGAAATTCACCATTGCCAAAACCATGGGACCACAATGATGATACTTCTGTAACAGATGTTCATCGTAATAAATGGTCAAATATGTATCTTTGTTGGTTTGCTGCAGGACAAGGAGGAGCGGATACAACTAATGCTCCACTAGAGCCTTACGATACAACGTCTGTTGAATATCAGTTACTTGATCATGTTCCTATTGGTGGTCTAGATGAAAATCCATCAGGAACTACCGACAATCTTCGTTACATCCACCCCGCCTTCTTTGAAGGTGGACCAACTAGAGATTATCATGAAATTGATTCTCAGTATCCTCAATTCTTGTTTGATCCAGACATTGTTCCTGGTGAAGGTGGTACAGAAGATCCACTATATCTAAAGATGGAAACAACTGATAGTACATCAGAAGTATACTATGGTGGATTTAAGGCTGATTCCTATCTAAGAGCTTTAATTCGTGTTACCTTGGCTCCCGAGGAATGTAATGGACCGAAATATTATGATCCAATGGACCCAGGTGAAGAGTACAGATATCTAAATGAAGCTGGGTTGTTTGTGGCTAGATCACATGACGCAACAACGGTTAAAGGCTATCCTGAAGGCTATAATGAACTACAAATGTTCGCTAAAGTAAACTTCTCGAGTATACGAAAGGACGATACTAGAGAATTGATTTTTAGCTGGTACGTTTATTTCTAAGATAATTCATTCCAATTCCCTTCTTACATTTTGACCTCAAATTCTATAAAAGGATTTGAGGTCAAACTTTACGTTATAAACTGATCCTATTACTAATAGATAGACTCAACGATATGAATAGACATTCATATAAGTGCTAACTATAGCAAATTCACCTCATTCTATAAAAGGACATATATCTAAGAACTTGTGTTTTTGCTAACCCCTTAACTTTGAATGAGGAGTATTGAATCATGGCTAATGTATCTCCAGGTGTATTTACTAAAATTATCGACCTTTCCGAATATGTACGAAATGTTCCAAGTACGATTGGTTTCATGTGTATAGTTTCAGAAAAAGGTCCAGATAATCAATTAATCTTTACCAATGCTCGTGATTTTTACGTTGACTTTGGTGAACCAAACATTAATTACGGCGGGAAGTCCTTTGGGCAAGGAATGTATGTTGCATCTTCTTTCCTTCGTAATTCTGACTCTCTGTTTATCATACGTGTATTGCCTACATCAAGCGACGAGAAGGTCAATCCTAGCGGAGGCGAACCTGCAACTATTCCTGTCGTACCAGCAGCATATTCCAATCTTGCTTTCTATGGGGAAGTGCCTGGTGATTATGGTTTGGATGCAACTTCTTCTTTATACGTTAGATCTGAGTTTGGTTTGAATTCAGAAAAAGAGTGTCTTACTATTGTTAATCAGTTCGACAATATTAATCCTCCAGGAATGGGTTCATCTGATGGTGCCTTGTTATTTATTGGACAAGGACGTGGTGCTTGGTACAATAATTACAAAATATCTGTTACTCCTCATGCAAATACGATTCGTGCCGCTGAAGGCATTTATATTTTTGATATTTGGAAGAAACAGAATGCATTAGATTGGAATCCAGATACTGGTCAATGGGAAGAGTCTTTTGAAATTGTGCAAACATTTGAAGTTAGCTTCCATCCAGAAAAGATGGACTCCTCTGGTGATTCAATGTTTGTACAGGATACGGTCAATAAGTATTTTACAGATATTATTGTCTATGCTGATAGAGACAGATGCCGTGCAATGTGTGAATCAGGAACCGATTGGTCAATTCCTTTCCTAGATGGCCCAATCAGATTACAAAATGGTAGTGATGGTGACATCAATGACAGTGCTGTTGCTACTATGCTATTAGCAAGAGCATATACTGGAATGCTTAGAAGAATTAAGAGCTTGAGTGAAGAAGAAGGAGCAGTTGCTTCTGAAGAGTATGTTGATGAGGTTCTTGATACAGAAGATCATTATTTCACTATTGTTTTGGATGGCGGTTATCCTTCTGATGTTAAGACAGCCATTTGGGATCTTTGCAGAAATCTTAGAAAAGACTGCGTTGGTATTATCGATAACGGTGATAATAAAAACGTAAAAGATTCTTTGACGAAGAGACGTTACACCCACACATACAATACCTTCTATCTTGCCTTGTATGAATGCTATTCAAAGATTTACGACAAATATGTTGGTCGTGATATTTGGGTTACTCCAGTATATCATATGGCCAATGTTATTCCTTATACGGATAATGTTGCCGAGTTATGGTATGCCCCTGCTGGGTTCAATCGTGCAACCTTGGATGATATCAAGACGATTCGTTTCAGCCCAAGATTAGGTGAACGTGATCAAATGTATCTTGAGCAGATTAATCCAATTGTGAAGTTCAATGTTGGATACACAGTTTGGGGTCAGCTAACAACCCAAAAGAGACCAACCGCTCTTCAGGATTTGAATATTGTTCGTTTGGTGTTATACTGTAAACGTGCATTGGAACAGTTCTGCAAATTCTATATCTTTGAATTGAATGATGCTTATACATGGAATGCTATTTCTAGTAACATCGATAAGTTCTTAAAGGTCATTAAGGACAAGAGAGGACTTTATAGTTACGGTGTTGAAGTAGGCGCTACCGACTATGAGATAAAAGCAAAGCAGATCCATGTCAATGTTACTTTGAATCCAACGAGAGTTGTTGAACAAATCTACTTGAATTTCTATATTGTCTAAACTCCCTGTTTGAGTAATAAGAGGCCTCGGATTATTTCTGAGGCCTCTTAAATTTTCGACGAAAAAAATAACCGGTATTAACAAAAATAGTTAATACCGATTATTTTATCTATAACAATATTTTTTTATAATTGCGGAGGCATTTCCTCTTCTGAAGAAATTGTGACATCAGATCCTTTAGAACATGTACATGCACCATGTTCCTCCAGTTGTTGCATATTAGCTTCTTGCATAGCACGAATTCTTGCTTGTATTTCTCTTTTCAATTCTTCTGGTACTGGAGATCCGAGTACCCACCCACATTGTTCACAACGAAATACGACAATTGGTTTATATGCTTCTTGTCCGTTCGGAGAAATTATAGCCGAACGTCTCATTATTCCAAATCTCTGTTCAAAGAAATTCGATTCACATACTGGGCAGGAATAAGGTGCAAAACCTTCAGGATCTGCCGTATTTTCTTTTGCTCTTTTACCACCTATAGAAGGGATATCAGCCACAAGGATTCTCCTCATCAGATTCTTCATCAACTCTCTCAAAAGAACCAAATTTTGCTTTTAACATTTCATCTAAACAAGTTTCTACATCCAAATTTAATTTTACAATTTGACCGCCGTGTTGAATGGCCAAATTTCTAAAATTCTTAATTACTACTGGAGCACTGTCAGCAGGTACTAATAGTGCTCCAGACATTGAAGGAGCTAATACACCAGCTTGCCCACATTGGTCTACAGCATGATGACCCAACCAATATCTTTCATTGAGTTTTATGGCATACCAGGAATCACTTAAAACATTTGGCATAATATAGACACCTCCTATAATAAGTATTTGTTCGTGTAGGAGTCTATCATTATATACTTTTACGAGTAAAATCAATAACTGTTTTGTTATTTAATGTCTTTACTTTATCACAAAGTCCAAGATCAAGAGCTTCTTTCGATGATAACCAAACATCAGAAGCTGGAAGAAGAACAGATTCTATCTTCTTTTTAGACTTTATTTTACTATGTTTCTTGTAGAAAGACAGCATTATATTTGTTAATATGTCTTGTTCTTTTCTACTTGCAACTAATTCATGTTTCTTACCGAAACTTCCACCAGACCATTGATGACTCATAACTTGAGTATTTGGAGTGATTGTTCTGTTGCCTTTGTCTCCTGCCATCAAAACCATAAGGCCACCAGAAGCAACCATACCAATACCAACTGTGTGTATAGGAATTTTTGATCCTATCATTACATCTGTCAATGCCATTATAGCAGGAAGTTCTCCACCTTGAGAACAAATGAGCATTGTAATGCAATGAAAATTACTATCTGGATCAAGATTTGATTTGAGTATTATATTGACCGGTTCTCTAATTGTTTCCATAAGAATAGGGCCAAACAATGTAATTAATCCAAAATTTGATTGTCCACCAATCGATTCTTTTACCTGTTCTAGTAACTCATCTCCCATTTCTTCTAGAACTTCTTTTGTGTTTTTTGACTTCATTTTACACTTCTCCCATGTTGAAATAGTGTTATAGTTTATCCAACCGGAAAAGTGATTTCATGTTAATCTATATTTTTCTACAGCGGCTTCAATTTCTTTGAAGAACATTTGAAAGTTATCCGGCCGTGATATACTTTTATCCAGACAACCATAATGATGTTCTAAACAATCAAGTAAAAGTTTCTTGATTGCTTGTTCATCTGGTTTATATGGGACAGGTGCGATCCCACGATTATAAACATTTTCCAGTTCTAATTCTTTATCAGCAAACCATTTTTTCAACTGTTCCAGAGACCATTCACCTCTACGGATAGCTTTATATATTTCACTATCTCTTTCTAAATTAAGATCACCTGTAGTAATGATCTGTTCAATCTGTAACATAAGACGTACAACGTGATAAGCGAATTTAACGTCATATCCAAATCTTTTAACAATATCCGCTCTATTCCCAGCGGAAGAAAAGAGTTTTATATATTCATTTAATTTTTCATTATTAAGATGAGATAAGGATTCTCGAACATTATCAAATAAATCTTCGGCCTGCTCGCGCAAACCAATTTCTGTTTTAATAAGAACACTGGTCATATCATGAGGAATATTGTTTGTTTCTTCAAAATCCCATAACTCTTTCAAGCCGACTGGTGTTTTGATATCAATCTTGTGCATTTGAGCATGAGCATATCCACGAAACTTGTGCCACGATCCTAGATGCAGAAACATCTTTCTATTATCACGAATCAATTCACCAACAGAAGTAATGTGAATCACACATCTTTCAGGAACAAACAGACTATCAATCATATTGGGATTATTATCCATTAGCAGATTAAAATACTTAACGATTCCATAGATTGAGAAATCATATTCATTTCCCTTATCATCTTTTACATGGTGTTGTTGCCATTGTTCAAATCTTTTCTTTTGTCTACCAAAATCCCAGATT
>Ga0315290_10001913_pt1 | contig 14513 bp, 6 predicted proteins | sample YL17G12_0_MG_FD_203627 | JGI IMG/M metagenome (GOLD analysis project Ga0315290, IMG submission 203627) | Sediment microbial communities from Yellowstone Lake, YNP, Wyoming, USA - YL17G12_0 | ecosystem: Environmental > Aquatic > Freshwater > Lake > Sediment | place: USA: Wyoming | collected... | reverse complement strand
GCTCGACGGCAAAGACCTGCCCTTCGGCCGTGTGGGTGTACATCCGGCCGCCGCCGCAGACCGGAAGGTGTTTGAACGTCCCTTCGTAACGGCGGATCCACTGGATCCGGCAGGGCGGCCGCAACCCTTGCTCGTTGGAATTCGTGTTGCCCAGGTTCCCGTAGTTGGTGAACCAGTCGTGTTCCGCTCCGGCCAGCTTGCCCTGCGGCGGGCTGCGGGGCTTCCACACCTCGAGGTCCTTCGACGGCGGGGCTGCGTTTCCGCCGGGCCCGAGGACGTAGAGGTACCCATCCTCGCAGCCGAAGTAGATGCGGCCGTCGCAGACGGCGGCCGGGGCGGAGATGGCGCAGCCGAAGCCGGTCTGGAACGACCACGCCTTCCCCGAGCCGGAAAGCGGCACCACGTGCAGCCTCCCGCCCAGGCTGCCAAAGACCGCCTGGTCGCGAAGCAGGACCGGCGGCGCGATCGAGGGATCGCCCTGGAGGCGCTCCGGCTGCTTCATGCCGGGCGAGTGCCGGCACAGCCCGAAGCCGGCCTCGGGCCGGCAGCGGAAGACGTCGTGGCCGCGAACGCTGACCGAGCAGAAGCTCATCAAGCCGGGCAGCTCGATGGCGGTTTGGGTCCCGGGGACGAACTCGGTCTGGACCTTGTCGCCGCGGAGCCGGAGGATCTCGACCCGGCCGGCGTTGTCGCGGCGGTGCCACTGGCGATAGACGGCGCCGTCGGGCCCGAGGCTCTGCCCGAAGGCGGCCGTGTACTCGCTTCCGGCGAAGTCGGGCACCAGCCCGATGGCGCGGACCTCCGCGCGCGTGCCGGCGTCCTCAAGCCAGACCGTCCTGCCGCCGGCCGGCAGGACCACGGTCTTTTCCCAGGCGGCCAGGTCGGTGGGGCAGCAGAACTGGTCGCGCCACGTCACCCGGCCTTTCTTGAACTCCAGCCACTCCTTTCCGCTCCAGCGGTTGCCCGGGTAATGGAGCACTTCCTTGACGAAGTCCCACGTCCAGCACAGGGTTCCGTCGGGGCGGATCGCGTAGACCCGGGAGCCGAGCGTGGCGAAGTAGACTCGGCCGCCGGCGACCACGGGCGAGGAGAAGATCGGCTCGCCGCAGGCGATCTCGCGGACGACCTTCCCGGAACCCGCGTCGAGCACGTAGTAGCGGCCGGCCATGGTGCCGAAGTGCAGGAATCCGCCGGCGATGGCCGGGGAGGAGACGTTGTTGCAGTTCCCCTTGCCGCCGCGGGTTGCGGTCTTCCAGAGGACCTGGAGGGTGTCGGCGTCGATCGCGAAGGCCACCCCGGAGCCGTCGACCGCGTAGACCCGGCCGCCGGCCACCACGGGCGAGGTGAACACGGCGTCGGACAGCGCCACGGCGCCCACCAGGCCGCAGGGCGCGGCCACGCTCCGGCCGGGCACGTCGCCCGAGTGCCGGCAGTCGGACTTCAGTTGCAGCCAATCCTCGGCGCCTTGGGCCGCCGGGGCGGCCAGCAGCGACAACGCGACCAGGGTGAGGCCCGCCCAAGAGCGTATGGCTTTCATGACCCCCGCTCCTCAGGACCGCCCGTAGGGTGGGACGAAGTCCCACCGGATGCGGTTGCCGATAGTCGACCCCTGACAGGTTCGCTGACAGGTTCGCTGGTGGGACTTCGTCCCACCCTACAGCGACAGCACGAACTCGACGATGTCGTCGATCTCCTTCTCGGTGAGCTTCTCGACCTCGCCGTGCTTTCGCCCGTGCTTGCCCTCCTTGATGACCTGCTTAATGGTGACGTAGCGGCCGTCGTGCAGGTAGGGGGCGGTGCGCCAGCACTCGATCAACGTCGGGGTGTCGAAGTCCAGCCGGCGGTCGTACTGGCCCTTGGATTCCACGTCGTACATCTGGCGGTCGGTGTACAAGGGCTCGGGGTGGCACTTGGCGCAGCCGATCCGGTCGCTTTGGAACAGGGCCTTCCCCCGCTTGGCCGACTCGCTCAACTGCCCGCCCACGAGGTAGGGACTGGGCACGGGCGTGAGCGATTTCAGGTACTCGTCGATGGCGACGGCGTCTTCCTCGGGCCGGACGGCGAACTGGATGTGCTTGATGCCGCTGCGCACCGCCTCTTCACCCGTCGCACGCACGCCTTCCCACATCGAGGGCGGGGTTTTGTGGGCCAGCAGCATGCTCCGGTTGTTCTTCGGAGTGCCCAGGCCGTCGTTCATCAGGTCCCAGTTCAGCCCGTCGATCCGGGCGTCGGGGTGGCAGCTCGAGCAGCTCTGCCAGTGCTGGAAGCAGAGATCGGCGTCGTGGAAGAACACCTCCCCCTTGCGCTGGACCGTCAGCTTCGGCTCCGGGCCCAAGGCGAGGAAAGAAACGAGCCGCTGCGGCTTGGGGGCCAGGTCGACCACGGCCAGGTTGTCGCTGAAGTACAACGCAATGTAGACCTTCGTGCCGACCACGGCCAGCCCCTGCGGGCCGTTGACCATCGGACCTTCCGGCGCGGGGAACCCGGTCAGCGTCATGGGCTGGAGCCGGACCCGGCGGCGCAGGTCGACCAGGAAGGCCAGGTCGTTGGGCACGTCGGCCTGGGTGGCCGAAGAGAAGGTCCCCCGATCGTCGTAGGCTTTGCCCGGCTCGCTCGGCTTGGCCTCCGCGGGAATCTTGGCCAGCTTGGCCATCACCCCGGCCGCGTCGACCACGCTCAGCTCGTGCGTGCCCGAGTGGGTGACGCAAATCGTCTTGCCGTCGGCCGTGGTCGCCACGCCCCAGGGGTTCGCCGCACCCAAGTCCACGTCGTCCAACAGCACCGTGTTGACGAGCTTCTTCGTGGCCACGTCGAGAATCGTCAGGGCGTTCGTGTTCATCCACCCCCGCTCCAGTTGCGTGGTGGGCATCTGGTACCGGGCGAGGATGTGGGTGACGTAGGCGTGCTTCCCGTCGGGCGAGACGCACAGCCCGTGCAGGTTCGTGCTGCCGTTGAGCAGCCGGATCGAGGAGGCCTGGTTCGTGGCCGTGTCGATGACCGTGACCGCGGCGGCCACGTCGAAGGCGTCGGAGCGGTCGTTGGGCACCAGGTTCGCCACGAACAGCGTTTTGCCGTCGGGGGTGACGGCCGCGGTGATCGGCTCGCGCACGGCCGGGACCCGGGCCACCTGCTTTCCGGCCGCCAGGTCGATCACCGAGACGTCGTTGTTAAAGCGATTGGCAACGTACAGCCGCTTGCCGTCGGGGCTGACGACCGGCGCCCCAGGCGTGTGGCCGGCCGCGATCGTGGGGCCAATCTGACCGCTGGCCGCGTCGACCACGCAGACCTTCCCGTCCGGCCCGGCCAGGGTGACGAAGAGCTTGGCCCCGTCCGGGCTGGCGGCCATGCCGGTCGGCTCGCCGGGCAGGGCGATCGACCGGGCCACCTTGCCGTCAGCCGCCTGCACCACCGCCACCTGACGCGCGTCGACGCACAGCACAAAAAGCGCCGATCCGTCCTTTGCGGCGACCACCTGCGACGGGCCCAGGTACTTCCCCGGCTGGGCCAAGGCAGCACCCGACACCATCCCGCAAAGCCCCAGGGCCAAAATCGTCGTCCCAAGTTTGCTCGTCATTGTGTCGCTCCTACTGATCTCGGATAATCCGCCCGCCCTCCACTGTTTGGGGGGCCCCCAAGTCTGGCGTTCTAGTATAAGGTGCCGAAAGCTGCCTGTCGACAAGCGGGTTGAAAAATCAACGCCTCTTGGCTGGCTTGCCAAGTTCGGGCCTTGGGAGCCCCCGCCGGAGTCGGGCTGTGGCGGCGGGCGGGACCCGCGATGGATTCGACCCGCTTCGTTTAACCGCAAGCCGAAGGCGAGCGCGCGCTGGCACGGACGGGGATGCGGAGTCGGAGGTCGAGTTCGCGCTCGCCTTCGGCTTGCGGTTAAACGAGGGGGTCAAACGACCCGGGCGTTTGCATCCGGCCCGGAGATCGGGTAAGCTGGCCCCGGCATAGACGGATCGGTCCTAAGGCAACGAAAGGCAATCGCGACATGAATCGGCAGTATCGGCTCAAGCGACGTGAGTTTCTGGCCACGGCCGCCTTTGCGGTCGGGGCGCCGTACCTGGTCCCCGCGGGCGTGCTGGCCGCGCCGGGGAAGACGGGGGCCAACGACCGGATCGGCATCGGGCACGTCGGCATGGGCGGCCGGGCCACGGGGCTCTACGGGGAGCTCCGCGGGCTCCGCAAGCGGGGGGAGTGCGTGAGCGTCGCCGTCTGCGACGTCGACGACCGGAGGCTTGCCGACGCCTCCAAGCTCGTCGGGCCCCAGGCCGGCGTGTACCGCGACTACCGCTACCTGCTCCAGCGCAAGGACGTCGACGCCGTGGTCATCGGCACGCCCGACCACTGGCACGGCGTGCAGTTCGTCCACTCGGCCGAGTGCGGCAAGCACATCTACTGCGAGAAGCCGGCCTGCTGCACCATCGAGGAGAGCCGGGCCATGGTCGCCGCGGCTCGCAAGGCGAAGATCGCCAGCCAGATCGGCTCCCAGGGCCGCTCCCAGCCCGAGGCCTACCTGATGCACCGCTACCTGGCCAACGGGGTGATCGGCCGGGTGGGGCACGTCGAGTGCTTTCATTATCCCAGCCCGGAGGACCACACCCACACGCCCGACGGCGATCCCCCGCCCGAGCTCGATTGGGACCTCTGGCTCGGCCCCATGCGCTGGCGCCCGTACAACAAGAGGTACTTGCACGGGACGTTCCGCTGGCTGTTGGAGTCGGGCGGGGGCCAGATCCGCGACCGCGGGGCCCACGTGATGAGCTGCGCCATGGGCTGGCTGGGGGCCGACGGCACCGGCCCGGTGACCATCGAGGCCACCGGCACCCCGCCCACCGAAGGCGTCTGGGACAGCGCCGTGCTGATGCAGGTCACCTACACCTTCAAGAATCCCGACTGGAAGATGACCTGGACCCAAATGCCCAACGAGAAGCTCCCGCCGGCGGAGACGCGGGGCAAGGAGGAGGCGAAGATCAGCCGGCCGGGCTACGGGGCGATCTACCACGGCGACCAGGGCACCTGCACGCACTGGGGGGGCGACGGCGGCACCTGGGCCGAGCGCAAGGTCCGCCAGTGGAAACCGCCCGCCGGGGCCAAGGACGTCTACAAGAGCCCCGGCCACATGGAGGACTGGCTCGCCGGCGTGCGGACCGGCAAGAAGACCATCATGGACGTCGAGGCCGGGGCCGGCGTGGCCAACCTCTGCATCCTCGGCAACCTCGCCTTCCAGCTCGGCCGGCCCATCCAGTGGGACCAGAAGAGCTGGACCGTCCCCGGCGACGAGCACGCCCGGCGCATGACGAGCCGGCCGCAGCGGTTCCCGTATCACTTGTAGGGGCTTGCCTCCATGCTCGTTTCCCTGCTCGTTTAACCGCAAGCCGAAGGCGTGCGCGCGTTCGTTTAGCCGCAAGGCGTGCGCGAGCCTTCCCCGAGTCCCTCCAAGCGCGCACGCCTTCGGCTTGCGGTTAAACGACGCGGTTAAACGAAGCGGTTAAACGACGCGCCTAAACGACTCAGTGTCCGATGTACTTGGCGTAGAGGGTCCGGGCGGTGGCGACGTCGTTGGTGCCGCCGACGATCGCCCGGCCGTCGGGGAAGACCGTCAGCTCGTGCTGCCCCACCTTCAGGCGCAAGAGGAACGGGTTGCGGCGGACTTCGCCCACGCCTTCCAACTGCCGGGCGAGGTGCTCGAGCGAGACGCTCGCGCCGGGATGGCTCAACTGCACGGCGTTGCGCCCGCACAGCACGGCGGTGTGGCTGCCCAGGGAGCCGTCGAGCCAGGGGAACTCGCCCCGCTTGCAGGTCGGGCAGTCGACCTGCTCGCGCAGCGCCCCGAGGTCGACCTGCCGGATCCGATTGTCCCACAGCTCGACCACGGTGAGGTGCCGGGAGACGGCTTCCGGCCGTCCGCTCAGGATCTTGATCGCCTCGACGGCCTCCAGCGACGCGATCACCCCGACGATCGGCCCGAGCACGCCGGCCACGTCGCAGGTGGGCATGGTCCCCGGCGGAGGGCACTCCTGCATCAGGCAGCGGAGGCAGGGGGTTTGGCGGGGCAGGATGGTCATCGTCTGCCCCTCCGCCCCAAGGCATCCGCCGTACACCCAGGGAATGCCGTGCTTGACGGCCACGTCGTTGACGAGGAACCGGGTCTCGAAGTTGTCGGTGCCGTCGACGATGGCGTCCACGCCTTCGCAGAGCTTCTCGACGTTCCGGTGGTCGACGTCGGCGACGACCGGCTCGACCTGGACCTCGGAGTTGATCTTGCGGAGCTTCAAGGCGGCGGCGATCGCCTTGGGCAACTGCTCGGCCACGTCCTGCTCGTCGAAGAGGAACTGGCGCTGGAGGTTATTGAGCTCGACGAAGTCGCGATCGACAATCCGCACGCGGCCGACCCCCGCCCGCACCAGGGTGTTCGCCAGCATGCTTCCCAGGGCCCCGCACCCGCAGACCAGCACCCGGCTTTGGGCGAGCCGGGCCTGGCCCTCGGCGCCCAGCGGCGGGTAGCGGATCTGCCGCACGTAGCGGTCGAGGTTCGGCGGCGGGGGGAGATCGGCGTCGGACATGGGGGCCATCTTAGCACAAGCGGGAGAAGCTCACCACGGAGGCACGGAGAACACGGAGGAGCAATCGCAGCGGCTAAGCCGCAAGCGGCTTGACTGCTACGCGATTTCGTCGCGTCATTCTCCGGGCTTGGTCTCCGTGTTCTCCGTGTCTCCGTGGTGAACAATCGCTACGCCGCCTCCTCGACGACTTCCTCCGATTCCGGCTCGGGGGCTTCGGGCTCGGGCGGCGCCTCGGCCTCGGGCTCCAGGGCGCGGCGGCGGCCGAACAGCCGGGAGCTGATCCGGCCCAGGTCGGCCCAGAGCGAGTAGGCCACGGGCGTGACCAGCAGCGTCAGCAAGAGCGAGAGCGTCTGCCCGCCGAGGATCACCTTGGCCAGGCTCGCCCGGGAGGCCGCCCCGGGCCCGCGCCCCAGGGCGATCGGCACCATGGCGGCGATGAGCATCACCGTGGTCATGAGGATCGGGCGGAGCCGGGTGTGGTTGGCCTCGAGGATCGCCTGGCGAAGTGGCAGGCCGCGCGCCCTGAGCACGTTCGTGTAGTCGATCTGGAGGATCCCGTTCTTCTTCACGATCCCGAACAGCATGAACAGCCCGAACATCGCGTAGATGTCGAGGTTCGTGCGCAAGAGCATCAGCGAGATCAGGGCAAAGGGGACGGTCAGCGGCAAGGCCAGGAGGATGGTGATCGGGTGGACGTAGCTCTCGAACTGGGCGGCCAGGATCATGTACATGAACACGAAGCTGGCCAGGAACGCGATGGCAAAATTCCGGTTCGACTCCCCGAGCACCTTGGCCCGGCCGATGAAGTCGAACCGGTAGTCGGGCGGCAGGTCGAGCGACTTGACGTGCTCGGTGAGCTGGGCCACGGCGTCGCCCAGCGGCGTGCCGACCTCGAGGTTGGCCGTGATGACCACCTGGCGCTGCATGGAGAAGCGGTCGATGGTGGCGGGCCCCTGGGCCGGCTCGAGCGTGGCGAGGCTCGCCAGCTCGATCAGCCCGGCCTTGGGCGAGGGAATCATGAGGTGGGCGATGCTCTGCGGATCGGCGCGGTAGGGCAGCTCCGCCCTGAGCCACACGTCGTACTGCTCGTCGAGCTCCTTGTACTTCGAGATCGGCTCGCCGCCCACGAGCACGTTGAGCGTCGAGGCGATGGTCTGCACGGGAATGCCCACGTCGCTGGCCCGCTCCCGGTCGATCTTCACCCGCAGCTCCGGCTTGCGCAAGGAGAGGCTCGTGTCGACGTCGAGGAAGCGGGGCTGGGACCGCATCCAGCTCGTGATCTGCTCGGAGTAGGTCTTGAGCTTCTCGAGGTCCGGGCCGCGGAGGTTCAGGTCGATCATCGCCTGGCGCATGCCCGACCCGCTGAAGATCGAGGCGTCCTGCACGGCCACGCTGCGGAACAGCTCGGGATTGTCCCGGGTGAGCTCCTTGAGCATGGCCCGGGCGCCGCGCTGCACGTCGAACTGGCTGAAGTAGCGGTCGGGCTGGGGCTCGGGGCGGTTGAGAATGCCGTTGAGCCAGAACACGGGATCGTACCACGTGCGCTGGCGCGTCTCGAGGTCCACCATGCGGCAGTAGATCGTGCCCATGGTCACGTCGCCTTGTCCCTTGCCGACGCGCCCGGTCGTCTCGCCGATCGTCGCGAAAACGTTGGTCACGCCGCGGAGCGTGCCCAGCCGGCCCTCGATCTCGGCGAAGAGCTTGTCGGCCTGGTCGAGCGTGTAGCCCTCGCGCAGGAGGACGGCCACCTCGAATTCGCTCTGGTCGTCGCGGGGAATGAAGTCGAATCCGGCCCGCCGGAACAAGGGATAGATGGAAGCCAAAAGCCCGATCGTCGCCGCCATGATCACCCAGCGATGGCGCAGCGACCAGCCGAGGATCCAGCCGTAGCCTCCGTCGATCGCCCGCCAGACCACGGTCTCCTTGCTGGCGTGGCTCTTCTTGAGCTTCAGGAAGCGGGAGCAGAGCATGGGGGTGAGCGTGAAGGAGATGCAGAGGCTCATGAAGATGGCGAAGGCCACCGTGCCGCCGAAGCTCGAGAAGAACTTGCCGATCCGCCCGCCCATGAACACCACCGGCAGGAAGATCACCAACAGCGACAGCGTGGTGGCGCTCACCGCCAGGGCGATCTCGCGGGTCGCGGTGGACGCCGCCTTGCGCGCCCCGTAGCCGTGCTCCTCCATGTGGCGGAAAATGTTCTCGTTGATCACCACCGCGTCGTCGATCACGATGCCGATCGCCAGGATCAGCCCCAGCATGGTGATGTTGTTGAGCGTGTAGCCCACGAAGTGCATGAACGCGAACGTGGTGATGATCGACGCGGGAATGGCCAGGCTGGCGATGATCGTCGTCCGCCAGTCCTGGATGAACACCAGGATCGTCGCCGCCACGAGGATCGCCGCGACCACCAGGTGAAGGTTCAGCTCGTGCACCGAGCGGACGATGAACGGGGCCTGGGTCTTGATGACGAAGGTCTGGACGTCGGGGGGCAACAGCGGCTCGATCTCGGCCATCCGGCGCATGACCGTCTCGACCACCTTCACGGTGTTCGCACCCGACTGCTTCTGCACGATGAGGCTCACGGCGTTCTCGCCGTCGAGCCGGGTGAGGCTGCGCGGCTCCTCGAAGGAGTCCTCCACCCGGCCCACGTCCTCGATCCGCACCGGGAAGCCCTGCCGGTCCGCGACGATCAGCTTGCGGAAGCCGGCCGTGGTCTCCATGCGGCCCATCGTCCGCAAGATCAGCTCGCGCGAGCCCTGGTCCACGCGCCCGCCGGGCATCTCCAGGTTCTGACGCATCAGAGCCTGGCGCACGTCCTCGATCGAGAGCTGGTAGCTCGTGAGCTTGTCGGGGTCGACGTACACGTTGATCGCCCGGGGCCGCCCGCCCGCCAGGATCACCGCCCCCACGTCGCGGAGCCCCTCCAGGTTCTCCTTGAGCTGCTTGCGCGCAATCTCGGTCACTTCCTGCATCGGACGCCGCCCCGACACGGCAATCGTCAGCACCGGAATGGCGTTGATGTCGAACTTGTCGATGATCGGCGGGTCGGTGCCGACGGGGAGCTTCGCGAGGATCGTCGAGACCTTGTCGCGGACCTCCTGCGCGGCCACGTCCCGGCTCTTCTCGATGTCGAACTGCACCACGACCATCGAGATCCCCTCCTTGGTCGTGCTCCGCAGCTCGTCGATCCCCGAGACCGTGTTGCAGATCTCCTCGATGGGCTTGGTGACGCTCGTCTCCATCTCCTCCACGCTCGCCCCCTTCAGCGTGGTGGTGACCGTGACGATGGGGATTTCCACGTTCGGCAACAGGTCCACGCCCAGCCGGAGATAAAACACGATCCCCAGCACGATCGGCGCGGAGACCAGCATCACCGTGAACACAGGACGCTTGATGCAGAGATCCCAGATGCTCATGGCTCGTTCCGTTGCGCCTTCTTGCCGCCTTTCTCAGGTTGTTGCGCCGCCGGCTGCGCCTGGCGCAGGGTTACCGCCGCGCCGTCGGACAGTTGGCTCTGGCCGCCCGTCACCAGCAGGGTGTCGCGGCCGATGGCCTTCGGGTCAGCTCCGACCAGCTCCACCCACCGCCCTCCCGATCCGTCGCGCCCTTCCACGCCCGTGGTCACCGGCACCGCCCGGGCCACTCCGTCGCGAACCACGAAGACGCGGGTCGAGCCGACGAACGTGACCACCGCGGAGGCGGGCACCGTGACGGCCTGCTCCTCGACGTGCGTGAGGATCTCCGCCTTGGCAAACCCGCCCGGCTTGAGCTCCCGCTTCCCGTTGGGCACCAGAATCTCCACCGGGAACGTCCGGCTGAGCCGGTCGACCACCGGGCTGACCCGCGATATCTTCCCCTCGAAAACCCGGTCCGGGTACGCGTCCACCCGGATCTCGGCCTTCTGCCCCGCCTTCACCCGGCTGCTGTAACGCTCGGGAACGTTGCCCTGGAGCTTGAGCACCTTGTCCATCACCAGCTCGAACACCGCAGTGGACGCGCCCGGCGAGTCCTTGACCATCTCCCCCTCGCTCACCTTGCGCTGCGCCACGGAGTACTCGATCTCGTCGGGCATGCCCGCGTGGCGGGTCGGGGTGGGCACGAGCACGTCGGTGTCGCGGAGCTTCTTCTCCGCAATCTCCAACAGCACCAGCCGGTGCCGGATCGCCGCGATCACCGCCTGGACGTCCAGCTCCGCCTGCTCCCGCATGTTGCGGGCCACCTTGTGCTCCGACTCCACCGTCTCGAACGCTTCCTGGGTGATGGTCTTGTCCTCGCGGAGCGGCACGGCCCGCTTGTACCGCCTCTGGGCGTTCTCCTCCTGCTCCCGGGCACGCCGCACCAGCGGCACCGTGCCGGCGTCGAACGCGGCAAGGAGCGCCCGGATCTTCTCGCGATTCCAGTCCTTTTCGGGCGGGACCGGCACGCCGGCACGCGTCGCGTCCGCCACCATCGCCCGCTTCGTCTCCTCGACCGCAAGCTGGTAGTCGACCGGGTTGATCTTCAGCAGGACGTCGCCGGGGCGCACGACGTCCTCGACGTCGTGGAAAACCTGGATCACCCGGCCCGGGACCTCGGCCATCACCGTCACTTCGTCGTAGCCCCAGAACGTGCCCACGACCTGGATCACCCGCTGGATCGGGCGCACCACCACCCGCTCGACCGTCACCTGCACGGCTTCGGCCTTGGCCGGCGCGGCCGGCGCCTGGGGCTCGGCGGCGGACGGCTTCTCTCCGCTCGTGTTCTCCCCGCTCGCGCTCTCCCCGCCCGCGGCGACGCCCCGGCCTGCCCGCCCCAAGAAGCCCGCTGCGGCCACGGCCGCCACCGCCGCCATGCCGATCCCCACGACCACCATCCATCCGCGCTTGCGCTTGCTGGTTGCCATCGATTGCACCTCGACTCACTGCGCCTGCCGGCGCCGGCGCTCCGATTCGGAAAAGATCCCGTGAAAAGCGACGTCCAGGATGTCGACCGCCTGGTCTTCCGGCGATCGGTTGCGCCCGGCCAGGTAGTTGGTGAACATGGTCCCGTACAGGAGGTCGCCGACGACGTCGGTCACCCGCTCCGCCGGAACGTCCCGCACCCGGCCCTCCGCAATCAGCCGGCGGATCTCCTCCCGCCACCGGCCCACGTTGGCCTCCCGGTGCACGAAATACGTCGGCTTCAGGCGGTCCTTGAACTGTGCCCGCTCCTGGATCAACAGCTCCACGACCTCGGGATGCTCGGCAAAGTACCTCAGGTACGTCCGCACCCCCACGGCCATGCGCTCGAAGGTATCGTCGATCCCTTCCATGGCGGCGTCGATCGTCTCCTTGAGCCGTCGCATCAGTCGGTCGACCGCGGCCAGGAACAGCTCCTGCTTGGTGGGAAAGTAGCGATAGATCGTTCCTTTGCCCACCTGCAAGAGGTCGGCCAGGTCCTGCGTGTTCGCGTCCGCATAGCCGCGCTGGGCAAAGAGCTTGGCCGCGGCCTCCAGGATCTCCTCCTGGCGACGGGTCTTAACGGCCTCGCTAGAGGGTCTTCCGGGCCTTCGGTTCGATGCGGTGGCCATGTTGGGCCCTCACTCCGCTGCCTAAACTCCGCCCAAGCGGTCCATCTTTCCAACGGACGGACTGGTCAGTCCTCTAATTATAGCTCCCCGGCAAAGTCAAACAAGGGTGTCTGCGTCGAATGGCACTGCCGTGCGTGGCGTTGGATACAATCTGTTGTGGCGCAAGTACTGCAGTCACCGCAACACGGTCTGCCTGCCAACGGTCACGGCAGTGCCATCCGTTCCTGCCCCCTTTGCCTCCGGGGATGAGGCGTGCTGTCCCTCTCATCGGGTCGAAAGGCTAGGAATCTGGCCCATTGGGCCAAGCTTTCGCCGTTGGTGCGTTTCGGACGTCAAGTTGGTTGACCCGAGGCACCGTCCTGGCTACACTGACGCCAGTGCCACGATTGACGCAGTGGTTCTGGCCCATTATTCCGAGGAACTGAGCGGGCCTGGAGGGGAGAATAACCTATGGTGCGGCACCCGCACGGACTGCCGGTCGACGAGACGATTCTCCAAGACATGATCGATACGGAGACCCTGGGATCCCTTTTGGACGCATTTGGCACGGTGTGTGGAGTCGGCGCGGGGATCTTCTCGCCGCGCGGCGAGAGAATCGGGAGACCCGCCCACCACAGCGGTTACTGTAAGCTGATCGGAAGCACGGCGAAAGGCAGGGAAGGTTGTGCTCGCTGTGACCACAAGAGAGTGTTGGCCTTGAGAAAGGGGGACTCCGATGCCTCGGAGCCATACGAGTGCCATGCTCACCTTGTGGATTTTTGCGAGCCAATCTATCGTGGGCAGGGGAAGGATAGGCGGTTTATCGGCGTCTTCTTTGCCGGCCAATTGCGGCTCGAACGCAGGAAGGTGACGAGCAAGATCATCTCCCGCGTTCTTCAGAAGGCTGTGGAATGTGGTATCAGCGACCAGAAAGAGCTGCTCGCCAGGTACATCCAGGTGCCGCGTTGCTCCGAGGACCGGATGAGCCAAATCCGGAACTGGATGAAGCAGTTCGCGAATCTCATCGGGCTGCTTGTGGACAAGAAGGCCACGGTTCAGCAACTCCTGCTGGACGTCATCCATGCAGGCGACGACCAGACGGCGATTTTGCTCGCATTGGAGAAGAACCTTCGCCCCGCGGCGGTGTCGCTGTTCTTGCAGCGTGAGAAATGCGGCCTGAACAACGGTTCCCCGGTGTTCCTGGTTGCCAGCACGTACCCGCCGCTGGTGGAAGCCTTGGCCAAGAATCCTCTAAGCAAGGCCCTCTCCTATGCTCCCGGCGAGGGTCTCACCGGTTGGGTTTACTCCAAGAAGACCCCCATTCGGGTACCCAATCTGTGGGACAAGAGGTCCTACCCGCAAGGCAAAGACGCGCCTAAGTGGAGCCACAAGGTCCAGGAGATCGATCAGCTCAGGAGAGCGAAGTCATTCATCGCGGTTCCCGTCAGGTCTGGAGATGGCACGGCGATCGGAGTTCTCCGAGCGGTGCGCACGGCGAGCCAGTCGGAATTCAACAACGACGACGTCGCGCTTCTGGCAGGAACGGCGTCCCTGATCAGTGCAGCGGTTTCGAAGGCGGAGCTGGGCAAGAAGCACTCGGACAGAACGCGGGCACTTCTCGATAGTCTTGCCGACCCCGGGACGACGCTCGAATCGATTTTGGATCGGATGGCCAGAATGCTCGGCGAGACCTACGTCCATCACGGCCGCTGGGAAGCCGTGTACGTGATTCAACGACTGGAGAGCCTTGGGCAATTCCGGATTTTCGGGGTCTACCCGACCGACCGCATGACCGACGGGGTGCCGGACAAGGGCTCCACGTTCCCCGAGGATAAGGGTGTCGCCGGGCGCATGCTGAAGACGGGGGAATCTTTTGCCGAAGTCGACTGCAAGGCCGTCGGAGTGGAGCCTGTGAAGCCTTGGCGCAGCGTGGTTGCCGCACCCATTACCCACGGCGATCAGTTCTGGGGTGCGGTAGCGCTGTGCAGCAATAAGGTTGGGCGCAAGGACGTCCCTGAAGCGCGGCCCGAAGTGGTCCGATTCGCACAGCAGATGTCTGCGATCTGTAGACTGTCCGAGATCCTCGACGCCCGCGGCGCGGTGCCGGCCCTGCTCGGCAAGCTCGTGTCTCTCCGGGGGGTGATTCACGATATCTCCAACGAAGTCGAACGCGCGCTTGTGACGGCTGGCGTCCTGCAAAGTAAGCTGCAGGGTGATCTCCACGTGAAGGCAGAGGCCTTGGTAAAGTTGCTTCGCAAAACGGCCGCTTGGATGCAGGTGTGCTTCGATCTAGGGAAATTCATCGAGTTGTGCGGTCAGAATCCCGGCACGGCTGTCTCAGATTTCTGGGACTGTCGGAAGGACGGCGAGGATGCCCCGGCTCAGAGCGACGTGAGTATCCGTGACGTTATGCGGAGGGC
>Ga0315290_10001912_pt1 | contig 14514 bp, 12 predicted proteins | sample YL17G12_0_MG_FD_203627 | JGI IMG/M metagenome (GOLD analysis project Ga0315290, IMG submission 203627) | Sediment microbial communities from Yellowstone Lake, YNP, Wyoming, USA - YL17G12_0 | ecosystem: Environmental > Aquatic > Freshwater > Lake > Sediment | place: USA: Wyoming | collected... | reverse complement strand
GCTCCTCGGGAACGCCGGGCCCCGCGTCTTCCACGGAGATGAGCGCGCCGGCCTCGAAAGGCTCCACCTTCACCCACGCCTCGGTGCCGCGGGGGGTGTGTTTCACCGCGTTGCCGAGGAGGTTCTCGACGATCCTCTCGATCTTGGGCGCGTCGATCGCCATCTCGAGGTGGTAGATCTCACGGTGCAGCGTGCGGTCGGAGGCGAAGCCGAGTTCGTCCACGACCCGTTCGACCAACGCGCCCAGGTCCGTGATCTCGCGTTTCGGAGTCACTATGCCGCGATCCAACCGGTCCAGATCGAGCAGGCTGGAAACCAGTGCGTGCATCTTCCGCGCCCCAGCCGAAAGGCCGCCGAGCAATTCCGCGCGGTCCTGCTGGGACAGGCCCAGTTCGTCGGCCCTCTCCAACGTTGCGGCGGAGCCGAGCACCGAAGTGATCGGACCCCGCAGGTCATGCGACACCGCGTGCAGCAGGGTGTTCTTGACACGGTCCAACTCTCGAAGTTGCTCCGAGTTCTCCCGCTCTCGCTCGGCCGAGCGTTGAAGCTCGAGGGTCCGCGCCTCGATAGCTCGGATCATCTCGTCGAACTGACGCGCGACCGCCATCAACTCGTCGGCGGAAGGGGGTTCGTCCCCTTCTGGCAGGCGAACGGTGAAGTCGCCCTCGGCAACCGCCGCCGCGGCTCTGTTCAGCCGCTTCACGCGGCGGATAACTATCAGGTACATAGCCAGTCCAAGGGTCGCCAGCTGAAAGAGCAGGACCGCGAATGACTCGAGAACGATGCGTTTGGTCAGGCTGGATATCGCCTGGTTCCGCGGGTCGAGAGAGAAGTAGGACGCGACGGCCGCGATCCCTCCCGCGTTCTTTGTCCCGTCGAGTTCGACCAGTACGGGCCTTCCGTCGAGAGTTCCGTCGAATCTGACCGACTCACCCGGGCCTGGCAGCGAGGCATCGAAGCCAACCCCGACCTCGCCGGGTTCCGAGCTCGCCCACACGATCGCACCCCGTGAGTCTCGTTTGATCGCCCGAACCCTGGCAACGGAGGGATGGGTGTCCGCCAGCTTGGTCAGGAATGCACTCATCGACTGGATATCGTCCGGGCGGACCGAAGCCTCCTTCTCCACCGACCTGGACAGGTCTCTGGCTTCCGACGAGTACTGCTCGTTCACCCGCTTCGTCGCCTCGGACACGCTGATCGCTCCGAAGAGAGCTGAGGAGAAAACCGAGATGACGACGACGGGCACGCCGACCTTCACGGCAACTGAGACGCGCCTGTCGAGGTTCTTCAGTATCTGGGGGACGTGCATGGGGACCATTGTCCGATATCCGCGGCAGCGTGCGTCGCGATAGGCTCGACCTTATGGACGCCGACGAGGTCCTGACGCAACTCCGTTCCGTGGGGAACCCGCGGAATCGCGAGGGGATGGCCCGGTACGGGATCAACGTCGAAAGCGCCCTGGGTGTCAGCGTCACCGAACTGCGCAAGCTGGCGCGCGGCCTGGGCAGGGACCACAGACTGGCATCAGGCCTTTGGAAGACCGGGGTCCACGAAGCCCGCATCCTGGCCGCTCTGGTCGATGAGCCGGAGAAGGTCACGCCCGCTCAGATGGAGAGATGGGCCCGGGGGTTCGATTCATGGGATCTGTGCGACCAGGTCTGTTCCAATCTCTTCGACCGCACCCCCTTTGCCTACGAAAAGGCGACCGAGTGGGCGGGACGGGACGAGGAATTCGTCAAGCGGGCGGGGTTCGCCCTGATGGCGGCGCTCGCTGTGCACGACAAGGAGGCCGACGACGAGGATCTCGCGGCTTTCCTCCCGATCATCGAACGCGAAGCGGATGACGAGCGCAACTTCGTGAAGAAGGCGGTCGATTGGGCGCTCCGGCAGATCGGCAAGCGCAGCCGCGCGCTGAATCTCGCTGCCATCACCTCGGCGGAGAGCATCGGGACCATGGATTCTCGAGCAGCCAGGTGGATCGCACGCGACGCCTTGCGCGAGCTCCGGAGCGAAGCCGTCCAGTCCAGGCTGGCTCGTCCGCGGCGGTTCCCCTAGCGCTATCGACAGCACTGTTGTAGGCTGGGCCGATATCAGAGCTATAAGGGGGAGAATAAGAATGAGCCGCGCCACCAGAACCTTTGCCCTGCTTGTCCCGTTCGCGATGATCGCCGCCCTCATCGGTGGCATCCAGCCCGCGGTAGCCCAGGTCAGGTGCGCCGTGCCCGATGCGCAGATAAGGGGTGGACCGGCCGACCTCACCTACATGGGCGACAACATCTACAGCAACGACGGCCTCGGTCAGACGCTGCAGCGGCAGGTGCGTCCCCGCTTCGGCGACCAGTTCAACATCAAGATCCAGAACGATGCCGACTGCCTGGACAGCTTCTTAGTGCGCGGCGGGGGAAGCACCATGAGATTCAATATCACCTATTGGCACGGAGCGCTCAATGTCACGTCGGACGTGGTTGCCGGAACGTTCAAGACCATCGATCTGAAGGCCGGCGAGTCGGACTTCCTCAAGGTCTTCATCTACGCCAAGCGTGGAACGCGGTCAGGTTCATGGATAAAGGACCTGGTCTATGTCACCTCGTCGAGTTCGATTCCGCTCGACAGGGGTGCTATACCGTCGGGTGTTTTGGATGTTGTCGGCGCCAGGGTGCTGGTCAACCGTCATGCCGGCGACTTCAATAGCCAGCTTCCCACGCCCTGAGTCCCACCGCGTGAGTCGGCCCTCGCGCTAGCGCTTCTTTCGGCGCGCCGGGCAGGATTCGAACCTGCGACCCTCGGATTAGAAGTCCGACGCTCTATCCGGGCTGAGCTACCGGCGCTCGACTGAGGGAATGCTACCCGAGTACCCCCCAAGGCGTTAGTCTGGCTTCGTTCCCGAGGGGGGAGATCCGTGATGGACAGGCCTTGGCTGGACAACTATCCGTCCGACGTTCCCAAGACCCTTGGGCCGTACCCCGAGGAGTCTCTCTTCGGCATCCTTTCCAAGGCGGCATCGCGACACCCCGACAGGCCGGCCATCACGTTCTTCGGCAAGCGGATGAGCTACGCCCAGCTCCTCGCGGAGACCGAGAGGTTCTCTTCGGTGCTCACTGGACTGGGTGTCGCCAAGGGTGATCGGGTGGCGCTCATCCTGCCGAATTGCCCCCAATACGTCATCGCTTACTACGCCGCCGTTCGGGTGGGCGCGACGGTCGTGGGGAACAATCCCCTCTACACGGAGCGAGAGATGGCGCATCAGTTGGGGGACTGCGCACCCCGAGTGACCGTCACTCTCGAGAATTTCTACCGCCAGCTGTCTTCGGTCATGAAGACCGTTGATGTGGGGGAGGTGCTGGTGACGAAACTCACCGACTACATGCCCTTCCCGATCAACAAGCTGGCCCCGATCAAGTTCAAGAAGGAGGCCAAGCTCGAGAGCAGACCTTGGCCCTACGTTCCCAAGGGCGTTGAGGTCCGATGGTGGAAGCGCACGATGAAGGGTGCCGGGCCGCCACTGCCGCCGGCTGTCGTTGAGGCCAGGGCGGAGCCGGCCGGGTTCATCTATACGGGGGGCACGACCGGTCTGGCCAAGGGCGCGATGCTTTCGCACTACAACATCACGGCCAACGCCATGCAGTCTGCGTCATGGTTCCCGGACATCGTTGACGGCCAAGACGTGATGATGTGCGTCCTTCCTTTCTTCCACTCGTTCGGGATGATGGCCATGAACGTCGCCATTCTGAAGGCGATGAAGCTGATACTCGTCCCTCGCTTCGATATCGGTCTCGTCCTCAAGGCGATAGAGAAGGAGAAGCCGACGCACTTCCCGGGTGTGCCGCGGCTGTACATCGCTTTGAACGAGTCGCCCGAGACGTCGAAGCACGACCTGAGTTCCATAACGGCGTGCATCTCGGGAGGGGCACCGCTTCCGGTCGCGGTCGCCGACCGGTTCCGCGAAGTCACCGGTGGAGCAGAAGTGGTCGAGGGCTACGGACTGACCGAGACCTCCCCGGTCGCGGTCGCCAACCCGTTGAGCGGGGTTCGCAAGCCCGGTCATATCGGCATCCCATTGCCCGACACCGACTGCAAGATCGTTTCGCTTGAGGAACCGGACCGCGCGGTTGGCCAAGGAGAGTCCGGCGAGCTGTGTCTACGAGGGCCACAGGTGATGCTCGGCTACTGGAACCGTCCGGACGAGACCGCGAACTCGATACGTGACGGGTGGTTCCACACCGGCGACGTCGCGGTCATGGACGAGCAAGGCTACTTCAAGATCGTGGACCGCCTGAAGGACATGGTCCTGGTGTCCGGGTTCAACGTTTATCCGACGGAGATAGAGGCCGTTCTCTACCACCATCCCAAGATCCTCAAGGCGTGCGTGGTCGGCGTCCCCGATGAGAAGACCGGTGAGGCCATCAAGGCTTTCATCGTCCTTAGAGAAGGGGAAACGGCTACGGCCGAGGAGATCTCCCAGTGGTGCCGTGACCCGGCTCAGGGTTTGACCGGCTATCGCGTTCCCAAGCAGATCGAGTTCCGCGAGTCGCTGCCTGAGACCATGATCGGAAAGGTTCTGCGAAGGGTGCTCCAGGAAGAGGAGAAGCAGAAGCGGGCGACGGGGGCCGGATCCTGAGCGGGTGACGGGAATCGAACCCGCATAGCCAGCTTGGAAGGCTGGAACTCTACCATTGAGCTACACCCGCGTTACCCGTGCACTCTAGCAATCTCCCGCGGTGCGATACTTGCGAGCGATGAAGGTTCCCTTCCGGCTCGTAGACGTATTCGCGGAGAGACCCATGGCTGGCAACCAGCTCTGCGTGATAACCGATCCGGGAACCCTTGACACCGCGGGCATGCAGGAGATCGCGCGAGAGATCGGCTTCTCCGAGACGACGTTCGTGACCTCGATCGGCGACTCGGCCTACTCCATGCGGATATTCACCCCGGGGGGAGAGTTGCCTTTCGCCGGGCATCCGACCCTCGGAACCGCCTACGTGCTCGTTTCCGAAGGTCTGTTGACTTCACCTGCGATCCAGAGCGTCGGCGCCGGCGACTTCGTGGTCACGGTCGACGTGGAGCGAAGGTTCGCGGGTGTGCAGCAACACGCGCCGGAGTTCGGTCCCGAGATCGAAGACATCACAACCGTGACCGAGGCGGCGGGACTTTCCAAGAAGGACATCCATCCCGCGCTTCGGCCGCGGGTGGTTTCGACGGGACTCCCGCATCTCATGGTGCCGGCCGCGAGCGTCAGCGCGGTAGAGCACGCGCAGCCGGACCAGCGAGCACTCACTCACTTGCTCCAAGAGGTGGGTGCCGACGGCTACTACCTGTTCGCGCTGACCGACGAGGGAGCGAAAGCCAGACTCTTCGCGCCGGACCTCGGGATCATGGAAGATCCTGCCACCGGTTCCGCGGCCGGGCCTCTCGCGGCATACCTGGCGGAGCGCGGAGCCCACACCGAGCCCCTGATGATCCGTCAGGGGGAGGAGATCGGAAGGCCCAGCGTTCTGCACGCCCACGCGGAGCGGGTCGGTCGGGTATGGGAAGTGACCGTCGGCGGATCGGTCTGGGTTGTCGGCGAAGGCGCTTTCGACTTGGACCCCGGCTGACGTCCAGCCTGGGGCAGGCGGGGTTCAGTTCGGTCGCCTCTCTAGCATGATCATGTCGTGGGCCCGGACGCCGTTCTCCCATATGGGTTCGGGATACGCGTCGAAGAAGCCCTCGCGCACTCCATAGCGGAGGAATCCGGCCCGCTCGTAGAACCGAACGGTGCCGGGGCTCGAGTCGGCTGTTCCGACGACCAGCCGTGAGGCACCGGCTTCCCTCGCAAGATCGGCGGCCAGTTTGAGAACAGCTGTACCGATCCCCCGGCCCCGGTGTTCAGGAGCCACAGCGATGTTCTTGATCTCCAGGTCATCTCCGTCGGGGATCGTCAGGACGACCCCGACCTCGACGCCGTCGTCGGCGATGGCGTACATGCTGCCGAGCTCGAAGTAGGTGCGTACAACCTCTACCGAATCGTCCGCCTCCAGCAAGAGGGGAACGAACCTCTCACGGCTCCCTTCGACCTTCTCGAGCGTGACCATGCCCGGGATGGTACCCCGCGCCTGCGCGAGACTTGACATGGCGGCCCGAGAAGCGTCACATACGTCAGGTACTCCCTCTGGATGCCTCGCCGGCAGACGGGGGATTCGGGAAACGGCTCTAGTGAAGGGAATCTGCATGTCGAAGCGCTCACTGCTCGCGATCCTGATCGTCTCCGCGTTGGTCACCGGCCTATCCGCCTCGGGAGCGGCGGCTCAAACCCCGTCCGCTTCCGGCGAGTCCGGCAAGATCGTCTTCACCATGGGCCTGACCTCCGACATGGTCTCCCCGAACCCCTACAAGGCCTGCTGCGTCCCCGAGTACGAGACGCTGTTCCTCGGATACGACCAGTTGTTCAATTTCAGTAAGGACACCCTTGAAGCTACGTCCGGACTCGCGGACTACCCGCCGGAGGTAAGCGCCGACGGCAAGACGTGGACGTTCCACATCAGGAGCGGGGTGAAGTGGTCTGACGGAGTCCCACTGACGGCCCACGATGTCGCCTTCACCTTCAACTTCATCTGGGACAACAAGCTGGCCATCTTCAACCAGTACCTCGGCTACCCCGAGAGCTTCGAGGCCCCCGACGACAACACGTTCGTCTGGACGATGGACAAGGCCACCACCTCGCCGCTTGCACCGCCCTGGCTTCCGATCGTCCCGGAGCATGTGTGGTCGAAGCTCGACGGCAAGGACGCGAAGACTATCAAGGAGTTCAAGAACGTCCCCGCCGTCGGTTCCGGGCCCTTCCACTTGACCGCGTGGAAGCCCGGTCAGTACTGGACGATGGAGGCGAACAAGGACTACTGGGGTGGAGCTCCTTACATCGACGAGATCATGTTCAAGGTATACGACAATCCGGAGGCCATGAAGCTCGCGTTGATCAACGGGGAGATAGACGCGGCGGATGCCTTGCCACCGGAGATCTTCCAGCAGCTGCAGGGCCAACCCAACATCGGCACGAACGTGTCGAATGCCAACGCCTTCGACAACCTGGCGTTCAACTTCGAGGGGACGGCCGACCCATCGCTCCAGAACCTGAAGGTTCGCCAGGCGATCCAGTACTCGATAGACACGCAGTCGTTGGTCGACCGCGTAGCCCTCGGCTACGCGAGCCCGGGCAGCTCGGTGGTCCTCCCGACCTATACGCAGTGGTTCTGGCAGCCGGACTCCAGCCAAGCGATGACCTTCTCACCGGAGGAAGCCAACTCGCTGCTCGACTCGGCCGGCTACAAGGACGTGAACGATGACGGTTTCCGCGAAACGCCCAGCGGAGACCCCTGGTCGTTGGAGGTCCTCACCATCTCGGACCTCACCTACTCGGTTCCCGAGGGCAAGCTCATAGTCGGATGGATGAACGACGTCGGCATCAAGACCAGTATCAAGAACGTTAGTACGTCGAAGGCATACGATCTGTGGGGGGCCCAGGACTTCGACATGTACGTCTGGGGGTGGGCGAACGAACCCGATCCCGACTACACGCTTTCGCTCTTCACGAAGTCCCAGTGCCTTTGGTGGAGCGATGGCTGCTACAGCGACCCCGCCTACGAGAAGATGTATCAGGAGCAGCATCTGGCGACCGACCTGGAGAAGCGCAAGGCTATCGTCACCCAGATGCAGCAGTTCCTCTACGAGCAGGTTCCTGAGGTGGTTCTCGACTACACCAAGGACCTCCAGGCCTACCGCACCGACAGGTTCACCGGCTTCACACCTCAGCCGAGTCCGGTAGGGGCCATCTTCTTCGCGTTCGGTTCGGAGGTATGGCTGGGCATCAAGCCCGTTTCCGAAAGCCAGCAGGCAGCCGGCAGCGGCGGCGGGGGTACCGGCGTTCCGGTCTGGGTTTGGATAGCGCTCGGTGTTGTCGCAGTCATCGTGGGTGGCGCGTTCGTGGCGAGGCGTGGGAAGGGTTCGGAGCATACGGAGTAGGGCTAGGGGGTAGGCGGGATCTCGACGACGCGTCCGTTCTGTTCGCCGAAGTCCCACACATCGATGGCCGGCGGCTCCACGCCGAGATTCGTGAGGGCCGTGCAGATCTGACTCCGGTGATCGGTCCCGTGATGCACCGCCTGCGCGAGCCTGATCCCCATCGTCGCCCGGATATTGGACCCGTCGCCTTCGTCGGTCTCCGTAAGGAAGAGGTCCGGGTCAGGGCTACCCGATAGCAGTCGCGACCAGGCGTCGACGTTGCTCTCCATGACCGCCCGGAGGTCCCTGAGGTCCATGCGTTCCTCATCGATCCGGAAGTCAGGCTCGCCCGTCATGTCGAACAGGTACCAGGCGTCGGCTCCGACGAGGTGGCGCATCGTCCCGAGGATCGAGCCGTAGGTCCCTGGGACGGTGGTTTCTAGCTGCGGGGGACTGAGCGCGAGGCATGTGTCGATCAACCGCACCGTCGCCCATACGTGATGGCCGAACGCATCTTCCATCAAGGACTTGCTCATGCATCCACCGTAGCAGAGCCCGCCGGCTCCGGAGGCCAGACGTTGCCCGCTAGGCTGGTGTGGATGAGTGACAGCCTGCTCTCCGAGCAGATCGCCTACTACCGCGCCCGAGCGCCTGAGTACGACGAGTGGATGCAGCGCGTCGGTCGCTACAGCCGGGGAGACGAAGCCGATCGAAGGTGGTTCGCGGAGTTCGCGATCGAGCAGCAGCGACTCCGAGAGTTTGACGCAACGGGGGACGTACTGGAGATCGCCTGTGGCACCGGACTATCCACGGTGATACTCGCCGAGAGCGCGACGAACCTCGTGGCCCTGGATGCCGCGCCGGAGATGATCGAGGAATGCCGCAAGCGCCCAGGCTTGGAAGAGGTGGAGTTCCTCTTAGAGGACGCATTCTCCTGGCGCACCGAGCGCGCTTTCGACGCTGTCGTCTTCACGTTCTGGCTCTCCCATGTTCCGGAGGAGCTGTTCGACAGCTTCTGGGGCCGGGTCAGGACCTTGTTGAAGCCGCGAGGCCGTGTCTTCTTCGCCGACAGTCTCTATGCGCCGTGGGCTACGGCCATCGACCACGAGCTGAAGAGCCCCGACGAAGGCGTCGTCGTGAGGAAGCTGAACGACGGTCGTGAGTTCCACGTCGTGAAGCGGTTCCTGGAGCCGTCCGTCCTGCAGGCCGAACTCGATCGTCTCGGCTGGGCCGTCACCGTCGAAGCAACGGGAGACCTGCTGCTGACGGGCCAAGGCAGCTTCCGTCGCGACCCCTAGATCGCTTCCCATCTACCGGTGAGGTCTGTCCGGCTAAGCCCCTACCGAAGGGGGGCGAAGGACCCTCGACCCTTCCCCTCGAAGCGCACCACTGTGACTGTCGACACTGTCGATGGGGGTACCGATGGAAGCGAAGCTGACTCGTAGAGGGTTCCTGGTTCTGACCACGGCTGCAGGCGTCGGGGTGCTGGTCGGGTGCACGACCAAGCCGGGGGAGTCGTCCGCTCCTTCAGGTACCGCATCGCCCGGGTCGGCCGCAGGTTCCGGCGTAAGTCCGCAGCTTGAGCAGTTCGTTGATGCCCTGCCCCTGCCAGGTGTCATGGCGCCGGAAGCAGGCTCCGGCGCTCCGCTCTACGAGATGGCGGGCATGGAGTTCGCCCAGCAACTCCACCGTGACCTCGATCCGACCCGCGTCTACGGTTTCAACGGCTCCTACCCGGGTCCCACGATCGAAGCGCGCAGCGGCAAGCCCATCCAGGTGAAGTGGGTCAACCGGCTCCCGGAGGAGCACTTCCTGCCGATCGACACGACGCTGCATGGTGCCGAGGCCAACCAGCCCGGTGGTCGGATGGTGGTCCACCTCCACGGTGCCCACGTGCCGATGGATTCCGACGGTTACCCCGAGAACTGGATCGTTCCAGGTGAGTCCGTCGTGTACGACTACCCCAACAACCAGATCGCCGCACCGCTGTGGTACCACGACCATGTGATGGGTATCACCCGGCTCAACGTGTATGCAGGGCTTGTCGGGCTCTACCTCATCCGCGACGACGAGGAGGATGCCCTGGGGTTGCCGTCGGGTGACTACGAGGTCCCGCTCGCCCTTCAGGACAAGATCTTCAACGAAGATGGATCGATGTACTACCCACCGGTCAATCCCGATCGGCCGGGCCACATGTGGGTGCCGGAGTTCTTCGGGGACACGATCCTGGTGAACGGCAAGGTCTGGCCATACCTCGACGTGGAGCCGCGCAAGTATCGGTTCCGGCTCTATGGAGGGGCCAACGCCCGCTTCTTCCGGCTCAAGCTCTCAAACGGTGCGCCGTTCGTCGTCATCGGCACGGAGGGTGGTCTGCTCCCCGAACCGGCCGAGATGGATGAGATAGTGCTCGGCCCGGGCGAACGCGCCGATGTCATCGTTGACTTCACCGGGATGGCGGACCAGCGCGTCGAACTCACCAACGACGCTCCGACCCCGTTCCCTGACGGGGACCCCGTGGACCCCGAGACCGTGGGGAAGGTCATGTGCTTCAAGGTGACCAAGCCACTGTCAGCCAGCCCCGACTCGGCGATCCCGCGGTCGCTTCGGTCGGTCAAGCGCATCCCCGAGTCCAAGGCGGACGTCACTCGCGACTTCACCTTCTTCGAGATCGTTGACGGGGACGACAATCCCAAGACCGTGCAGATCAACAAGATGGATTTCGATGATCCGATCGTCGACAAGCCCATGCTCGGCGACACGGAGGTCTGGAACCTCATCAACCCCACGGTGGATGCGCATCCGATCCACCTGCATCTGGTGCACTTCCAGGTGCTCGACCGCCGGCCCTTCGATGTCAAGGCGTGGGAGAACACGGGGAAGGTCATCTTCACGGGCGAGGCCAGGCCACCCGAGCCTCATGAGTCGGCTTGGAAGGACACCGTCGTCGCCTACCCGGGAGAGGTCACTCGCATCATCCAGACCTTCGAGGACTACGCCGGCAAGTACCCGTGGCATTGCCACATCCTCGAACACGAGGACAACGCGATGATGCTCCAGTTCGAGACGGTCGAGCGGGGCGGTCGCTGAGGCAGGACGGACGCCGGGCGACCGGCATGGGCGATAGCTTCGGCTGTGGCTGGAGCCCCTGGAGCAAGGGGGTCATCAGTCTCACGCCCGGGACGGGCGACTCCATCGAAGTTGTCGGCGAGGGCGTTGGCCAGACAGCCGTCATCCTGGACCGCGCAGAGGGCACGGGAGCCCCTGTTCCGTCCGCGAGTGTCTTGCCAGTGGCCATGCCCAAAGGGGTGTGGACCGGCGAAACCCTCCTGGCGTGGACCTGGTATTCGATCCGGGTCACGCTACCGGCCCGGTGCGTGGAGGGTGAGCGGTGCGGTCGGGAGAAGCTCATCCCCAAGAAGCGCGGTGATGCCTGCGGGGGTCCATGGACCCTTGTGGCCGCCATGGAGGATGGTCGGTTCCTCTTCGACTCTCCCGTGTCGTGCCCCCCCATCGAACCCATCCTCACGGGCTAGGAAGCTGGTCACCAGGTCGCGTCAGGCGCGGAACGCGACGGTGTAGCTGAGGTGCTCCACGAAGCCGAGCTTGAGGTAGATGGAGTGGCCCATCGGACTCGACTGAAGCGTCGCGACGCGATATCCAACTGATCGTGCCGTCTGCATCGCGGCCAGGGTCACCAAGGTGCCGAGCCCTTTCCCTCTAAACTCTTCAAGTGTTCCGATGCTGTAGATGCCCGCCACCCCCGCGTTGAGGAACAGGGTGCTGGTGGCGGCTGGAACGCCGCCGACCTCAACGAGGAACGTGAGGAGCGTCTCGCGGCCCGGGTATTCGGCGTAGGCCTCGAACAGCGGGGTGGCGGCTTCCGCCGGCAAGCCGTTCATCATGAAGGCGATCTCCATCGCGGTCTTCAGCGCGTCCTTGTCGTCGTCGACGTGGCGGAGGGTCACTCCCACGGGAAGATGCATGGCGGCCAGTGAAGACAGATCGGCAGCCATGCCCGGGATGCTTTCGACCTCGAACCCGCGCGATGAAAGTCGCTCCGCTGTCTCATTGGAGTCGAGCACCCACCACGTCAGAGGTAGGCCTTCGGCCTCGAAGGGAGCCAGTAGCTCGTCGATGGCTCGGTCGGGATCGGGGCCTTGCGGCACTCCGCTGATCGAGTTGAACATCGGCAGTCGTACGACAACCGTGAGCCGCCTGGCGCAGCCGTGTAGCTCGTCGAGCCGTGTGCCCTCGACCCGCTCGAACACGGGGTCCCACCCCGTGAGATTGGCGTTGATCGCCTGCGGGGTCTGTGGCGAACCGGGAGCGACCAGGGCATCCATGCAGACGACGCTAGATGGTCTCTCCCGCCATCGCAACAGCCCACCTTGGCACCCGCCAGGGCGGTGGATGGTGCAAGCGCGACCCCGCGGAGGCGGATGGGAATCGGGACCGGATCAGGCGCTGATCGCACCCGCGCAGGGGGCGATGGTACGTTACCCCAGGTCATACGGGGCGTAGCGCAGCGCTGGTTAGCGCGCCTGCTTTGGGACCATCAAGGGCTGAACGGTGTGCGGCTTCGCTGTTCCGTGCGTGCCTGCCACAAGCGAAGAGGCCGGAGTTATGCGGTGCCGGATACGGGTCTTCAGGCACGCCAGCGACACCCTTGATCAAGCTCCCGCCGACGCGGGCCCCCCGAAGGCTACCCTGGATTCATGGCGAAGCCGCTGGCCACCGGCAGAGGTATCGCAAGGCGAGGCACAGTAGTTTGTCTCGTTGCAGCCTTGGTTTTGCCAGCCGTCGGCTGCTCGAAGGACTCGTCATCCAGGAACGCCACTTCGGCCGGGCTGTCGACAGCGACTGCGGTCAGCGACGCGAGCAAGGCGTCCCCGTCAGCTCGATTGAGTCCGACGACCCTGCTGAGCAAGGTCCCGCATTTCAGTCTGGATACGATCAAGGGCGGGCATGTCGATTTCCCGGGGGATTTCCGGGGGGCCTCGGTCCTGGTCAACTTCTGGGCATCCTGGTGTCCGGCCTGCGACAAGGAGGCGCTTGTACTCGCCGACGCCTACAAGCGTTGGCAGGACTCGGGTATCCGATTCCTGGGGATAGACCTATCGGACGAACTCAAGAAGGCGCGAACCTTCGCGAGGCGCCACACGGTCGGCTATGACAGTGTGTTCGACGGCAACGGTCGGATGTACGAACCCTTCGGCCTGAAGGGCAAAGGGTTCCCCGCTAGCTTCCTCGTCGCGGCCGATGGCAGCATCGTGGCCGTGAAGCTCGGCCCCTTCAAGACGCCTGATGAGATTGACTCCTACCTGAGCCGATTGGCCCCTGGCTTCGCACCCTTGGCGCCGCAAGCCTCCGCCAGCCGCCCGTTCTAAGGCCAGGCCTCACGCATTGGCGGACGCGACAGGGTCTAGGTCAAGCGGGCTGCCAGTCCGACCAAGACGAATATCGGAGGCCCCGCACAGTATTGCCCGTCTCCAGGCGACACGCCGCTGTGGCCACGCTGGTTATGCGCTGTGCGACCCACTTCCGCGACGCGGTGGTAGCGTTTGCCCAGGTCAAACGGGGCGTAGCGCAGCCTGGCAGCGCGCCTGCTTTGGGACCATCAAGGGCTGAGCGGTGTGCGACTTCGCCCTTCCGTGCGTACCTGCGACGAGCGAAAAGGCCGGAGTTATGCGGTGTGATCTGGTCGCCTTGGCTGAGCGGAGATCGCCGAATCATGCGCTGCCGAATCTCGCCGTCTATCCGGGCGGAATGGCTACAGCGTCCGGGCCTAGAAAGGCAGCGGGCGGTCGTGCGCTCGACCGGATGGGGACAGAGAGGGGGAACCCTAACGTGGTCGGCGTGTTCCCCGTCTGATGAGGGTACCGTCGCCTGGATGAAGGTGCCGTCGCCGGGGGTGGAGGCAGACCACTAACCGCGATGCTGTAGAGTGATATCGGACTGACTCACTCTGATGTTGCCAGAAGCTTGCGGAGAGAGGAAGTCATCTGTGTCGTGCCCTCGGGCTCGCTGCATGCCGCAAGGCCGCTCTGCCCCACACGGGGATGAGTGAGTACCGCACGTAGTAGCCGCGAGCGAAGGGGACACACTTGAAGAGCGCAATCACTCGTCTGATCACCTCTGCAGTAGCACTCCTCCTGGTGGCTGTCGCGGTTCAGTCGGTACCCCGCGGGGCGGCGGCTCTAACCACCGTCCCCGCCCACATCCAAGCCCTGGCCGATGCCATCTTGGATGGATCCACACTTCATGACGCGGTGGCTCCCACCCGCGAGGTTCTCACACTCTCGGGCATGTCCATAGTCAATTCCGCCGGTGCGGTGGAAACCCCGGCAACCGATCCCTCATCTAGGACCAACGCATTCGACTCGGATCCCGTGCAGCTTGCCTTCGACGCCCGCCTTCCATATGGGACCCACGGGCTGACCCTCACTGATGTCGCCCAGGCTCTGAAGACTGCGAAGGCTCCATTCGCCGACGGGGTAGCCCCCGGCCTTGCCTTGCGCGAGATGCTCTCGACCTGGGTCA
>Ga0315290_10001911_pt1 | contig 14516 bp, 33 predicted proteins | sample YL17G12_0_MG_FD_203627 | JGI IMG/M metagenome (GOLD analysis project Ga0315290, IMG submission 203627) | Sediment microbial communities from Yellowstone Lake, YNP, Wyoming, USA - YL17G12_0 | ecosystem: Environmental > Aquatic > Freshwater > Lake > Sediment | place: USA: Wyoming | collected... | reverse complement strand
TAGAAAAATTATAAGAAATGAAGGGGGGATTAAATTAAAATGAGTAAAATAAATCACGCAGAACTGAAAGAGGATATAAAAATTGCCTATGAAACAAAAACACCGCTTTTTGTTTGGGGTGGCGTTGGGATTGGTAAAAGTGAGACCATAAGACAAACCGCCGACGAAATAGCGAAAGATTTTAAGTTGGAAGTAAGTGAAAACGCAAACGACGAGGGCAAATTTGGGTTTTTAGATGTAAGAATTTCGCAATTAGAACCGAGTGATTTAAGGGGATTGCCGATACAAGACGAGAGAAGCGGAACGACAAAATGGCTATTCCCGAATTGGTTACCGAAAAATAAAGATAGTAAAGGCATTTTGTTTTTTGACGAACTTAATTTATCCCCCCCAAGTATTCAAGCGGTAGCTTATCAGTTGATTTTAGACCGCAGAATTGGGGATTATGTTTTGCCAAGTGGGTGGGTTATAATTTCGGCGGGTAATAGAATTGAGGATAGATGTAATGTTTTTGATATGAGTAGTGCTTTGTGTAATAGATTTATACATAGCGAGTTAGATGTGCCGAGTGTGAGTGGTTGGACAGATTGGGCGACAACACACAACATAGACAGCCGAATTGTTGCTTTTATCAATTTTAAAGCTGATAGTTTGTATAGAGCAGATGATAAAATCAAACAAAAATCATTTCCCACGCCGAGAAGTTGGGCGTATTGTAGTAGATTGATTAGTGGGAAGAAATACGATAAAGGCGTTGAGAGATTGATTGCTTCTTCAGTAGGCGACGGAACGAGTAAGGAATTTGTAGGGTTTTTGAGACTACAAACAAAAATAAATTTAGCCGAGATTTTGAAACACCCCGAACAAGTGAAACAGATTAAAGAAGTGGATTTAAAGTATGTTCTGATTGGAACTATAAGCGAGAAATACAAAACAGATAATAAATTATTTGAGAAAGTGATACCGCTTTGCGATTATTTGGAAGCTGAATATAGCATATTGCTATTAAGGTTTTTGAAAGGTGTAAATGAAGCACATTTCAAAAAGACAATTACAACCTCTAAAAAGGGGGTTGAATTACTGAATAGATACGCCGAGATTTTGGTGTAGGTAACAAATTACCGACTATCATAAGATATCAATTGTATAGTCGGTAATTTTTTTTATTAAATGGCAACAACAATAAAAACAAAAGACAGCGAGGGAAAGGTTAGATTTAGAAAGTATTTGGAAGCAAAATTTACCCTTGAAGATAGATTGGAAAGACGAATTAAACGAGATTTAAAAATAGAAGATTAAAATGATAGACGAAAACAAAAATAAAGCTATAGAGATAACAAATTATTTTTTAACTATATTTACAAACAGCTACAACTTTAATAAGAAGGAATATAAGGAGATGGTACAAGAAGTTAAAAATATGATTGAGACAGATTAAATAAATTGGAGAATAAAGTGAAATGGAAACAGAGATAATAAGGTTGTGGGATAATGAGAGATATGAATATCCTTTAATTGAAATTAAAAAGGGTAATTTAATAAAGTTTAAAACCTTATTAAACAAGTATAGAGAAGAAAACCAAGAAGATTATAATAATTTAGATTTCTATGATTTATTATATAAAGAAGAATGGTTTATTAAATTAATTAAACCTAAATACGAGATATTTTTTTAAAATGGAAGCAGAAAATAAAATGAATAAAGATAAATTAGAGATAACCGAACATTTCGGGCAAGATTTTAAAAGAGCAAAAGCACATAAAAAAGAAATAACAGAATTATTGAAACCATTAAAAGAAATAGGGTTAATTGATTTTAGTGTTGGGGTAAGAAGAATTTGTGATTTTTGTGGTAAGACATTAAAAAAGGGAGATGTTTTTATAACCATAGGCGACGACGATAAATGTGAGGAATGTATTAAAAATGGAAGCAGAAAACAAAATATTAAAAGCAAAAGTTAGACTACAAAAAACAAGTCCATTTTTCGCTTATTTAGTTATGAATTTGAAAATTAGCGAGAGGGAAGAAGTTGGAAGTATGGGGGTAGATAGTAAGGGGAATTGTTATTATAACGCTGATTTTGTAGATAAGATTACTTTGGAAGAATTAGAGGGGGTTTTAACTCACGAGGTATTACATATTGTTTTTGAGCATTTGACGAGAGGGCGGAATTTAGAGTGCCAAGATTTAATGAATGTTGCGTGTGATATGGTTATAAATGATTTACTTGTTACAAACAATATACAATTACCGAGAAGCAAGGGCAAGGACGCTATAAATTTAATTCCTTATAATCATAGTTGCGAATTTATGGGGGTAAGGGTTAATAATTTAAACGAAAAAACAGCTATACAAGTTTATTACGAGTTATTAAAAGAGTTAGAAAATCAAGGCAAGATAAAATATGTAGGGTTTGATAAACATATTTTTGGCGAGGGGAAAGAGACGAAAGAGGAGACAGAAGCCAATAAAGAGAAGTGGAAACGAGCAGTGGGGGAAGCTTCGGCGTTCGCCCGACAAAAAGGCGACCTACCGCAAGGGTTAAGTTTAGTTATTGATGAACTACTTAATGAAAAAGTAGATTGGAAACAATTACTTTACAAATATATAACAAGAACACTACCATTTGATTACACCTACTCACGACCAAGCAAAAAATCTATAAGTTGCGGTGTTTATATGCCAAGCATTTTAAGGGAAAGTGTAGAGATTGTTGTAAGTATAGATACGAGTGGAAGCATTAGTAAGAAAGAATTAACCGAGTTTATGACCGAGATAAACGCCATAGCAAAATCATTTAGCAATTTAAATATGAAGCTGATTGTATGCGACAGCGAGATTAAAAAAGTTTATCATATTGGGAACGGACACGATACCGAGATAAGTAAGATTGAGATTTTTGGCGGTGGTGGAACTTCGCATATCCCCATTTATGAATACATAAAAAACGAATTACCTAATACGAAATTTGTTATAAATTTTACTGACGGATATACGGATATGCCCGACAGCGAAGAAGTAAAGACACTTTGGGTTTTATGTAAAAATGGTTGTAAAGACGAAAATATTGATTGGGGGGAAATCGTGAGATTAGATTGATATTTTTTTATCACTTTAACGCCTTGATTTAAGTAAAAAAATACCAACTTAAAATCTGGTGAATGAAGAAAATGGTAAAATGCGACCAAATAAAATGTGGATATAATATTTGTGGGGGTTGTCGTCCTTGTAAAACTTGTAGTGCGAAACCTCACGAAATAAATGAAGATTGTGATACTTGTTGGAATTGTCATAGCGACGAGGGGATATTAAGGTGGGATAACGAGAAGCCCGATAACGAATTAAAAGAAATTGAGGTTGTGATACGATAAAATGGGATTAGACCAATATTTATACGCCATAAAATACTTTTCCAAATACATTGAAAAGGAAAAAGTTATTACTGAAAAGATTACCGACTTAACAAAAGAGTATGAGTTTATGGGGAAAATTCAGGAATTAAGTTTTCAATTTTTGTATTGGCGAAAAGCAAATCATATCCATAAATGGTTTGTAGAAAATATACAATATGGCAAGGACGATTGCGGAGATTATCCCGTAAGTATAGAGGAATTAGGAGAACTAATGGAATTATGTTTCAAGGCGTTACAATCCCCCGAACAAGCACACGAGATTTTGCCTACTACTTCGGGCTCCTTCTTCGGTGGCGAGGAATACGACGATTATTATTATGAAACGACATTAAGAACTTATAAGAAATTAAAAGAGTTATTTGAGAATTTAGATAAATATGGAGACTTTGATTTTAGTTATTCAAGTAGTTGGTAAAAAATGGGAATTATAGGTTGGGACGGAAAAGTGAATATATATGGAACGGATAAAGACGTTGTTCATAAGTGTAAATCTGTATATGGATTTGTTTGTGGCAGATGTGGGCAGAAATTCGGGAACGGAGCTATCGGGGTTGGTAGTGGTGGTTTTAAATTTTGTCTTAAATGTTATAAGCAAGTATTCGTGAATATATTAACAGAATTTAATTCGTTCGTAAAGCAAATGGACGAGACAGAAAAAGATATTGAATTAAATAAAGAGAAATACACCGCCCACAATTTAGCGTGTGCGATTTAATACTTATTGAGTAACCCCGATAAGAAAAGTCGGTAATTTTGGTTTTCTAATTCCATTTATTACCGACTTTTTTATTTAGAACCCTAAAAGATGGCAAGAATAGGTAAATGTAAGAAATGTGGGGGAGAATTGTTTTTAATCGGTAAAAACTATTTCTCAAAATGGGAACAACATAAATGTAATAAATGTGGAGAGATTTTTGGTTGTAGTTTTGAAGAATACTTAAAGAATGAGGAGAAAGAAAAAATAAGATGGCTAAAATAAAAACTAATATAAGAGGGGTAAAAAATGCCTAATTGGTGTGAAAATTCTATAACTTTTTCAAGCACAAGGAAGTGCGATTTAGAGAGATTGAAAAATAAGGTTTGTGAAAAAGATTGCGTTTTTAGTTTTAATAAGATTGCCCCTTATCCAAAATATTTTAATAACATAAGTAAGTTATCTGAAATGAGAATTAAAAGACAAAACAAGGAAGCAATAAAAAGGGGATATAAATCCTTTGACGATATGCCCGACAGCGAAGAAAAAAATGAAATTGAAAAGCGTTTCCCTTATATTACTGACGGATTTAATAATGGTGGATACGAATGGTGTTGTGAAAATTGGGGAACGAAATGGAACGTAAGAGATATAATTTTTGATAGTGAAATTAAAAAGGAAGTCAATAAATATGTTTGGCGAGTTAGTTTTGATACGGCGTGGTCGCCACCGATACCTATTTTTCATAAGATAGCCGAGAAATTCCCAAACATTTCTTTTTCAGCGAGTTATATGGAAGAAAGTATTGGGTTTGAAGGCGAATTTATGGTTGATAAGGGCAAGGTTATATCTCATTCTCATATATAATTATAATTTTTTTTATTCTATAAACGCCTTGATTACTACTACTAACATACATAGTGGTATAGTAGTATTTTACCAACTTTTCGGATTCAAATATACAGGTTGGTATTTTCTTTCCAACATTCAGAGCTATACGGCAGGATAGCATTTTTTTCTACTGATTTGCGGCAAACGTAAAAGTAATTATTTACCGACCACTTTACTCTTCATTTTAAAGTTGATATTCTTTTATTTTCGGCGTAGCATTGACTATCAGTATTTTTTTACCATACAAAAGCCCTAAAATCAGTAACGAACCAAAACATTTAAATAATAGATATATTTACTAATAATAAAATGGGGAAATATCTATGCGATTGGTGTAGTGAAAAAGAGTATGATATTGCTATCGTTAATAGTGTAGGAGAAGAAGAACTCTTATGTAAGGATTGTTATAAGGAATACAAGCGTGGGAATAGAGGAGAAGAAGATTAAAATATTTTCTACTCGCAGGGGTATAGATTATAACGCCTTGAGATACCATTAGAAAAGTATTTAAACTTAGACGCCTTGATTTTTCGATGGCTAAAGAAGAAGTGGTTTCCGTATGGAAAAAAATGGGACCAGACGCAGGCGTTATCAAAAGGTTTGACCATCAAACCGGCAAAACGATATCAGTGCCTCGAGATGCTGCCAGAAAATCTAGACTACCGGGTAAGAGATTATCCAAGAATAATAAAGTCTATTGGGAAGCACGAGCAAATAGGTCCGATAAATTTAGAAGTAACTTGTGAAGGCATTAAAGCTGTTCTTCAGGTGTAAGTAGTTTCATAGTGCTTCTACTGTTTTTACAATTAGTCTCTCTTGTGCCAATTCAAAATTTATCTTGGCTACAGCTACTTTCCCCATTTCAAATTTCTCGTCTGGTATAGTAACTTCTACAGCAAAGTCTATTGACGGTATAGCAACTCTTTTTGATGGAAACGGGTTATTCCACATAGGCGTATTATACGTTGGCTTGAGTGACGCTGAAACCTTATACTTGCTCTTATTCACTTTCCCTAGTTTGATGTATATTTTTTGAGTTACCATTAAATATCACTTATAGCAATTCTAGCTTCATCTGCAATATCGCTAGCAACAATATGGTCATATACCGATAGTGTGCCGACTGAAGTATGCCCAGTTAATTTAGAAATCTTATCATAACTCCAATTTTTTCTTAAAAGCTCAGTAACAAAATAATGTCTAAAGTTATGAAATGATACGTTATGATTTATACCAGCTTTTTTAGCATATGTTTTAATTTTGTTTTGGATTTGCCTATACCCAACGCCCCTAAAAACATAATCATCTAATTTTAGTTTATTATCTCTAATATATGCTTTTAACATCCAAACTAATTCATCACTTAATACGGCTTCTCGTTCTACATCTTTACGCTTTTTCAGAACCTTTGTAACCATTATTTTTTTATCTAGGTCTATATCTTTAACTTGTACATCATAATATTCTCCCAGCCTTCTGCCAGTTTTACGAGCTATAGTGAATAATAGATATGCAAATGTATCTCCAGCGTCGTCAGCAGCTTTTATTATAGCGTCTATTTCTTCTTTCGTGCATGGGGTTATTTGTCCTTTGACCATATTACATATATTTTACTGTAAAGTTGAGCGCGACTTGTTCCATCTTAAAGATTATATGAAACGTTCATTAATAAACCTTTCGGATTAAACGAAATTATCATTTAGAATCAATGTAAGTCGGTAATTTCTTTCATATAATATCTATTTTAGGTAACTCTCATTAAACGTCAAATTCAATCTACCCTTATCATCGTAACCCACAACGATGTCGTCTAAGTTAACATAAATATTCTCTTGTGCATATGGCGCGCTATAGCTTATGCATGCGTTTTCAAATATATCGTAGGCGGCATATCCATCTATGATATCGCCATTGTATTCAAACTCACAAGCCTGACAATCCGTCTTAGGAAGCGTTAGGAGAAGATATAATAGCGTACACGCGCTAATTATGAATATTATTTTAAGAAGTGTGTTTTTATGCGCCATTTATTATATAACCTTGTGTAGGGTCCCATTTAATTAAGCAGTAGCCATCTTTGCTATAGTTATTGAATAAAACTCCTATGTTATAGGTGCCGAATTTGTATAACTGTCCAGAATATGGTATTTCATTGAATAAAGTAACGGAACACTTTTCGCAATCATACTTGTCCCAGCTATTATCTATTTTTACACACAAAGCTAGGATAATGATTATACAAAACACCCATATCCAATATTCTATATTTTCACGCGTCATAAATTTGCTCCTATAATCGAAAAATAAATAAGAACCATAACCCACATTACAAGCATCTCTAAATCGAAAGTCCAATGCTTACCTATTTTGCTTACCGGAAAATACCCCAGAAGAGTTCTAGGATGGGACAAAATAAAGTTATAAAAATCTCCTTTGTTGTTTTTCAATTCCTCGTTTGATGAGTCCAAGACAAGGTCCTTCAGTGAAAAGCTACCACTATGCTTTCTTTCATGTAGTATTATTGCGCGGTATAATTTTGGATACTTGTAAAGTTCCGGGTGGATAAAAATTTCTTTTCCAATCCTACACCCAACTACATTTCGGGAATATTGTAGCTTTACCACTACAGGAACTTCAACACTACCCTCCAAACAATTAGAAGAAGCGCGGAACCTCCTACAATAATTGATAACCACTTTAACATTAGGAACTTTAGCTTTGCTACATCAGGGTCGTCAGGCTGCTCTGGAGCCTTAGGCGGAGCTGGTGGATTAGGAGCACTAGGCGGCCCTTCAGAGGGAAGCCTAAATGCGTCCTTAAACATATTCGCATTTACCATTAGATGTCGTATACACCTCCAATATCTCCCAGGATTTTATTAGTCACTATGATATACCTATACAATCCAGTAGATATAAGTTCTACAGCAATAATTTGATATTGCTCTGGTTCTTTCTTTGTTTTTATAATTGCCGCAACAGGGTCAGGAACTGGAGCAGTAACTTTAGCTTGCTGTGGTTTAACTCTATATGATGGGGCTATAACCGGTTCATCATCAGTTTCTTCAATCACTTCATCTTCAAATTCTTCTACAGGTTTATCTTCCGTAAATCCTTGCATCCCAATAGATTTTGGTAATCTACCTACTGCTGGAACTACTAAATCAGGAGTATTATCTTCTTCTACTTTCTTTATTTTTCTTCCGAAAACCATTTTTATTTCAACCTCCCTTTTACATCTTTATTATTAAATGTAGCCATCATATCGTCGACGGATTCAAGAGAAGTATCAACCACGGGCTTCCCTGCGGCTTGTTTTTTCATTTTTTTCATTTCGTACAGGCCCTTTAGCGAAAAATACTGAATTCCGCAAACAGCGAAGCCGACTAATGTCCATACAGCATAATTAATGTCTCTATGCACTATTAATCTGTATCCATTAGTAACAAACATTATTGTAAACGCAATAAATATAATCCAAACCATATAATAGATAAAATCAGCTTGCCTATTTACATCCCCACGAGTAACCTTCTCCCCCATCTTGAAAAACATATCCATAGGTCCCATTATCTTTCCTTTTTCTGCTGCAATCGCTTATGCATTATAAGCGCTTGAGTAAATTCATATTTAGTTAAATCAATATCATTCAAAACCTCTTCGCCATCAACTTCCATCAACTTATATTTTACCATGTGTGAATTTCTTGCACCAAAAATTTAGCTTCAATATATTTTTTAGAAAAGAAATTAAATAGGTGTCCTTCTATTTCTTCGTCGGACATTTCATTTTGCATTATTTCTACTTCGCCCAACTTAACTATTTCAAAACTTTTTATAATATCAATTCTCAACCACCCACCATTACCTTTTAAAATACTAGCTCCCTTCTTCTCAAAATCTGCAATTAACTTATCGACATAAGCTGCAGAATCCTGAGTACCCTTCATAAATATTAATTTCCCAATAAAACGCATATACAAAGATTGCGGTCCATATTGCTGAGTATTTTGGGTTGCCTTAAATTGCCTCATAGATATAAGTAAGTAGGTTTCTTTTTAAAAGTTTCTGAAAGGCTTGCTGGGGGGGAGAATGGGTGAGGAGTCCCATCTCCCCCCAAGAATTGCAAGTATGACCTATAAACATCCCTAGTCAGTATGATTATTTCTTTGCGAACACCGACATATTTGTTCCGCAAATTTTGCATTGACCCGTGACTTGCATTCGTCCACCAAGTACTTTCTTAACTACACCCTTCATCTCTCGATGCTTTTTACACTTCATACAATATCCTTCCATTTTATAACCTCCATCTATCTTCTATTTTACAATCAGAACCACAATCTTTTAGCTTTATGCTCGAAATATCCTTGATAATCTTTCCTGCTATTACCAATCCAACACCTAACCCAATCGCCCCAGTAACTATTGTTGCTGGGTCTATTTCGTCCCATGTCATCTTATTTTAACTCCTTCTTCCATTTTTTATATCCTTCTGGTGTAATCGCCCCTTGGCTATGCATATAATTTAACATAGAACATTCAGAACATAATTTTTCTCCATTGCTCCTTCTGCCACAATCTTCACAACGTCTAAACGGTTCACCGCCATCTTGCTTTTTCCAATCCATTGCGTTACAATCCTTTCTGTTACTAACACCGTCTCCATCCCAATCTCCACTAGAGATAGTACTTTTCTTTTTGTTATTAAATCCTGTGAATGCCATTAGAATAATCCGGACCTCTCACCGTGGGGGCCAGCTCCAAACATTCCAGCTGTCTCGTCTCTAAAATCAGAACGACTTGGATTTAAATCATTATTAATTGTAACCGGTTGCATATATGTTCCCCAAATCTTATCTCCTCCACCAAACATTTGTTGTAGAGCTTGTTGCTCCGGGGAGAAACTTACTTGTTGCCTACGAGCTTCACCGGCAAATTCAGCAGCTTGTCCTACGGCCCTTTGCGCATTTGCATTTGCGAAAGCTGCAGCCCTATTAGATTGTGCTGTAACTTGTTGTGTAAATTTTCTAGTCTTTGCTGTAAAGGGATTATTCTTTTCAAATTGTTTATTCTGTTTTAAAGTTGCTTCCCTCTTGCTTATTATTCTATCTTGTTTCTCAATCTCTGCAATAGCTATTCGTTCTGCTAAGTTATCTCTTGCGGATAATTCATCATTAAAAAAAAGTCCCATTAATCATTACCTCTACGTTTTTTGGAAGATTTTTTTTTAGGTCTAGGACTAGCCCAAGGGTCCTTAAGTCCTCTCTTATAGCCTGCTATCGCAGCTTTCCTAATTCCTTCCATTGTAATAAGTTAACTAATATGATTGCTGATTGCTTCCGTCTTGTCTTCCAAAAGCCATAAAGATAAGGCTTAGGATAACAGCTGCAACACCTACAATTACGATTATGTCAAACCAGTTACCGTATTCGCCTAAACCTGTAGCAGCAGCATCAGCAACTTTCCAGCTTGGCTCAGAAACATCATAGTAAGTATAGTTCACCTTTAATGGCGCACCATTAAATTGAGAACCAACAACTAAAAGTTGACCATTACCAGATATTGAGTTAGCAGCAACGGTATAATTACCTGCTCCAATGGTTGCTCCACTTGTTGCATTAATAACTGTACCCACAGTTGCGAACCATGGATTGGCAAGAGTAGACCCTGTCGTATTACTTCCAGTGATTGCTTCAGCGGATGTAGGTAATATATCTAAATTTGTTAATTGGCTATCTCTAACATTAATTAAAATATTAGCACCAATAGTAACTACGATTCCTAGAACAATTATACCTACAGCTAAGTCTGTCAAATCAACCGAGTTTTGTTTTAATTCCATCTTGTTTTTTCTATTTTATTTAGTTGGGGTATTGTGAGGAATGAAAGTTCCTCGTCGCCAGCACAAGGCTGGCAACAAAAATAATAAAAATTATATGAGTTTCGGATTTAACTTAATTAGTAAGTTGTAGTTCCGCCGCCTCTCCTACCAAAAGCCATAAAGATAAGGCTTAGGATAACAGCTGCAACACCTACAATTACGATTATGTCAAACCAGTTACCGTATTCAGCCAAACCTTCAGCAGCAGCGCCAGCTAGGTTGTATGCAGCATCATTTACAGTATTAGTATCTCTTACGTTAAGCAAGATAGTAGCACCGATAGATACAACAATTCCTAGAACGACGATTCCTATTGCAAGGTCAGTCAAATCAACAGCAGAGTTCTTCATTTCGAATTTCATGTTTGTATTTTCCTATTTAGTTTGGTAGGCGATAAAGATTTTGGCAATGTGCGTGGCCGAAATTTAAATCACCTGTACCAAAAGATAAGAATAATTCCTTTTTATACTCAGCAACCAGCTGGCAACCACTAGATTTATAAATAACATTATATAATAAATAGTATGGTTTTTAATATTACTGAATGGCAAAGAAAATATAGAAAAAAGAATAAAGATAAAATAAATGATTATTATCGAGAATATTATAGACGAAACAAAATCAAACATTTAAAAAGAGTACGAGACTGGCAGACAAGGAACCCAGACAAAACTAAAGAAGCTGTTAAGAAATATCAGCAAAAGTCAGAAGTAAAATTTAAAATGGCAAAATATAGAAAACAATATTACGAAAAGAACAAAGAAAAAATAAATAAATACCAAAAGATTTATCAAAAAAAGAAAAGGGAAAAAACTAAAGCAGTTCTAAAATCCCGCGGTCAGCACCAATCTTCTTAATTCTAATATGAATAGCTTTCTGCCCCTTATGTTGTGCGGCTAAAATCTGCGACGATAAAGTTCGCGGTACAGAAATTTCTTGTAATCCAAACTTTGCTTTCATATCTGTAGCTATAGTACATCTTAATTCCTCAAGGACCTGTTTAAGATTTTTATGAACTTCTATTCTTACAATATCAGCTGCCATATTAATATGTTGAACTCCTTTCTGATTTAGCCCAGAAGAAACCAACTATTGTAAATGCAATTAAGTATATTGGAATAGTTGGGGACACCATACCTATTCTAGCGAAATAAACAGAAAAGATAAAAGTAATAAATGATGCTGAGGCAAATGACCTAGCAATATTCAATACTGCCGACGCTGTAAGTGATACAATAAAAATAACAAACAATAATCCTACACCAAACCAATTCCCAGTTGCATAACTAGCGTATTGAAACATACTGCCAATACCACTTACCGCAGTAGTTGTATTACCTACCGTAAAATTAGTTGGGAGCTCAAATGCCATTAGGATTTTTCCTCCCCTTTAAATGCCCCTATTATTGTAAACAAGATTACCACAAGTATGGCTGCTTCTATTAATACCTTTACCCACTCAGGCAATATTCCCAGTCCTGGGAATATAGCATTGAAAACATTTAATGCTACATCAATCAACGTTATTGGCAGCCTTAATACAGCAGCAAGACCAGTAAGTCCATTCCAAGAAATTAATGCGATAAGTGGATTAGCTTCAGTTATATCTGGTACAGCTAATTTTATATTTTGTATATTTTTGGTTAAATTTGCTTGGCTAGTTTCTATATCCAATAAAGATTTACTAAAGCCTATCCCAGAGGTAACTCCTGCGCTTCCATAATTACTACTTACCCAACCAAATAAACCATAAAATAAAGCCATGACTACAATCACCCCTATAAACAATTCAGTGAACGTTGTGGAAGCTTTCTTAGTTATCATTTTTGTACTGCCCAAAGTATGAGCCCTCCTGCTATAGCCATACCCATAAAGGGTAAATATTCTAATGGTTGAAGTCCAACAGCTACCGAAGCAATAACGCCAAGTATTGCGCCGACTATTCCCATAGCTGGACTAAACAAAAAGAATGATAAAACAATACCAGCTAATATAATAGCCATCCCAGTACCGTTATCGTTACCGATTAAATCGTATAATTCATTTTGAGCATTCTTTATTTCATAAAGTAAATCTATATAATAGATTGGACTTCCAGTAGCATAAAACATACCTATAAAAGTTCCATTACCCCAGTCTCCTATATTGCAATATAGCGTCGCTGAATTACTTGTCTCGCAAGGATTACATATTAAATAATCATTAGTTGTGTTTCTTTTTATAACTCTTAAACAAGAAGATGAAACTTCTCCAGATGGGTCCAAGAAACTTAAAACAAAATTATCTGTAAGATTATTAAATGTAAGGCTATACGTTATATCTCCAAATTTATCATGCGCGAATGTTAAATCTTCTTGAACCGTAAACAATAAAGGAGAAGAACTTACTTTCTTAGGCCCCTCAGTAAATACAACTTCACCATTAAGATATCCAATAAATCTATACCAATCATCATACCACTTTAGATAAGCTAAATCACTTCCTTCGTTATCAGTTCTTGCCATTCCAACATTATAATAAGTATCCGTTCCCATATCGTATCGTTGTATAGAAATATAAACATCTTTAACAGGGTCGTTATCTCTATCAACTACATTAAGTTCTGTTAAGGTAGAGTCATCATCACCCAGAAGATATAGCGATATGTTATCGGCTATACCAATATAATCAGTGTCAATAATATAATGTGACGTAGGGGTGTAATTTATAGCGTCAATTGTTATGTCGATACTGACTGTGTATGTGGTACTATTAGGTTCGATACAAAATCCAAATGTGGAATTAGTTTCTGTTAAGTCTTCAAAGGACCTAGATAAAACTACCTCTCCGTTTGAGGCACTTTGTATTGTCCAAGCAGAAGAGAAGGTGGCATTAACTGGTGTAGTCGGGCTAGTTGTAGAAAATACTTTGAAGAACAATTGAGGGTTCTCTGAATATAAACATGAACTAAAATTAACCCTACCTATATATTGCTGCTGAGTACTAGAATTGAATGTATAAGTTCCAGTAATATTTGTTAATAATATTTTCCAATAGAAAGATACATTCCCGTCTTCTTCTACAGCAGAAATAGAAATATCACTTGAGATAAGTATATTATCTCCAGTCCCACTAATTATTCCAGTATAATTTACATCACCATACATTAAATATGCCGAAGATGATGTCCAATTCGTGCTTATGTATTTTAAATTAATATTAAATTGCTCTAAAGCTGTCTCCACGGTAGAAGCACTAAATGTTTGGTTTATTTCTAACATATGATAACCCCAACTAGTATAAACACTCCCAACATTTCCCAAACTATCATTGGCATAAATCGTTACGTTCCCACTACTTGCATAGACAGAAACATTGATTGATTTTAGAACTCCACTTGTGCAAGATGTCGTAGTGTTCGTGTTATTGTAGCTATACCAACACGTATGAAGATTAGTGTCCGTTGCTGTAAAGTTTATTGTATGGTTATTCCCTAATGTAGTATAACCGAACGTTCCGTTTCCTCCGTTGATTGTTAAAGTCGGTGTTATACTATCAATTCTAATAGTTATATTAGAACTATTTGTTTTTTGGCTTGAATTATCCGTTGCCATACCATAAATACTATAAGTTCCATCTCCAATATTTAGGGGGAA
>Ga0315290_10001910_pt1 | contig 14517 bp, 7 predicted proteins | sample YL17G12_0_MG_FD_203627 | JGI IMG/M metagenome (GOLD analysis project Ga0315290, IMG submission 203627) | Sediment microbial communities from Yellowstone Lake, YNP, Wyoming, USA - YL17G12_0 | ecosystem: Environmental > Aquatic > Freshwater > Lake > Sediment | place: USA: Wyoming | collected... | reverse complement strand
AAGAAATAGCCATCTCGTCATAAGGATGACGAGACCAACCGAAGATGATATTAAATTAATCATGGCGAACCTTTAGCTCACGAATACCTTTAAAAATAAGCACGGAATGAGTAATTCCATCTGACCTCTAAAAAACAAATTAATAACAGATGAAAATCCAATGAAAATAAAAGCGGCAATAATCTATTTAGTTCTTTTCCTGTCCACAATAGCAGTATTTGGGCAACAGAGAATAATTTCCGGAACTGTGACTGATGCCTCTGATGGCCAAACGATCCCAGGAGTGGCCATTATGATAAAAGGCACTTCAACCGGCACGACCTCTGACCTTAAAGGAAATTACAGCCTAAAAATTAATGAAAATACCAAATTGCTGGTCTTCTCATTGATGGGAATGAAAACTCTTGAGGTTCCCGTCAAGTCGGCGGACGTGATAAACGTTCAAATGGAGGTTGATAACATAAATCTCGAAGAGTTTGTGGTCATTGGTTATGGGGCGGTGAAAAAAAGTGACCTGACCGGCTCGGTTGCTTCGATCCGCACCGATGATTTAAAGAAGATACCTGTTAATTCGTTGGATCAGGGAATACAGGGTAAAGTGTCAGGAGTACAGGTAACCCAGTTGTCATCGCAGCCTGGTGGCGCCATGTCGATGAGAATACGAGGGGGAAATTCAATTATGGCCGGGAATGAACCGTTGTATGTAATTGATGGAGTCCTTATCGAGAGCCAGATAGATATGTCATGGATAGGTTCGCCTGCGCAGAACGGGTTAAGTTCTATCAATCCAAATGATATTGAATCGATGGAGATATTAAAAGATGCATCGGCAACTTCAATTTATGGTGCCAGAGGTGCAAACGGGGTAGTACTTATCACTACAAAAAGAGGTAAAACCGGGAAGGACAACATCACTTTTGAAGCCTACTGGGGAACCCAGAAGAAAGCAAAGGACATCAGCGTCATGAATGCCTCTCAATTTGCAAAACTCTATGATGAAGCAGGCTATAACGCTGATCCTGCGAATTACAAGCCACTTTACCCTAATCCCGATAGTTTAGGCAACGGTACCGACTGGCAATCAGAAATTTACAGAGATGCTCCGATTCAAAGCTATCAACTGAGCTTTTCCGGAAGCAATGAAAAAACGACCTACGCTATGAGTGCAGGATATTTCGACCAGGGTGGAATAATCTATGGCTCCGACTTCAAGCGCTATTCATTCAGATTGAATCTGGACAGGAAGATTACTGACAAGCTAACCGGTGGAAGTAATTTAAGTTACACCGAAACCAAATCGAATACTGTTCCCACCGACACGCCGGGAGGCTTTTTCCCGGGAGTTGTAAATACTTCACTCATATTCAACCCGACCTTGCCTGTTTATGACGCACAGGGACAATATACTTTGACTGATCCTAATGCCGATGGATGGTTGGACAACCCTGTGGCAGTTACCCATGATGTTCAGGCTGTTGACAAAAACAACCGCCTTCTCGGTAATGTTTACCTGGAGTATTCGATCCTGAAAGACCTTAAATTCAAGACGAGTTTAGGTGTCGATATTTATCACTCGGTACAGGATATGTACACACCCGATTATGTCTTTTCCGGATCGTTTAACGGTGGACAAGCTCGTTATGCTTCCAGTGAAATGCAGAACCGGATTTTTGAAAACATCCTGACCTACAATAAAACCTTTAATAAAATACATAAAATCAATGCTGTTGCCGGGTTTACTTACCAGAAAAATGCTTCCCGGACTTATATAGATATCTCTACAGGATTTCCCAACGACATTTTAGGATATTACGGTATCAGTAGTGCCACGAATATGCCTACCATACTCACTGGATTTAGTGAATCAGCTATTGTATCTTATTTGGGAAGGATCAACTACAGTTTGAAAGACAAGTATCTTTTTACGGTGACAGGGCGTATTGATGGTTCATCAAAGTTTGGACCGAATAACAGATATGCTGCTTTCCCATCAGCCGCATTTGCCTGGAGAGCGTCGGATGAAGATTTTTTAAAGAATATTAAACAAATCTCGAATCTGAAAGTAAGGATGAGTTACGGTGTGAGCGGTAATGACCGGATTTTCGACTATGCTTACATCCGAACCATTTCCTCGTCGATGTATTATTTCAACAACTCCTTTCCTGGTTCGGGATTTGCACCTGATAATCCCGGAAATGATAACTTAAAATGGGAAACAACTCAACAAATAGATGGAGGTCTTGATATAAGTTTTGTGCACGACCGAATTGGTTTTACCATGGATTATTACAACAAGAATACCTACGACCTGCTTTATTATTTCAACCTGCCATGGACAACAGGCTACACCTCTTACTTAAAAAATATTGGGAAACTAAGGAATACCGGCTTTGAATTTGCACTTAATACAACAAATTTAATTAATGAGTTCAAGTGGAACACGATTGCCAATATATCGTTTAACAAAAATAAAATTATCGATCTGCATGGCGTAGACCTTTACATCAATAATGATACATACAAATTAAAAATAGGCAACTGGGCTGTAATCAGGGAAGGGGAAGAGATGGGTAGTTTTTACGGGCTCGAATCCGACGGTATCTGGCAAACGGCCGAAGCAGAACAGGCTACTGTTTATGGCAGCAAACCAGGTGATTTTAAATATGTTGACAAAAACAACGACGGGAAAATTAATAACGAGGATTGCGGCATCATTGGTCATGCTTTGCCAGAATTCACATGGGGAATGAGCAATAACTTTGCGTATAAAAACTTTTCGCTTGATGTATTTATTCAGGGCAGCCAGGGAAACCAGATACTTAACAGCAACCGTTTTGAACTGGAATCAGGCAATGGCCTATCGAATGCCTCTGTTAAACTGCTCGACAGGTGGACTCCTGAAAACCCAAGTAATTTATACCCCCGGGCCAACCGCAGTGCCGACTACCTGCATATGTCAACCAGGTATCTTGAAGATGGCTCCTATATCCGTATCAAAACTATCACCCTGTCTTATGACCTGCCCGACAAACTTACGAAAGCCATCAGGATGAAAAAAGTTAAGGTCTATGTCACAGCCCAGAACTTCTACACAATTACCAAATACAGCGGCTTCGATCCGGAAGTCGGATCATTTGGAATGGATAATACCCGCATGGGCTATGATTTTGGTTCGTATCCTTCAGTTAAGACTTATATTTTCGGCACAAGCATCAATTTTTAATTTCAAGACATAAGACCATGAAAAACATTTCATACATAATAGTAATCCTGATAGTAATGATGGCTTCCATCTCCTGCAAAAAGGAACTTGATCTGACTCCTCATAAGATTTATTATGACAATTTCTATCAAACCGAAGCCGATGCCTTAAGTGCAGTAAATGCTGTTTATGATCAGCTCGGCAATACAAACCAATATTCGAATTATCTATGGCTCATACAGGACATAGGGTCCGACGACTGCAATGCCAGAGTAACTATAAACGATCCGAACCTGCAGGAGTTTAACTCATACAATATAAAACCGACAAATACATACATGGCTGGTTTTTGGCAAGGTTCTTACCTTGGAATCAGCAGGGCAAATGTTGTGCTTGAGAAAGTACCCGCAATAAAAATGGATACAGCCATGAAAGAAAGAATCATCGGTGAGGCGAAATTTTTAAGGGGGTTGTTTTACTTCAACCTTGTCAGGCTATTTGGGGAAGTGCCTCTCATTACAGCGCCGGTTACCCCAAATTTAGGTGATGAAGAAGTTTATCTTAGTAAATCACCAGTCACTGCAATATATACCCAGATAATTGCAGATCTCAGCCAGGCCGCAGAAAAGTTACCTGCCAGATATACTAACTCAAACGATAAGGGACGGGCAACCAGTGGTGCGGCATGGGGAATGCTGTCCAAGGTATACCTTACAACAATAGATTGGGAGAATGCGGTAATGGCAGCTGTAAAGGTCATAGATTCGAAAGTTTATAGCCTGCATGACGATTATGTAAGCAACTTTAAGGAAGTTAATAAAAATGGAAAAGAATCGGTTTTTGAAGTACAATTCTATAAAAAATTAGTTTCGGAAAGTTCGCAAATGGTAATTTCCGGTTTACCTTCTATACCTGGCTTATTTTCAGCGGGAACTGAAACCATGCTGCCAACTGTGGATCTTGTAAGTAGTTTTGAAACCGGCGACCACAGAAAAGAAGTGACTTTTTTTGATAGTTACTGGTCTTACACTTTTGAGCCACACATATGGAAATATTGGGACCAGGATGCATATAAGCCTGCAGCCACTACTCAGTCGGGTGCTGATTTTTTTGTTATGCGCTTTTCGGAAGTTTTGTTGATCTATGCTGAGGCTCTTAACGAAGCAAATTCAGGCCCGACAGCTGAAGCTTATGCAGCAATTAACCTGGTACGCGCCCGGGCCAGGAATGGAGTCCCAGATGTTCTTCCTGATTTGGCAGGATTAGGACAGGATGAGTTCAGACAAGCATTACTCAATGAGCGAAGACACGAATTTGTTAGCGAAGGCCACCGCTGGTATGACCTCGTACGAACCGGAACCCTGATTGAAAGTGTAAAAAGAGCCAAGGGTGATGCAGCTAATCCAACAGTGTTCAATTACGTTTTTCCTATTCCGCAGCGCGAACTGGACAACAATAAAAATTTAAAACAAAATGAAGGATATTAAAGTCCTCTTGAGCTTTTGATTTTATCAACTATATTCAATCTGAAGCAGTTACTGTTAAATTCAACAGATCGAAAACCAACCAAAAAATAGATCATAAATGAGTGTAGGCAGGAAATTAGTTAGTACATTCGTGATTGCCGCTATTTCAATAACTGTAAGTGCAGCTGTAAAATTACCGGTAATATTTCAAAGCAACATGGTTTTGCAACGCGATAAAGTTGCTGCCATTTGGGGCTTTGGCGATGCTGGTGAAAAAGCAGCAATCATTTTTAAAGGCCAGTCTTATACCTCTGTTACCGGCAAAGATGGCAAATGGCTGATTCAAATTCCTGCTCAAAAGGCCGGCGGCCCCTATGATATCCTTGTAAAAGGAAAAACAAATACTGTTGAATTGAAAAATGTATTGTTCGGAGATGTCTGGATCTGCGGCGGACAATCAAATATGCAATTTACCCTTGACCAGATTGGATATATTCCTAAAGACAGTGCGGTTATCAGCAATTCAGACATCCGGATTTTTACTGCTTCCATTGACATGGATTATGTTCCTGAAAATGATCTCTCAGGCGGCATCTGGAAAGAAGCCACAGCAGAATCCATCAAATACTTTTCTGCCACGGCTTATTTTTTTGGGAAATTTTTATATGATTCTTTAAACGTACCTATTGGCTTGGTTAGCGACAATTTAGGAGCTACCTCAATAGAATCATGGATGAGCAATGAAGCGCTTTCAAAGTTTCCGCAGTTTGCCAATTATTATAAAGAATACCTGGCTCCGGCGAAAAGCTTTAAAGAAGTTACCGAAGCCTTTGAAAAAATAAAGCCTGACTGGGAAACCATGTATTATTGGAAAGGTCAGGGGAGTGAGAAAAAATGGTATTTGCCGGAAACAGATATTTCTGACTGGAAAACAATGGAAATACCTGCCTGGTGGGAAGACGAAGGACTGGCTGATTTTGATGGTGCGGTATGGTTTAGAAAAACTTTTGACGTGCCTAAGGATTTTGCAGGTGATTCTTTACCCTTTTACCTTAACCAGATTGATGATTATGATATGGTTTGGGTAAACGGTCAAAAAGTTGGGGAAGGTTTTGGGAATCAAAACTGGCGTAATTATAGTGTGCCGGCGAACATTTTAAAACCAGAAGGCAATACATTAGTTGTACGGGTATTTGATGCAGGTGGTAAAGGAGGAATGTATTCAAATGCAATGTGGGGGAACAAAATTCTTTTAGGGAAATGGTTATACAAACCTGATGATAAAATTGATGCAGCTAAATTTCCCAAACCACATGTTGTGAATGTGAGTCCGTTTTCAACGCCGGCTGTTTTATACAACGGAAATATTGCTCCGATAACTTCTCTTGCTATTAAAGGATTCATCTGGTACCAGGGCGAAAGTAATGCTTCACGGGCAGAAGAGTACCGTGAATTATTCCCTGCCTTTATAAATGATTGGCGGGCTCATTTCAACCAGGGTGATCTTCCCTTTATCTTTGTACAGTTGGCAAATTATATGCAGGAAGTTGCTATTCCAAATGAAAGCAGCTGGGCAGAGTTACGCGATGCACAGGCTGCAGCCTTGAAACTTCCAAATACGGGAATGGCCTGTATCATTGATATTGGTGAGACCTTTGACATACACCCCAAAAATAAGATGGATGTAGGGAAGCGGTTGGGGTTGGCTGCCTTACATGTTGCGTATAATGGAGACATCATTTGCAAAGGCCCAACATACGAATCAATGGAGATAATAGATGATACAATTATCACCCGGTATGAAAATGGAACTGATAACCTGATCACCAAAGATAAGTACGGATATATAAGAGGCTTTGCTATTGCCGGCAATGATAAAAAGTTTTTTTGGGCAAAAGCTTTTATCAGGGACAACAAGGTGTTTGTCGCCTGTGATGAGGTTAAAACCCCTGTAGCGGTTCGTTATGCATGGTCCGATAACCCTGGTACAATTGACCTGTATAACAAGAGTGGTTTACCGGCAGTCCCTTTCAGAACGGATGACTGGCCGCTTACAACTACAGGTAAAGTATTTTCCGAAAATCCATGGGATTTTTAATGAGAGTGCTGAACGAGTAAGTAAAAAATGGTGATGATTTCAACGCAGTTCAACTCAGTTACAACGATTTTGGAAGTAGAATTTTAGTTGATTGCTATTTAGTGCTTCTAAGAAAACTACCTATTTCTTGAAATACGAACTAAGCGAAGCGTTTTCATGAGCGAAGCGAATAATGATGATTAACGATTTTTGATTTTAGAAGTAATTGAACTTCAACATTCTAAAATCGTTAATCCTTGTTCTTAAATCATTTCTTATTTGAATCTTCGAGTTTTCTTACAAACACTGATTAATAATCTAAAGAAAGAAGATAACCATCACTAAACACCTGAACATTGTGATACAAAGATTCAAACTAATTTGCGTGTTTTTAGGCTTGGTGGCATTAAATATTTACGCAAAAGCGGGAACCGATAATATAGCTCCGTATGCAAAAGTTACTGCTTCTTCAGGTTTAAACAATCAATTTAAGGCCGACAATATTAAGGATGGTTTGATTGGAGTTGCAAATAAAGGGGAATGGGCTTGCGAAGGCGTTACTACCGATTGGGGCTATGTGCGTTTTCCATGGATACAATTGGATTGGGACCAGCCACAGGCCATTGAAAAAATTCTACTGTTCGACCGGCCTTCACTTGCTGAACATATAGCAAGCGGCAAACTGATTTTTAGTGATGGAAGCATTGTATGGGTTGATGAAATCCCAAATGATGGTACAGCTAAACTGGTGAAGTTTGAAACAAAAAATGTTACCTCCTTCCGTTTTGAAACCACAGATGGCGATGGTAAAGACATTGGATTTTCTGAAATAGAAGTGTATCCTGCCCGTACCCAAAAAACAGATTATGTTGGTTGGGTTGATCCATATATAGAAACAAACAGGGGTCGTTATTTTTACTTTATAACCGGTGCAAGGCCTTTTGGAATGATAGGAGCAGCGCCACATACCAGGAATAAAAATCAGAATGGTGGAGGTTATAATTACAATGAGAAGGAAGTATTAGGCTTTGGACAGATACATACCTGGATGATGTCGGGAATTGAAGTTATGCCGGCAAAATATATAGTTAATCCAACAGGAGGAGAAAATGCATGGAAATCGGAATTTAGCCATGATGATGAGTTGGTACAACCTGGTTATCAGCGACTATACCTGAAACAACCCAGCACCTGGGTGGAAGTAACAGCTACCGAAAGGGTCAGCTTTTATCGTTTCAGGTATACACAGGCTATGCCCACACAAATTCTGGTAAACCTGGGCGGATACATGGGGAACAGCACTATGGCCAATGCCGTAATAAAAATCATAAATGATAAAGAATTTGAAGGCTCCTTTAGTTCAGTTAAGCGGTATTGGGGCGGGCCAAAAGATGTAAAGGTTTATTTTGTCGTACAATTTGACAAAGCAGCCAAATCATTGGATGGCTGGAAGGGAAGAACATTACGCAACAACCTGTCTGAGCTAAATGGGGATAGTACCGGTATTTCAGCAAAGTATGATGTAAAAGCCGGAGATGAAGTAAATATGAAGGTGGCGATTTCGTATACCAGCATTGATAATGCCAGAAAAAATCTCGAAACTGAGTGCACTTCCTGGGATTTTGATGCCGTACGAAATGAAACAAGGCAGGTTTGGAATGAGTGGCTTGGGAAGATAGATGTAAAAGGTGGAACTCCTGATCAGAAGATCAAGTTTTATACCGACTTGTGGCACGTACTTCTTGGCCGTCAAAAAATAAATGATGTTTCCGGAGATTATCCTGACCGAACCACCGGTGTGCGGGAAGGTAATTTTACCAATGCTGTTTTCAAAGTGAAGCAGGTTCCTAAAGACGGTAATGGTAAACTGAGATATAATATGTATAACTCTGATGCCTTCTGGTTGACACAATGGAACCTGAATATTTTATGGGGACTTGGCTGGCCGGAAGTACAGGATGAGTTGTCTTCGTCTATGATACAATATGCGGATAATGGCGGGCTATTACCACGGGGACCTTGCGGAGGCGGCTATTCGTATATTATGACCAGTGATCCCGCAGCTAATCTTATTGCCGGTACTTTTCAAAAAGGCTTGCTAACGAAAGTAGATATAAACCATGCTTTTGAAGTGCTGAAAAGAAACCAAATGCCGGGAGGAATGCTGGGTAGCAAAGAGGATGTGGCATTTTATATTAAGCATGGTTGGTGGAAGGAGAATGCAGGTATAACTATTGAGGCCGCCTTCCAGGATTGGGTAGTTGCTCAAATGGCGTACAAACTTGGCAAAAAGAAGGATTACAATTACTTCTTAAAACGGTCACAGGGATGGAAGACTTGTTTCAATCCTGAACAAAACCTGTTGTTTCCAAAAGATAGCAGCGGTAAATTCACTCACAATGATCCATTGCGTGGTGCTGGCTGGATAGAAGCCAACGCGTGGCAGGCCACGTGGGGAGTATCACATGATATACCGGGGTTAGCTTCGTTAATGGGCGGTAATGATGCTTTTTGCAGTAAATTGAATTATGCATTTGAAAAAGCGGCACCTCAGGACTTTGTTTTTGATTATAATGATGGGTATGTTAGCTTCGCCAACCAACCCGGGTTATCCAATGCACATGTATTCAATTATGCCGGAAAACCATGGCTATCACAGTATTGGGTACGAAGGGTCAGGGAACAGGCTTACGGTGGCATTACGCCTGACCTGGGGTATGGTGGCCACGATGAGGACCAGGGACAGATGGGTGCATTGAGCGCATTAATGTCCATTGGACTTTTCAGTTTACAAGGCAATGCTTCTGCAACGCCGGTTTACGAAATTACCAGCCCTATATTTGATAGCATTACAATAAAACTTGATCCTCGATATTACAAGGGTAAGGCTTTTATCATTCTTTCGCACAACAATTCGAAGGAAAATGCATACATCCAAAAAGTACAACTAAATGGGAAGGAATTGAATGATTTCTGGTTTACGCACGAAGATTTTGCAAAAGGAGGAACACTGGATATATTGCTTGGTAATCAGCCAAATAAAAACTGGGGCACAGGAAATTTACCACCGGTTGTGAAGTAAGAGAAAGGGAGAAGGTGATTGTTGCCCATTGAAGAAATCACATTTATTAGAAGAAATTATTTGCTCATTTTAAAAAATTAGATTTGATCTCAAATTACAACAAAAGTCCGGGAGTAAAGATAAATGGCAAGGATACAGGTTGTTTTGCCGGCTGGGATAATATTGCCATTCAATTGAATAACGAAATATCTAAGAATCCCATAACAAGAAAAATTATTGTAGTTGAATGTTACCAAGGCATTGATGATGACGAAGTTTTAGGTTCCCTGGCTAAAGGGCTGTCGCCGGATACAACTTTTCTGGCTTCGCAAGCAATGCTTCCTGAAGAAGAGATCAGAAGGATCACCTTCCCTGATGTTACCAACGACCGGATATTCGGGTATATCACCAGGCTGAACATGGAAAATTTTTATGATCCTGCCAAACTTGATACTTTAAGGACTAAAATTCTCGCAATAGAAAATGGCACTGTTCTGATTTATGGGACAGGTGCAGTAATCTTATTCCCGGAACCTGATTTATTGATCTATGCTGATATGGCACGGTGGGAAATTCAGCATCGGATGCGACTCCATGAAGTGTGTAACCTGGGAATTTCAAATTGCGAAGATACTTTCGAAGGCCAGTACAAGAGAGCCTATTTTGTTGATTGGAGAGTATGCGACAGGCTTAAGAAAAGAATCATGAACAGGTGGGATTATGTTCTTGACAGTAACCTGAGAAATAAGCCTGTCATGCTTTCAGCCGATGCCTTTTCAGAAGGGATGAAGCAAGCGGTCAGAAGGCCTTTCAGTGTCGTTCCTTTTTTCGATGCAGGCCCATGGGGAGGCCAATGGATGAAAGAAAAGTTTGACCTGGATAAAAGCTATGAAAATTATGCATGGTGTTTCAACTGTATACCGGAAGAAAACAGTATCTATCTCCTATTCGGCGAAACCAGATTCGAAACACCAGCAATAAATCTTACCTTTTCGAAACCTGCTGAATTACTTGGTGACCCTGTTCAGGCACGTTTTGGTGATGAGTTCCCGATACGTTTTGATTTTCTCGATACGATAGAAGGTGGAAATCTGAGTGTCCAGGTGCATCCTGTAACCGAATATATCCAGGAGAAATTTGGGATTAATTATACGCAGGATGAAAGCTATTACATCCTGGAAGCAGATACTGAAGCGAATGTATACCTGGGATTAAAAGAAGGGATTGATCCGGACAATATGATTAAGGATTTAAGAGAATCTGAAAACAATTCAACAGAGTTTGATGATACTATTTATGTTCAAAAATGGCCAGCTAAAAAACATGATCATTTTTTAATCCCAGGTGGAACAATTCATTGCTCAGGCAAAGGCTGTATGGTACTTGAAATCAGTGCGACACCGTATATTTTTACATTTAAGCTATGGGACTGGGGACGCCTCGGAATGGACGGACAGCCCAGGCCTATTAACATTGATCACGGGATTCAAAACATAATATGGGACAGGACAACGCTATGGGTCAATAATAACCTTGTTAACCAAATTGAGGCAATTAGTAAAGGTGACGGATGGCGGGAAGAAAAGACCGGGCTTCATAAACGTGAATTTATCGAGACCAGGCGCCACTGGTTCACAAAAAAGGTGCATCACTGCACAAATGAAGGAGTTAATGTGCTTGCCCTGGTTGAAGGCCACGAAATTATTGTCGAGAGTCCAACGGGATCATTTGAACCTTTTGTTGTGCATTATGCCGAGACATTTATAGTTCCTGCAGTTGTGGGAGAATATACCATCAGGCCTTATGGCGAATCGGAAGGACAGGAATGCGCAACAATCAAAGCTTACGTCAGGGTTAACGGATAAAAACAAATTAATAACAGATAAAATAGGAAGCGCAATAAAGCAGTTCTTACCGGTAATTTTTTTATTATTCTTTGCTAAAAACCACTTTTTTATGAAAATGTCAATTCACCGGAAACTCCTGTTTATCATAGGCCTGACAACTTTTGTGTTTGGAGGGTCTGCCATTGGACAGAAACCGACCAGAACTAAAGCGGAACCAGAGAAGGCCACTGTTGATAAAAAATTCACCAGATTATTTGCAAAAGACTGTTGCGGGGTGACAGGCGCCGATGGTGAATACTCAGTTCTGCTTCCAGACGGGCGTACAGTCTGGGTATTCGGGGATTCATTCCTTGGAACAGTCAATCCGGACAGATCGCGGGAAAAAAGGATACCCTGGTTTATTCGCAACAGTATGGCAGTGCAGGAAGGAGATTCATTGCGTGCACTATACAACGTTATAGATGGCTGGGAATCCTCATTGGTGGTTCCACCCGGCGCTCCCAGGGGAAAGCAATTTTCGGAAGATTCTTTATGGTATTGGCCGGGGGATGGTTTTATTGAAAACGGCAAATTAAAAGTATTCATGACTGCATTTTACCAGGCTGTGCCCGAAGACTGGGGGTTCAGGTGGGTCAGTGCGAATATTGCTACATTTTCGTTGCCCGATATTAAACTGGAACGTATCGACCATTTTTCATACCCTGGAGAAAAAGAGATCCACTGGGGACATGCCGTTTGCGACGGTGATAAGACATACACATATATTTACGGAGCGGAAGACAAGAGCAAGAACCTTTATGTTGCCCGCGCCCCAAAAAACAACATATTGGCATCATGGGAATTTTATACAGGAAGCAAATGGGTCAACGACTCCAAACTTGCAAAACCGATGCTGGCAATACAGGGATCCGAACAGTTCAGTGTTTTTAAAATAAAAAATAAATATGTGCTTCTTGTGCAGGAGGGCGGATTTATGAGCGGTGAAATCTGTTCCTATTATTCAGATTCTCCCTTCAAAGACTGGGAAAACAGAAAGCTGCTTTGCCACACACAACTTCCGGAGGAGGTAATTTCAACAAAAAATCTGTTTGCATATAATAGCCTGGCCCATCCACAATTTATTAAGCACGGCGAATTGCTGATTTCACAATGCATAAACAGTTTTGTTGTGGAAGATGTATTCCAGGATGCCAGCAAGTACAGGCCTGTTTTTTTAAGGGTTCCAATTAAAAGGATATTTGAAAAATAATCATCCATCCCGAAAGCGTTTATTCCAATGAGAAAGATTCTTCTTTTCCTGGTAATCCTGCTTGTTATTATTACTGGTGGTGCAGCACAGAAACAATATGTACTTTCTTCCCGGAACATTTTGAAAGCTGATACGGTATGGGTATTCACACCCTCAGATTATCCAGCCAATCCAACAAAAAAATACCCGCTAATTTATCTTTTACACGGGTGGAGCGGTACTTATCATCAATGGAATGATATTATGGACTGTCAAAGCTATGCCGATCGTTATGGCTTTATTATAGTTTGCCCGGATGGCCTTTATGATTCCTGGTATATTAACAGTCCTGCTATTAAACAAAGCAGATATGCAGATTTTTTCTTCATCGACCTTATGCCTTTTGTAACTAAAACGTATCGGGTCGACAGTGAAAATGTATTTATCACCGGTTTGAGCATGGGTGGACACGGGGCTTTGTACCTGTTTGAGCAGAAACCTGACCTCTTCAGAAGTGCTGGCAGCCTAAGCGGTGTGCTGGATTTAAGCGTTAGCCGAAATGAATATAGAATAAGCGACTACCTTGGACTACAACATGAAAAATCGGACGATAAGGAATTGGAAGCCTATTCAGTTACCGGAAATATTGAAAAAATAGCCCAATCAGGTAAAGAGATCATTTTCAGCTGCGGTACTTCAGATCAATTCTACGCAATAAATAATGAATTCAGGTTAAAATGCAACGAATACAAAGTCGATGCGACCTATATTTCAAGCCCGGGAACCCATAATTATGCTTATTGGAAGTCGGCCATAGGTTACCATTTTGAATTTTTCACAAAAAGGATTAAATCTCTGTGATAGTTTGTGTACTAATCAAGACCCGTTTATAAAAAGGATAAAATAATCATGAAAAATATAATGATTAGAAGACTTTTCATTTTAATCATTGCTGTTGCAGCAATTATTCAGGTTTCGGGCCAGGTTCCGGGCAAAGTAAAAGAAGTGCTTATTATGCATCACAGCCATCTGGATGTTGGATTCACACATCTTCAACCGGTAGCCCTGGAGTTACAGGAAGATTATATTAACCAGGCACTCACTATGCTGGATAATACTGCAGATTATTCAGAGCAATCAAAGCCAAAGTGGACTTGTGAAGTAACTGAGCCTGTAATGCAATGGTTAGAAAATGCAGGCCAAAATGACCTGCAGCGATTCGCTGCTTATCTGAAGCAGGGAAGGATCGGAATATCAGCATTGGAGTACAACACGACCCCTTTGGCCAGTTCGGAGGGCCTTGCCCGGCAACTCTATGGAGCGGCAGAAATTGCGAAACGATTTGGAGTCAAAATCAATACAGCCAATTTACATGATGCGACAGGACTGCCATGGACCATTGTGGATCTATTTAAAGACGGCGGAGTTGAGATGCTTACAATGGCTATTAACCTGCATCTTTCGGGAACCCCTAAACCAAGACCGGCAGTTTATCGATGGCAAGGCCCCAGTGGAAGGGAAATACTGGTGATGAATGGTGAGCATTACTCTATGTTTGATCAATGGACCAACGATTACACAAATAATCTTGATACTGTGCAAGCCGGATTAAACAAATACCTTCAATATATAGAAA
>Ga0315290_10001908_pt1 | contig 14517 bp, 11 predicted proteins | sample YL17G12_0_MG_FD_203627 | JGI IMG/M metagenome (GOLD analysis project Ga0315290, IMG submission 203627) | Sediment microbial communities from Yellowstone Lake, YNP, Wyoming, USA - YL17G12_0 | ecosystem: Environmental > Aquatic > Freshwater > Lake > Sediment | place: USA: Wyoming | collected... | reverse complement strand
CTGACTCCATATTATGGCTTCGAAGAAGATGCGGTGCACTTCCACCGCACTTGCCGTGATGCGCTGGCGGTTTTTGACGGCAGCTTGTATCCGCGCTTCAAGAAATGGTGCGACGAGTACTTCTATCTCAAGCACCGCAAAGAGCCGCGCGGGGTGGGTGGCGTTTTCTTTGATGACTTCAATGAGTTGGGCTTCGAGCAAAGCTTTGCCGTGATGCGCGCCGTGGGCGATGCATTCCTCAATGCCTACCTCCCCATACTGCAGCGCCGCAAGTATACGCCCTACAGCGAGCATGAGCGCGACTTCCAGGCTTATCGCCGCGGCCGTTACGTGGAGTTCAACCTGGTGTACGACCGTGGCACCCTGTTTGGGCTGCAATCCAATGGTCGCACCGAATCCATCCTGATGTCGCTACCGCCCATTGTCAAATGGCGTTACGACTGGAAGCCGGCAACAGACAGCCCTGAAGCAAAGTTGTATAGCGATTTCCTGGTTAATCGTGATTGGCTATCAAATCTCTGAGAATATTGGCGTAATTCGTGCATACTTGAAAAAAAGGGAGAAATGCATGTTTGCGCAACTTTTACGTACTAAGCCGGTTGAGGGCCACCATGAAGGCACGGGGCTGAAAAAATGCTTATCAGTGCTTGACCTCACCTTGCTGGGTATAGGCGCGATTATAGGCACCGGTATTTTCGTGCTCACCGGACTTGCGGCTGCCCACCAATCGGGGCCTGCCGTAGTGCTGTCGTTCGTAGTGTCGGGCATTGCCTGCGCCTTCGCTGCGCTGGCTTATGCCGAAATGGCGGCCAGCGTGGGCGGTTGTGGCAGCGCCTATGGATACAGCTATGCGGCTTTTGGCGAGATTGTGGCGTGGGTCATCGGCTGGATTTTGCTGTTGGAATACGGTGTATCGGTCGCCGCCGTGGCTAATGGCTGGTCAGGCTACTTCAATAATGCACTGTCGGCAATTGGGCTGGCTTTGCCCGAACAGTTAACCAAAGCCCCCAGTTTAGGTGGCATCGTTAATTTGCCTGCGTTGATGATTATTTTAATTCTGATGATCATGCTGATTATTGGCGTGAAACAAAGCGCCAAGCTGAATGCCGCCATGGTATTCATCAAACTTCTAGCCATCAGTATTTTTGTCGCTATTGCCAGCGTTAATGTCCACCCTGCCAACTGGCACCCTTTCATGCCTTTTGGCTGGTATAGCACCTTGCCCGACGGCAAAACCGTCGGCGTATTGGCGGGCGCGTCACTGGTATTTTTCGCTTACGTGGGCTTTGATGCGGTTTCTACGGCGGTTGAAGAAGCGCACAACCCGCAAAAAGATGTGCCGCGCGGCATCATTTACTCGCTTGGATTCTGCACCCTTATTTACATCATAGTCTCGGGTTTGCTCACTGGCATAGTGCCGTATACCGAGTTGGGCGTTTCCTCGCCAGTCGCCCATGCACTACAGCTGATAGGCTATAACTGGGCTTCTGCGCTGGTTGCCACTGGCGTCATTGCCGGCCTCACCACCGTCATGCTGGTGCTGTATTACGGGCTTACCAGAATTATTTTTGCCATGAGCCGCGATGGATTATTGTCACCATTTTTCTCGCAAGTAAACCCCAGGACCCACACGCCGGTACGAGTCATCGTGATGTGCGGGATTATTGTTGCAACCATCGCTGGTTTTATTCCGTTGGGCGAACTGGCGGAACTGGTCAATATTGGCACGCTGGCTGCGTTTGTGCTGGTATGTGGTGGGGTGATTATGCTGCGCCATCGCCAGCCTGATTTGCCGCGCCCGTTCAAAAACCCGCTGAGCCCGTTATTTCCGATATTGGGAATGCTTTCCTGCGGAGCCCTGATGGGCTTTTTGCCCAGCCAAACATGACTGCGTTTCAGCGTCTGGCTGACGATAGGTGTCATAGTCTACTTTGTATATTCCATGCACCACAGCAAATTAAAATCTGCTTAACCCGGCCACAATCAAATAAAAAGCCGGTCATTTCCGACCGGCTTTAACCAAGCGTTGACCAAGCAAGCGCTTTTACTGGCTGAGTACCCACTCAACGACGCTCTTCAAATCTGCGTCGCTCAAGGCTGGATGTGGCAACATGACATTAGGGCCCCATACCCCGCCGCCGCCTTTTTTAACCTTCTCGATCAGCTTGGCCTCAGCAGTTTTGTCGCCTTTGTACTTGGCTGCGATGTCCTTGAAAGCTGGACCCACGATCGCTTTGTCCACTGAGTGGCATAACATACAGTCGCTCTTCTTGGCTACCGCCTCGCCAGCCTTGGCATCAGCCAAACTCTGGGTTGCAAAAGAAACTAAACCAGCAGCAACAAACAACTTGAACAAATTTTTCATAACTCCTCCAAATAAAAATTCTAATGTGACAATACCCAGTCTACGAGAATACTGTAGTCAGTTTGAACCTTGATCTCGTTAGCATATGCGGGCTGTTCAGCTGCCCCCCATACGCCGGAACTACCATTTTTCAGTCTAAGGATCAGCTTTTCCTTGGTGCCTGGTTGAGATCTATATTTTGCCGCGATAGAACTAAACGAAGGACCGATCAAGTCAGTTTTTGCATGATGGCACGCCATACAGCCATATCTTTGAGCCAGCTGTTCGGCCGGCGATCCGGCAAAAGCTACGCCGACTGCACACCAAAAAAACACCGTGATGCATATTAACTGCCTAACTCTCATAAAACATCCTGATTACTCCATACGTTTACCACCTAATCATAACCAATTTGGGTCTGCCTGCAAAGGATGAAACATCCGCAGTAAATCAGCCCAATCGTTAACAGCTGGTGAACACTCAACGCCGTGACACACCCAGGCGTTGACAACCTCTGTAATCGGGCGAGAAAGCGCCACCGGCAAGGCCTCCGGCATGGCTGGTAACACCAGGCAAATCACACGTGGCAGGTAGTGCTGATCTAGCCGCTGACGCCATTTCGCCATGTCTGGCACTGGGCCGCGCAAAATAACCAACGCAGGGGGATTCAGATGTTCGTCCAGTGCGGCAAGCAAATTGGGGCAGCCAGCGGGATTGTGTAGCATGATGCCATCGAATGCCTTCAAACTGCGCTCCGCTGCTTGCAGATAACGCGCTTCGCCCAGCATGTGTCCCAGCCGCTGCAATGCAATTGCGGCAATGCCATTGCCACTGGGCGTGGCGTTGTCGTAGCCCTGCTTGGGCCGGTGTATCAGTACCTCGTGACTGTGGCTGGTGAAATAAAAGCCGCCCGCTTCACTCTCAAACTGCTCCAGCAATGTCTCTGCCAAATCTTCCGCAAAACCCATATCAACCGCACGATACTCGGCCTGCATCAGTTCCAGCAACGCATCCAGCAGAAAGGCGTAGTCATCCAGATAAGCGTTGAGGTGCGCCACATCATCCTTGCAGGTAGCCAGCAGGCGTTCATTCACCCATAGTCTGTTGTGAATGAAGTCGACCGCTTGCTGCGCAGCCGTTATCCAGTCTGGACGCCCCAACACGCGCCCGGCACGCGCCAGACCTTTGATCGCCAGCGCATTCCAGGAGGTCAGGATTTTGTCATCGAGGCCCGGGCGGACACGTTGCGCGCGCGCTTGAAAAAGTTTGCTACGTGCGCTGTTGAGCAAGGCTTCATCTTCTGATGCAGGCTCGGCGGCCCGATACGCATGCCAGGCATGGCCCTCAAAATTCGGCGCGCGGTCAAAGCCGTAGCATCTGATGGCTACACTGAATTCTTCCGGAGTCAGCAGGGCCTTGATCTTCTCTGGCTGCCAGACGTAATACTTGCCCTCTTCCCCCTCGGAATCGGCATCCAGCGAAGAATAAAACGCCCCATCCGGTGAGCGCATCTCGCGTAGCAGCCATTCCACCGTCTCTTCCATCACCTGCACAAAGCGCTGGTCTTTACTCACTTGCCAGCCATCGGCATACAGGCAAAGCAGCTGACCGTTGTCGTACAGCATCTTTTCAAAATGCGGAATCGCCCAGCGTTCATCCACGCTGTAACGGCAAAAGCCACCGCCAATCTGGTCGTAGATGCCGCCCGCCGCCATGCTGCGAAGCATCTGTAGGGCCATCGCTTGCGGCTCGCGCTTGCCCTCGGCTGCTAGTCGCAGCAGAAAGGCCGCATCCGCCTGATTGGGAAATTTGGGCGCACTACCAAAACCACCATATTCGAAATCGAAATTACTTTTCAGCTGTTCAAAGCCGAGCTGAAAACTATCTGCATTGGCAGTGATTACAGGGCTTGGTGTCGGAATACTGTGCGCAAATGCCTGTATTAATTGTCGATTCTGTTCGACAAGGTCCTGCTTGTGTTCGCGGTAAAACTCCGCCACACGCACCACCAGATCACCGAAACCTGGTAATTGATAACGCGGTGTTTTGGGGAAATAGGTGCCGCTGAAAAACGGTTCCTGGTTAGGCGTGAGAAACATGGTCAGTGGCCAGCCGCCGCTACGCTGCGACATCATGCTATGCGCAGTCTGGTAAATCTGGTCGATATCGGGACGCTCCTCGCGATCCACTTTGATGTTGATGAAGTGCTGATTCATCAGGGCTGCCACTTCGGCATCCTCGAACGACTCATGCGCCATCACATGACACCAGTGACAAGCCGAATATCCGACTGACAACAGTATCGGCTTATCCAGCTCGCGCGCCAGCTTGAGCGCTTCTTCACCCCACGGATACCAGTCGACCGGGTTATGCGCGTGCTGCCGTAGATATGGGCTGGTTTCATCAGCCAGACGGTTGGGCATTGCGCGGCGGCTACAGCTTTACAGCGCGCCAGCGCTGTACTCGACGGTGAGCGCATGCGATTTCCCGGCGGGTACGGTGATACAGTTTTCCATGGCATTGGCCGATTCCACGCAAAGCATTTGGCGCCAGCCATTGTTTCCGCCCAGATCGCCCATCTTGTCAGCCTTTTCCTGCCACGGCGTCCATACCACCGTGGACTGGCTATGCGTCTTGGCAATGCGGATACGGCGGCGCAAAGCGGCATCCTCGATAATGCAGTCCGACCCCGTGTTCACATACACACGGTCGGTTTCACCGCTGAAGACCACCGCGCCGGATTGCTGCCTGCGCGCCATGTTATCCACCTTGTCAAAATAGACGCAGTTTTCCAGTCCCCGCACACGGACACTGGCAATATCTCCAATCCGAAAATGGGTATGCAAGGCCTCGCCGATCATAAAATCAGTGTCCCCAGTATTGGTCGTCACAAGCGCTATTTTCAGGCTTTCGCCGACAATTGCCGTTAGTTCCAGAGTGCAATCATGCGGCCACATGGCGCGGGTTTGCGCACTCTCCACCAGACGCAGGGTAATGCGCGTGGCGCCATCCGGCTCAATGCCAGCCGCGAGGACTTCCCAGGGCGTGGTACGGGCATGACCATGTGCGGGGAAACCGCTCTGGCTTTCATGATTGCCGAACCATGGCCAGCACACCGGCACTCCGCCACGAATGGATTTCCCCGGCAGCAATTTGGCCGCTTCCGACAACCATACGACCGGAACGGACATGTCGTGAGGTTGCCAACTCATCAAGTGTGCGCCTTGCAGGCATAACCTGGCAGTGGCTTTTGTATTTTCGATTTCAGCGATGATCAGACCGCTGGCATCTTCAACAAAGCGCAATTGTGAAACTATGCCGAAACGGCTATTGAGTTCTTCTATAGTCATTTTTAAACCTCCTCAGTTTATTTTTCAATCTGGCTGACATCACGCACCGCGCCTCTGGACGCGCTGGTGCTCATCGCCGCATAAGCACGCAAGGCCGGGGATACGCTACGGGTACGCGCGACAGGCTTCCAGGCCTTACTGCCTTTAGCTTCCATAGCGGCGCGGCGCGCGGAAAGATCGTTATCAGACACGGCCAGATGAATAGTGCGGTTAGGAATATCGATTTCGATGGTGTCGCCCTCTTCCACCAGACCTATCGCGCCGCCTTCTGCAGCCTCCGGCGAAGCATGGCCAATACTGAGGCCGGAAGTGCCGCCGGAGAAACGACCATCGGTGAACAAGGCGCAGACTTTGCCTAAGTCTTTAGATTTGATATAAGAGGTTGGGTAAAGCATCTCCTGCATGCCCGGCCCACCACGCGGGCCTTCGTAGCGAACCACCACCACATCACCAGCCACCACTTTATCCGCCATAATGCCTTCCACCGCATCGTCCTGTGATTCAAATATGCGCGCACGGCCGGTGAATTTGAGGATGCTGTCATCCACACCCGCGGTTTTGACGATGCAGCCATCCAGCGCGATATTGCCGTAAAGCACAGCCAGCCCGCCGTCCTGCGAATAGGCATGCGCCTTGTCGCGAATGCAGCCCTCAGCACGATCAACATCCAGATCCGGCCATAGCATGGACTGACTGAAGGCGATGGTGGTAGAAATGCCACCGGGTGCCGCACGATAGAATTTCTTCACCTCTTCGTCGGTCGTCGTCGTCACATCCCATTTTTCAAGCGCCACAGCCATAGTGGGGCTATGCACGGTGGAGCAATCACGATGGATCAGGCCGGCACGATCGAGTTCGCTCAAGATGCCCATGACGCCACCTGCGCGATGTACGTCTTCCATATGAAACTTGGCGGTAGCCGGGGCAACCTTGCACAAATTCGGTACATGGCGCGAGATACGGTCAATGTCTGACATTGTGAAATTAACGCCCGCTTCATGGGCTGCAGCAAGTAAATGTAGCACCGTGTTTGTGGAACCGCCCATGGCCACATCCAGGCTCATGGCATTTTCAAAGGCTTGCATGCTGGCGATGGAGCGCGGCAACACAGAATAATCGTCTTGTTCATAATGGCGTTTAGCCAAATCTACGATCAAGCGCCCCGCTTTCAGGAACAGCTCCTTGCGAGCGGCATGGGTGGCCAAGGTGCTGCCGTTGCCGGGCAGGCTGAGGCCCAGCGCTTCGGTCAGGCAATTCATGGAATTGGCCGTGAACATGCCGGAACAGGAGCCGCAAGTCGGGCAAGCCGAACGCTCGATGGCATCGGACTCGGCGTCGCTGACCTTGCTGTCAGCCGCCGCAACCATGGCATCCACCAAGTCGAGCTTGTGCGTGATGCCCTGCCAGTTGACTTTGCCCGCTTCCATCGGGCCACCGGAGACAAACACGGTCGGAATGTTGAGGCGCAGTGCGGCCATCAGCATGCCAGGGGTGATCTTGTCGCAGTTGGAGATGCACACCAGCGCATCCGCACAGTGCGCGTTGACCATGTATTCCACGCTATCGGCAATCAAATCACGGCTAGGCAGCGAATACAACATGCCGCCGTGGCCCATGGCGATGCCGTCATCCACCGCAATGGTGTTGAATTCCTTGGCGACGCCCCCGGCACGCTCGATTTCGCGCGCCACCAGTTGCCCGAGGTCTTTCAGATGCACGTGGCCCGGCACAAACTGGGTGAAGGAGTTGGAAATGGCAATGATGGGCTTGGTGAAATCCTCATCTTTCATGCCGGTGGCGCGCCACAAGGCGCGGGCCCCGGCCATGTTGCGGCCGTGCGTGGTAGTGCGGGAACGATATTCGGGCATGGCTAACCTCAGATAAAACGTATAATTCTGTAATTCTAACCCATTCCCGCTGGCACCTTTCATGTTGATACACCCACAATTCGACCCCGTCGCCATCCACCTCGGCACTTTGGGCATCCATTGGTATGGTCTGATGTACCTGCTTGGTTTTCTGAGCCTGCTGTGGCTGGGCAAGTGGCGCGTGCGGCGCAATCCGCAAGCCGGCTGGAAAGAAAGCGATATCGACGACATCCTGTTCTACGGAGCGCTCGGCGTGATTCTGGGCGGGCGGCTGGGCTACGTGATTTTTTATCAGCCGGTGTATTACCTCGGCCATTCATTGGAAATTTTTGCCATCTGGCAAGGCGGCATGTCGTTCCACGGCGGATTCCTCGGTGTGCTGGCCGGTATGCTGGTGTTTGCACGCCAAACTGGCAAGCGCTGGTTAAGCATCATGGATTTTGTCGCGCCGCTGGTACCAATTGGCTTGGGCGCTGGCCGTATGGGCAATTTCATCAATGGCGAACTGTGGGGTCGGACAACGGACGTGCCGTGGGGCATGGTATTCCAGCATGCCGATGGACTACCGCGCCACCCTTCACAACTCTATGAATTCGGGTTGGAAGGCATCGTTTTATTTACCCTGCTGTGGTGGTATTCCAGCAAGCCACGCCCGGTTGGCGCGGTTTCTGCGCTATTCCTGATTGGTTATGGCAGCTTCCGATTTTTGGTGGAATTCACGCGCGAGCCGGACAGCTTTTTAGGCCTGCTGGCGATGGGTATGAGCATGGGCCAATGGTTGAGTTTGCCTATGCTACTGGTAGGGATAGGGATGCTGTTATGGGCAGGCGCAAAGGGGTCCAATTCATGACGACATCGACGCTTGCCAGCTTCTATAGGTGCCAGATTACAGATTGTATTGTACGATGGAGCTATCATCAAAATGAATAATTGCCTGGACATCTCATGAGTTCCATGACCGAAAATTTAATGATTCAGTGGCCGCTCGCGCCTTATGCAAAACTTGTCGACGCAGAAGCGGAGAACCCATCGTGCATCATCCGGTTGTGCGATGGCGGTAAAATCAGTGGCCGGCTTGAGGCCTTCAATCCTGATCAAGGCATTCTGCAGGTGAGTATCGACGATGCGACTGGCCCGTCGAGCATGATTGCTTTGGACACCCTGAAGCAAATCGAGCTTGATCAACCAATAAAATTGGTGAGTAGCACCACACTAATGAGCGAAACCGAGGGAATTTTCAGCCCTCCGGTGATAAAGGAAATATCTGTGCGCTACACCGACGGCGAAACACTGAAAGGCGGCACATTCGGCTTTTTAAGCTCTAACATCGGGATTTATCTATACCTGGTCAATGCCGATTCGGCTTATGTCCGCAGTTTTATCCCAGCCGATATGGTCGACAGCTACTCGCTGGGGACACCAATAGGTGAATTACTGGTGGAGGAAAACTTCGCCTCCAGCGAAGAAGTTGATGCCGGCCTGCAAAAGCAACAGGTAATGCGCGATCGCCGGATCGGTGACTACTTCACAGGTGATGCCATCATCGCACCGGATCAATTGTCCGAGGTAGTCAAGAGCTTGCGTAATGCCCCGGCCAAGCGCCTGGGTGAGGCTCTGATAGAGGCCGGGCTGGCCAATTCAGAGCAGCTGGATCAGGCACTGGCGGAGCAAGCCAAAAACAGAAAGCGCCCGCTGGGCGACATTATGGTGGGCATGGGAATTGTCGACCAAGCCACCATCAATCGCCTGATGGCGCGCAAGCTTGGCATACCCCATGTTAACTTGTTGCGCTTTGATATCGACCCAAACGCTCTCAAACTGGTGCCGGAAACAATCGCCTCTAAATATAACGTGATGCCGATTGCACTGCTTGATCAGCAATTATTCCTGGCCATGGAAAACCCCCTGTTGGTTGAACCGCTGAACGAAGTACGTTTCTACGCCAAGAGGAGCGTGGAGCCGGTCATGGCCGACGCCAATGAAATACGCAACGCCATCCGCAACTACTATGGTAACTCCAGCTTTGGCGATCTCGCCTCAGAATTGTCCGAGGCACTGGACCCCAAAGAAATGCTGCAAGAAGAATCCGAGCTCAGCGAGTCGGACAACACCCTGACGCGCCTGGTCAACAAAATCATCCTTGACGCACACCATCAAGGCGCTTCCGATATCCATATCGAGACCTATCCAGGCCGGCAAAAAAGCATCATCCGCTTCCGCAAGGACGGTGTGATGCTGAGTTACTTCAACCTGCCATACAATTATCGTAACGCCATGGTTTCGCGCATCAAAATCATGGCCAGCCTGGATATATCAGAAAAGCGCAGGGCGCAGGACGGCAAGATCGATTTTTCCAAATTCGGCCCGGCACAGATTGAGTTGCGGGTTGCTACCATCCCGACCAATAATGGTCTGGAAGACGTGGTGCTGAGGCTGCTCAATAGCGGAAAACCAATTCCATTGGCGCAGGCTGGATTGCATCAGGAGGTGCTGGAACAGATCAAGGCCATCTCCAAACGTCCGCACGGCATGTTTCTGGTTTGCGGACCGACCGGCTCCGGCAAGACCACCACACTGCACTCAGTGCTTGATCACATCAATACCCCTGAACGCAAAATCTGGACGGCAGAAGACCCGATTGAAATCACTCAGAATGGATTACGCCAGGTACAGATCAACCCGAAGATCGGCTGGACCTTCGCCACTGCGCTACGCGCATTTTTGCGCGCAGACCCGGATGTAATCATGGTAGGCGAAATGCGTGACCGCGAAACCGCGCAGATTGCCATCGAGGCCTCCCTCACCGGCCACCTGGTGCTGTCCACGCTGCATACCAACAGTGCACCCGAGTCGGTGGTGCGCCTGCTGGACCTCGGACTGGATCCATTCAACTTTGCCGATGCATTGCAAGGCGTATTGGGTCAGCGGCTGGCGCGAAGATTATGCAATGATTGCAAACAGGCAAGAACGGCGACCGATGAAGAATTAGACGACCTGATCAGTGAATATTGTCTGGTTTATGAGCAGGCCAAATGTCCTGCACCGGCGCGTGAGACCCTGCTCAAGAGATGGCGTACTCAATATGCCAGCAAGAAAGGGCAGTTCACCCTGTACACCCCTACCGGCTGCCCAAAATGCGACAACAAGGGGTATAAAAGCCGCATTGCCTTGCACGAACTGCTCAATGTCGACCATACCCTGAAGCATTTGATCCAGATGCACGCGACTTTGGCGGAGATGCTGTCGGCTGCATTGCTTGGCGGGATGCATACCTTGAAGCAGGATGGCATCGAAAAAGTACTGGCCGGACACACCGACATCGAGAAAGTCAGAGAGGTTTGCAGCTAGTCAGCCGCTGTTATTTTAGCCAGATCACAGGCTAGCAGCAACGCTTAACGCCCTTCCATTTTTTATCCTGCCACTGCTTGAAGAACTCCTCCATGGAAAGTATAGGCTCAGTTGTCCCGTCAGTTACGGCATCGTCACCCTGGTGATGTTCCGCATAATGTCTGAGGTATTGCTCATAGGCATCATCGCCGGAAAGACGACGCATCATCTGCCATAGTGTTTTAAGCCTGTTAAGCATCAGTCCCTCACCCAGCCTTCAACTAATAGGCTCGGCATATGCGGCGTTTCGGTAAGCGCCGGCACCGGCTTGCCCGCCAGATGACGCCAGCACACGCGCAGCATGTCAAACACAATCACCCACAGCACCATCACAAAAAACAGCGTCAGCCAGGCATCCAACTGCTGGTTGAATATTAGCTGCGGAGCAACAGCGGCCTTCTCCGGCGGCAAGTTCCCAGCCGCCAATTTGGTTGATAGATCATTGGCCGCGGCGAAGAAGCCCACGCGGATATCGGTGCTGGTGATTTTCTCCCATGCGGCAGTACTGGTAATTATCACCAGCCACAGCAATGGCCCACCCGTCACCCAGGCGTATTTGAGCTTGCCGGACTTGATCAAAATACCCGTCCCTACACACAGCGCGATGGCCGCCAGCATCTGATTGGCAATGCCGAATAACGGCCACAGGATGTTCACGCCGCCATTGGGGTCAATCACGCCGATGTAAAGAAAATAGCCCCAGCCCGAGACCACCAGCGCACTGGTGAAGATGACCGAAGGTGCCCAGGAAGTTTGTCCCATTTTTGGCCAGATATTGCCCAGCATGTCCTGCAGCATGAAGCGCCCGACACGCGTGCCGGCATCCAGCGTGGTAAGGATAAAGATGGCCTCGAACATGATGGCAAAGTGATACCAAAGCGCCAGCAAGCCCTGGCCAAAAGCACTGCCGAATATGCTGGCCATGCCGACAGCCAGCGAGGGCGCGCCACCGGTGCGGGCGAACAGGGTTTTTTCGCCCATCTGCCGGGCCAGGGTTTGCATTTGCTCAACGCTTACCGGAAAACCCCAGGAGGAAATTTTGGCCACCGCGTCCACGGCTTCCTTGCCCACCACACCGGCTGGGCTATTGATGGCGAAATAGACGCCAGGCTCCAGCACGGTTGCGGCAATCAGCGCCATGATGGCGACGAATGACTCGAGCAGCATGCCGCCGTAGCCTATCATGCGGATATCGCGTTCGTTGGCCAAAAGTTTGGGCGTGGTACCGGAAGCTATCAGCGCATGAAAGCCGGAAATGGCGCCGCAGGCAATGGTAATGAAAACGAACGGGAATAGTTTGCCGCCAAAAATCGGGCCAGTACCGTCGATAAACTGCGTCAGTGCGGGCATCTTGACGTGTGGCTGCAGCAGCACAATCGCCACCGCCAGCAGAATCACCGTACCCAGTTTCATAAAGGTGGAAAGATAATCGCGCGGCGCTAGCAGCAGCCATACGGGCAGGATGGCCGCGGCAAAACCATAGGCCATCACCCACCAGGCCAGCGTCAGGCCTTCGTGATCAAACAGTACCCGCAACCCCTCATGGTGATCCACCCAGCCACCAGCCACCACGGAAAGTAGCAGCAAGATCGCTCCCAAGGCCGAAGCTTCCAAGACCCGGCCAGGACGGAAATTACGCATGTAAAGGCCGACGATCATGGCAATCGGTATCGTCGCTGCCACGGTGGAAGTGGCCCACGGGCTGTGCTTCATGGCGTTGACCACCACCAGCCCGAGCACCGCAATCAGGATAATCATGATGGCAAAAGTGCCGATCAGCGCCGCCGCGCCGCCTAACGACCCCAACTCGTCGCGCGCCATTTGCCCGAGACTTTTGCCATCGCGGCGGGTGGAGAGAAACAACGTCACCATATCCTGCACGCAGCCGCCCAGCACCGCGCCGAACAGTATCCACAAGGTACCCGGCAAGTAACCAAACTGTGCGGCCAGCGTCGGCCCCACCAGCGGCCCGGGCCCGGCAATCGCAGCGAAATGGTGGCCGAACACAATCCACTTGTTGGTGGGTACGAAATCACGCCCATTATCCAGACGCTCGGCCGGGGTCGCCCGCGTTTCATCGACGACCAGCACCTTGGCGGCTATCCAGGCGGCGTAAAAGCGATAGGCAATCGCATGTATGCAAAGTGCGGCCGCAATAAACCACAGTGCATTGACACTTTCGCCGCGATTCAGCGCGATGCCGCCGACCGCTGTAGCACCAAGCACAGCCAGCAGCAGCCACAGCAGATTTTTCAGGTATTTATTCATTGTGTTGGCAGGGTAGAATCAAAATAGTCTGCCAAGTATAATTCAGACCAGCCCGCAATGGGCTAGCTGCAACTAACCGTGGGGACGTAGCTCAGCTGGGAGAGCGTCGCGTTCGCAATGCGAAGGTCGGGAGTTCGATCCTCCTCGTCTCCACCATTTTCCAAGAATTATGGATTGGCCTGTGGTTCTCATGATTCTCCGGCCACCCATCAGTTGAGTTCCATGCCTTATTTTAAAAGCGGATGATCTTTTGGCAGTTGTTTTGAGTACCAGATTGCAAGTTTGTGCCTCAAGGTTTTTTCAGCGACCTGATCTTCAGGCAATGGCTGAATGACTTTATCATGGACAAGCAGCCGGTAGATGTACAAGAGTTTCTCACTTGCCGAATCAGTTGGTTCAAACTCGACTACACCACGCCCCTCCGCATACTTCACGCCTGCAAGTAATGCTTCTTTAAATAATTCTGCTTCATGTTTTAGCTTCTTCATGGCCATCTCCGTCATTAATTTAACGAATTGTTTATTATTCTCATGAAGATTGTACTCGGCAGCCTTCGAACTTGGGAATATGCCAGAGTAGGGACACCCTATCGAAAACCCCTCCCGTGTTCCAGGAAAAACCACTAATCATGAAAATCATGAGGTAGTTTTCATGGCTTTAGGTAGGCCATCGAAGAAACGTTTGGCGCACTATGCACTCATACCTACAGAACGCTCATCTCCAAATGTAAACGTTCTATAGTTGTTTTTTAATCTAGTTAAGAGGAGCCTTAGCATGTGGACCAAACCAGAAGTTACCGAAATGCGTTTTGGCTTTGAAGTGACGATGTACGTCTGCAACCGCTAAGGTTCTGCGTCATTGCGTAATAAGACGGAGGCTTCTGCCTCCGTTTTCATTTGTGCTATCCGCCAGCTAAGGAAGCCCTGAACGAAGCTGCTATAAGCAGGTCTGCTTGTTGGTGCTAACATCAACTTCTGACTTCTAATATCTGCCAAAAACATGCAAGCCTCTCCAGCGACAACAACCATTCCACGCCGACTGTCGATACTGCGCGACCTGTGGCCGTTTTTACGACCCTATCGCAGCAAAATAGCGCTGGCTTTCGTCCTGCTCTGCTTAGCCTCCGCCACGCTATTGCTGGTGCCGCTGGCTTTCCGCGACCTGATCGATTTCGGCTTTGGCCAGCATGCCAAATCCGGCACCGGCTTGCTCGGCGCAGCTAGCCTGAATGGTCATTTCGGCGCGCTATTTGGCTTGGCGTGCTTCTGGGCACTGATGGTGGCAGCGCGTTACTACACAG
>Ga0315290_10001907_pt1 | contig 14517 bp, 9 predicted proteins | sample YL17G12_0_MG_FD_203627 | JGI IMG/M metagenome (GOLD analysis project Ga0315290, IMG submission 203627) | Sediment microbial communities from Yellowstone Lake, YNP, Wyoming, USA - YL17G12_0 | ecosystem: Environmental > Aquatic > Freshwater > Lake > Sediment | place: USA: Wyoming | collected... | reverse complement strand
CTTCGACACCGCGTGCGGCGGCCTGTTCCTGTTCGTTCCAGGCTTGGTGAGTCTCGCTCTGGACAAGCTCGCCGAGTCGGCAAGCCTCCCCGGCTCCAAGATGATCCCCGCCAGCCATGCACTGCGCTCGATGTTGGTCCTCAAGCTGTGGTCCATCGAACACCGCAGTCACGTGATGCCCCATGTCGCCGACCAGGGGCTGAGCCTTCTCGCCGGTCTGAACGTCATCCCCAAGCGCAGCTTCTTGTCCGAATACTCCTCTCGTGTGGGTCACCAGCAAATCGTCGATCTCCAGGCAGCCCACCACAAGCAAATCGAGGGCAGCGAGCTCTTCAAAGGCGAGTCCTTTAACCTGGACTTCCACTCGATCCCCTACTACGGAGAGCACCCTCTGGTGCAGTGCCACTTTGTGGCGATGCGCAGCCGACGTCAGAAGAGCGTGCTCACCTTCCTCGCCCAAGATATTGACGGTCGCGCCTTCTGCTACTCCAACGCCGACCTGCGCAAAGGAGATGAGTCTGAGGAGATCTTCAAGTTCATCGCCTTCTGGAAGCGCGTCCACGGTGAGCTCCCGCGCCACCTTGTCTTCGACTCAAAGCTGACCACGCTGGCCAATTTGGCACGGCTGGACAAGATGGGCATCACCTTCATGACACTGCGGGGGCGATCTCCCGCGCTCAAGAAAGAGGTCGCCCTTCTGCCAGCCTCCGCGTTTCGTGAGGTCGAACTCGATGTGCCCACTCGCAAGTACCGCTTCCCCAAGGTCTACGAGCAGGCCGTACGGATCGCCGAGCGCAACTTCCGTCAGATGTTCATCAAAGACCTCGGACATGAGCAATCAACGATCTTGCTGACCAACGACAGTAAGAGCGCCAAGAACGTCATCACCCGCTACGCCAAGCGCATGCTCATCGAGAACGCTCTGTCCGACGCGGTTCGCTTCTTCCACATGAACGCGCTCTCCTCGTCTGTGGGCATCAAGGTGGACTTCGACATGGCGCTGCTGGTTATCGCCAGCGGGCTGTACCGACAGGTGGCCAAGAAAATGCGCGGCTACGCTGACGCCCAGGCGGGCCACATCTTCCGCGACCTAATCAACATGCCCGCAACCGTCACCGTTGACGCATCTGAGGTGACGGTGCGCTTCCATCGTCGCGCCCACCTCCCCATCATCATCGACTCGGGCATGCTCGACTCCCCCGTGAAGGTGCCATGGTGGAACGGCTCAACCCTTCGAATGCTCGCCTGACGTGCCAGTCCGATTTGCCGCTCGATGCAGGAAATCCTTAGGGGAACTACCATCCGTGGAAATCCAGGCTAGACTCCGATCGTACGGATGCGATTCACTGTCCGCAAAGTCATGGCCTCATTACAGGAGATAAACCGATGACCGAGAAACTTGTAAACGAAAAAAGACGCGAAGTATTGGTTGCAGCCGGATCAGCCGCGGCCGGCGCCGCCCTCGCTTCCATTGGGACACTAGCGCAAGCCGCGGGAGACGAGAGCAAGCGAGAAACCAAGAAGGCAGGCAGAGTATCCACCACCGTACCGCTGAATTGGAAAGAGGTGTGGTACACCAACTGCCCGATGATCTCGGCGAACAACGTCGACCAGGAACTCGGGTGGTGTCGCGAGGAGTACAAAAAGATCGGCGTCCAGTACGCCTACTTCCGCTCCTCACCCGAGAACAACTTCTACCCGCACTATGTCCACAACCTGGACAACCTGATCCGCTTCGGCGGGCTTTACCCGCCGATCCAAGTCCACGCCGACCTCCGCCGCACCGTGCTGCTGGGGGCGACGTGGGTCTACGAGGGCGGTGTGATGCAGGTGCGCGCCCGCGACAAGATCTTCCGGGTGCAGGATCTCAAGGGCAAGAAGATCGGCATTACCAAGAGCCTCAACACCATCAAGAACGACTGGTGGCGGATTCAGGAGCACATGGGCATCGAGAACATCCTGAGGCTGAACGACATGACCATGAAGGACATCCAGCTCGTCGAGTTCCCCTATCCGGACGACTGGTACGACAAGCCCGAGATGCTTGTGCCGCCGATGAACAACCCGTCTGAGCTGTGGCTGCGCCGTGACCACAAGCACGACTACGCCTTCCGGCCATTGGAGAAGGCACTGCTGAACGGGACCGTCGACGCCATCTACAACCAGATGGGACAGTTGGGACAGCTCTCGGAGGCCACGGGCGAAATCAAGGCCATCTTCGACCTGTCCAAGCTCCCGGACTGGACGGTTCAGGTTGCCAACACCCCCGCCGTCATCACCTGCACCGACGTGATGGCCAAGGAGCACCCCGAGCTGGTCATCGCCTACATGAAGGCCATGATCAAGGTCGGGCTTTGGGCCAACGAGCACAAACACGCCGCGGCGGTCATCCTCAACCGCCAGACCTTCTACCTGGATGCCGAGCACACGTATGAGGGCATCAAGCACGTCGACATGGTGCCGAGCCTGAGCGCGCAGAACCTGGAATGCGTCAAGATCGGCAAGGACTTCATGGTCAGCCACGGCTACATCAAGAACGACTTCGATGTGGACAAGTGGGCGGCGCCGGAATTCCTCGAGAAGGCGGCAACGGAAGTACTCAAGGAGGAATGGCAGAGAAGGAGCTGGAGCAAGCTTCCCAAGGGAGGCGGGCTCGAGGTGGAAGGCACGCGACTCGGGTAGCTGCGAGGCGGCGGAGTTGAACGCGTGCGTCTGCGCTCCGGACGGGAAGGCACCCTTGCCGTCCGGAGCGACGCATGCGGAAGTTGCACTTGCGGGTCGAGCCGGGCCTTTCGAGCAGCCGGTCGTTGATCCGCACGGTCGCATCCGACCCCGTAGGACCGCTTTTCGCAAGGAATGCGTCTGACGCCGTCCGGAAATCTCCGGGCGCGATGAGTAAAGCACACGGAAACGATCGCGGGAGCTTTGTATGTCCAAACGATATTCGGAGTTGTTCGGAAGATTTGTGGCGGTCAATCGGGTTTTGCTGGCCTTCGCACTGGTTGCGACGGTCGGTCTTGCAAACACCGCGAGCGCCGCGGGAGAGGCGACCCCGTCGCAGGAAGCGAAGCCCCAGCTTCCCACCGAGAAACAAACGACCCTGGGGCTCTATGTGACGGCCCGGGAAGCCTATGAGAAGTGGAAGGCGGCGCCCGAGAAGGTGACGATCCTCGACGTGCGCACGCCCGAAGAGTTTATCTTCGTCGGTCATGCGGATATGGCCTGGAACATTCCCGTAGCCGCCCAGACATACAAGTGGGACGCCGGCAAGAAGGAATTCCCCATGCAGCCCCTCCCGGATTTCGTCTCCCGGGTGCAGAAGGTCGCGAAGTCCGACGACACGCTCCTGGTCATGTGCCGATCCGGAGGCCGCAGCGCCCTGGCGGTTAATGCGCTCGGCCGGGCCGGTTTCAAGAACGTCTTCAACATCACCGATGGCATGGAAGGAGACGTGGTCAAAGATTCCGACAGCGTCTTTGACGGGCAACGGCTGGTGAACGGCTGGAAGAATTCGGGGCTGCCGTGGACTTACCACGTCGATCCGATACGAATGGTACTTCCCTCAGAGCGCTAGCCGGGTTCGAGGGAGGGGATGGATCGGAATTCCAACCGTATCACCTGTCGCCCGTAAGCCTGTGTGGTCAGGTTCTGAACTGAACGCACCAAAAGAGAACACACGCCATGAAACGCAAACGCATCCTCTCCTCTGCAGTTGGACTCGCGCTGGCGGCCGCATGGGTTGTTGCGGCTGGTATTTTCATTGGATGAAAACAAAGGGGACGTTACCGCTTTGTTCCTAAGGAAAAAAGGTGTGCGTCCCCTTTCGTCCCTCCTCGAGCAAGCCATTATTGGCGAAAGAATCGTGACGTGAGGTGTGTCACGAAGTACAAAAAGGTCAACACCCAACCAGGGCCGACTGAGAGGCGAATTGCGGGGACATTGCGGACATCGTGGACATTGTGACTGTGGACATTGTGTCTTGCGGGATTTTAAGTACCACTATAGTATTACTTCATGCGCACCGAACTGGTTACCACCCTGAAGCGGAAAGCCACGGAAATCCTGTCGGAACTGGAGCGGGACAGGCAGCCTATTCTCATTACGCAAAACGGCTTGCCGGGCGCGTATCTGGTCGATATTGAAAGTTACGATAGCTTGCAACGGCGCATGGCGGTGCTGGAGGGTATCGCCAGGGGCGAAATGGCTATTGCGGACGGCAGGGTAATGTCCCACGCGCAAGCCAAGGCCCGAATGGCTCGATGGCTGAAATAGTCTGGACTGAACCGGCAATCGGTGATCTGGACGCTATTGCAGACTACATCGCACTGGATAATCCAAACGCAGCGGCTGAACTGGTTCGACGGGTATTTGGACACGTCGAGCAGCTAAAGGCCCATCCTGAGAGTGGCAGCAAGCCGCTCGAATTAAAAAAATCCCGTTACCGCCAAATCGTGCAACCACCCTGCAGAATTTTCTATCGTTATGACGGTAAGCGGGTATTGATACTCCATGTAATGCGATCGGAAGGGCTGCTGCGCAAAGGCCGTCTGGCGGGCCGAGAGCGCAAAACTCCCTGACAGGTTCAAAGATGTGTCTGGCAACTGTCGGTAGAGTTCCGCGCTTTGCGTCGTAAACGTTCCTATTGCCGGTCATCGGCCGACTGGTTCTGTCGCAGTACCCGGCGCAGAACTCACCGCACCCGCACCAGCTTGCGCAGGGTGCGTAACCCCTTCGGGATGTCTTTGCCGGGATAGACTTGCGGCCACGCGGTATAGGAAACTTCGCCGACGTAAATGTCGCCACGCGAATCCACTGCCATGCCATGCGGTGCCACGAACTGGTCGGGACGTTCGTAGCCCGCCTGAGCAGCGCCGAAGCGCGACAGCAGGCGGCCTTCGTTATCCACGATGCTGATGCGCGGACCCAGATTCGGGACATCGCGATTGACCGGCATGGTCGGGCCTATCTCACCGATGTAACACAGCGGGTTGCGCTTGGTTTCCATGACCATGCCGCAGGGCCGATGGAGATTATGCCATTCGGTCTCGTAGTTGCCGTCGCCGTCGAATACCTGGACGCGATGGTTCTCGCGGTCGGCCACGTAGATCCAGCCCTCCTGATCGCAACACAGATTGTGCGGAATATTGAATTCGCCGGGACCTGTCCCCGGTTCACCCCACGATCTGATTATTTTTCCGTTCGGCGAAAACATGTGAATCCGCGAATTGCCGTAGCCATCCGATACGTAGATGTCGCCGCGCGGAGAAAGTGCCGTATGCGTGCAGCGGTGGAACGGCCGGCCACTCATGTACGGAGCCCGGTTTCCGGGAATGCCGATGGTCAGCAGCACCGTGCCGTCGAGCGAGCATTTGCGCACCGTATGGTCACCGTCATCGGTGCAGTACAGCGATTCGTCGGCGCCGACGTGCAGGCCGTGCGCACGGTTGAATAGGTCTTCGCCCCAGGAGCGCAGGAAGTTGCCGTCGCGATCGAACACCATCATCGGATGCTCGCCGCGATTGAAGATGTAGACCTGGTCTTTGTGATCGACCGCTACCGCTGCGACATCGCGTAGCTCCCAGCCCTCGGGCAGGGTGGCCCAGTTTTCGATGACTTGGTAGCGGAAATTGCCGGTGCCTAAAGTAGTCGCCATGCTGCTCCTCCTAGTGTCGTGACGAGCGTGACGATCGTGACGGCGTGACGAGGTAGCTCAAACAGTCAAAATCGAAGAGTAATTGTATCGGGACTTGGCACAAGCGCAGAACAGATTGTTCGTGCAGTTACTTCGTCACGACCGTCACGATCGTCACGGCTCTTTTATTTTTCCTCAGTCGCGTCCTTCCGCTTCCTTGATGCCTGGCGGTACCGGCGCGACATAGCCTATCACCAACAGCATGACGCCGACTCCGAGGAAGGAAACGATGCGGGCGACGGTACCAGTGTTGGCAAGGTCGATGAGAAACAGCTTGCCGACGACTGCGGCAAGCAGCACGGCGCCTGCGGCCCACAGCGGGCGCTGCATGCGGCGGCGGGAGAGAACCATGAGAGCGAGCGCGCCGCTCGTCCACAGGATGGACAGCGTCGTCTGCACCAGTACGCTGCGCATCAGGTCTTCGAGGCGGTACGGCACGCCCGTCCAGTAGTGGATGCCGCGCAATGCGATGGCGTTGAGCCAGATGAAGCCGAGGACCGCCAGTATCTTCCACACCGTCGAGCGTGCCGATTCTGCGTCGAGGCGGCGCGCCCAGGTTAGAACCGCCAGCGCAGCAACACAGATGGCGAGGTCGATCGGATTCAGGAACGGCACATAGAGCGCGAGCGGCTGCAGGCTGCCCGGCGTGCGCACGTTTGCTGCCAGGCACCACAGGGCAAGTGCGGCGGCGAGCGGAGGGAGCAGCATATCGCGGTACATCGGCCAGTGCTCGCGCAGCGGCCAGTACCTGCCGGGCGTCGCCATCGAAGTGGCCAGCACCGCGAGGATGGCCGGTACCGCCATGCCGGCGAGGCGCCACGGCGGCCCGGTATCCCATTGCCCCAGCCACCAGAGGAGTTCCCAGGTCGACACGAAGATGGCCGAATAAAGCGCGATCGCATGGCGCGGCGCGGTGGCGAAGCGCTCCCCGCCCAACTCTTCGCGACGCAGGGAATAAAGCGCGAGGAGCCAGGCGATCGGCCAGACAAAGCCCGCCCAGTCCGCGAACGGATGACTGATCTTCCCAAAAGCCAGTTCGGCGACGACCGCGGCAGGAATGGCGAGCCAGGGCAGCCGCGCGGCCCACCGCATCGCGGGCCACCGCAGCCACGAGTAAGCAAGTTCGTAGGCCAGGGCGGATAGAGCGACGAGGCCGAGCGCGCAGCGGATGCCGTAGCCGGTCGGCAGCGTCTCGTCGATCCAGCCGAAGCCCGCGGCAAGCCAGAAGAACATCGCCCACAGCAGTCCCGCGGTGCTGAAGTGCAGGCGCTCGGTTGCGAACTCGCTCAGGCGAAACCGCAGGCCGGCGGCGGCGTAGCCGACCAGCGCGATGCCCATGCAGACGAGGTATTGATGATCGTGCAGGCGCCACGCCGCTTCCCAGGTGGCGACACCGGCGAGAATGAGCCACGCCGCGAGGTACTGGATATCGGTCGCCGCGCCGACGCCGTCACGCTGTTGCCGCTGAATAGTGAAGAACAGCGCCGGCAGGGCAAGTCCCCACGCGACCCAGCCGTAGTTGGCCACCGGATGGTCGGAAGACATGACCTGCAGCGCCGCGCCGGCCACGAGCAGGAATGGATGCAGCGTGCTGACGGAGCGTAGTCCGGGCCAGCGCAGCGCGGCGCCGATGATTTCCACGGCCAGCGCACTACCGGTTGCGAACAGAATCACCGCGGCGGGTTCGTACGCAGCCGGCACGTCGTCGTGGATCCAGAGCATCCCGGCCGCGAACCAGAAGAAGGTCGCCCACAGCAGCGGCAGCGCGCTGAGCGGGAGCATGTCGCTGTCTTTCTCGCGCAGCCGGAAGCGGATTGCCGCCACAAGAAATCCCACGAGTGCGAAGGCCATGGCGAAGAGATATTCGTGATGCTGCAGGTACCAGAGCGTCTGCCATGTCGCGATGGCGGCAAGGATCGCCCATGCGCCGGCATAGCGCGCCTCGAACGCGGCGTCGAATCCGTCGCGACGCTGGCGATGGAGTGCCCAGAACAAGCTCCCCAGCCCGAGTGGCCAGGCGAGCCAGCCGAGGTCGCCCAGAGGCTGCCCCCCGTACGCATATTGCAGCAGCGCGGCGCCGATCAGGACGGGCGGGTGCGCGACGGTCAGTCCGCGCAGCGTGTTCCAACCGGTTCGCGCGCCCAGCAAGTCAGCGATGAACGCCGAGGCCGAAAGGAACAGGATGGCGATCGCCGGTTGCAGCGCCACATCGCCCACGCCATGGTGAATCGCGTCGAGTCCGCCGAGTGCGTAGATCAACGCGCCCCACACGAGCAGCAAGCCCGCTATCGCCTTCTCCCACTGCGTCATGTTCGCCGCGTGTCGCCGGCAAAGTGCCGCTGAGACAAACGACGCAACGGCAATGATGGCGCAACCGAGAATGGCGTCGTTGAACCACGGGTTCAGGCGCGCGTAGCTGTCGTAGTCGAGGAAGAATTCCACCGCGCCCGCGCCCTGCACGAAGATCGCGAACAGGCGGCCAGGCAAGTTCTTCTGGCGCAGACAGACCCACAGGATCGCGGTGCCCTCTATGGTCCACAAGGCAAAGGTCAGGTAGGCGCCGAAGGCAAAGGCGATGGCGAGCGTGCCCAGGCCCAGCGCGAGCGCGACGTACGTCAAACCGAGGAGCCGCATGTTCTGCCGGCGCAGCACCATGAGGGCAAGCACGGCGTACAACGCGGCACCGATGGTGGAACTCCAGGCGAGTCCATCCGGCATGTCCCACACGAGCCGCGACTGCATTAGGGCGACCGCGGCCGGCGTGCCGAAAACCAGCGTGCCATCAACCAGGCCCCTGAACTGCGGCGGCTGGCGCGTGGCGAACAGGATGGGAATCACGAGATACATCGCGAAGTACGCGAGCAGGAAGGGTTCGACCGTGCCGAACATTGCCGGCGTATAGCTTCTGGAGCCCCACACTGCAGCGATGGCGAAAGTGAATATCCAACCGGTGAGGTTGAGCTCGCGCCAGGCCCTGAACCAGCTCACCGCGAGGATGAAGACGTTGAGCAGCAGGTAATAGGAGAACAGGAATACATGGTTCCCCTGTTCGGTAGAGGCCAGGATCGGCGCCATGAAGGCGCCTGTCAGCCCGAGCACGGCGAGCGGCTTGGCTTCCTGGCGCACCGCGAGCAGCGTGGTCGCCACACCGAGAATGGCGAACAGCACGAATCCCGTCGGCACGCCGATGAAACCGTAAGTCTTTAGTGCGAAGAAAACGGTCAGGTAGGCGAGGCCGCTGGCCACGCCTTGCAGGATGAGGCCGTAGAGGCGGCGCGTGTCCCTGAGTTTCCAACCGAAGATGAATACAACGACCGCGCTGAGCGCAACGCCGGCGAGTCGCGCCTGTGGCGGAAACATGCTGTGGTCGTAGGCGAATTTGAGAAAGAAGCCGACGCCGAAGAACAGGATGATGGCGCCAACCTTAGCGACGATATTGCCGGACAGCAGCCTAGTTAGGAGCGATGGCCCCGCAGGCTCGATTGCCGCCGCTTCCTCGGTCGTGTATTCCGGCGCGGGTGGTTCGATCCGCGTGCGGGCATCGACGCCGGCGCTTTCGGCCAGTTCCGGACGGGAATTGAACCGAGCCGGTTCCTCTTCTTGCGGTGCCTCCCGAAGTTGCGCCGAAACTTGCGCCGTCGCGGCCCGTCCATCAGGACGCAAGTCGGGAAGAGTTTCGGGCGCCGCTCCGTGTTCTGGCAGTACCGGGTTGTTCGCTACTTCTTCTGGCGGCGCTTCGCCGCTGGTCGCTTCCTCGACCGGCTCGATGCGTTCCGGCGCTGCGGCCTTGCCCGTGAGCATGGCGAGCTCGCGCTCCAGGCTGCGGACTCGCTCCGCGAGGACCACAAGGTATTCGCGCAGCAACTCCGCATCCCGAACGTCCGGTATGTAATCCCCGGTCTGCGCTGTTCGCGTCTGGGTCACTGTACCGGCCTCCGGCAGCCGCTCGGCCGCTGTCGCGCTTGCCGAATTCATCCATTGGAAGAAGTACACGACCGCCGCGGCCAGAGCGCCGAGCGCCAGCGCGCCCAGGAACGACGCCTTGCCAAAAAGCGCGAGGAAGAAAACGATGAAAGCAGCCAGGAATTTCATGGGTTACCCATTCTCCGCAGAATACGGGGGGTCGCGTCCCGCAGGCGTACCACCTGCGCCGGGAGCCTGCATGAATGACCATAACATACAACGGCGTAATTATTTTCCGGCATTGCCGGCAGGCAGGAACGATACGCAGGGCGGATGCGAAGTGCGGTGAGGCCTCCTGCGCCTTTGCGGCCCAAGCCAGGGGAGAACCGAGTCAGCCAGTTTCAGGCGAAGGCGCGCAACAGGGGCCGCAGGGATTCCGGCACGTCGAGCTCAAACGACAGCACTCTGGCCGAGAGAGACTTCCCGTAGTTGTCGAGGCACAGGCTGCGTGACACGCCGCCTCCAAGCGCGCCTTCCGCGACGAAGTTCAGGGCCTGCAGTGCGTCAACGTCGTAGCGCGTGACCTTGCCCGTGACGACGCCGGCGTAGTGAGTTTTGAACTTGTCGGCGCTCAGTTGCTCTTTCAGATAAGGATACAACTCGGGCGCGTAAGCGATCACCGAGATGTTCGAAGTGTTGCCCTTGTCGCCGGAGCGGCAGTGGGCGAGGTGTTGAAGCATTACTCTCATATGGTTTCTCGCTTATCGAGATGGCGTGCCATCAGAAACATATTTGGTTCGTGACGACGTGACGCGCCGGCGTACCGGCTTCGCCATAATCGTGACGCCGTGACCCCCCTCACCCCAGCCCTCTCCCCCGCCACCGGGGGAGAGGGAGTTTTAGGTCTTTACCCCGTCACGTCGTCACGATCGTCACGTCGTCACGACCATCCATCAGCTTTCAAAAAAGCGGATCGTCGGCACGATCTTCTCCCGCGGCACCAGTGACGACCACACGCCGATGATCTCTCGCGTGCGGTCCTGGTGCGGCACGCGCTTGCCCGTCATGCCGACGCCGGATACGGCCATGCCGTCGACTTCGCGGCCGACCTTGATCGCTTCCTCGCGCGTTTTCGTCCGCGCTGCGACGCGCACGGCGATCTCGTAAGGTTCCGGTGCGTCCTTCGGGGTCATGGCGCCGTGGATGGCGTTCAGCCCGAGAAAATCGATGCGCACCTCTTCAGCGTCGAGTTTCACGACCTTGAAGCGTTCCTCCAGGATTTTCTTCGCCAGTTGCGCACGCCGCATGGCACCCGGTCCGGCGTAGAAGAACATGTCCTCGCCGATGAAGCCCTCGGTGCAGCCGATCGAGACTTTCAATGTCGGCGTGCGTGGTTTGCCGGAAATACGGGTGATGCGCACGCGGTCCGGTCCGACCTGCTCGAGCCTGCTGGTCGTGAAATCGACGACGACGTCGGGGGTGATGTAGTTCGCCGGATCGTGGACTTCGTAGAGCATCTGCTCCTTCACGGTCATCAGGTTGATCGCGCCGCCCGTGCCCGACACCTTGGTGAGCACGGCGGACCCGTCTTCCTCGACTTCGACGATCGGAAAGGCCAGGTTCCACGGTTCCGGAACATCCTTGAAGCCGGGATCCGCGAAGTAACCGCCGGTGACCTGTGCGCCGCATTCCATCAGGTGGCCGAGGCCGTTGCCGGCGCCGAGGCGGGCATGATCCAGCGCATCCCAGCCGAACTCGAACATCATCGGCGCCATGAAGATCGACGGATCGGCCACGCGCCCCGACACGACGATCTGCGCGCCCTGCTTGAGCGCAGCGACGATCGGTTCCGCACCAAGATAGACCTCCGCGGAAACCAGGCTGTCCGTCAGGGACGAAGTCGGGTTGCCGTTCTCGAGGATTTTGTCGGTGAGTTGCAGCACGCGATCGGTGATCAGGCTTCCGTTGACTGCTGCCACCTTGACGCCTTTCGCACCCAGCTTGCGCAACCAGTAGACGATGCGTTCGGCGGCCGCGTCGGGATTGATCCACCCCTGGTTGGTCACGATGCGGGTGCCGCGCTCGATGCAGCCCGGCAACACCGCCTGCATGCGCTCATCGAGATAGGTGTCGTAGCCCGGAAACGAGGGATCGCGGCGCTTGCGCACCTGCGCGGCGGAGATGGTCGCTTCCGCCATGGTTTCGAAACACAGGTAATCGAGGTCGCCGCGTTCGGCGTTCCATCGGGCCGGCTCGATGCGATCGCCCCACCATGCCGAACCGGCACCGATACGCACGATCTTCCTCATTTTCCGATTCATCCGATTTTCTTGTGGGTCGAGAGACTATTTGCGTCGGGTTCTGGAATGGGCACGGCGCCGCAGGAGTACCTTCATCAAGAAAAACATTCACCGCAAAGGATTCTTTTCAATACCCCCTTGAGGGGTGCGCCAAGGACGCAAGCTAAGATCAAAAACGAGGCGGCATACAAAGAGCAATTCTCGTGTGCCTGACCCGGCGGCCCTGTGTTCTCGCGTCGAGATCTGTAACTCACCGGTTTTCCTTCGCGTCCTTGGCGTCCTTGGCGGTGAATGCTTGTTGATATTTGCGTCCCGCCTCCGTGGGCTCCGCGTCCGCGGCTATTTTGTGGCCGGAATACTGGATTGTCGCTGCGATCGCGTCAATCCTAACCGATTCCGGGAACCGGAACCGGGCGCAATCTGTTCGCTTAATACCTGGAACTATAATAGGTAAGCCACTTTACATCCGGTTCACCGGTCAGAACGATTTCTTGACAAAGACGCTTCCGGGCAACGAACATTTCTCAAACGATTGCCACGAGCGGCACTATTCCCGAGGAGAAACTCATGCTGAAGTCGACCACCGTGCGCAGTGCGCGGCTGCTGGTGCTGTTGCTTGCGTTTGCCGCGTCGGCTGCATCGGGGCAATCCACCATCCGCATCGGCTGGCTGTCGTCGCTGACCGGGCCGCTGTCCTCCGCGGCGATCGCGGAAAATCAAGGCGTTCAGTTCGCAGTCGATGAAATCAACGCGGCCGGCGGCGTCGGCGGCCGCAAGTTCGAACTCATCACGCGCGACACCAGCGGCGAACCGACCAAGGCCGTGAACCTGGCCAAGCAACTCGCGTTCGTGGACAAGGTGGACTTCATCATCGGCCCGGTGAATTCCGGCGAATCGCTCGCCACCGTGCCGATTGTCGCCAAGGCCGGCATTCCCAACCTCATCATCGGCACCATCGACGAACTGGTCGACGCGCAGAAATTTCCGCTGGCATTCCGCGTCATCAACACCAACCGGCAATGGATCGACGCGGCGAATGACTACGCGCTCAATGTCCTCAGAAGGAGAAAAATCGCGGTCATCGGCGATACCTCCGGCTACGGCACGGCGTCTTCGAAGGTTGCGCAGGATCTGCTGGAGAAGGCCGGAGTGAAGCCGGTGTATCTGGTGCTGGTCGATCCGAACAAGACCGACCTGACGGATGAGCTGAACAAGGCGAAGGCCGCGGGCGCTGATGTGATCATGCCCTGGTCGGCCGCGACGGGATTGCTCGCGCGCCTGTTCAACACCCGCGGCGACATGGGTTGGGACGTGCCCATCGTCGGCCACCCGGCGATGATGGCGCCGCCGGTACGGCCCCTGCTGAACAAGCCCGAATACTGGAAAAATGCCTTTGCGGCCGGTTATCTCAGCACCACTTACGACGCCAAGGGCAAGCTGCCGCCGCGCACGCAGGCGCTGATGGAGAAGATCCGGCCAAAGCTCGGCACAGGCGAAATCGATTTCATGTTCTGGTGGATCGCGCTCGGCTACGACACCGTGAAGATCGTCGAACACGCCGTGAAGACCGCCGGATCCACCGATGCCGCGGCGATCGGAAAGGTGTTGGAGAACACCAGGGATTTCCCCGGCGTCTATGCGACCTATTCGTGGAGCAAGGAAAGCCGCAACGGCTTCCCCGATCACAATATCGTGATGAATATAGCCGGTAGTTTTAAAGACGGAAGTTTCAAGGCCGCACCGCGGTAACAGGTGGCGCGCGCGAGGGGCTCCCCGCAAGGGGGTTCCGGGGGATACCGGCTTTGCCATAACCGATCTAAAAGGGTACTCCGGGCTAGAAGGGTACTCCGACGTGCTGCGCACGTAGGGTATTCGCCAGGGTATTCGACCATAAGGGATTAGGGGCTCCCCACAAGGGGGTACCGACCTTCGGCCATAAGGGTCTAGGGGAAGAGCGTGGTTTCCAGCTACCGTGATCTGACAGTCTGGCAAAGGGCGACGGAATTGGTGGAGCGGATCTTTCTGCTGACGTCCAAGCTGCCACGCGAGCAAGTATGGATTGAGTGCCCAGATGCAGCGCGCGGCGGTTTCCGTTCCTTCGAATATCGCCGAAGGCCATGCCCGGGAATCGACCCGAGAGTACCTGCATCTTCTGTCGATATCCCTCGGGTCCCTTGCAGAACTGGAGACGCGGTTGATCCTGTGTGAGCGCTTGAAGTTCCTGTCGGCGGACGAAGTCGGCCAAGCGCTGAGTGTCGCGGATGAAGTTGGAAAAATGCTTCGCGGTGTGCAACGTGGCCTGAAAGAAAAACTGAACTATCGATGATTCCTTAAATCGTGACATACACCTCCCTCATCCCCACCCTTCTAAACGGGTACTCCGGGCTGCGCCTGGGTATCCCGGAGGGAGAAGGGCTTTTCTTCCCTCTCCCTCCGGGATACCCAGGCGCAGCCCGGAGTTATGGTCGCAGACCGGTATCCCCTGGAACCCGTTTAGAGGGACTGAGGGTGAGGGAAAGAGCCGGATGCGGAAATCTTGTCATGCATTGTGGAAACATCAATAGACTTTCCCTAGCCCCTAGCCCCTAGCCCCTAGCCCCTAGCCCTTACCCCTAGCCATGT
>Ga0315290_10001904_pt1 | contig 14520 bp, 15 predicted proteins | sample YL17G12_0_MG_FD_203627 | JGI IMG/M metagenome (GOLD analysis project Ga0315290, IMG submission 203627) | Sediment microbial communities from Yellowstone Lake, YNP, Wyoming, USA - YL17G12_0 | ecosystem: Environmental > Aquatic > Freshwater > Lake > Sediment | place: USA: Wyoming | collected... | reverse complement strand
AACCGTGGCGGATCACCCGCCTTGTACTGCCGGAAGCAGCGCAAGTTTTGACGATGGTAGGCCGTGTTGGGATCGAACCAACGACCAAAGGATTATGAGAAAAGACGCATATTTTTTCTCTAGCATTTTCAATAAGTTATGTGCGTACTTTTGCGGTGTGCTGCAAAGTGTGCAAGCAGTGAAACGTTTTCTGCATGCCGCCTACTGTAGCCTGCGCGACGCCGCTATCACTTGAATTCAGTGATACGCGACGCGGCGATCGCGCGCCCACTTCTCGCGTCGCCGACGATTCGCGCATGGATCGGGCACTCAACCTCAATCAGCTACTGATGGTGATCTTGATATCCGACTCATTGACACCCAGCGACAGAGCGAGCCGCCGCTTGGCTTCCGCGATAGTCAGCGGCGCTTCAGTGGCTCCGTCGTCGCCCAAATCGTCAGCAGTGGCCTGCGATGTCGAGTCACCACTCATGTCCGACAGGGGTACCCGCGCAATCGCTGGGTAAGCCAATCCGATTCCCCCGCCTACATAGGAAACCGGCTCATTGGCCTCCTTCTCGTACAGCGATAGCCAGACGCCGCGCCCGACAGGTACGACGTGGTTTGCCTTCTTCCTAGCCGCGTAGGCCTTGTCGAATCGTCGCCGCATCTCGTCGCCGGGAATCTTGTGCACTTGAGCGAACTGTGGGTTGTCGTAGTCATCGACGCTTGACGCAACCACACAGTCCACATCCTGGAGCGTGGCCCACGCGTTGTCGTCGGGCGTTCTCGGAAAGGCGATCCACTGGTCCTGCGTGGTCCGGATCGAGACGACCTTGGCGAGCTTGCCTTTGGTGATTCGGCGAACACTTGCCTTACCTGACCCCGCAATGCGCTCAACCGTCCACCCTTCGTCCTTGAGAGCCTTTAGAGCAGCCTGGAACAACTTCCCCCTTATTGCGACCTTCTCCGATGTTGCCGATACGTTCGTCATTTCCTTCTCTCTCTTTGATCTCTCACCGCTGAGAGCACGAATAAAGGATAGCACTCTCCCGCAAAAGCGCAAGCTCTTTCAGGACGATCCCGGAAAGAACTAGGAGAGAGTCGAAAGAGAGGATCGTCTTAGGCGAAAGTCGGCGGGGCGGTCGATCTGTCCCCCAAGGCGGCATGGGCGTCGACCATGGAAAGCACCCCACGACACGGCTATCGCTGAAATTCAGTGATACGCCGCGTCCAGCAACCGTCCACCAACTGGACCCGCCTGCTGGCGACCGTCCACAGTATTCGCCCCTTTTCTGCCACGGCCAAAGCACCGACCATTCGTGCATGCCTCTCTCGGCAGTACGGTTGGTGGTCTAGCGGTACGGCTTGATGGTGGACGTAACCGCTGACCGCTGAAGCTGCGACAGCGACTGCCGCGCCTTCTGCATATCCAGTCGTTCAGCACTCGCGTCAGCTTGTGCCTTCAACTGCTTCGCCCGGTCCTTCGTAGCCTTGGCGCTTGCCTTGAGCCGCTTCACTCGCTGTTCCGCCGCGGTGCCGGCTTGTATCTCTTCTAGTCGCACGTGTTCCTCCTGTTGGTCAGCTCTGTCGCTGGAAGCAACGATGCCGTACCGATACGCCGCAGCCGCAAGCCAATGCAGAAGCAGCAATGACCAATGGTTTCAGTCGGCTTTGCTCTGCCTGCAGTCGCAGATGGCTCAGAAGTAGAGCTCCAACCCTCTGTACGGGCCACTTCATGGCGCCTCCCATCGCATCATTTATCAAGTATTTATCTGCGCATTTAGAAGACTTTTGTTGCGATCATCTATGCCGATGTATGATGCGTCATCTAGAGGCCATTTTGCAAAGGAGAACTGCCGTGGATGCACCAGCAAAGCGCAAGGCTGTCGTCAGGGAACTGAGCAGCGAGAAGCGTGAAAAGTTCGTTCAGATAGCCGAGAGCCGCACGATCAATGCGATCCGCGCGATCAGGGTGATCGGCAAGCTCGGCAACAAGTCGCACTACCAGTACGACGAGGCCGACGTGAAGAAGATCGTCGGCACGCTCAACAAGGAGGTCGAGGCCCTCAAGGCGCGGATGACCGAGCAAGGCGGGCGCGTGGCCGTCGAGTTCAAGCTGTAGGTCCGCGCGTCAACTACCAAGGGAAGCAATGAAGACCGACACCGACAAGGATCTGTGCGACCAGCTCATCCACGCAGACGCGGAGGCGGATGTCATCGCGCTTCTCAAGAAAGCCGGGTACTGGGACAACCCTGCTTGTTGGCGGTACTACGGCGACAAGGAGTTGAACTGGTCTCAGGCCGGTGGGCAGCAAGGTCGCGCCGACTTCGCGCTCAACGAAAAGGCGATCAACTCGATTGATGCCGTGTTGACGTTGAAGTGCTTGCTCGAAGGCATCGACCCTGAAGGCCCTGCGGCACCGACATCAGTTCGCGAAGCGGTTGCGAAGTTCATCGAACACACGGCCAAGCTCACGACTTCAGGCGGTCGCGTCGAAGACTGGTCGGTCACATTCCGCACCAAAGTTGCAGAGAACATTTCGATCTACACAACTGAAGCGGCGGGTTCGAAGGCTGCAACCAAGCCTTCCGTCAACATTGCCGACCTCGGAGAGGGCCATACGCCCGAAGCCTTCCCGCACACGTTGGTCTCGCTTGGCAAGAAGAACAAGGCGTCAGTGCCGTTCGTCCAAGGCAAGTTCTGCCAAGGTGGCAGCGGAGCAATCCGACACTGCGGCGCAGCCAAGCTGCAACTTATAGTCTCGCGCAGGCATCCTAAGCTAATCGGGATGGCCAACCTGTCTTCGAGCTACCCCAAGCACGACACCGACGATTGCTGGGGCTTCACGATCGTGCGTCGCGAAGAAGCGACTGCTACAAGCAAGATCCCCGTGCTGACCTATCTCGCCCCCGTGGGTGCCGAAAACAACCCGCGCAACGGCGGTGTTCTTCGATTCAAGGCACCGACCATGCCGCTCTTCCCGAAGGGCGATGTGGCATACCAACGCGAGGTCGAATCCGGCACGTTGATGAAGCTCTACGCCTATCAGCTCAAGAACACCGGCAACATCATTCGTCGCGATGGCCTACTCTACAAGCTCGACCTGCTGTTGCCCGATCCGGCACTACCCATTCGAATGCACGAGTGCCGCAAGCGCGCTCACGGTCAAGGTGAAAAGGGTGCAGCCGAGCAGTCCACAACGATGAGTGGCCTCTTCGCGCGCTTGCAGAAGAGCGACAACCTCGAAGACACGCCGCCGATGAGCATGCCAATCACCGTTCAAGGTAAGCAGATCGTCGCGCGGGTCTATGCCTTCAAGCCGACCAAGGCAGCGACCTACCGCAACAACGAAGGCGTCATCTTCACCGTGAACGGCCAGGCGCACGCCGATATCAAGGCAACCATCTTTGCCCGCAAGCGCGTTGGTCTGCAGCGCCTCGCCAAAGATCTCTTGGTCGTAGTCGACTGTTCGACTCTCGACGTGAATCAACGTGACGACTTGTTCATGAGCAGCCGCGACCGCGTAGCCGAGGAGTCGCCGCTCTTCACGGAGTTAGAGCGCAATCTTGAGGATGCGTTGCATGAGCATCCGGGCCTCCGCGAGCTGCGCAACCGTCGTGCCCAGCAGGATCTGCAAGAGCAACTGAGCGACAACAAGCCCCTCGAATCTGTGCTCAAACATGTGCTGAAGAGTTCGCCTGCGCTGGCAAAGCTCTTCGGCAAGGGCGAACGCCTTTCGACGCCCTTCAAGCCAGAAAACGTGCAACCCGATCCAACGCCGCCAAAGCTTCATTCGCACCCGACATACTTCCACTTCACGGGCAAAGAACCCGGCGTGGAACTGAAGCGCGCTGCTCACTTGGACCAAAAGTGCCGAATCACTTTCGCCACTGACGCCGAGGATGCCTACTTCACGCGCAAGTACGACCCGGGCGTCTTCATTTTCCGCCGGATCGTTGACGGCGAGCCTCACCCCGTTCTGTCGTTCAACGGTCCGAATTTGGTTCGTGGGCGCGCCACTGTCTCGTTTGACCTACCGCCCGACGCTAAACCCGGTGACGCGCTGACCTATGAAACGGTGGTTGAAGACGAGGTTATGCAGCGCACATTCAAGAACGTGTTCACGCTGCAGGTCGCCTCCGCTATGGTGCAGGGCAAGGCGACAGCTTCAGTCAAGCCTCCACCTCCTGGGGTCAAGCCGGGTCCGGTACCCGACGGTGAGGGCGGCATCGCTTTGCCGACTGTCATTCGTTTGAAAAAGACTGATCCGAAATGGACCGAACACTTTAGCGACGACAACGCTTGCCTTGATCTCATCGAAGACGTCAACGACGTCAATGGCAAGCCCCAGACGACCTACATGTTCTACCTCAACGAGGCAAATGTCTCCCTGCAGACTGAACTCAAGGCGAGCCGCTCAAATGCGCAAGTCTTGTTGAAGCAGTTCGAAGTCGGCGCGGTGCTGGTCGGCATGGGTCTCATCCACGAGCAGCTCAGCAAGAAGCCCGGCGCTTCGACCGACGATGACGACAAGGACTCTGAGTCTAGCCTTCAGGACCGCGTTCGCATTTTCAGCCGTGCAATCGCCCCGGTGCTGTTGCCTATGATCAAGACCCTTGGTGAGCTAGGCGAAGACGATATCGACCAGAGCGACATGGCGGGCATAGCCGAGGGCAGCGACCTCGATGCTGAGCCTGCAGTTCTATGATCGCTTGCGGTGGAACAGAACGACCTCTTCGCTGCCGTTCGTCTCACCGCGCTGATCGGCATACCAGCGGCGGTTCGGCACGGTCCGCCATAGGCGGCCGTCCGGCGTGAAGTTGGCCTTCGGCAGCAGGCACTCAGTGAGCCCAATATCGTCGGCAACCGACAAGTATCGGGGTAGCTGCCACTCCGGTTCTGAGAACGCTACGACCTGCACGATCATGGTGTCACGCCCACAGACAGCTGCGACCGACTGCAAGGATGCGCGAAGGTTCGTGAAGTAGCTGTTGAGCTGGTGCGTATTCCGCGCGCCCATCGTGTAGTACGCCGCTCCGTCGCCGTCGAGCCGGTTGGCGATCCAGAAAGGTGCCGGCGTTTCCTTCCGGCCATCCACCTGCCAGCGGTGGTAGAGCACATGCACGCCCGGATACGGCGGCGATGTAACGACCAGCTTGGGCGTGCACCCGCTCGCGAACAGCTTGTCTGTTTCGAGACCGTCCGTTGTTCGGTTTAGGCAGTGAATGGTCGTGGCGCCAAAGCCGCCACTCTCAACGGCCTGACGCAGCGCGCGCGATCCTTCGATCATGGCTGTCGCATCGGTACACAACATGTCTCGAAAGTCGTTGATCGTTGGCAGCTTCTTGCGGCCATTCAACGCCCACTGTGCCGTACGAAGCACCACGCAACGAGCGAATGCTTCGAGACGAGGAGCGCCTAGGCGCCGCGCTGTCGCGAGTACCTGCTCAATCGCCTTCTTCAGACGCCATGTAGTAATGCCGTCAAGGTGACGCATGTAGCCCGCGTCCTCATAATCGTCGTCGCGCTTGACCGGGGCGAAGATGTTGATGCCTTCGGCAATCTTGCTTGCCCAGCGCGTCAATCGCTCCAGCTCGGGTTCACTGTAGAGCGTCGTCTTGACCTCGCTAACAAACGTAGCGAGTGAGCTTATGTCGGTACCGATCGCATGCCGGCCCGAGACCATCGCCTCAACGAGGGTCGTGCCTCCACCAACAAACGGGTCGAGCACGAGATCGCCCGGCTCGGTGAAAGCATCGATGGCCGCACGGACGAGCTTGGGCGAAAAGCGCGCTGGGTAGCGATAGAAGTTGTGGGTAAGGCCAACGATAGGCGAGGCATCGCACGCAGCCTCGACCAACCTGGCCAAGCTATCCGAAGACCCCCGGACCCGTTCACCGATGGCGCTCACTTCACGCCTTCCGATCTAGCAAAGGCCATCGGTCGCTGACATATTTCTCTGCGGCGTCGCGGATGACCCAGGCGACAGACAACTTCTGTTGGTCGGCAATCTGCTCGAGCGTTTGATACAGCTCTCTCGGGAAGGTCACCGAGGTTCGGCGTGTAGGCGCGGCATTCGACTTGGGCCTCTTTTTCTGAGCCATGCGGCAACCCCGTCCGGAAAGTGCACCACTTTACACCACAATGATGCACTGAGCCAGAGGGTGCGACCCGATGAGCCGCCTCGGCAACGCACTACTTCTTCTTGGCAAAGCCAGCACGCAGCGAGCCACTGGCTTGCTCGATCTGAGCATCCAGTTCACCAGCATGTACGGCGTCCTTGACCGCTCCGAGCGCAGCGACGAGTTCGTCCATGCTGCCGACCTCGATGGCGTTCTTCTTGGGTGCGATCTCAATCTGCTTCGCGCCGTAGCGAATGGCGAGATTGATCTTCCCGGTCGGCGACTTCCACCACCACTGCTTGACCCGAGTGGCAATCTCAACCGCCTTGCGCTCTCCGGACTCGCTGTCCCGCACGAATTTCACCCGCTTTGAAGCGTAGGTGTCGCCGGAGGTCGCTGCTTTTGCAGCGGCGATCTGGTCTTGAAGTTTCCCAGTCAGCTTCGCGCGACGCAGAACCATGGGCGACTTTTTTTCGGCGTGAGCCGCAACCAACTTCAGCTTCGACAGTGCACTCATTTCCTACTCCAGGTGTTGAACGTGTAGGACAAGTGTGTTGTCGGTCAGCGCACGAGGTCGACCTGTTTTTGCCGCCTTTCTCGGTGGAAAACCAAAGAATCCGGTAAGTAAGAGTGGGAGATCGAACACATGCAGAACACGCAGCACTTGATGAAGCTACAGACGGCCTATCGCACCATGGTCTACGCATACGCGCCGCATCTCACGACAGCAGCAACGCTTACGCTGAAGCAGCACGCTCGCATTCGTGTGCGCCGCTTCGAGAACGTGGACGACCAATACTTCGAGTTCGGCCAAAAGCTAACCGACGACATGATCGGCAGCACCATGCGCCGCTTCACTGCCAGGCTCACGCACTTCCTCTACGGCAATCAAGCGAAGCACGCCAACAAGAAGCACTGGGCAAGGCCGCTGATGATCGTTTCCATCGAGGGCCGCAAGACGAACAAGCTGCCACACCTGCACGTTGCCATCGGCAATGTGCCTGCCGACAAGCAAGACGGCATTGACCGCTTGATCAAGCAGGCATGGCACGACTGTGACTTCGGCAACGAGCAGGTTTGCGTGAAACCGCTGACGAGCACGTACGGTTGGTTGGACTACATGACCAAGGAAATGGGCTACACGGATGACGACGTGCTTTCGGTCGAGCACACGAGCATTCCCGAGATCATTCAACGCTGCATCTGAACAGAACGTCGTTTGCGCGCGGCTTGATCGAACAATTTGGTGACGAAGGGGGCGAAGGCAACTATCGCTTTAATTCCAGACCTACGGCCAAGGCATTCAAGACAACTGCGAAGCAGCGATGGGACGCAATGACACGGGGGCGCTGCCACGCACTAGAACGCGCTACAGCAAGTGATCGCGACGCTCCGGATGCTTGGGTAGCGAGACCCAGGGGCAAACGCTTGTAGGGCATAGCGCAGCGTGACGAACGTGATGTGGGAGATCGACGACAACGCTGAAGCGTACGCACGAATGTTGAGAAATACACATAAGCGTTGGTCTGTGCGGCAAGTCATTGATCGATATAGAAACCCGTCCAGTTGTCGGGGCTGCACGCAGAGGTTGCCCAGACCGAACCAACGAAAACACACTACAGCTCTGCTTTCATTTGATTCGGGAGACAGCTACATGAGCCAGGCAAAAACATTGACACCCCAGGAGCTACGTCGCGTCCTGGATCACATCGCGACGCGGCAGCACGCAGCACGCAACAGGGCGATGCTGCTGATCACGCATTGGTCGGGAATGCGCGTTGGGGAAGTCGCTGCCCTGCGCGTCAGCGATGTCCTAGACCCTCAAGGGTGCGTGCGCAATGAGATACGGCTGGACGCCGAACAGACAAAGGGCAAGCACGCGCGGGTCGTGTTCGTAAACGAGAAGCTGCGCAAGGAAATCGCCAGGTACGTCGAACAGCGATCACCGACCAACCAAGACCAAAAGCTCTTCTACACGCAAAAGCGCATGAGGGAAGGCTTCACAGCAAACACCTTGTGCCAGCACTTCCACCACCTGTACCGCGCAGCCGGGATCGAAGGGGCCAGCTCGCATAGCGGCAGGCGCAGCTTTGCAACAGCAATGGCATCGCAGGGAGTCGGGGTTCGCGTCTTGATGCGTGCGCTGGGTCACAGGAACATTTCATCGACCATCTTGTACGTCGATGCCTCCGACGACATGCTGCGCAGGGCTGTCGAACTCGTGTAGCAGAGACCGCTATCACTGAAATTCAGTGATAGACACCTGATTGGCCGTCATGTAGCCACTCACAGCGGGATCGATCACCTGCGGCCGAACCGTTGGCCCCTTACGAACAGCTTGAGCAGCCCCGCTGCATCTGCACAGGCGGGCACTTGACCGACCCATACGAACAGAACACGCAGCAGTCACCTGCCTTCGGGCGCAGCACCGTCTTGCAACCGTCGCACTCGTAGAAGAACTGGCAGGCGTCAGTTGGCATGGTCTCGCGCTTGGCGCGACCACACTGCGGGCAGGTCAGTACCGACTCAAGCGCAGTCGTGGTGGTCACTTGTGAACCGTCGAGGGATAGCCCGCGTCGGTCGTGGCCTTAGTCAGTGCTGTCGTGCTCGTCTTGTCGGCGTCGAACGTCACGGTCGCCGTCTTTCTCCCGAAGTCGATCCGCGCCTGACTCACGCCGGCCACCTTCTCCAGCGACTTCTTGACCGTGACCGGACACAGGTCGCAGGTCATGTTCTGCACATCGAGCACAGCGGTCTGGGGTATTGCGGCGATTGCGGCGAGAGGCATCAGTGCGACAAGCAAAGCGGCAAGTGAGTTGCGCATGGGAGTCCCTTCAGAGGAAGAACGGCGCCAACCATGGCACCGACAACAACGCGAGGAGCGCCAGCGCGACGACCCAGAAGATCTGCCGCTGGCGCTTGAGGACGATCGGTTCGGCACAGACAGCACCCGGCTCGCAGACTTGCGGCTGCAAGTACAGGCGCCGAAACGCCAGACCAAGGAACAGAAGCGTTGCAGCAATCATCCAGGGCCGCAATGGCTCCAGCGCGGTTAGGTTGGCGATCCAGGCGCCGCCGATGCCCAGCGTCAACAGCACCAGCGGACCGACGCAGCACACCGACGCGCCGATGGCAGCCAGCACCCCGGCGACGAGCGAACCCTTTACTTTCAACGTTGGCATCTACGTGTGTGAACCTATTCGACAGCGGGCAGTCTAGAGTCCGTACCATGGTACGGAGTCAAGGGGCTGCGATGATGACCGAGCTGACCATAGGGCGTTTGGCTGACGAGGCCGGCGTGAACGTCGAAACGATCCGCTACTACCAGCGCCGTGGATTGATGCCGGAGCCGGATAAGCCGATCAGCGGACATCGCCGCTATCCTGCGGCTGTGATCAAGCGCGTGCGCTTCATCAAGCGGGCGCAAGTGCTGGGCTTCACGCTGGATGAGGTTGGCAGCCTGCTCGAACTCGACGAGGCCCGCGCCTGCGCCGAGACGCGCGACCTTGCCGCACACAAGCTGAAGGTCATCGACGGCAAGCTCGCCAATCTGAGAGCGATGCGCAAGGCGCTGTCGGCACTTCTGCTCCAGTGCGATACGGGTGCGACGAAGGGCAATTGCCCAATCATTCACACACTGGCTGCCGATTGATCCAGGCTCGCATTTACGACGCAAGTACTATCACTGAAATTCAGTGACAGACCCCAATCCGGCCGTCTTGTAGCCACTCGGGGCCACGGCATCCAGCAGCGTCTGATTGCCTGCAATCGCTGTTGACCAGTCATCGCGCCGGAACACATCTTCGATGAAGGCAAGGCACTGTAGGTAACGCGCCGGAACCCTTGCCGTGTCACGCGCCGCAGCAATGTCGTTCGCCTGCTTCATCGCATCCAAGTAGACCCACACGTTGTGATTGGTGAGCAGCGTGTTGCTGATCGAGTCGAAGTTCCGCTGGTCCCACACGCCGCCTCGAACGCTGAGGTGATGAAGGAGTAGCCGCCGACCAATCGGACTTTGGTCATGGGCAAAGGGTGTTGCCAAATCTTGGTCGGCGTGCAGCCGGCTCTGCGGGGCAAGTTCGGTGCCAATGCTCCATGTTCCTTCGTCCGTGGTGAACGCCGGTGTCAGCGCAACGTCCTCGTATCGACCCCCGGTTTGGAACGGGCTGCTGCTGTCGAAGCTGACACGCAGTGACGGGTTGTATTGGCGTAGGGCTTGCTGAACTGCCGACAGCAACACGGCCCATTTCGGAGTCGAAATTCCAAGCACATGCACCCAATCCTGACCAGGGTCGAATGCGCCGTCATCGCGCATCATCAGCAGCGTGCGCAGCATGTTTGCAATGCCGCCCTTTGCCCCCGCACTTCCGGCCAACGCCCATCCCCCGCGCCTAAACGATTTCACCGCGTCCCACCACAGCGCGATGTCTGCCTCGGTCTCGCCGCCCTGCACCACGTTCAACCACTTCGCCTGCCCATCGGCGCGCCTACCGATGAAGCGCAGGTTCTGCACGGTCATGTCGATTAACTGCGCCGTGGTGCAGTTGTGAAAGGGCGAGCTTGCGCCGTCAGGTGACGCCGCCCACAGCGGCATGTCCAGCGTCATTGCATAGTCAGCGTAGGTGTCCAGCCAACCGGTGATCAGCTCTCGTGCCCGTGACTCCTGCTGCCAAGCATCGACCGCGGCCTGTGCCGGCATCGGCTTTGCGCGTATCTTGCTCAAGCCCTTCATGCTGCCCTTGCCGATCTGGTAGCCGCCAGAGTCTCCGACGAGCGTGTTGCTCAACCGATTGCGCTGCGTGACTGTGTTGTTCGGCAACGAGCCTACCGAGTAGAGGCCGATGCTATGCAACAGATACGGGTAGTACCAAAGCTCGTTCGGCTCCCAAAAAACGAGGTCGCTCAGCGTGAGGCCAGAAGGAAACGGCCGATCGTCCGCCAGCTCCTTGCTTGTCTCTGCCGCGTAGGTATCGTTGACCGCGGGAAGATAGACCGCGTAGGCGTCACGATGCAAGGGGCCATCAGCGTGCTTCATCAACATCGCCCTCTTGCTGATCGTCGGGGTAGTCTTCGATCACCGGGACCGGCACGGGTTCGTAATGCGTGAAGTGCTTGCCGCTCCGAGTGCCGTCCAATGTGCACGTAGGGACGTAGAGCCTGTATGCGGCTGCACCTGTGCTGAAGTCCATCGCGATCACATCGCCGTCTACCTCGACATTGATCGCGGACACGACACCGAGGTCGGCGATGGCCTGCATCGCTATGACGAAGTCCTTGCTCAACGCATGAACCGAAATTTGCTCGCCCGCTGCGCGAGTGCTCGCGAAGCCAACCGATACGTTCGACTCAAACGCGTCGTCTCGGTTCACGAAATGAACGGTAAGGCTGGTACTGTCGAACGCGAGCAGCAAGACATTCTGGTGCGGACGCTTGATGTGCGTGCCGTGGCTCTGCAACCATGGCGCAGTGAACTCAAGCGCGAACTTGCGGAACCACGCCAAGCTTAGTGATGCTTGCCACTTGCCGAACCCGGGTCGTAGCGGCAAGGCGACAAGTTGACCGCGCGGGGCTCTGATGCTGTCGTAGAACGGCCAGAAGGCCAAGTGCAAATAGGAGTTGGGCGCGAATTCGTGTTGGAGGCGAATGGCGTGGCTTGCGAGATTGGCCAGCGGCCCGTACTCCGGAATCACGCTGTCTTTCGTGGGCAAATAGAAGTTGAAGTCGTGGCCGCTAATCAGTCGCCGCTCAAGCCCTCTACGGCTCCCGGTTGAGAGAAAGACGTCCAAAGTCGGATTCGCCAGCACGGGCTTGATCGGCCTGGCGACCGTCACGACACCACTGTCCGCACGCATTGGACTCAACACGAACTCGCCTCGCGCATGCACGTACATGAGACGACGCACAGATTTGCGAACGCCATGGCCACCCCGCTTCACTGCACGATCCATCAAGGCATCGTGAAATTTCTGCAGCCGCCCAGGAAGGCACTGCGTGCTGACGGTCTCGACGACGGCTCGGATTGAGAGGGGCATCGCGGCGAAGTCGTGCAGGTATGTGTGCATCGTCAGCGGCTGCACCATCGTTTCATCGCTGCTGGCGCCGACAAGCTGGTACTTGTCGCCGACCTTGCGCACCAACACAAGCCCCATGCCGTCGTCCGTCGTAGGAATCGTGTAGTTCAGGTCAATCGTGACGGGGTTTGCAACCGCTCTGTAGAACTCCGTCGCCTTGCTGTAGAGCCGTGACAGCATCGTGTCCACAAGCAGGAGCGGTGCACGTTCTGCAAGCAATGCATCAGCCTCCTCGTCGCTCATTTCGTCGTCTTCGATTTCGTCGGACACAGCCTTGCCGTAGCCGACGAGGCCTGCGACGCCGCCATTGTTGTGTATGTAGTTTTGGAGCTTGGCGACGCTGTCAGTGCGGTACTGCTTCTCTGCCTCATAGACCGTATGCAGCGCGTTTAGCACGCGGCTCCATCGACCGGTCAAATCGTCGGTGAGGTCGTTGTCGGTGCCCCATGTGAGCCAAAGCAGAGGGGCGAAGTTGATGCCCTGCTTGATCTTCTTATTCCTCTTGCCGGTCTTGGCATATTCCTTCGCGAGGTAGCCATCGACCTCCTTGGCGCTACGCCACCACATGTACAACTCGGCAAGGTGCTTGTAGAAGGCCCTGCGGGACTTGCGAATGTGATCAGAAACAAGCGACGCTGACTGCTGAAGCTGCGCTAACGCGCGCCCAAGCTCGAGTTCAACGCTATTCGGGGTTTGCTTGCTCGCTGTCATTTGCCTCGCCCTTTGCGGTCGCCATTCTTCGCTACCACCTTCGAAGGTTGCTTTGCCCTCGACGCATATGCCTGATCGATCACGCTACCTGCCGCGATCAGCCGTCGCGTCTCATGGTTGCGCAATTGCTCGATCGCCTGCACAACCTTCAAGTGACTGTAGTGCTTCTCGATCATCAAGACGCTCGTGCCCATCTGCTTCGCGAGCGTATGAATCGGAACTTGGTCATGGGTCAGCGCCAATGTCGCGTACGTATGGCGCAGGCTGTAGAAAACCCGCTTCTGCTCGGTTCGTGGGTCAATCAGCAAGTTGTGCTCATCCAGGAAGCTCTCGAACATCTTCTGAAAGCTGGTCGGCTTTTCCTTGTCCTTGGTTCGAAAGACGTAGTCGGCGTTCGTCGTTGCGGCGATGCCCTTGAAGGGCTCGACGTAGTTGTTCCGGATGCCGTAGTTGCGCTGAATGATGCGCACGAACGCCTTGATTGTTGGGTTCATGCCGAGCATCACGCGCCTTCCGGTCTTGCCCGTCACTGTCAGTTCGCAGCTTCTGTTCATGTCCGTCTTCACGACGGGTTCGGGCGGTTGGTCTGAGGGCTCCTCCTCGTAGTGCTCGTCGGTCTTGACTGTCACGGGCTTCATGCTGTACTTGACCTGCCTCCATTTCAGGTTCAGTAGTTCGTCGCCGGGCCGCGCTCCGGTGTCCAACAACACTTCCACATAGTCCCGCAAGAGCAGGCGTAATTCCTTGCTCTTGTCGTTGCGCGCCCGCTCTATCCAGTTGTCAAACGCAGCGAGCATCGCGTGCAGTTCGTTCAGGTCGAACGCAGGACGCCTGTCGCTTGCCTTCCCCTTCGACTCCAGCTTGGGCCTGTTGACATCCGAGAGGAAGTTGCGCGTCACGGCTTCATCGAACACTCGGTTCAACGCGGCGTTTTGCGTCAACAGCGTACTGTGCGACGGCGCCTTGCCCATCTGCTCGGTACGCCACGTGTTGAACTCGTCGAGCAGTTCGTAGGTGATGCTGGTGATGCTGAAGTTGCCGAAGAAGGGGATCAGATAGTCCTCAATCACCCGCGTGTAGTCCCCATAGGAGACCTTGCCTCTGCCCGCGAGAGCTTCCTGCTCCATTCGATCAATCGCGAGCTTGGCGACGTGGCGGAACTTGCGAGTGATGAACGGAAGGTTCGACCGTCTGCGTATCTCCGCCTCTAGCATCAACTCCTTCGCCTTGCCCTTGGCCTTGCCGAGGTCGCGCAGCCTGGTCGTCGCGCGCTGCCAAACGCCATCGACCTTGTAACGGCATTGCCAGACGCTGCTGCGCTCACGCTGATACAGGACCAACTCGTTGGCCATCAGCACATGTGTGTTCGCCGCGATTGCAGGCATGAACACACTGTAGCGTCGCCCCCTGGGAAGGGCACGAGTGTGTGAGCGGTGTGCGAGTGCACAATTTGGCGATAAGTCAGCAAAAACTTACCGCCAAACGTGCAGCACGCTTGGGGATTATTGGTAGGCCGTGTTGGGATCGAACCAACGACCAAAGGATTATGAGTCCTCTGCTCTGACCAACTGAGCTAACGGCCCCTTGTGCGGGGGCGATTGTAGGGAGCGGGCAGGCTGGGCTACTTCAGGCT
>Ga0315290_10001900_pt1 | contig 14536 bp, 10 predicted proteins | sample YL17G12_0_MG_FD_203627 | JGI IMG/M metagenome (GOLD analysis project Ga0315290, IMG submission 203627) | Sediment microbial communities from Yellowstone Lake, YNP, Wyoming, USA - YL17G12_0 | ecosystem: Environmental > Aquatic > Freshwater > Lake > Sediment | place: USA: Wyoming | collected... | reverse complement strand
GCTCAAGGGGCACTTCCTTGATGGGCCGCGCATGCGGAAGGGTGTAGAGCTGGGTCTCCGCGCCGAGCTCTTCGGCGCCCTCCATGAACGCCTTGCCGATGGGTAGCTTCGCGTCGTCGGTGATGACGAGGACCTTCTTGCCCTTTCGGACGTCCAGAATGGTCCCGAGCGCGTTGATTGCTCCAGGCTTCATGCTCTTCGCGCACATTCAATTGACCTCATATTTGGTCCCATATAAATATCTTACCTCGATGGATATGCAAATGGTCCCGCCGGGATTTATCAAGGTGACCTAATGTGAATCCTCCACCCGCTAAAGCGGGTGGCGTCACACGAATTTCGCCGCATTCCATTCATCCCAGGGCTAAAGCCCTGGGCGTCCTGGCGAAATTCGTGAAAAAATCCAGCCTAAAATGAGTTACCGCACCAAAGAATCCTGCGCCAGCTCACTTTTCGCAAAAAAGGAGCACGATTCTCGTCCTGGCGCGCATGCCTCACCTGCCCCGGGCGCGTCTGCCCCACAGCACCTTGTGCATCTGGACCATGACGCGTGCATCCAGGCCGTCCTTGAGTATGGCCTCGGCCACGGAAGCGCCCCTTGCGCCCCATACCGGCTGGAAAATGACCGTCGCCCTCGTCGGATGCCTTGCGAGGATGCGTTTCGCATGAGCGTAGTCCTTTGTGTCCCTCACGACGAACTTGAGCTGATCCATCGCCCGGAGCTTGGCGATGTTGCCCAGCTTCATCTCCCCGTGCATCTTCGACGAGGGGCACTTGATGTCCATCGATATCCTGAGGGAGCGGCCGTGGGGAAGCGTGAAAAGGGACCCGATGGGGACTGAGCCGTTCGTGAGGACGGACACCTCGAGGCCCCGTGCAAGCAACCTCCTGAGCAGGGCCATGGTCCCTTCATGAACGAGCGGCTCGCCGCCTGTGACGCATATCCTCCGACATTTGAAATTCCGGACGCGTTTCAGAATCTCGTCGATGCCCATCTCGGTCCCGCCGCGAAGCGCGTACTTTGTATCGCACCAATCACATCTCAGGTTGCAGCCCACCGTGCGAACGAAAACCGTCGGAAGCCCTGTGTCCAGACCTTCTCCCTGTATGGATAGGAATATCTCGGAGATCTTCAGGGCATCACGCCCCCGTCCGCTTTGCGTTGCGGCGGCGGGCGGGCCGCCTCCCTTCACTGCGCAGGGCACCGCGTGCACCGCCTTCGCGGCTGGCCCCGGGCCGGGCGCCCGCTTCACTGTAAGTTCGCTCAGCGTTGGCGGCACGCCCGCCTTTCACCGCACTATTCATAAGAGGGTCGTCCAGCCCTGCCTCCCTGAAGCCCTTGGCCCTTATGCGGCAGGAATCACACTCGCCGCAGGGTTCGTCGTCGCCGGAGTAGCAGCTCCATGTCATGCCATGGGGAACGCCGAGCCTGTGGCCCAGTTTCACGATGGCCGCCTTGGTGAGCCGCAGGAGAGGGGCATTCACCACCAGTTTCCCGCCCTCGGCGCACCGCTTCGTGCCGGAACGCAGGGCCCTCTCGAACGCCCTGAGGAACTCAGGCCTGCAATCGGGATAGCCTGAGAAATCGACCGCGTTGGCGCCGATGTAGAGCGCTTCTGCGCCCACGGTCTCGGCGTATGCCGCCGCGAGCGCGAGGAATATCAGATTGCGCGCCGGAACATATGTGGCCGGGATTCTGGACGTCCCTTTCCAGGCCCCTTTTCCCCTGGGGACATCGAGCTTCCTGTCCGTGAGCGCGGAACCGCCGAGCTCCGAAAGGCCCACGGAGATTATCTTGTGCTCCGTGACCCCGAGAGACTTTCCCACCTTGCGAGCGCAGACCAGCTCCTTCCTGTGGCGCTGTCCGTAATCGAAGGATATGGCGAAGAGCTCGCAGCCCCTTGATTTGGCGACCGCAGCGGCTGTGGCGGAATCGAGCCCGCCCGAAAGCAGCACGACCGCCCTTTTCAGTTTTCCCGCCACGCTCGCACCAGCCCATCCCGCCATTTCATTCCCGCCGCACACTTGCGCATTCCGTCCAGCTCCATCATTTCCGCCACCGCCTCCCTCACCGGCACGCCCATCTCATTTCCAACAGCCGCCAGGCGTCCATCCAGCCGTCATTCTTCGCCGTCGCTCACTCTTTCCGGTCGCGCCTCGCGACATCAACAAAATGCTCCCATCCGCCGTAGCGCAATGGCTCGTGCTGTCGGCCCCGAACGAGCGTTACCCGGTTCCCTTTCACGACCCTTCCGACGATGGTCAGCTTCGTTCCGGTCCTTTCCACGGCCCGTCTCACCTTTTCCATCGCATCGATGGGGAATGTCAGCATCAGCTCGTATTCCCCCCCGAAATGCAGCACCCAGCCCTCCGAGGCATTGCCGTGGCGCAGCAGGCCCTTGCAGATGGGCAGCTCGTCCCAGATGATGTCAGCGCCCACGCCGCTTGGCCTGCAGAGCTGGTGGATGGACGCTGAAAAACCGTCGGAAAGGTCCGTTGAGGCGTGGACGAGGTGGGTCCTCGCGGCCGCCCTGCCTTCCGGAATTCTTGGGATGGGCCGCAGGAGCCGCCCCGATATCCGTTTGACGAGCGCCTTCGCCGCAGCCGCTTTTCCGGGCGCATCCGCTCCCTGTCGGCCGCCCAGCGCCTTCAGCATCCTGATGGCTATGAAGTCCGCCGCAGCGCTCCCCAATTCACCCGTAAGTGCAATAACGTCTCCGGGCCTCGCACCACTCCTCGGCATGAATTCCTTTTTGGGAACACGGCCCAGCGCCGTTCCGACCAGGCATATTTCGGAGCCCTGCTTGGTGTCCCCGCCCAATACTTTCGTCCCGAAACGGGCGCAGCACTCCTTAGCGCCCCGCATTATATCCATGACCACGCGTGCTTCCGTATCCTTTGGAATGAGAAGCGACAATAGCAGGCCTATCGGCGCGCCGCCCTTGGATGCGATGTCGCTCAGGTTCACCGCGGCGACATGCCAGCCCCATGCCCTCGGGCTCGGCCACGGAAGATGCGTTGTGATGGTGATGGCGTCCGTCGTGGAAAGCAGATAATCCGGGCCCCATGAAGTATAGGCGCAGTCGTCGCCGATGCCCCTGTCTCCCAGAAGTTTCTGTATCTTCTCGACGGCCCAGCGCTCCCCCCTGTCGCTCAGCCTGACGGTATTCGGTCGTGGTTTGCTCATATCATCCCCCCGAACCTCTTTTTCCGGATGGGCCCGTCGAGCGCCAGCGCCCCCGTCGGGCAGCCCTTCAGGCAGTTGCCGCACTGTACGCATTTTTTCTCATCAAAATCGAGGAAGGTCTCGTAGACCGTCAAGGCGGAGCTTGCGCACACAGCGGCGCAGGCGCCGCACAGCATGCACCTGTCCCTCTCCAGCAAGAGCACACCCGGAGTATCCTGTACAGTTGATAATAATGTTTTGTCGCAATCTATCCCCAATGCAACAATCGCCATTCCGAATGTTCACCGAACGGGGTGCTTCCGAATGTCCACCGAACGGGGTGCAGTCCACCCCTACACTTACTTTGGCGATATGCAATCTAGAGCAATATACCCACTTTCACTTTGTGAAATCATTCGAGCTCGCCTCTCCGACGGTAATGGCGGACCTGCGTGAAACGCGGATTTGGTCATGACCACCATACGTTTATTAACTTGAAAGGGCCTTTTTTATTTCGGAAGTGAACGGAATGGCTGAGAAGTCCATCGATGAACTGCCCGGCGTCGGCCCGACCACGGCGGAGAAGCTCAGGGATGCGGGCTACAAGGACATGATGTCGCTCGCTGTCGCGTCGCCTGCTGAGCTGGGGGAAGTATGCGAGATAGGCGAGAGCACCGCCATCAAGATAATCAACGCCGCCCGCAAGGAGGCGGACATAGGCGGCTTCGAGACCGGAGATGTCATCCTCGAGAGGCGCAAGGAGGTCGGAAAGCTGACGAGCGGCGCCAAGGCGCTCGACGACCTTCTCGGAGGCGGATTCGAGTCGCAGGCCATAAGCGAGCTGTACGGCGAGTTCGGGTCCGGAAAGACGCAGATAGCGCACCAGCTGGCGGTCAATGTCCAGCGGCCCAAGAAGGAGGGCGGCCTCGAAGGCACGGTCGTGATGATAGACACGGAGAACACCTTCAGGCCGGAAAGGATACTGCAGATGGCCGCCGCATTCGACATGGACCCGAAGGAGACCCTCCAGAACATCCGTGTAGCGAGGGCTTTCAACTCGCACCATCAGATGCTTCTCGCCGAGAAGATCCTTGATATGCCAAAGGATGCGAAGATAAAGCTGGTCATAGTCGATTCGCTCACGGCCCATTTCAGGGCGGAGTTCGTCGGCCGCGGTGCGCTTGCGGACAGGCAGCAGAAGCTAAACACACACATGCACAACCTCCTGCGCATCGCCGACGTCCACAACGCGGTCATCCTCGTCACCAACCAGGTGATGTCAAAGCCCGACACGTTCTTCGGCGACCCGACGAGGCCCATTGGAGGCCATATCGTGGGCCACACGGCGACGTTCAGGCTGTACATGCGCAAGAGCAAGGGCGACAAGCGCATAGCCCGCCTCGTGGACAGCCCCAACCTTCCGGAAGGAGAGGCCGTTCTGTCCGTCATCAAGGACGGAGTGAGGGACTGACCTAAAACCTGAAGGCTCTGCAGCCGTGGGGAGCACTGTCGCTCGGCGCTATTTCATAACGGTTTTATCCGTACCGGTCTCCGGGGCGGCAGCTGCAGCCCCGGCCTTGTCAGTTCCTGACGCTGGCGGCTCTGCGACCTTCTCCTCGACAGATGCGGGGGCTTCGGCAGCTTTTTCTGCAACGGGCGGAGCTGCTTCCGCAGACGGTTCCGGAGGGGCCGCGGGAGGCTGCGTGTTCGTTTCCGTCGCAGGAGGTCGGGCCGTCGGTGGCTCGACAGTTTTTTGCGGAGTCACCTGGGATGGTGCCTCAACCTCAGGTTCCTGGAATGTTGAATCGGAGGAGGCGTAGCTGCGTCTGCGGGCGACGATGACCAGCGTCACCATCGCGGCCATCACGATGATGAGCGCCAGGGGGATGGCGTACTGCTCCATGCCCGCCTTGGGGGTTATCGTAACGGGTTTCGGCTCCACGAAGACATGCCACTCGGCGAAGATGATGTAACCGCCCTCGTCTATCGAGACGTTGACATTGTACTCGCCCTTCTTCTGCGGTCCGAGCACGAACGCACTTTGGTTGCCGCCCTGGACGGTCCCGTTGACCTTCCACGTGTACCATAACTGGTCGCCATCCGGGTCCACGGCTGCCACAGAGAAGTTGAGCGACTGCCCCTCGCGTATCGTGACGGGAGGCATGGGTGCGAAAGAGACTATGTAGGGTTTGCGGTTCACCACGCTCACGTTAAGACCGGATTCCGCAACCGCACCGTAATCGTCCGTGACGCGCAATCGGACCTCGAATGTGCCCTTTAGCTTGTAGATATGGGTAACGAGCTGGCCCGTGCCCGTGGTGCCGTCCCCGAAGTCCCACAGATAGGAGACGATGGAGCCGTCAGGGTCGTAGGTCGTGCACACCGGAGCGGTGAAGCGGAACGTCGTGGTCAGGTCCCCGCTGTAGGGCGCCGCCACGGGAGATGCGAACGGGACACGGTTCGTCACGGTGATGCGTACAGGCGCTGATGCGTTCGACAGGAACCCGTCATCGTCCTTCACAGTAAGCACAGCGGAAAAATTTCCGGGACGGGCATAGGTGTGGTTGACGGCCTGCGAACCCATGAGCGTGGAATTGGAGCCGTCGCCGAAATCGAGCAGGTACTGCACCACCCTGCCGTCCCCGTCGGTGGACCTGGCGACGTTGAAGGTCACGCTCTGATTGAGGCTTATATTGCGCGGGGATGCCTCCAGGACCGCCACCGGAAGCCTGCCCTCGATGTGAACGGTCACGATCGACGGCGCGCTTAGCATCTCTCCATCCGATACAATGAGCGAGAACGTGTAGTTCCCCAGAAGCGTGGGCGTGAAACCGAGCGAGGGCAGGTTGAATGACGTGAGGCCCAGAGAGGTCCCTCCCGTCTGGGTCCACCGGTAGGAAAGGGCGTCTCCGTCCTCGTCCGTGCCGGACCCGGTGACGGTCATCGCGATGCCCTTAATCCTGTAAAGGTCTGAGCCGGCGTTCGCGACCGGAACGCGGTTGGGGACGCTGACATTGACGAGCGCCGGGTCGCTCTCGCCGTACTGGTCCTTTGCCGAGAACGAGAAAATGTACAGGCCGGATGTGGTGGGTGTGAAAGCGGCCTCACCGGCCCCGGCCGATGTGTTCAGGAACGCAAGCGGGCCCGCAAGCTGGGTCCAGGTCATCACGAGGCCGTCCCCGTCCGTGTCCATCGCAGTGCCCTTCATCACGACGGGCGACCTCTTGGTCGTCTGGACGTCAGGTCCCGCTGTGACCACCGGCTTGCTGTTGACGGAATACTGGAGACGGACGCCGTAGAGCTCCGGCGTCTGCAGATGGTTGAATGATGCCAGAAGCGTCACATTCCACTGTACGAACTGCCCGCTCTTGTATGGCTTGGTGTTGTTGCCGGTTTCCACGAAATCGGAAAGCTGCGAGGCGCTGGCTCCGGACCGGAGCTTGAAGACTATGCTCGTCCCGACGGGTATCTGGCCGAACCAGAGGGCCTTGTCCAGGCTGTACACTTTGGAGCCGAGGTCGAGCACCGGCGACTGGAGGCTGCCCCATGTGAAGTATTGCATCTGGAGGCTCCCGCCGCGGTATGCCCACGTGTCGGTGAACTGCTTCGTGGCGCTGTCCAGCCCGCCGTTGAGGATCACCTGGCTCCGGACCGGGTCGAACACCGCGGCCGTAAGTCCACGGGGTTTTGCAGGGAGCCGCGTGTCCGTAAACCAGGAATCAAGAACGGGATTGTAGGCGTAGCTGTCGTTGAAGTACTGGCTGCCCGCCCTTCCAGCGACGATGAGCATAGCGTTCGTTTCCGGGTTCCAGCAGGCAGCGTGCCCGTACCTCGAAACGGGTGCGTTGGCCTTCTGGCTCCAGGTGTTGGTGGTGTGGTTGTAGAACCAGAGGTCGTTCTTTGCCTGGCTGCTGGCGATGCCGCCGCAGATGACCATCTGGCGGGTTGATGGGTCCCACACGGCGCTGTGGTACGCCCGCGCCGAAGGCCCGTTGCCGGAAGGAGTGAGGTTCGTCCATGTGTTGCTCGTGTAATCGTAGGACCACAGGTCGTTCATGTAGCTCTCATTGTTGTGGCCGCCGAAGACGAGCATCAGATTGTCCGCAGGGTCCCACACTGCCGCATGTCCAGCCCTTGCGCCGGGGCCTTCCGTTCTGTAGCTCCACACGCCCCCCGTCGGATTCCAGGCCCAGATGGCATTGTGGTACACGATTCCGGTCATTTGACTCGTATCGTTCCCGCCGTAGGTTATGAGGCGTTTGTCCCTCGTGTCCCAGACTGCGGAGCTCTCCGTGGGATTCTTGGGAACGCCCTTGTCCGTCCAGAGGTTCGTGGCGGGGTCGTACGTGAACATGTTCTGGTAATTCTCGGGATACCAGCTCATCCCGTCGTCGTAATGGCCCGAGTGAAGTATGACCTGGTTGTTGGCGTCGTCCCAGGCCATCGCATGGCCATCGCGCTCCATGGTTGGAGAGACGCTCGCCAGAGCACTCCAGGAGCCCTTGGTCGGGCCCAGCGTCTGGGTCAGGTTGACGCGGCCCGTTGAGAATACGATGTTGGTCTTGTTGTAGATGGCCGGGTCCGACATGTCCCATGTCGCTTCCTTTTGATGGAGGCCGTTGTCAGTGATGGTGGGCTCTGCGCGCGGCATCGTACGTTCGCAATCGAAAACGCCATCGCTCGCGGCCAACGGCATTAACGCTGTGCCCAGAAGGACTAGTGCGAGTACAATGACGCGTGCTTTCATTTTGGACCCATCCTGGTCGACCTATGAATATCCGACGTAGATATATCTAACTTGTCGAACAGCCCTCGATATCAGAATTCATCGATTTTGCGGCGCCGCCTCCAGATGAGGAGCATCCCGAGGCCCACAACACCGGCGATGACGGCCGCTATGATACAGGAGGAGTTGTTGTCCCGTATCACATTGGGTGCATCCTCCCTGATGGTGACGCTCCATGCATGGGTGATATTGAACTCCCCGTCCGAGACGGTCACGGTGAGGTTGTGGCTGCCGATCTTCATGCCCGACGGAATGACGGATGGGTCGATGCCGCTGGCTATCACGGCCCCGGCGAGTTTCCATGTGTAGGTGAGGGCATCGCCGTCTGGGTCGGTTGCGTTGACGGAGAACCGGTGCTTCGACGTCGGCGAGAACGACGCGGACGAGCCGTTGGGCAGGAAGGATTCGATGACCGGGGCATGGTTAACATTGATAACGGTCAGGTTCCAGGTGTGGGACGCATTGAGCACGGATTGTGCAAAGAGCGCTGATGCCGTGACGGTTATCCGGTGGAGGCCGGAAGAGCGCATGTCCGACTGGTATGTGTAATTGAGGAGCCCTCCCTGGATGACGACCCCGTCGAGCTTCCATTCGTACAAGATGCCGGTAATGGTGGGCGGTTCCGTGGCCGTCTCGACCCGGAAGAACGCCCGGTCACCCTCGAAGATGGTCGAGTTCACGGAAGGCGAGATGGTCTTGAACCACAGGTAACCCTTGAGCGAGTTGTCCACGGTCACAGCAACGCTCGCCTCGGTGACCGCTCCCTTGGAAAGGGCCCTCGCCCATATCCTGTGGGGGCCGTTGGGGAAAAGAGAGGTGTTCCAGCGATAGGTCCAGGAATAGTTGCCGACGACCGGCTCCCACGCGGAATCATCGATGCGAACCTCGACGACGAGCCCTGCCTCGGGATATTCCGTGGAAGCCGCTCCCGTGACGTCCACGGCGCCCCTGAGCCCCGCTCCAGCCGTCGGGGATGTGATGAGCACGACCGGTGGGGTGACGGGCGGCGGCGTCTCGACGGAGATGTACCTGGTGGCGTTGTTGTTCTCGTAATCCGTTTCAGGATAGGATGCATTGAAGACATGTACAGTCACCAGATGGGTCCCTGGCTCGGATGTCCAGTCCCCCGAGACCAGTGTCGAATTGAACGGGCCGACGCGTATCCTCGAAAAGGCCACGGAGGTGTCGTTGACCCGGAAGACGACATCCGCTCCGGTCTCGAGCTCGCCACCGTTGTGGACCCGCGCCCCTATCTGAACGACATCGCCTCCGACCGGAGCGGCATTCGAGAACGTGATCTCGTCCGAGTGAACATACAGGTCAGGCTGAACGAAGATGTAGGCCGGTGTCTGTATCACATCGTTGTACGAGTTCATGTCTTGTCCATCGTAAGGAGTTATCACCAGCCGGAGAGTGTGATTTCCCCTGGCGGGGATCCATGTGAATGTCACCGTGCTGGTATTGCCGACGGAAAGGAACTTGTCCACGCTGCCCATCTTGTTCCCGTCGACGAAGAATGCGACGGAGCAGGGCTCGTCGAGCTCTCCCAGATTGAGGGCGTTCACATGTACATTTACCGTGCTGTTCTCGAACGGCATGGACCCCGTATAATTGAGCCGGAGGTAGCTGAGCCCCGCATCGCGGTAGAGATTGCGGCGCATGCTGATGCCCTTGGGCACATCCGGTGTGCCGCGCGGGTCGTCGAGGACCTGCCAGCAGACATAGCCCTGATCCCCGGAAGCGAATGCAAGCACGGGTCGCAGGTAAGGAGGACCGGGTGGCGGCTGAGGACCAGTGTAATTGTTGTTGATATCCGAGATGAAGCTCGTGTCCTGGTACACAAGCGCCCCACCGGGCGCGAGGACGAAGAGGCCCGCCTTGGATGGCAACGAATCCGGGAGGGGGCCGTCCCCAATCGGCTGGCCCTCGCATAGAATGTGCAGGAAGCCTGTGCTGTTGCTGGTCGCCCAGGTCCGGGAATCCGGCAGCAAATGCGAATTGTTGTTGATGTCCGTCTGGAAAATGGTCTGGGAGGCGCCGAAGACCGGGTTACCGGCTGAAGCGTATGTGGACCTCATCAACGAGTTGAGCGCTGTATCCGTGTAGACGATGGTAACGTTCCCGTCCGGCGTTGCTGCAACGGAGGGCCACGGTCCGACCGCACCCAGAGCAACGGTCGCTGACTTGACCTGGTATCCGGTCCTGTTGACCGCTGTCCAGTTCAGTCTCATGCTCGCGGGCTGGAAACCCTCCAGCCATGTGATGTGGGTCCTGTTCTCGCCGTCGACCGCAATTGCGGGCTGGCGCTGCTCGCCCCATATGATGGTATTGCCATCGTAATTGTTGAGGCCTGCATCTAGTATCTTCGTACCATTGGGGGACACATTCATCCATCCGATGGTGGCATAGGTCGCCGGCGGAATGCCATTGCAGGCGGTGTTCCATGTGACCTCGAAAGCCATTGAAAGGTTGCCGTCCGGCATCAGGGCGGCCGTGAGGTTCCTCAGTGACCAAGCGCCCGGGATGGCCTCGAAATCATACGGGGTCGTGTTCATGATGGGCACGCCTGCCCAGTTGAACGCCCTGTGAAGTATCCTGGGCGAATAATTTGGAGGGGCATACTGGTCCTTGTTCGGTTCATCGAGCCACAGCACGTTGAGCGCACCGGTGGAATCCACCAAAAGGCAGGGGGGCGTCTGGTTGAGGCTGACGGTCTCGTTCGTGAGCTTCGTTTCCGCTACGGCCACGTTCCCAACCCTGTTGTACTTCTTGAAGTAAAGCTTGGGCTCGCCCTCGCGGCAGTCGACCCACACGACATTCAGGCCGCCGTCCAGACCCGCTGCGATGGCGGGCCTTGCCGACGAGGAGTTGTTGCCATCGACAATCAATGTGGAATTGGTCCACGACGGTAACGCCCGTCCATTTGTGCTCCTAGCAATCACTCCGCTCTCCGGCACATTGCCGGTCACCGGCATCGCGGATACGAGCAGCAGAACAATCGTCGCTATGCACAGCCAGGTATGCGGCGGGCGCCCACTCTTTCCGGCCATCGCGATAATAATGGCCCCGAGGCGTTATAATCCTTGCCTACAGGACCTCGACCGTGCCATCTGTGGCGTTCACCCTAAGTCGGGCACCGTCCTTCAGCTGCTCAACCGGGATCTTGTCCACGCAGGGCACATCCGCCAATATGACGCCCGTGGCGACTATGGGCTCGGTCTCCTTGTTGATTATCGCCAGGGGGCCGACACCGTTCTTCATCAGGCCATATATTACGTACGGCCCGACAGTGGAGCCCTTCCCGTTCGGAAAGACCAGTATCTTGCCCGTGAGGGACTGGCCTTCGAGAGGATGGTTCTTCTCGATGAATATGCCCGTTTTCGCATCCACGCCGCCGTAGAATCCGATGGGCTCGCTCGTGACGAGGGCCTCGCCCTCCACAATGCCGGGGTTGACAGATCTTCCCTTGTATATCATCCAGAATCCCTCAGTAGCTTCCTCACCTTTCCGATGACATCGTCCTGCAATGTGAAAATGGGCCAACCGTTTCTTAAAGCTATCGCCCGCAATTCTGGGCTCGGGTTCAGTGATACCGGATGCCCCACTTTCCCGAGGAATGACTCGTCCTGCTCCGTGTCCCCGAATCCGAAGCAGCGCTCCTTCTCGAGCTTCAACACACCGGATATCCTCCGAAAGAAGGCGGTCTTGGTCTCCATGAGAATCATGTTGTGCCTTACGCGACCGGCATAGGTCCCGTCCCGCTTCTGCAGAATTGTGCCGAACGATACATCCAGCCCCAAACGTGTCCCGAGCGCCATCACCGGCTCGATGGGAGAGCCGCTCAGCCCGATGGCCACGCGCCCGGACCTTTTCATCAGGGCCACAAGCGGCTTTGCATACTTGAAAACGGAGCTCATCCGGCCTTCGACGAAGCGCTCCCCTTCCCTCTCGATGTCCTTCACTCTCCGGCCCTTGACGCCGCGAGCATAGAGGGCCGGGAGCTCCTCCGCCACCTTCCGGTACGTGATTTTGCCGGCGCGAAAGGAAATCATGCATTTGCGGACCGCAAGCGCCTCGGTGGCGCCAAAGAGACCGGCCTCTGCCAGATGGGCGGGAAAGTCCGCTATCATGTGGCCCTTTACCAGCGTGCCGTCGAAATCGAAGAACGCCGCAGCGTGCTTGGCAAGGTGGGAGCGCACGAACCGCTCCTCCACATCCTCGGCTCGAATAGGGCGCGCCATCTCGGTACCGCCCATCACTTCATGGCGAGCGCAATGAGGTCGTCGAGCCGGCCGTACATCACATTCTGCTTGCAATGGCCAGGCAGGTAGCTTGCGGCCTTTCCGGAATTGACGGCGGTGGTCTTGAAGCCCATCGCCTCGATGGGCGCGACGACCATGCAGGTGTCGGCGACCAATTTCCCTCCCGCGTCTTCGATCATCTTTGCAAAGCCCAATCTCCGGGCCGCATCCTTCATCGTGCTGGATGTGCACACCCAGAAAGGCTTCGTAAGCTTCTTGCCCTCGAGCTTGCGAGCGACGGTCATTATCTCCTTGAGGGAGGCATGCGGGCATCCCACGACTATCAGGTCGGGGTCCTTGCCCTGGTTCAGCTTCGCGAAGGTCTCCTTCAATTCATTATCCCCGAAATCGATTGGCTGGAGGTTCTCCTTCCTCGCCGATGCCGCCTCGGGCGTCATGCCTTCCACATGGTAGAGAGCAACCGCACCCGAGGCGGCCATGGCAGCTCCCAGCGCCTTGAGCTCGTCGGTATCGGCCCGATTTATACCGGTGAAGTATGGAATCTTGTCCTTCACGACCTTGCCCACGAACCAGCCGAGAGCTCCGAAATCCGCAGAGGATTCCAGAGGGACGCTGACCTTCACATGGAAATTTGGGTGCCTGTTCTCGTCACGGTGAAGGCCGTAGTCCGGCGTGACCCCGCAGATGCCCGCGGCCAGCGCGGAAGGCCCGCCCTCCCTGTTGGTCCTCGCACCGATGACCGAATTGGAGAACGAGACCGCAGACGATTCGGACCAGGCTATGTGCTCCCGGAAATGCGGCAGGTTGCCTATGAGGTAAGGCGTGCAGGAGGCGCTCATTATTATCCCCATGGAGCGGAAGGCGTTCATTATCCTTATCTGCTCCTCGGCGAACTTCTTCGGGAACTTCATGACCTCCCATTCCTCCATGTCCATCCCGGCGGGATTGAGGAAGGTCGGCACCACGACCTTCGCCCCGAGCTGCGCGTAATCCTCGAGGAAGTCGCGGCCCGGCTCCGCAATGGACTTGAAGGAGACGCCCGCCACCTGCACCGAGCCCACGGGGAGCATCTTCTCTGCGCCGTAGAGGTCTCCCAGCCTCACCAGCAGCCTCATGAGGCGCTGGGGCACAACGCCCTTTTCCCCGTTGAGCATCTTCTCTTCTTCTTTGTTCAGATACATGATATCACCACCATCATTACTTCAACATTCCATCCGGTTTCATTGCTGCTCTTTCAATTCCATTCCGTTTTCAACCTACTTCTTCGGCAGGTAGTCTCCGACTTTCAGCTGCAACGGCAGCGGCGGCTTTTGGAACTCCTTCTTGGGCTTCTTCGTCTCACCCTCCTTTGGTTTTTCCTCGGGCGGTATCGTGAGGTCGAAGCCAATCTTTGTGGTCAGCCTGGTCGCCATGTCCGACGACGGGTCCAGTGACGAGCCCTTGTCCTCGAACATGACCATCCCGCGCTTGCCCTGGAAGCGCGTCGCCATCGCCCATTCCACCTGGTTGGGGTCGTTGATGTCGATGTCATCGTCCACGATGAAGACGTGCTTCATTGACTTGTGGCCCTTGAAGGCGGCATGGATGGCATTTATCCCGTCGTCGGGGTGCCTCTTCTTTATGGACACGACGCCGTGGAGCCACGATGTCCCTCCGGGTGTCACGAGCACATCCTTGACCTCGGTGACCTTGCCCACCTCGGTGTACATCGTGGGCTCTCGGGGCATGCCCATGAGGACCTTGTGCTCGAGGCCGCCGGGCAGCAGGGCCTGGAACATCGCGCCCCTGCGGACGAAGATGTGCTTCACGCGGGCCACCCTCTGCATCCTTATGATATCGACAGTCTCGGTGAGGTCGACGAACTTACCCTCCTCGTGCTCCTCGCCCGTGAACTCCATTATCATGACAATCTCGGAATTCGGGACAACATGCCCACCGAGCCTGACCATCTTCGTGGGGGCCATCGCATTCGCTATCTGCATCTCGTCCACATCGATTGCGGCGGAGATGGCGGCCCCGACGAGCACCTGGATGGAGTTGCCAACGCAGAATGCAAACTCATTCAGCCCGCGCTTTATGTAGGCGTCGAGGTCCCTCTCCAGTATCCTGAGAACGAGCTTGTCCGTCTCGAGCTCATCAACATCGTTCCCGGCCTTGTCCTTCTTCTTGAACATCATGGCCCTGTGGTAGGAGGCGTTGAGACCGTACTCCTTGTCCTGCGCTATTGCGATGGCAGAGGAGAAGTAGCGCCCTCCGTCGCACCGGTAGTAGGTGAGGATGGGCAGCTTGGTGAGGTCCGTACCGATGTCGACATAATCCGTG
>Ga0315290_10001896_pt1 | contig 14547 bp, 14 predicted proteins | sample YL17G12_0_MG_FD_203627 | JGI IMG/M metagenome (GOLD analysis project Ga0315290, IMG submission 203627) | Sediment microbial communities from Yellowstone Lake, YNP, Wyoming, USA - YL17G12_0 | ecosystem: Environmental > Aquatic > Freshwater > Lake > Sediment | place: USA: Wyoming | collected... | reverse complement strand
CGGCACGAAGAATTGGTGCGGCTCCTGGCCGACCCTCGGGTGTTAGCCAACCCCCGAGAGATGCAAAAACTTGCGCGGGAGCGGGCGGAGATCTCTAAACTGGTAGAAAGTTATCGGCTCTATAAGAAGGTTGATGAGGAAATTCAAGAGAGCCGCGCCCTGCTTTTGGAGTCGGATGAAGAGATGCGGGAGCTGGCCAAAGCTGAACTGCAGGCTCTAAAAGAACGCCAGACCGCCCTGGAGCAAGAGGTCCGGGTCTTGCTTCTGCCCAAGGATCCGAGGGACGAAAAGAACACTTTTTTAGAGATTCGAGCCGGAACGGGTGGGGAGGAAGCGGCCCTTTTTGCGGCTTCCCTCTTTCGGATGTACGCCAAATACGCGGAGATGAACCGCTGGCGGGTGGAAGTCATGAGCCAGAACCCCACCGGCCTGGGGGGGTTCAAAGAGATCATCGCCCTGGTCGAGGGCAAAGGAGTATACAGCCGGCTGAAATACGAGAGCGGTGTCCACCGTGTCCAGCGCGTTCCCGTGACCGAGGCATCGGGACGCATCCATACATCGGCGGTCACCGTGGCGGTCTTACCCGAAGCCGATGAGGTGGAGGTGGAAATTAACCCCAATGATTTGCGTATTGATGTATACCGATCCTCAGGCCCCGGGGGGCAGAGCGTCAACACAACGGATTCAGCGGTACGCATTACCCACCTTCCCACGGGCATGGTGGTTACTTGCCAAGATGAGAAATCGCAGCACAAGAACAAGGCCAAGGCTCTGAAGGTGTTGCGCGCCCGCCTGCTGGACCAGTTGGTCGAAGAGCGGCGCAGCGAGATCTCCGAGGAGCGCAAGAGCCAGGTGGGCAGCGGGGACCGGAGCGAACGCGTGCGCACGTATAACTTCCCCCAGAATCGCCTCACCGACCACCGCCTGGGCCTTACCTTGTACCATCTAGACGGCATTCTGGAAGGCGACCTGGGCGAGGTGATCAATGCCCTGAACACGCATTTCCAGGCCGAGTCCCTTAAATCGCGGGGATAAGGAACTCCCGTTGCCTCAAGTTCCATGGACGATCCTCAATCTGATTCGTTGGACCGATGAACGTTTACGGAGAGAAGGCCTGGGTACACCTCGCCTTGACGCCGAAGTCCTTCTGGCCGAAGCCCTGGGGGTGGACCGGGTGGGGCTATATACCCATTTTGATCAGCCTCTTCACCCAGAGGAGCTGGCGCGGTTCAAAAAGCTGATCCAGAGGAGGCTCCGGCGCGAACCTGTGGCTTATATCATCGGCAGGCGGGAGTTCTGGTCGCTTACGTTCAAAGTTACCCCCGACGTACTGATCCCCCGTCCAGAGACGGAAATACTCGTTGCCGAAGCGTTGAAAGTCTTGTCTTCCCCCGCAAGAACGGGGCGAAATTTCCGGATTCTTGAGATGGGGACCGGGAGCGGGGCGATCAGCGTCGCCCTGGCCAAGGAGTTCCCTTCGGCCTCGCTGGTGGCAACCGACCTTTCTGCAAAAGCCCTCGCCATCGCGCAGGAAAATGCTTCGCGCCTCGGCGTGGGCGAACGGATCCAATTTCTGCGGGGCGACCTTTTCGTCCCTCTGGAGAAAGAATCCGCCTTTGAGCTGATCATCACCAACCCGCCCTATATCGCCGAGGATGATTTTCCATCCTTGCCGCCGGAGGTACGCGGTTTTGAACCACGATTAGCCTTGGACGGGGGAAAAGATGGCCTGGCTTTCTTCCGCAGGGTCCTGCCCATAGTGGGCGAATTTCTCAGCCCCGGAGGGTGGTTCCTGGCGGAGATCGGCGCCGGGCAGGAAGAGAAAATCCGCCGGATTGCCGGGGGAAACCCCGAGCTCGCCTCCGGCGATTTCGTCCCGGACCTGGCCGGGATTGAACGGGTTTTCAAAGCCCGGAAAAAATGATAGAACTTCTTTAATGGGACGCAGAAAATACGGATTTTCAGGATTACCTCGGAGGAGACGGAATTCAGGAGCTAATACAAACGCATTAAATGCTTTGCCTTAAATTCGTTTCCCTCTCCCCTCGCGGGAGAGGGCCAGGGTGAGGGGGATTACAGCAGCGAAGGCTTCGCTCACCCTCACCCCAACCCTCTCCCATCGAGGGAGAGGGAGCCTAATGTCAAAATACTTCCTGCGTTTGTACTAGAATAAAAAACAAGAAGTACAGAAAATATGGCTTTAGATTCTGGCTCCCGACTTCAGGGTTCTTTACGTTTCTATCTGTGTAAATCTGCGAAAATCTGCGTCCCAACAAAAAAGAATTTGGAGCAGGGCTTATGGAGAAGATGATCATCGAAGGGGGGCATCGCTTGGTGGGACAAATCTCCGTCAGCGGGGCCAAGAACGCTGCCATGCCACTTTTTGCGGCCTCTCTTCTGGTGGATGGATGGATGACCCTAAAAAGCGTCCCGGCACTGGCAGACATCCGGACCATATCCCGGCTCCTGCGGCAGATGGGTGTGAAAGTTGAGGGGGATCGGGGGACGGTTCGCCTGAACGCTGCGGAAGTTCACTCTTGCGAGGCGCCCTACAACCTGGTTAAAACCATGCGCGCCTCGGTTCTCGTCCTGGGGCCTCTGGTTGCCAAATGGAGGCGAGCCCGTGTCTCCCTCCCCGGGGGTTGTGCGATCGGCGCCCGGCCCATTAACCTGCACCTCAAAGGCCTCGAGGCTCTGGGAGCCAAGGTCGAGCTCAAACACGGCTACGTGGAGGCCCGGGCCGATCGACTGAAGGGGGCGAAAATCTATTTTGATATTCCCACGGTGACGGGAACCGAGAATATCATGATGGCGGCGGTCCTGGCTGAGGGGAGAACGATCTTGGAAAATGCCGCCCGTGAACCCGAGGTTGTGGAGGTATCCAAGGCCCTGAATAAAATGGGGGCGAAGGTCCAGGGGGCTGGCACCGACATCGTGGTCATCGATGGGGTGGAAGAACTTCGTCCCGTTGAGTATACCATCATGTCGGACCGTATCGAAGCGGGCACCCTCATGGTAGCCGCTGGAATTACCCAGGGGAATCTAAAGCTACTGAATTGTGATCTTGCCCAGATGGAAGCGGTTGTGGCCAAGCTGAGAGAGGCGGGATTGGAAATATTTCCGGATGGAGAAGGAGTGAAAGTCATCGGACCCGTGAACATCAAGGCCGTGGATGTAAAAACCTTACCCTTCCCGGGCTTTCCCACGGATATGCAGGCGCAGATTATGGCCTTGATGTGTTTGGCCAACGGACTTTCGGTCATCACCGAGACGGTTTTCGAGAATCGCTTCATGCATGTCAGCGAGCTAAGACGGATGGGGGCAGACATTCGGGTGGAGGGAGCCAATGCGATTGTCCGCGGTCTGGCGAACCTGACAGGGGCACCGGTGATGGCCACGGATTTGCGGGCCAGCGCCTCTCTGGTCCTGGCGGCCCTCGCGGCGGAGGGAGTGACCGAAGTTTCTCGCATCTACCATCTGGACCGGGGGTATCAAAAACTTGACGAGAAGCTTAGCAAGCTCGGGGCAAAAATCAAAAGGGTGCAGGAATGAATCCATGAGAATCCTGATCTCGGGAACGAAAGGCTTTGCGCAGTTTTTGAAAAAATTAACCCACCGGGGAGAAGCGGGTTTCGCGGACGTGGCGGAATCCGTCCGGGAGATCCTCAAGCAGGTCAGAAGACAGGGTGATCGAGCGCTCTTGCAGTTGACCAGAAAATATGATGGATGGAAAGCCACCCCGAAGAACCTGCGGGTTTCCGCCCGAGAGATGGAAGTCGCCTGGAGAAGCTTGAGCCGGGAAGAGCGCGTTACCCTGAAGTTTGCCGCAGAGCGGATCGAAAGGTTCCATGTCCTTCAGCGACAAACGTCTTGGTCCTTTGCCGAAGAAAACGGGACCATTCTTGGCCAAATTGTCCGACCGATGGCTCGGGTGGGCATTTATGTCCCGGGCGGAAAAGCAGCTTATCCCTCAAGCGTCCTCATGAATGCGATTCCGGCAAAGGTCGCCGGAGTACCAGAAATCATTATGGCCTGTCCCACCCCAAAGGGGTATCTAAACCCTGTGGTTCCGGCAGCCGCATACGTTGCCGGGGTGAAGGCCCTCTTTAAAGTCGGCGGCGCCCAGGCCATTGCGGCCATGGCTTACGGAACCCAACTTATACCCAAAGTGGATAAGATCGTAGGCCCAGGAAACATCTATGTGGCAACAGCGAAACGATTGGTCTTTGGGGAAGTGTCCATTGACTCGATCGCCGGGCCGAGTGAAATCCTGATCATATCGGACGGCAGCGGGTCCCCCGCTCATTTGGCGGCGGATCTGCTTTCTCAAGCGGAACACGATGAGCAGGCGGCGGCCATCCTGATGTGCACTTCTCAAATTTTTGCGGCAGAGGTTCTGCGGGAGATTTCCAGGCAACTGACGAAACTTCCCCGGAAGCCAATTGCCGAGCGCTCTTTGAAGGGCTTGGGAGCGATCTTCATTGTCCGAAGATTATCTGAAGCAGCGAAGATTTCCAATGAATTGGCGCCGGAGCACCTGGAACTGGCGGTGAGGGATCCCTGGATGCTCCTGGACAAGATTGAGAATGCCGGGGCTATCTTCTTAGGTCATTTCTCCCCTGAACCGATCGGAGACTTTGTGGCTGGCCCCAACCATGTTTTGCCAACCGGCGGAACCGCTCGCTTTTCCTCTCCCCTCGGGGTTTACGATTTCCTCAAGCGGTCGAGTCTGATTTGCCTTTCACCGGAAGGACTGAAGAAACTCTCCCCTCCGGCCATGCGGTTGGCGCGGATGGAAAACTTAGAGGGGCACAGGCGAGCGATCGAGAAGCGCCAAGGTGGGTAGAGCTCTCGGCCTCGACTCTCCCCAGGCGCAACCGGATCATCTTCTTGCCGTCTTAATCCTCAGTGTTCCCCCCGTGAACGGCCCAGTGGTCTAACCCACTCTTGGGACTTTAAGCCGGTGGCTTTCTTATGAAGGAGACATTTTTCTGAATCAAGGCAAGGAAAAGCTGAGGGCCGTCTTAAAGAAGCATTGGGGCTATACCTCTTTTCTGCCGCTGCAGGAGGAGACGATTTTTTCCATCCTGGCGGGAAGAGATACCCTAACCATGCTGGCCACGGGAGGGGGAAAATCGCTATGTTTCCAGCTTCCTGCTTTGCTGCAAGACGGGATGGCCGTGGTCATTTCTCCCTTGATCTCTCTCATGAAGGACCAAGTGGACAGCCTGAAAGATATGGATATTCCGGCAGAGTGTTTAAATTCGAGCCGGTCCCCCCAGGAACAGAGATTTATCGTGAGCCAGATTCAAAGAGGGGAAGTGAAGCTTTTATATATCTCTCCGGAGCGTCTCCAGAAGGAAAGCACGACCCAGCTTTTAAAAGCGGTCCCTCTCTCATTTTTTGTGATCGACGAGGCCCACTGCATCAGCCACTGGGGCCATGATTTTCGGGAAGATTACCGGAACCTGGGAATCATCAAGGAAACTTTTAAGCCGATTGCCGTGCACACGTTTACGGCCACGGCCACGGAAGAGGTGCGCCGGGATATTCTGGAACAGCTCCGCCTGGAAAATCCGCAGACCCATATCGGCTTGGTAGACCGTCCCAATTTGACCTACCGGGTAAGGCCCCGCTCCCATATTATAGACCAGGTTTCGGACCTCCTGAAGAGACACGCAGATGAACCGGGCATCATCTATTGCCTGCGTCGGGATGATGTGGATACCCTTTCCGCCAGGCTGAATGAACTCGGCTTTAAAAACCTTCCTTATCATGCGGGCCTGGACGATGATACTCGCCGTCTTCATCAAGATCGGTTTGCCCGTGAAGAGATGGATATCATGGTGGCCACGATTGCTTTCGGTATGGGCATCGACCGTTCCAACATTCGCTTCGTGATCCATACGGCCATGCCCAAAAGCATTGAGCACTACCACCAGGAGACCGGACGCGCCGGCCGAGACGGCCTCCCCGCGTACTGTTCCATGTTCTATGGGGGAAGTGATTATGTTACCTGGAAGTCTTTACTGGAAGATTCTCCCCAAAAGGCAGTCATGCTGGACAAACTCCAGCGCCTTTATCATTTCTGCGCCCAGCCGCATTGCCGGCATAAGGTCTTGGCGAATTATTTCGGCCAGGACTACGAGAAGCCCTCTTGCGAGGCCTGTGATTATTGTTTGAACGAGCTGGAAATGGTGGAAGACCCGCTGATCGTGGGCCAAAAGATTCTTTCCTGCGTTTACCGGGTGCATCAGGTGAGCGGCCTCGGATTCGGGGCTGGTCATATCGCCAACGTCCTAAAGGGGGCCCTGACCGATCATGTGGAGAAGTGGGGTCATCATGGATTATCGACCTTTGGCTTGATGGCCAACGAATCAGTGGCTTTCATCCGGTATATGATCGAACAACTGATCGGGCAGGGTTTTTTGCGAAGAGAAGGCGAATTTTCGACGCTCTCCCTGACCGACTCCGGAAGAAAAATGCTGCGTGGAGAGCTGACCCCTATTCTGGCCAAACCGCTGGTGGCGGCGAAAAAGAAAGAAATTACCCGAAGGGGCCGCAAGAAAAAGGAAGAAGAATGGGCGGAAATTGACCAGGATCTGTTTCAACTGCTTCGCACGAAAAGGGGGGAACTGGCCCGAAAGCAGGGTGTTCCGGCCTTTGTCATCTTCGGTGATAAGTCCCTAAGGGACATGGCTAAGATCAAACCCACAACCCGCGAAGCTTTCGCCACGGTCTACGGAGTAGGCGACCACAAATTGCGCGTTTATTCCGAGGCGTTCATTGAGGTAATCAAAAAATATCTCCGAGATGAAGGCATGTAAATGGGGTGAGGGATGAGAAAAAGGGTTAACACCCTTATGGAAGAAGAAGTCATTAAACAAGCGAAGCGTCTCGCTGCTGAGCAAGGAAGATCCTTAAGTGACGTGATCCACGACGCCCTTGTTCTGTATCTAAGCACCAAAGTTCCGGAGCACAAAGAACGTTTAAAGGCCTACAGGTTCTTTTGCGAGCGGCCCATTCGCATCAAAAAAAGACAGCTCAAAAAAATTTTGAAAATAGCTGTCTGGGAATGAATCCTCTCTCTATATTGGGTGGATCTCCGGCCAAAAATTTCTATAATTTTGTATGGCATAACCATACAATTGTATGGTATAAGCATACAATATGAACCTACTCGCTGAGATCCTATCCTCAAAAATTAGGTCAGAAATCTTCCGCATGCTTTTTGGGGTGAACGGTGGTGGAGAGCTCCATATGCGCGAGATTGAAAGGCGTTCGGGCTTCTCCATAGGGACGATCCAGCAGGAACTTAAGAAATTGCTTCGTTTGGGACTGCTCAAGGCGTGCAAAGATGGGAACCGCGTTTATTATGAAGCAAACAGAGAACACCCGCTCTATCCGGACATCCGCAGCATGGTATCAAAAACCTCCGGGCTGGCGGATGTGATCAGGGAGGCCGTAAGAAAAGCCCATCATATCAAACTGGTTTTTGTCTTTGGTTCCATTGCCCGTCACGAAGAAAAGGACAAAAGCGACGTCGACTTGGTTGTGATTGGGGACCTCGGTTTGCGGCAGCTGACCAGCCTCCTATCAGGGGTATCCCAGCAAATCGGAAGGGAAATAAATCCTTATATCTTTACCGTAAAGGAATTCTTGAAACGCCAAGCAGACAGGGATCATTTTCTGATTCAAGTTCTTGAATCGCCGAAAATATTCATTATCGGAAATGAAAATGAACTTGCAGCAATGGCTTGAGAATGGCTGGCTCCGCCGCCATCGAACGAGTAAAAAATTCCGGTTTGAATTGGCTTAGAGAAAATCATCCTGAATTAATTTAGACCCAGCGTGAAAAAGAAACAAGACTCTTTTTCTCCAAATTATGCAATTCCCCCTGGAGAAACCCTTCAGGAAACCTTAAATGCGCTGGGTATGACCCAGACAGAATTAGGAAAGCGTACAGGTCAATCCCTAAAACTCATCAAATATATCGTTAGTGGCAACGCTGCAATTTCAACCAAGATGGCATTCAAGCTCGAACATGTCTTAAGAGTTCCAGCTTCTTTTTGGATGAACCTTGAAAGGAATTACCAGGAAACCAAAGCTCGCTTGAAAGGGGAAATGCGCTTTTTGGAAAAGGGAACTGCAAAATGATGAATCCAGATGCAATAAATATGATGATCAGAGAAGGAGAGGGACTTACTGTAGAATTCAAGGAACATTTTTCGTCACGCATTGATGAAGATATGGTGGCCTTTGCCAACACAAAAGGAGGCGTGATCCTTCTTGGTGTCAAAAATGATAAAACCCTCACCGGTGAAAAATTGACGAATGATTTGAAAGCACGCATTAATTCTCTCGCCCGAAATTGCCAACCACCCATTTCTTTAAGTATTCAAAAGATTCAGGATGTGGTTGTTATAGATGTGCCACAGGGTGAAGATAAGCCCTATAACTGTGGGTCGGGTTACTTCAGGCGGCTGGATGGCACCACACAAAAGATGACCAATTCGGAACTGCGCATTATGTTTCAGGAAAATGAGCTTATCCCTTTTGAAGATAAAGCTATCCGGAATATGACCTGGGACGACATATCGAAGGAGAAAGTTAGGGATTTTCTAAGAGAAGCGAATATCGAAGTTAAAAAGGTGAATTCCCGTGATTTATTGCACAGCCTGAATGTTGCCGGGAGGAATGAAATTACCAATGCCGGCGCTCTTTTTTTCGCTAAGGACATCAGTCGTTTTATCCCCCAAGCCCGGATGACATTGATTGCCTTTAAAGGAACGGATCGCGTCCATATTTTTGATCGGCAAGATTTTCAGGATGATCTTTTAGCGCAGTTTCGGGGAGCCGAGTTTTTCCTCAAGAAGCATCTCAACCGACGCAGTGTCATTAAAGGGATGGTCCGCGAAGACATTTATGAACTACCCTTGGAGGCCCTGCGGGAGGCTATTACTAATGCCATAATCCATCGCGATTATAGCATACGCGGGACAAGCCTCATGGTGGAAGTTTATGAAGATCGAGTTGAAATCGTAAATCCCGGTGGTCTTCCAAAAGGTCTGCCCAAAAAAAGATTTCGGACGGATCTCGATACGCCGCAATGAACATATTGCCGATCTTTTCTTCAGAATGGATAAGGGTGAAAGGGCTGGGACTGGTATAAGAAGGATGAACGAGGCAATGGTCGCGGACGGGCTGCCCTTGCCAGAGATTGAATATGAGGCCTTTTTTACCATTCGCTTTAAAAGGCCGTTTCCAAAAGAAAGAGGGAAAGCCGAGCATGGGTTGGGAGAAAAGTTGGGAGAAAAGTTGGGAGAAAAGTTGGGAGAAAACCAGGAGGCAATCCTCGGTGTAATGAAAAAAAATAAGAATATCACAATTGCCGAATTATCCGAATCCACCGGTCTCAGTACCACGGCGATAGAAAAAAATATTGCAAAGCTGAAGGAAAAGAAATTGATCATAAGGGTCGGCCCCGCAAAGGGGGGATATTGGGAAGTCATCGACAAAAACTGACCTTTTATTCTTCATAGGAGAAGGTTTATGGCCAAAATCGAAGTAACCAAGACAGAACTTGTCTGGCCCGGGAAGTACAATGAGGATGGGGCACGGAAAGAAGTGCCTCGGGTCAGCCTTCCGTTCCAGGGCATTGAACCCGCAAATGAAAGCCGGGCGCTGAGGCATCGCGGGAGAAGTCTGTTCGGAAAGGGCATATTTCCACACTTCATTTAGGGTGGGCGGGGCGGCCGCTGGTGGCGGCGAAAAAGAAAGAAATTACCCGAAGGGGCCGGCAGAAAAAGGAAGAAGAATGGGCGGAAGTAGGCCAGGAATTGTTTCAACTGCTTCGGGGGAAAAGGGCGGAACTGGCCAAGAAACAAGGCGTTCCGGCCTTTGTCATTTTCGGGGATAAGTCCCTGAGGGACATGGCCATGATCAAGCCCATAACGCGGGAGGCCTTCGCCACGGTCTACGGCGTAGGCGGCCATAAACTCCGGGTTTATGCTGATGCGTTCATAGAGGTGATCAACAAATATCTTAACCACGGATGAGCTACGGAAAAAAGATTTGACTTGCGTGCACTCGCATTATTTGCGACCTCCCCCCATTGGCATTGACTAACACACCCCCTTGCAATTCCCGAGCAATAATGGCAAGATTCGTAATCATAAGCCCTTTTACTGATCTCAAAAATAGACTTGAAAGTAAAGAATCGGCCGCGCGATGGCTATAATTCTTTCCGACAAAGAAATAGATGATCTGGTTCAGGAAAAGAAGCCCTTGCCAGAGGATTATCGAGCAAAGATCCAGATGCGGGCAAAAACTGGCCACAAAGAGCGTGAGTTGGATGTTAAAGGCGAGGGCGGAAACGAATTTCGCCTCATCTTGCGTCAAGGTACAATCAACCCACTGGACTTTTCCATAATATTGGCGTACAGACCTCCGAACTCAAACCAACTTTTTCGCCTGCGCCGATATAATGGAAGGCATCGGCATACGAATTTAATAGAAGAAAAGACTTTTTATGATTTCCATATTCACCAATCAACAGCTCGATATCAGGAGATAGGAGCCAAAGAGGATGCCTACGCAGAGCCAAGTGATCGGTTCTCAGATTTTAACCAGGCCTTGCCATGTATGCTAAAAGATTGCGGGTTCCAAGTTCCCATAGAGCCGCAGAGACGACTCTTTGAGGAGGTGTAAAAATGGGAGTAAAAGAAATCGAACACGATTTCAAGAAGAAAGTCAGCGAAAAGCTTTTCCTTTCCTCCGAAGGGATTGATCGTTATGTGGTTTTTACCCCCTTTATGTTTGATGATGGGGACCATCTCTCCATTGTCCTGAAAAGAAAGAATGGAGGATGGATCATCTCCGATGAAGGCCATACCTATATGCATCTCACTTATGACCTCGAAGAAAAGGACCTGCAGAAAGGGACGAGGCAGAAGATAATTACCAATGCCTTATCTATGTTCAGCGTCGAAGATCAGGAAGGGGAACTCGCTATTCCAATTCAAAATGAGCGCTATGGCGATGCTCTATACAACTTTATTCAAGCCCTTTTGAGGATCACAGATGTCACTTACCTTTCACGGGAAAGGGTTCGCTCAACATTTATGGAGGATTTCAAAACATTTATGGAAGAGTCAGTCCCTAACAATAGGCGTGAGTTTGACTGGTTCGACCGCAAGCATGATCCAGATGGAAAGTATTCGATTGATTGCCGGATAAATGGTATGCCTCGCCCCCTCTTTGTCGAGGCTTTGCCCAACGATGAAAAAACACGGGATTCCACAATTACCTTGCTTCAGTTTGAAAAATGGGGCGCCCCCTTCCGATCCCTTGCCATTTTTGAGGATCAAGAACAAATCAACAGAAAAGTTCTTGCCCGGTTTAGTGATGTATGCGAAAAGCAGTTTTCAAGTTTAGCCGCAAATCGCGACCGCATAAAAATATTCTTAGAAGAATCTATGCAATGAACCACGATGCTCGTCGGCTTATAGAAGACTATTTACCAATTGAGGCCATTTGTGCTGAGGCATTGCGGGCGAAGTCTGTTCGGAAGGGGCATATTTCAATGCTTCATCTCTGGTGGGCGAGGCGGCCACTCGTCATGTGCCGGGCGGCGGTTTATGATGTGCTGGTGCTGACCACGCGGATCAGATCTCAGGAAAAACCGCCAAAGAGCAGAATGGCCAAATTACCGGCCTTACCCAGTTTCTGGAAAAGGCGAACCAGAAGGTGGAGGAGATTGCAGTCAAGGCCCTAAATTAATCAGTTTGTCAGAACAGAAACTGGAAATTTTGCCCGTAGTCTGCTTCAAAAAGGTGCGCTTGGGAAAGATGATAACCTGATTAAAAAGGGCTCAGTGTGATCAACCATCAATCTGCAAGCATCGGAGATCGGATTCAGCTCCGGGAGAGGCCTTGGCGGGTTCGGAATCAACGGGGGCTTACTGATGGAATCACCGTTTTTGAATTGGAGGCCCTGGACAGGGAAGATCCGCGCACCCTCTCCGTTGCCGTTCCTCCAGACAATTTTTCCCCCCTCCCAAACGAGTCCCTTCAATTTGACCCACAAGGATTGGATGCCTTTGCACCTTGGGCCCGGGCTCATAGTCTTATAGCCGCTACCCTTACGCAGGAAACTGCCCTTTTGTCTGGCGCACGCTTTGGGCGGGTTGCCTTAGAGGCCTATCAGCTCGCACCTACCCTCCGGCTCCTCACTAAACCTCGTCCAAGTCTTCTAATTGCTGATGACGTAGGTTTGGGCAAGACCATAGAAGCGGGGTTGGCCCTTCTTGAGTTATCCGCGCGGGGACGTGCGCGCCGCGTTCTGATCGTTGTTCCACCAGGGCTCCTTCTTCAGTGGAAAGAAGAGCTACTGGAAAAATTCGGGCTCGCATTTACCCTGATCGAAAACGCCGCAGGACTGTCCCGAGTTCAAAGTGATCTTCCAGCCGGGATAAATCCCTGGGATGCTCTTCCCCGGCTCTTGACGTCCGTAGATTTCCTCAAGAAGGAGACCATCCGAAATCGGGCGCTGCGCAAACGATGGGACTTAATCATCGTAGACGAGGCCCATGGTATGGCGGAGGCAGGAACGCCGGAGAACCCGCACCGCACCCAGCGCACGCGCCTTGGGGGGGCTCTCCGGGATAACACCAGAGGACTTCTTCTGCTGACGGCCACTCCTCATAATGGCTATCCCCACTCCTTCCGATCCCTTATCGAACTTGTCGAGCCAACAGCTGCGACCCTCCTGGGGGAAAAGAGGAATCTGTCTCGCCGAGTCCATACCGCAATGATTCGGAGAATGAAACCGCAGATTGTGAGGAATCTTCCCGATGGGACAAAGGAGCCAGTTTTTCCTTGCCGCAACGTTAAGGGGATTCCAGTACCTCTTCAGCCTAAAGAGATGGAACTGCTCCGCAAGGTTGCTTCGTATTGCTCCCGCACGGCACGATCAGCCGAGGGGACCGAGGATGCCGACCTGGTCACTTTCGCCATGCAGATCGTTAAGAAAAGGGCCCTTTCCAGCCGGCAAGCATTGAGGAAGACCATCGACAATCGCCTTGACTCCCTGCGGAAAGCCGGAGAAGAAGAAGTTCGCCCAGATCCAGCGGAAATTAGAGATCTCCAGGCCGATTTGCCTCTCCAGGAGACTTCAGCCGAGCGAATAGCCCAACGCATCGTCCGGACTGCCATTCCCAAAGAGGAAAAGCGCCGTAAGGCGGAGATAAGTGCCCTCAACGGAATTCTAAAAATTTTGCGGACCCTTTCGGACCGAGACCCGAAGGTTGAAGCCTGTCTCGCTGAAATTCGCCACGTTGTGGCCCAGAATCCCCAAGATAAAATCATCGTTTTTACCGAATACCTGGATACACTGGGAGCCATCCGGGCTTTGCTTGAGGGTACGAGTGATCTTTCGGGGCAAACGGTCGTCCTCCGGGGGGGCCTCAGCGGTCGCCAGAGGGCACGCATCCAGCAAAGATTCGAGGAGCCGGTTATCCGGGTCCTTCTTGCTACCGATGCGGCCAGCGAGGGCTTAAACCTCCAGCGTTTCTGCCACCGCGTTTTGCACTTTGAACTGCCCTGGAACCCCAACCGGCTCGAACAGCGCAATGGTCGCGTGGACCGCTATGGCCAGACGCATCCTCCCGAGATCCGCTATCTCTATTATCCGGATAGCCCGGAGGATGACGTTCTCCATCGCCTGGTCGAGAAAATTGAGCGCATCCAGGAAGACCGGGTTTCAACGCCGGATATTCTGGGGGTCCTTCGGGGCGCCCGAGAGATTGACCAGGGTTTGGTGGACATCGATCCGGAGGCAGATGACGTTGAAAAGCGCAAAGCAACCCTTGTTCGTCTCTTCGAAGATCGAACCGCTGATTTTGTCCGCAATGTCCAGCCGCTGGTGACGGCTGGAGGGGTGGACTCAACAGAAACCCAGAAGATCTTGGACCTCTTGAACACGGCCCAGACGCTCCTTCCGGATGACGCCCAACTGGAAAAGCTGGTTATCGATCTATTGGGGCCCGGTGCAGTGTGCCTGACGGATTTGGAAAATATATTCCGAATCGAGGTCCCCGTTAAATATCGGGGGCCGGGCGTCAGCCCGGTATATCTTCAGGCGACCTTCCGCCGGTCGGTAGCGGTGAAGCACAAGGCTGATGAGGTAGATTTTATTACCCCCCTTCATCCCCTGATTCAAGCCCTTGCGGCGGAATCCCGAAGGCAGTTGCTCCAGGTCTATGCGGGAGAGCGTGGGCTTCCGCCCCGCAGATTGGCGGCGCGCAGGGTAGCGAAAGAAGAACCGGCTTCCGGGGTCTTTACCTTCCTTGGGAATATCGAAGGAGGGGGAGGACTGCTGGAAGAGCACCTTATCGCTATCCGTATTTCCTCTGACCTGAAATTGATACCTAAAAAAGGCGATTTACCACAGAGGGCACAGAGGAAATTTGAGATAAAACAAGAAGATAAACTCCTTTTCTCCGCTTTGCTCTGTGCCCTCGTTAAGTGAAAACAATACAATATTCTA
>Ga0315290_10001894_pt1 | contig 14552 bp, 15 predicted proteins | sample YL17G12_0_MG_FD_203627 | JGI IMG/M metagenome (GOLD analysis project Ga0315290, IMG submission 203627) | Sediment microbial communities from Yellowstone Lake, YNP, Wyoming, USA - YL17G12_0 | ecosystem: Environmental > Aquatic > Freshwater > Lake > Sediment | place: USA: Wyoming | collected... | reverse complement strand
GCGATGAAATGCTGCACGACCGGCGGCCACAACGCTCCGGCGAGGTAGTTGCCGCTGGCAATGATGGCAACGGCGATCCCGCGCCTGCGGGCGAACCAGTGCGAAGTATCGGCGAGCAGCGGCGAAAAGGTCGCCGAACTGCCGAAGCCGATGAGCAGGCCGTGGGCCAGCGAGTATTGCCAGAGGGTAGAGGCCGACGCGGCGGCAACGTATCCGAGCGCAAGGCAGCCGATGCCGACGATGACCGGCGGCAGGATTCCGAATCGATCGGACATCCGCCCCAGCACAATCCCGCCGACTCCGAAACCGAGCATCGTCAATGCATAGGGCAGCGAAGCATCCGCGCGTGCAACGCCGAACTCGGCCTGCACCGCCGGCAGCGCAACAATTACCGACCACATGCCGACGCCGCCGATAGTCGCAAGAATGAGCGCCAGCACCAGCCGCGTCCACGCGTATGTGGAATCCACGCCGCCATGCACCACGCCGCTCATGTCTTGCCCGTTGCTCACCGTGGCGGATTGTGCCTGAAATCCCGCAGATCGGAAAAAATGCTGGCCGCGGGACACAGAGGAAACCCTGATGAATCGATTTGTCCGGCCCTGACGCACGCGACCGGCGCCGCTCGGCGATAATGCACGGCAAACGCAGGCATGCCGCCGGCGCGGCTACGATTTTCCGGCGATCATCACCATCCTCACGGGAGAAAGGCAATGAAGCTCGAAGGAGCAGTGTGCATCGTCACCGGCTCGGCTACTGGCACCGGCGCAGCCTGCGCCGTCCAGCTTGCCAGGAAGGGATGCCGCGTCGTCGTCAACTACACCAAGAGCGAAAAGGACGCGAGACAAACGCTCAGCGATTGCAACATGGCCGGCGCGGAGGCGATCATGGTCAAAAGCGACGTAGCCAACGACGCCGATTGCCGCGCGCTCGCCAGGGCCGCGCTGGACAAGTGGGGACGCATCGACGCGTTGATCAATAACGCCGGCATTACCAAATTCGCCGCCGCTACCGATCTCGATGGCCTCGATGCGGACGATTTCCAGCGCATCTATGCGGTAAATGTCATCGGGCCCTACCAGATGATCCGCGCCTGCGTGCCGGCGATGAAGAAGCAGGGCAGGGGCGCGATTGTGAACATTTCCTCGATTTCCGGCGTCATGGGCATCGGCTCATCCACCGCCTACGTGGCGTCCAAGGGCGCGCTGAACGCGATGACGCTCGCGCTTGCGCGTTCGCTGGCGCCGGAAATTCGCGTCAACGCGGTCTGTCCGGGGCTGATCGAGACGCGCTGGCATCTGGACCGTTACAGCAAGGAGGAATACGCCAGCTTCAAGTCCAACTACGAGAAGACCGTGCCGCTGGCAAAGGCGGCAAGGCCGGACGACGTGGCGGAAGTCGCGGTCTGGCTGATCGAGGGCGCCGACCTGGTCACCGGCGAATCCATTCTCGTGGACGCCGGGTTGCACCTGGGCAAGTTCTGATGTGAAGTGCTCTTTACAGTCGGCGTCTGCCGCATCTACGGCCTTCGCCTTGCCACCTAAGTGATAGTGCCTGTCTCGAATGCGCAATTGCGATACCCATGGCTTGCGCGGAGAATCTCCGCAGGAACAAAACTTTCTTCCAAGCATCGCTACAGAATCGACCGGGACAGCCGTTTTCATATCAGCCGGCAGGAAACGGCAGACCTAATGACCAAAGGAGAAATCGCATGCGTATGTTGATTCTCGCGCTGACAGCAGCCAGCGTCCTTACGTTATCGCTGCCGAGCTACTCGGCCGAGGGCTTCTTCTCCAAATTAACCAAGTCGTCGCGTTCTCACGAAGGCAGTCACAAGAAACACAAGAATGCGCACGCCAATTCGCCCCGCAGGGCGCACGCGCTTGGCCATTCGAGCAAGCGGATCCACTCTGCTTACGCCCAGAATCAAGCCGCTCCCAGCCGTAAATAAATACGCATCAATCCAATACGATTGAGGCAGGTAAACAAAAAGAAGGCAGGGCAACCTGCCTTCTTTTTTTGCAGGGTCTCTGCCGGCTGTCGGACGGATACAAAGACGCTTCGTCGAACCGCGGCATTCGCGCGCGGCCCGTCGCTTACCTTCGCAACAGCCGCGGACGCCGCGCCTCCTTGACCGCCTGAGCGCGGTTGCGCGCAGCGTTGACGCCGGATACGATCGCTATCGGCGGACCAGGATAGCGCCTGCGAATCGTATAGTAGCCCTCGCGTCCGCACACCCGGAAATCGTCAGAAAAAGGGCCTGCGCACTACTTTTGCCTGCCCTTCGGTGCCGCCGGAAGCATGAAGAAAAACTCGTTGCCGCCGTGGATTCCGGCGCTGACACCGACCTTGCCTCCGAGCTTCGACACAATGCGCCGAACGGTGGCAAGCCCAAGACCATGGCCCGCAGCACGCTCTTGATGCAGGCGAGTGAACGGAATGAACACCAGCTCGCGTTCCTGCGCCGAAAGTGTCCGCCCGTTGTCGCGCACCCAGAAGCGCACATGCGAGCGTTCCGGCGTACCGCCCAGTTCGATACTGGGCGGTACGCCGCCGTATTTGAGCGCATTGCTCAGCAAGTTCAGCCACACTTCTCCCACCCATGGCGCATAGCCCAAGGCGGGCGGCCAGGCCTTCGGCAATTTGATATTGGCGCGTGTGCGCGCCTGCAGGTCGGTCAGTTGACTCAGGACCTGCTCGATCAGAGCGTCCATGTCCAGCAGATGCAGTTCCACACTTTGCTGCGCCACAGTCGACAGCAAGAGCAGGGCATCGACTGCATCAGCGGTCATGGCCAATGCGCCGATGGCCTGCTCCACCAGATGCCGCTGCTCGGCGCTCAGGCCGTCGGATTTGAATTTATGCAGGATCTCCAGGAAGCGACTGGCCGCCGCCAGAGGCGTCTTCAGACTGTGTGCAATAGTGTGGGCGTAGGCCTCCAGTTCCGCATTCTTCTGGGCAAGGTCCTCGCTGTTGGAAAGCAGTTGCTTCTGCAGACTGTACAACTGCAGGTGGTGCTGGATGCGCGCCAGCAGCTCTTCGCGCTGAATCGGCTTGGTAATGTAATCCACGGCGCCGAGTCTGAAGCCCTCGACTTTGTGGGCGGTGTCGTCCAGCGCGGTCATGAAGATCACCGGCAGGGCCGCGGTACGCGCTTTGCTCTTGAGCCGGCGGCAGACTTCGAAGCCGTCCATATTCGGCATCGTCACGTCCAGCAGGACGAGGTCCGGCATTGCCAGTTCGATCTTCTCGAGTGCCTGCGCGCCGCTGCGGGTGAGCATCAACTCGAAACCCTGTTCGGCGAGAAAGTCGGAAATCAGCCGCAGGTTCTGCGGCTTGTCGTCGACAATCAACAACGTGGCCCCGCGACGTTCAACCGCCAACGTCTTCGTGTCTTGCTTCAATGCAATCCTCCAGCATCGCGACCAGGCGCTCTTCCTCGAATCCTCGAGCCAGCGCGTACAGGCGCCGGCCAAACGAGCCGAAGCGCGCGTTTTGCTGCTCGAGTTCCAGCGCAATCTGCTCCACGCGCACCAACTTTCCCATGCGAGCCAGATCGAGAAGTTCCTCGACAACGGCGACGGGCGGCGCAATGATGTCGGCGGCCTGCGCGTCCCCGGTATCGTCGCCGGCGGCCATGCCTGAATCGGCACGGCGCCAGCGCAACTCGAGAGCTTGCTGAATCGCGTCGAGGAGGGCCTCGGTCGGGAATGGCTTGCGCAGACAGGTCACAAAAGTTCCGGGATCCGCCTCGGCACGCTCAAGCTCTGCGCTGCCGGCGGAGGCGCCCACGATGAAAATATTCTCCAGCCCGGGCGTACGGCGGATGGCGCGGGCCGCCTCCACGCCATCCATTCCCGGCATCCGCAGATCCATGACGATCAGATCCGGGCGGTTTGCGAGAGCGCTCGCAACCGCTTCCTTTCCGCCACCGGCGAGCGTCACGCCGAACCCCAGTGGTTCCAACAGTTGTTGCAGCAACCGGCGATTTTCTTCCTGGTCGTCGACGACCAGGATGGTCCGGCGCGCCCCCCGATAGCCCACTACGGGAGCGCTCGCCGGAACGCTATCCTGCCGCGCCTGAACCAGGGGCAGTTTCACGGCGAAACGGAACTGACTGCCGCGCCCCGGCTGACTGTCGACCTCGACATCGCCCCCCATCAGGCGCGCGAGTTCCCGAGTGATGGCAAGCCCGAGGCCAACGCCCGACTCCTGCTTCTGCCCCTCTTCTGCCTGCTCGAATGGCGAAAAGATTCGGGTCGTATCCTTTGGCGAGATGCCCACGCCGGTGTCCTTCACCGACACGCGCAGTTCGACTTTCCCGCCTTCGGCCGGCACGCACCGCACGCCCAGCGTCACCCCCCCCGAGTCTGTGAACTTGATCGCGTTGCCGAGCAGGTTGAGCAGAATCTGGCGCAGGCGCTTGCCGTCCGCCTCGACCATTTCCGGCAGACCTGCGGGTGCATCCAGAAAAAAATCCAGTCCTTTCCTATGCGCTTCGACACGAACCATGGCCGCGATTTCCTCGAACAACGCGGCAAGTTGAACCGGCGCTGGATTGAGCTCCAGGTGGCCCGAGCGGATGCGCGACAAATCGAGCAGATCGTTGATCAGCGAGAGCAGGTGCCGGCCGCTGCTGGCAATCGTGGAAAGCGCCTCCAGGCGGGGCGCATCGGGCAGGGCGCCCGCGCGCACCAGGTCGGCGTAGCCGAGGATGGCATGCAACGGCGTGCGCAGCTCATGGCTCATGTTGGCGAGGAACTGGTCCTTTGACCGGTTCGCTGCTTCCGCTTCGGCACGCGCGGCAAGCAGTGCCCTGCGTTGCGTGCTGAGCTGACGGATATAAAACACCCCGGCCAGCAGAATTGCCGAGAACACCGCCACGGAAGTCCAGATGGCGCGGTAGTCGACCTTGTTTTCATAGCGCACAGACAGCCATTTTTGCGAGATTTCCCGCTGCTCCTCCTGGCTGATGGTAACCAGCACCTTGTCCAGAATACCCACCAGTTCGGGCCAGTCCGTGCGCACGCCGATGGAGAAACCTTGCGGCTGCAGCGCTTTCTCGACTGCCGTGGCAATTTTCAGATTACTGATTTGCCGGTGCCTGATCATATGTACGATCGGGAAAATGTCGTCCACCAGTCCGTCCGTTTTTCCCGTTGAAACAGCCATCAGGCCGTCCAGCAGATTGGAATAGGCGGTGACGTTGAAGTTCGGATACACCTTCGCCGTGAGCTGTTTCGAGGAGTGTCCCTCGACGACGGCGACGCGGTTCTCCTGGAAATCCTTCAGGCCGGATACAAAACTGTAGTCATCCCGGGTAACGATGACATTGACGTAGTGCAGGTAAGGCTTGGTGAAATTGAGGTATTCCTCGCGGTCTTCCGATCTTGCCACCGCCAGCACAACGTCGAGTTCTTTCTTTCGAAGCTTGTTTTCCACTGCGCCGAAGTCCGCAAGCTGCGTTACCTGGAAACGGGTTCCGAGCCGGTAGCGGATGATTTCGAGATAGTCGGCGACAACGCCGACGAAGTGCCCGCGGCTATCCTGGAATTCGTAGGGTGCATAGTCGATTTCGGCGCCGATGCGAATGACCGGATGCGCCGCCAGCCATTTTTTTTCCTCGTGCGTGAGATCGACCAGCGCCGGGGTGCTGGTCGGCTCCGCCGCCGCGGTCATGCACACGGCGATTGCGCCCGCCGCAAGGCAGGCTGTCGCAACCGAAGCAATCATCCGGCGCTTGCGCGCCCCTAACGCTCTCACTCGTACCTCACTTCAGGAACCGCCGGAACCGCCGTACCTGCGCGGACGTCGATGGCGGGCAACCGGCGGCGACGGCATCGCGCCGCCCGCGATCAAAATGCCGGGTCAAGTCACTGCACCGCGCAATTTCGCCGCCCCCTCGCATCCTCTGCCATTTGCGCGCGCACGGCAATACGAAATTGTCCGCCAGTTTCGTCTTCTCCGGAAGACCGGCGATCCAGTCGGGTGCGTCAGGAAGTTCTAGAATGCACGATCTGCTCGCCCGCGACCCGGCTTGACAAATGAGAATCCAGCTTTTCTCGGATCTGCACCTGGAGCATTCGCACCGGCATCCGCCGTTCGTGCTGCCGGCAATCAGCGCCGATGTTGTAGTGCTGGCGGGCGACATCGACAACGGCACGCGGGCCATCGACTGGGCCGAGAAAACCTTTCCGGACCGCACTGTGCTGTACGTTCCGGGCAACCACGAGTACTACGACGCCGAACTCAAGACTGCCGCCGCCGCCTTGAGAGCGCGAGCCCGGCGCAGCGCCAACGTACAGGTGCTGGACAATGACGAATTGACCATCGAGGGCGTGCGCTTTCTGGGCAGCACGCTGTGGACCGACTTTGAATTGTTCGGCCGGGAGAAGATGGACACGGTGATGGCAAAATCCCTGAAATATGTAGTGGACTTTCGCAAGATCCGCATGGGAGGTGATTTGCTCACGCCGCGGCAGACGGTCGACCTGCATCGTGACGCGATCGCCTTCCTGCAGGCACGACTGGAAGAACCGTTCGCGGGAAGGACCGTGGTCATTACCCACCACGCTCCCCACCCCGGCAGCGTCCATCCGCGTTGGACCGGCGACCTCGTCAATGCCGCGTTCGTCTCGGACCTGAGCCGGCTGATGGGAAAATCAGCCTTGTGGTTTCACGGTCACACGCACGACAGCTTCGACTTCCGCGTCCGCGGCACCCGCGTGGTCGCTAACCCGATGGGATACCGGAGGTCGAACTGGCGCGAAACGCCGGCCGCGGACCCACCGCTTCGGGGGGTCGCCGAAAATGCCCGGTTCGACCCCGCGATGGTTGTCGAAATCTGAATGCGCGAAGCCCGGGTTTGACAAACCGGTGGAAATCGCTGCGCCGGATTCGCTCTGAAATCGAGCGCAGGCGGCCTGTTCAGAGCGTGAGCTCGACCCGGTGACCGGCGGCACCCAGCCGGTTGCCCGGGGTATCCGGCCACAGCGAAGTTCTGGCACAGCCGGATCGCGGTAATTCAGCGCATGATCTTTTTGAGCGTGTGGCGCCGTGCGCGGATATAAGGGCGAATTTCCTTCGGCCAGCGCCCCTGGTCGACGGCCTTTGCCCAGGCGTCGCTTAACAGCACCGCAGCGCTTTCGAGCTCGTAGATCGCGCTGTATTTCGGCTCGCCTTGCGCGACCAGCGCTTTTTCCTGTCCGTCTATCCTCATGGAGGCACACGGCTCGGACCTCACGCGGGTTACCGCCAGCACCCCTGGCACCTGGAGCAGGAAGGGCACATGCTCGGCATCGTAGATCTCGTTGAACAGATCTTCCTTGGCGGGATCGATATCGAGACTGGCGGTGAAGACGTACGTGGCTTTCGGGTGCATGACTTGTCCTCCGCAATGGAATCTGGCGCGATCGACGCGCAGCAGATACGGTAATGTTAACAGCCCGGTCAGCGTTTGGCGGAAATCGTTCCATGGCGTGAACCTGGTGCTCATTGTGTGTTCGTGGCGAGAATGTCAATTGCCAATGGAGGTTGTGATGAAACTTTCTGCTCTCGCGTTCGGCCTTTTGTTCGCCGCGCTTGCCAGTGGCCATGCGTGGGCAGCCGACCGTTACAGGATCGACCCCGACCACACGTTCGCGCACTTCGCCGTGGTGCATACCGGAGTTTCCTCGGTGCGAGGCCGGATGGGCGTCATCAAGGGCAGCGCAACGCTGGATGCCGACAAACAGACCGCGGAAGTCGCCGTGGACCTCGACCCGCGCTCGATCGATACCGGGGTGAAGAAGCTCGATGCGGTGCTCAGCGACGAAATGTTCTTCAACGTAGCCCGGTACAAGACGGCCCGCTTCGTCGGCAAGGCCGTAAAGTTCAGGCAGGGCATGCCATCGGAATTCGAAGGAGAACTGACGATTCACGGCGTGACCAGAGCGGTGAATCTGAGCGCCGATCACTTCGTCTGCAAGCAGGTCAAGATCATGGTCCTGGATCGCTTCGTCTGCGGCGGCGATCTGCAGACGACTTTGCGGCGATCGGATTTCGGGCTGGACAAGTATTCGTCGATGGTCAGCGACGAAGTGCGGCTCGTGATATCGGTCGAGGCGATCCGGGAAGACAAATGAAGGCGCTAGGCGCGAGGTGCGAGGTGCGAGGCGCGAGGTGCGAGGCGCGAGGCGCGAGGTGCGAGGGGCGAGGGGCGAGGTGCGAGGTGCGAGGTGCGAGGTGCGAGGTGCGAGGGGCGAGGCACGAGGCGCGAGGCGCTAGAGTTCAGGCTGGAGAGCCTCGCGCCTAGTGCCTAGTGCCTAGTGCCTAGTGCCTCGCACCTCGCACCTCGCACCTCGCACCTCGCGCCTCGCACCTCGCACCTCGCCCCTATCGCAGATTGGCGATTTCCCGCAATTGCTGGTCGTAGTGATCGGAGAGAGCGTTGAGGCATTGCTTCAACGACGCCCTGGCCCGATCGTAGTTCTTGTACTCTGCGGCCTTCGCCCGCTCGCGCACATCGGACGATGAACTGCCGCGGTCACTACCCGCGGGCGCGGAAAACCGGTTCACATCGTGCGAGCGCGTCCTGTCCAGCTTGCGCTCCACCTCGCTCATGCGACTGCGCGATTGGTTGAACTCCCGGGTAAGCTCGGTGTAGCGGATGTCCGTGGCGCGAATGCGCGTCTTGCGATACTGCTTCAGCTGATTCGTGCTCGCCTCCATGCGCACGATCAATGCCGCGACCTGGTCGTTGATCTGCGTCAATTCCGGGTAGGCTCGCGCCGGAACCGCAAGCTGCTTGGCCTGGACAAGCAGATCCGCGGCCGTCGCGCCCGGCGCGACGAGTTGCAGAGCCGCCGCGAGGGCGGCAGAAACGAATGCCCTTCCGGTCTTCAGCGATCTCCTGCTCAATCGATCACTCCTCAGCTCTTGGCACAGTAGTCAATCGGCATCGGAATACTGAACTTTAGCTTGAGACAGTATTCTTGCCCGGTCCCGAGTATCACGCACACTTCATAGAGGGTATTGAACAGAAGGCAGGGAAAGCAATCCTGGCCCCTCAGATGAGGTTTCTCGTCGGTATCATCGTCGCTGCAACGATAGCCGGCGTCTTCATCGCCGCGTATCGACTGCGCGGACAACCTCGATACGGAATCTGAAAATAAAAAGCCCGGGAAACCCCGGGCTTTTCTCGATACCGAGTTCTGAGTCCTCAGTCCCGAGTCATGAATCTCCGTCCTGCTCAGGCGGGGCGGATGTTCGAGGCCTGGTCACCCTTCGGGCCGGCCGTCTTGTCGAAGGTCACCTTTTGGTTTTCCTTGAGCGACTTGAAACCGTCGCCCTGGATAGCGGAGAAATGGGCAAACAAATCCTTGCCGCCGTCATCCGGGGTAATGAAGCCAAAACCTTTCGCGTCGTTGAACCACTTAACGGTACCTGATGCCATCTTTATTCGTCCTTGAAAAAAATTAGTAATAGAGGCTTTCGCCAGAAGGCGGCAGACCAAGAGGAGAAATTAAGGAGATCTGAGGAGTACCGTTATAACGGGGCTGCGACGGACCAGCAATATCAGCGCTTGGAAATTCCTGCGGCTTCCTTATACCCCTTTGCCGGTATTCGGTCAAAGGTCTTGACAGGGCCGCGAGGACTGTTTTGTATGCTTAATCCTGGAATTCATGTGTCACCATGGCCGAAGCGAGAGGGCGGTTCGCAAGGCGGGCGTTCCGATAGCAGACGCGCCCTCGCCATTTTCTTGCGCCAAGGTCTGCGTCTGCCTGCGCCAAGGTCTGCGTCTGCCTATGCCAAGGTCTGCATCTGCTTGCGCCAAGGTCTGCATCTGCTTGCGCCAAGGTCTGCATCTGCGGTCATTTCACGGCGCAAGCGACGCCGTATAGGCGGCGATCGCCACCATGTCTTCTTCGCTCAAGCCCGCGACGACCGCCTTCATCAGCGGCGCCCATGGCCCGTCGCGCACGCCGTGCCGGATATCGTAGAGCTGGCGCATGATATAGCTGGGTGAGCGGCCGGCCAGCGCCGGCACCGGACCGAGGCCTTTCAATGCTGCGCCGTGGCAGATCGCACACGGCGTCGTTTTGCCCGCGCCATTCGTGATCAACATTTCGCCTTTGCGCAGGCTGCCGAGCGGCACATAGGCGATGAAGCCGGAAGCCGAGTCGCGCAGTTCGGTGCGTTCGAGATTTTCCGGCATTTCGATGACGCGCTGGCCGATTGCTTCCGTGGCGCCGCTGTCGTCGGCGATCAGCATCCAGCCGCCGACTTTTGTCTTCGGCACTGTTGCGGTTTCGACAACCCGGATCCACGAGGCCGGTTTCAGCAAGGCAAAGTATTCGGCGGCAACCTTCGTGTCCTCCTCGCTGACCAGCTTCGCGACGGCGACCATCAAATTGACCGGCAGGCTCGCCGGTTCCGAACTCTTTCTCGCGCCGCTCTTGAAGTCCGCCACCTGCTGCGCGATATATCCGGCGGGAAGTCCCGCAAGGCTGGCGTTTTCCGGGCGACCGAGCCCGTTCGGCAGATGGCAGTAGCCGCATGCGAACTGGCCCGGCTTGTTGCCCCGTCCGACAACGTCGGGCATCGAGGGATGGTCGTCCGGATGCCAGTCCGGCGGACTGAAGAGATCGCGAATCTGCGTCAGCGTGTATGCAGCCACGCTGTTGGGTACGTGCTTCAACGCACCATCGTCGAGAGCAGGCCTGATGCCCGGCGGATTGACCGCGTAGGCCCACACCGGAAGAGCATCGGCGGCACTCGCCGAAACGTCGGCAGCGATGGCAAAGAAAGCGTATGTCAGGACGGTTGCGATCTTGTTCATGGTCCTTCCTCGATGTCTTCAATATTGTGTGGCGCGTTTACATTATAGGCACGGACCACGTGCTGCGTGCTGGGTGCTGCGTGCTGGGTGCTGCGTGCTGCGTGCCGAGTGCTGCGTGCTGGGTGCTGCGAAGAAGCAATCCCGCCTTTGGTCGAAGTTGAGCGCTTCGTCCTTGTCTAGTGCCTTACTCACAGCACCCAGCACCCAGTACTCAGCACTCGGCACGCAGCACGCAGCACCCAGCACTCAGCACTCAGCACTCAGCACCCAGAACTCAGCACTCAGCACCCAGCACCCAGCACCCAGCACCCAGCACGCAGCACGCAGCACCCAGCACCCAGCACCCAGCACTCGGCACGCAGCACGCAGCACCCAGCACGCAGCACCCAGAACCCAGCACCCAGCACCCAGCACCCAGCGGCCACATCATGGACGGCGTCAACGCCAGCCTGCGTCGCCTGCAACTGGATCACATCGATCTGTACCAGATCCATGGACAGGACGTAGCGACACCGATGGAAGAAACATTGCGGGCGCTTGAAGACCTGGTCCACTCCGGGAAAGTACGTTACATCGGGCTGAGCAACCATGCGGCCTGGCAGATCATGAAGGCGGTTTCGATTTCGCAGTATCGCGGCTGGAACCGTTTCGAGAGCGTTCAGGCGTACTACTCGCTGGCGGGGCGCGACCTCGAGCGCGAGATCATCCCGATGGCCACCGACCAGGGACTGGGGATCCTGGTGTGGAGTCCGCTGGCCGGCGGTCTGCTTTCCGGAAAATTTTCCGAAAACGACCAAGGCCCCGAAGGCGCAAGGCGCACCAATTTCGATTTCCCGCCCGTCGATCGCGCTCGCGCCTTTCGCTGCGTCGAAGCCATGCGGCCGATCGCCGCCGGCCATGGCGTCTCCGTCGCGCGCGTTGCGCTGGCCTGGCTGCTGCACCAACCGGCGCTCGCCAGCGTAATCGTCGGTGCGAAGACGACGCAACAGCTCGCGGACAATATTGCCGCGACCGATCTGCGGCTATCCGAAGCCGAACTGAAATCCTTGGACGAAGCCAGCCAGTTGCCGCCCGAGTATCCGGGATGGATGTTCGATCGGCAGAACCGCGACCGTTTTCCGGGCGGCGCCATCACCTGATTGCCGGCTGAGAACGCGTATTGCGCTCTCGATTCAACCCGTCCGCGACCGTTACGGGTACCATGCGGGCTCAATCTTCAGATTGGAAACATCATGGCAGCCAACGCCACTGTACGGCCTGCAGATCCTTTGCGCGATTTGGCGGCGAGAATTTACGTCGAACTGGTCTGCCGTAACGTCGTCGTCACCGACAGCGCCGCGCAGATCAAATCCAACCCGGAAAACCTTGCAAAAATCAGCTTCAAGCTGGCCGAAGCATTTCAGCGAGTCGACGTCGGTATCAAGGCGCCGGCTGCGCCGAAGAACCAGGAATTCGACATGAAGACCGCCAGCCTGCCCGGGTGGGAAGCGGAAGAGCCAGCGTCGTAGCCAGGCGCGGGCGCGGATCGCGCTGCGGACAAACTGCCCTCGAGAAAAGAAAAAAAGCCCGGTTTCCCGGGCTTTTTTCACTCAGCGCTGATTGCGGCGCGCGGACACGTTAGCGACCTGTCGGCCGTACGCGGGTAGTGCGCCCAAATTCCGCTTACTTCCCCGGATCGATGTTCGAACGCCGTGTCCGCGGGATGCCCTGGACCCATCACTGCGCCCGCTCACGCGGGTTGAATGTTGGATGCCTGATCGCCCTTGGGGCCAGTGGTCTTGTCGAAAGTCACCTTTTGGTTTTCCTGCAGCGACTTGAAGCCGTTGCCCTGGATCGCGGAAAAGTGGGCAAACAAATCCTTGCCGCCGTCATCGGGGGTGATGAAACCAAAACCTTTTGCGTCGTTGAACCACTTAACAGTGCCTGATGCCATTTAAAATCTTCCTTAACTGTAGTGAATGGGCAATTCGCCCGAAAGCGAGAACATCAAGAGGTGAAATTAAGGAGATCTGAGGAGTACCGATGTACGGGGCTACTGCGGACCAGCAAACTCAACGCTTGAGAATTCTGCAGCGTCTTTATACGTGGTTACCTGCGCATGGTCAAAGGATAATTGGCATGCTCTCGGCGCGCGGCGCCTGATGCCCCTGTCCTGATGGCGCCCTGTCGTGAAAGGGCTTCTCCAGGTTGCTCCGCTTTGCCCACACCGAACCCTTATTTCTGGGTCAACGCTTTGCGCAAGCCGGGGCTGCGAACGAGTTCATGCGCCGCGCCGATCAGCGCATCGCTCAGCACTTCGTAGTAGTTGTCCGCCTTGTACGAAATTCCAAAGCGGCTTGATGAGCCGTTGATCGCGACCACCCACAGAATCCTGCCCTTCGTATCGGTGAGCGTGGCCCGCAGCCCGACTTCGGCGTTGTAGCGGGTAGCCTCCTCGACGAAAAATTTCCTGATCTCCCCCTTCAGGATCACGTCTGCGCCGCTTTCCGCCACCTTGAAACCGAGGCCGGAGAGAAGCAATTTCACCTGATAGGTCACGAAGCGCGCGACATCCTGGTTCGTGGTGACCTTGCGAAATGGGACCTTGCTCGTATTGCGGCCGATGAAGGCGGGATCTTCGCGCGTGTCGGTAAAAGGATCGATCTGCAGCTTGATGCCTTCGAGACCCTTCAGATCGACCGGCTCCCTCTCGGACATCGGGGAAGTCGGCCTCCACTCGAGTGGGATATTTTCGAGCCTGTCGGCAGCGTCAGCCGTGGGGAAGGCGCCGATGAATATACAGGCTGCAAGGACCGGCAGCGCAAGATGGAATCGTTTTTTCATTCTGCCTGCTCCTTGGTGAGTGAACCGCATCCGAGGCGTCGATTGGCTGCAAGCTGCGCGCCTAGGAGCCTGTCGGACTTAGGTGTTCGATAGCGAAACGGTGGCAGAGCGAGGACAGATTTTGACGATTTCGACGCGCATATCGGGAATATGTAAGGAGAAAGCGGCGAAATATGGACCGCTCTGCCACCGTTGCAGCCGAATCATCCTAAGTCCGACAGGCTCCTAGTTCACCGCTGCCTTGTTCAATCTGCCCGTGACAGCGTCGATCTCGACGCTCGCCTTGTGGTTGCTGGGAAGGAACATCTGGTATTTGTAGACGGACTTGCCGGTCACCCCGACCGACAACTCCATCGATGTCACTCTGACCGGTCCCGCGAAAATCTCAGGCGCCGATGCGCGGGCCTTTGCTTCCGCGAATGTTGCACGCTGATACATCGAATAGCGAAGCATTCCCATCGTGTTCTTGAACTGGAAGTTCACCGGATTGGCCGGGTTGCAAAATGTCTCTGCATTGGCGCCCTCGGGATTCAGAACATGGATGACGTACGGGGTCATCTCGCCACCGCCGCTTTGCTGCCACGCGGTTACAACGCCCGGACGTTCCTTCAGCACCGCTTCGAGGCAGGTCTCCAGCGTCCCGCCGGGTTCCCAGGGATCGCCCGCAACAGCGGCCAGCGGCACAACCAGGTTCAGTACGAGCACGGCAAATAAAATTGATTTCATGGTTTTCCCCGATGATGTAAGAAGAATCCTGCCTGGCTCTACGACCACCGCCGACGATCGAGGTTCTCGAACCCTGCGCACAGTTATTCCCGGATTCACAGCATCGATTCTAGACTGCATGCGGCCATCATGCAGCGTCCTCTCGGTTACATCATCCCGGTTACGCCGGTGTCGCCAATGCACG
>Ga0315290_10001887_pt1 | contig 14569 bp, 11 predicted proteins | sample YL17G12_0_MG_FD_203627 | JGI IMG/M metagenome (GOLD analysis project Ga0315290, IMG submission 203627) | Sediment microbial communities from Yellowstone Lake, YNP, Wyoming, USA - YL17G12_0 | ecosystem: Environmental > Aquatic > Freshwater > Lake > Sediment | place: USA: Wyoming | collected... | reverse complement strand
TCTAAAGTTTCTTTTTTCTCCTATTTCCATTCTTCTTTCTCCATTCAAGCTGCGCCAAATCTGCTGCTTCAAACCAACATAAGAATTCAAAATTGATTCCCAACTTGAAACCCTGGTTTTCGTGATGTTGAAAAATATTCCCGAAAGTCATAGGGAAAGTCAATACTGAGGTATCTTAATGATGTATTCAGGAATTATTATAAACATCTTAAAAACACAAAAACATGAAACCAGTATTTAACAATGTGTTGCGCTTTGGAATGACAATCATCCTGCTGGCCTGTTTTGGAATTACCTTTGGCCAGGTTGGCGACGATTCCTATATCACTATTACAGGTATGGCAAAAGACGCAAGTTCACATCAGAAAATCGTTTTCGCCAGTGTTTCCGTTCCGGGGACCGACATTGGCACTGTAACCAACTCCGATGGTGAGTTTATCTTAAAGGTGAAAAAATCGCTGAACGCTGAATTTTTCGAAATTACCCACCTGGGTTATGTCAATAAAAAATTTGAGATTAACAGTTCGTTAGGGAACGACAGGGTCTTTTATATGGAACAGCACACCTTTCCATTACAGGAATTGATTGTAAGGCCTAAGGAACCAAGGGATCTTGTTAAAATGGCCCTTCGGAATATTAAATTAAACTACAGCGAAAAACCCAATATGATGACCGGCTTCTACCGGGAAAGCATTAAGCAGGGCAGGGAATATCTTTCTATTTCAGAAGCTGTGGTTGATATCTCCAAGGCCTCATACACAGGCATGCAAAGCGACCAGGTCAAAGTATTTAAAGGCCGTAAGGGCAGCAATGTAAAGAAAGCCGATACACTGATGGTTAAGCTTCAGGGAGGACCGAATGTAGCACTTTTGCTCGACATTGCAAAAAACAACGACCTGATTATCTCATTGGATAGCCTGGATAATTACGCTTATGAAATGACATCGGTTGTAAATATTGACGATAAACCAAACTATGTGATAAGCTTTACACCAAAAGTGAATATATCTTACCCGCTGTACTACGGAAAACTCTATATCACAGAAGATAACCTTGCTATTACCATGGCTGAATTTAGCCTGGACCTGACCGATGCAGAAAAAGCCTCCCGTCAATTCGTACGCACCAAACCTACAGGGCTGATATTCACACCCACTGCCACAAGCTACCTTGTAACTTACAAGCAACAAGGCGCGAAATACTACCTCAATTATGTCCGTATAGAATTGAAATTTAAATCCGACTGGAAGCGTAAATGGTTCAAGAATAATTACACTATTATGTCGGAAGTTGCCATTACTGACAGACATGAGAATAATATCGTTAGGTTTACCAATCAGGAGTTATTCAAATCGAGCATGGTCTTTGCCGACAAGATCAAATTTTTTGGAGATGATGACTTTTGGGGAGCATACAATATTATTGAGCCTGAAGAATCGATACAAAATGCCATTAAAAAGATTTCAAAAAGCCTGAAGAAATAAAAGTGCCTAAAGTTTGAAGTTTGGAGTGCCTAAAGTTGATTTATAAGAGGAGATTTTTGCAAGAAAAGAAAATCACTACAGGCACTATTAGTACCTTAGGCACTCCAAACTCAAGGCGCTCAAGGCACTCCAGACACTCAAGGCACTCAAGGCACTCCAGACACTCAAGGCACTCAAGGCACTCCAAACTCAAGACACTCAAGGCACTTTTTTTTAACTTTGCTTTATATCTAAGAAGAAACTATGAACCTTAATGACTTCTACATACAGAGGAAAATTCAAGGTGGTGACATTAAGGAATTTGAACGACTTTTCACTAAGTATTATGAACCTTTATGCCGTTATGCATACACATTTCTAAAGGATATGGACACAGCAGAAGATATTGTACAGGAATTTTTCTATGGTTTTTGGAAAAACAGAATATCGTTCAACTTAAAACTATCATTAAATTCATACCTGTATCATTCCATCCGCAATAATGCACTTCATTATTTACAACATATAACCATCAGGCAGAAATATGCAGAGGCCCTGAAAAATGAAACTCCGGAAGCGAAGTTCATAAACCAGCCGGATGAGATCGGGTATCAGGAACTCAACAAAGTGATTAATGAAACGCTTAAACACTTGCCCGAGAGATGCTCCCGCGTATTTTGCCTGAATAGGTTTGAAGGAAAAAAATATAGAGAGATTGCTGTAATTCTTTCCATTTCAATAAAAACCGTAGAAGCAGATATGGGGAAGGCGCTGCATCTGTTCAGGAGAACACTAAAAGATTACAAAACACTGGCATCATAGCCCATATAATTCTTTTGCCCATGAGACTAAATGAAAATAATCCACATCATATCCGGCTTATCGCAAGGTATCTGAGCGGTGAAATGGACGAAGCAGAGCTTGCCGGTTTTGAAAAGCAGGTTTTTGTTTTTGCGGAAAACAAATTATTAATAAACGAAATGAAAGAACATTGGAATTTGCTGCATAAATATGCTGATAACAAAATACCTGATACCCGCAAAGCCTGGAACAAGCTATATACGCGCCTGGATGATGAACAACTGATTCCTGCAAATGGACCAGTGAAACGAAATTACACCATGAAGCTTTTGCGTGCAGCGGCCATAGCACTTATATTGGTGGCTGTAGGTGCAATTGTTTATACAGGCATATTCCGCAAGCCGAAAAGTGAAATGGTGCATTTACAAACAGGCACTGAGGGAAATACTTTGATTACAACACTTACGGATGGCTCGGTTATTTACCTTGCCCAAAATTCTTCATTTTCTTTTCCTAAAGAATTTGATCTGAAGGCCCGGAATGTAGAACTTAGTGGAGTGGCCTTTTTCGACATTGCCCCCGACCCCGGCAAACCGTTTATTATCGAAACAGAAAAAGCTTTTATCCAGGTATTGGGCACCGCTTTTAACCTGAAAACAATAAACGGCAGCAATTTTGAGTTGCTTGTTGATCGTGGGAAGGTGAAAGTAACCCTTAAAAGCAATCCGAACGGGCAGGAACTTGTGGTTGCCGGCGAAAAAATTACATCTGTGAACAACAATTTTGTTAAATCCAAACGTACGCCTGCCGACGTGTTGTCGTGGTATACCAAACGCATGCAGTTCAAAGATGAAACCCTTGAAAATATTATAAGTGTAATTAATCGAAATTTCAACACTATATTTGTAATTGCGGATAAGAAAAACGGGAAACGAAGGCTGACAGTAACCTTTAACAATGATTCGATCAGTACGATGACTGAACTTATCTGCACAACATTAAATCTGAAAAGCCAAACGATAAATGATTCTATTCTGCTGTTGGATAACAAGGTTGGCGCTAAGGAAAACTAAACGTAAGCCTGCTTGCATTTTGTCTTTCTTTCCAGGATGGATATTGCATATCGGACTGGTTTTACTTTCGACCTCCCCGGCACTTGGGCAGGAACAATTATTGGGAAAAACGATTTCCATCGAGCGACAGCATACTACGCTGTACAAAGCCCTGAACCTCATTTCCGAAAAAGCTGATTGTTTTTTTGTTTACGACAGTAAGACTGTTGAAAGCGATAAACGCGTCAAACTGGAAGCCAATCAGCTTCCTTTGAAGAAGGTCCTCGAAAATCTCCTCGATAATCCCCGCCTCACGTTCAAAGTAATCGACCAGCATATTTTAATTTACCCTTTGTCCGGGGAGGCACAGTTTGCAGATCAAACTCCTGCAGCTTCTCCGGATACAATCAGTAATATTATTATCAAAGGCCATGTTTTCGACAACCAGGATAAAAAGCCTGTTCCATATGCGTCCATTGGAATCCAGGAGGAAAATATAGGAACCATCACCAATGCCGATGGTTTTTTTATTGTAAAACTTCCTGCAAAATTTGCCGGTTCTTCGCTTTCAGTATCACACCTGGGATACCAAAACCAAAAAATACCCATCAGGTTACTAAATGAACAAAGGGTCGATCTGTTTCTTGAACGCAGGGTAATTTCAATACAGGAGGTTATCATCAGGTATGTGGATCCGTTGGCCCTTGTAGCCAAAGCAATGCAGCAACGTCTGGCAAACAATAGTCTGAACCCCGTTTATTTGACAACCTTTTACCGCGAAGGCGTTCAGAAAAACGGACGTGTGCTCAGTTATTCCGAAGCTGTTCTTAAAGTCTACAAATCGTCGTTCGAATACAACGAACAATCCGATCAGGTGAAACTTCTCAAATCGAGGAATATTCTGAACATCAACCAAAGTGATACTTTTCAGCTGAAGCTGAAAGCCGGAATACTTGCCAGCCTGCAACTTGATGTCGTTAAATGTATCCCCAGCTTCCTGGATGAATCTGAATTCGCTTCTTACACATTCTCTTATACAGATATCGTATCCTTTAATGCGCAAAATGTGTATGCCATAACTTTCGTGCAAAAGAAGCAGGTTGAAGAACCGCTTTATACAGGAACACTTTTTATCGACAAGGAGACTTTTGCCATTCTTGGTGCTGAATTCGAAATCAATCCCAGATACCTGAACCAGGCCGCAAGTTACCTCATTGTTAAAAAGAGCCGTAAACTCATTGTTAAGCTCGAAAAAATTAAATATGCTATCACCTATATGAATTATAATGGCCGGTATTACCTTAACCATGCCCGGTGTGATATAGCTCTGAAAACCCGCACCCGCAATCATTTGTCGTTCGACAACTTCAGTACTTTTCTGGAAACGGCCACATGCCATATCGATACAGCAAATGTCACCCGGTTCGGGAAACAGGAAGTGATCAAGCCAAATGTTGTATTCTCCGACGCCAGTTATGTGTACGATGAAGCATTCTGGGGCGATTATAATATTATTGCTCCCGAAGAAAAACTGAACGAAGCACTTTCGCGTATAACCTCCAAAATTGAGAAGATAGAATAATGGCCGGACTTGAGGAAGATTGTGGCGATCAGGGTGTGGGATGTGGCGGATTCGAACCGCCGGCCTCATGCGTGTGAAGCATGTGCTCTGAACCGACTGAGCTAACATCCCGGAATAAGACATGCCAAAAGTATAAAATAGTTACCTTTATCGCTTAAAGCTTTAACAACTTATTTTTTTGACCGATACAACGTCTCCCTTTATTTTGCGTTTATTACCTGCAGTAATTTTATCCATTAATCATTACACTCATTTCAACATAAAATAATGAATTCAAATCGCCGGCTATTTATCTACTTACCTATTGCTTTTGCACTCGTGCTTATTGCTGGAATATATCTTGGAACAAAACTTTACAAGGTTGCAATTCTCAATAACAGGTCTTTTATAAACTTTAAGACAGGAAACGCCAACACCATTACCGATGTCATAAACTATATAAGCCGGGATTATGTGGATTCCGTTGGCAAACAACAATTGCAGGAATCGGCTGTCAAAGGCCTGCTCGAAAGCCTCGATCCACATTCAGTGTTCATTCCGGCTTCTGAATTCAAAGAAGCTAACGATCCGCTGATGGGAAATTTTGATGGCATTGGCGTACAGTTCCGCATCGAACGCGATACAGTAACAGTTATCAATACGGTGACCGGAGGACCATCCGAAAAATTGGGAATACTGGCCGGTGACCGCATTATAAAAGTGGATGGAAAGCCTTTTACAGGCAAAAAAGTTACAAATGAAGCAGTGATGAAAGCGCTGAAAGGACAGCGGGGGACCATCGTTAACATATCCATTTTCCGCCGCGGCAACCGTAAACTCATCGATTTTAAAATCGTACGTGATGTAATTCCCACTTATAGCATCGATATTTCCTACCTGGTGAACAACAGCACCGGATATATCAAACTAAGTAAATTCTCTGCCACCACTGCCGACGAACTTTCGCAGTCGCTAACCACAATGAGCAATGGTGGAATCCAAAAACTTATCCTCGATCTGCGTGGTAATTCAGGCGGATACCTTGAAGCTGCCATTGCCGTGGCCGACCAGTTCCTGAAAGATAAGAAACTGATTGTTTACACCGAAGGCCATAATCGGCCACGGAATTATGCCTATGCTACCAGCGAAGGACAATGGGAGAACAATGCGCTGATAGTGCTTATCGACGAAGGTTCGGCTTCATCATCCGAAATTGTTGCTGGAGCTTTGCAGGATAACGATCGTTGTATGCTAGTCGGTCGAAGGTCTTTCGGCAAAGGCCTTGTACAGGAACAACTAAATCTTGGCGATGGTTCAGCCCTTCGCCTTACGGTAGCACGTTACTACACTCCTACCGGTCGTTGTATTCAGAAGCCTTACAATAATGGAACTGAAAATTATTACGGCGAATATTATCACCGCTTTACGGATGGTGAACTCGAAAGCTCCGATAGCATTAAATTTGCCGATTCGCTCAAATTCAAAACCCCCGGTGGAAAAACTGTTTATGGTGGTGGCGGAATTATGCCCGATGTATTTATTCCACTCGAAAAAGATCTAAAACTGAAATACTATAACGAAGCAGTAAATAAAGGCATACTCTATCAATTCGCCTTCGATTATACCGATGCCAACCGTAAAAGTCTTAAGCGATTTGGATCTTTCGAGGCGTTTGATCGTAATTTCAGCGTGGATCAATCGGTGTTTGCTTCATTTGTGGCTTACGCAGCAAAAAATGAAGTGAAAGGCGACCGAGATTTAATTTCAGCAGCCAGGCCACGCATCGAAAACCTGCTGAAAGCTTACATCGCCCGTAATATTTACGACGATAAAGGTTTTTACCCGATTTACCTCCGTTCAGATAAAGCTTTTATTGCTGCGGAAAATATTTTGAAGAAGGAAAAATAACGAAAAATCCCGAAATTTTCATTCGGGTTTATTCTCCGCCGGGGATTCTGTTGTAACGGCAAGGAGCTTCTCAGTAAGCAAAAATTCCTTGAAGGCATTCATTTCCCAACTATCTGTGAGAAGATATGGTCCCACACGGGTGCGGCATAATGCCGAAAGATAAGCCCCGCTGCCGGTGGCAAACCCAAAATCACGTGCCAGGGCTCTGATGTACGTACCTTTACTGCAAACAACCCTGAAATCAACTTCCGGAAGCGCAAAGCGTGTGATTTCAAATTCGGATATGGTTACTTCCTTCGGACGCATCAGCAGCTCCTTGTCTTTTCGCGCATATTCATATGCGTGCTTTCCTTCAATCTTTACGGCAGAAAATACAGGCGGTACTTGCCGCAATGTACCGGTAAGCCGGCGGGCTGAAGCCAGCAATAATTCTTCGGTGATATGATCGGTAGAGAATGTCTGATCAACAGGCTTCTCCATGTCGAAGGAAGCTGTTGTTGCTCCCAACACGAACGTGCCGGTGTATTCCTTATCAAATTCAGTGAATTCCTCAATTTTTTTGGTGAATGACCCGGTGCAGAGGATAAGCAGCCCCGTAGCCAGCGGGTCGAGTGTGCCTGCATGACCTACTTTCAGCTTTCCAAAGCCTAGTTTCGACTTTATGAAATAACGAAAGCTATTTACCACATCGAAAGAAGTCCAGGTGAGGGGTTTATTGATCAGGACAACTTCTCCCTTTTTGAAATCGTGCATCATCCCGCAAATTTCATATCGTAACCAAAAGCGATCATCAGCAGTATAACAGCTCCCACAATTATCCGATAGTAACCAAAATAACGGAAGCCATGCCTGGTGAGGAAGGCTATAAAGGATTTGATGGCGCAGATGGCAACAAGGAAGGAAACTATATTACCGGCGATCAGGAGTTGAATGTTATCGGCATTGATCAGTTTGTGGTTTTCCGAGAGTTCAAGGACAGAAGCGGCAAACATTGTGGGTACTGCCAGGAAGAATGAAAATTCTGCGGCATTTTTCCGGGAAAGTTTCTGACTCATACCTCCGATAATGGTTGCAGCCGAACGGGAAACACCTGGAATAACCGAAATAATCTGAAAAAGTCCTATCAGGAATGATCTTTTGAAGGTAAGCCGGGTATTTTCATTTTCTGGTCTGTCGAATAGTTTATCCACGAAAACCAGGAAAACGCCCCCGACAAGCAATGAAGCTGCCACAATAAGTATGCTGCCCAGCATGGCGTTGATCTGTTTATCGAGCAGATAGGCTATGATAAGCGGCAGGCACGCCACACCTAACTTAAAATGAAAATCCCAGGTTTGGAAAAAGCGTCGCCAGTAAAGCACAATCACTGAAAGGATGGCTCCGAACTGAATATTGACCAAAAAAACTTTGGTGAAGGCATCATCAACTTTCACCCCGAGAATTGTTTCTGCAATAATCATGTGCCCTGTGGATGAAATTGGCAGGAACTCGGTGATTCCTTCAACGATGGCTATTATGATCGCCTGTGCAAATGTCATGCTATTCTTTAGGTTTTTTCATGATAGCAAAAATCTCTATCACGTAGCCTGCCAGGATCAGGAGCGGGGCCAGGGTGATTCTTTGGAAGTTGAATATAGCTTCGTTAAAAACTTTGGGATCGTCGGAGCCACCACCAATCATCAACACAAAGCCGGTAACAATAAATGCCAGGCCAATGAGCAACAGCCGATAGTTTTCTTTCCCAAATGCCAGTTCAGTCGATTGTTCTTCGCTCTTTTTTTTAACCTGAGCTTTCGGAGTTTTAATCTCTTTTGCCATAAAAAAAGGAATTATTAGATATACAAAATAATTATCAATAATAAAGATGATCTGTTTTTATAAGCAGGAATTTCCGCACCGCCAGCCAGGTGGAAATACACGAAAGTGTAAGTCCGGCGATGACGATAAGGCCAAACAAGCCTAAAAACATATTTTTGTCCTGCAGCCCGGCGAGTTCCGGCATCTGCCTGCCAGCCAGGTAAAGCACACCTATAAGCAATGCAATAGCAAAAAATGCAGCCACCAGGCCATGCAACAGCCCTTTCACCAGAAAAGGACGTTGAATAAAACCTTGGGTGGCCCCTACAAGTAGCATACTTTTGATCAAAAAACGCTTGGAATATACCGAGAGCCGGATAGTGTTGTTTATCAGTGCAACCGATACAAGCATCAGCAACATACTGAACCCCAATAACACCATACTTATCTTTTGCACATTCTGGTTTACCATGTCCACTAACGATTTCTGGTAATAAACTTCCTTTACCTGGCGGTTACCCAGTATACGCTGCTCTATCAGCTGAAGACTGTCGTTGTTGGCATAATCGGCTTTCAGGCTAACCTCTATCGAGGGTAAGAGTGGATTATAACCCAGGAAATCAACGAAATCCTCACCAAGATCTATTTGCAACTCAGCAGCAGCACGCTCGCGGGTGATATATTCAGTGGACTTTACAAATGAAGTCGAATTCAATTCTTTCTGAAAAGCCAGGATATTTGATTCCTGCGCATTATCTTTCATGATGATCGAAAATCCGATGTTTTCCTTCACATAATCGCTCAGCTTACGGGCATGCAACACGATAAGGCCAAGCAAACCCAGCATAAACAGCACCAACGCAATACTTACCACCGAAGTGACGTAGGATGCGCGCAACCGGCGTTTGCTAAATTTTTCCTCTGGTTTGGACATGATTTTTTTTGAGGACACGAAATTACGAAAATATATGAAGCTATGGGCCACTCCTCATCGCAATGGTAAATTTTAGCTCCGGAATCGCTAACTTTGCAGCCTGAAAATTTACATCGGCATGACAACGGATTGATGCGACTTGCAAATACCTATAACTTTACCTGAGATGGAGTACAATTTTACCGGGATTGAAAAAAAATGGCAGCGCTACTGGCTCGATCATAAAACCTTCAAAGCAGAGACCGATACCCGGAAACCAAAGTTCTATGTTCTTGATATGTTTCCGTACCCTTCGGGAGCTGGCCTGCATGTAGGCCATCCACTGGGCTATATTGCCTCCGATATTTATGCACGCTTCAAGCGCCTCAAAGGATTTAACGTGCTCCATCCCATGGGTTACGACGCCTATGGCCTGCCAGCCGAACAATACGCCATACAAACCGGTACCCACCCTTCCGTAACCACCGCCATTAACATTGCCCGCTACCGCGAGCAGATGGATAGGATTGGCTTTTCTTTCGATTGGGACCGCGAAGTGCGTACCAGCGATCCTGCCTATTACAAATGGACGCAATGGACCTTTATCCGGCTTTTCCATTCCTGGTATAATAAAGCGAGCAACAAAGCGGAGGCCGTCGAAAACCTCATTAAAACCTTCGAGAATCAAGGGAATTCCACTGTGAATGCTGCCTGTAACGATGGTATAACAATTTTTTCGGCTGAAGAATGGCAAGCCTGGTCAGAAAAACAACAACAGGAAATGCTTATGAATTACCGCCTTGCTTACCTGGCCGATACTATGGTAAACTGGTGCCCGGCCCTTTGTACAGTATTGGCTAATGATGAAGTAAGCGAAGGCTATTCTGTAAGAGGGGCTCATCCTGTAGAACGCAAAAAAATGAAGCAATGGCTGCTGCGTATTACGGCTTATGCCGATAGATTGTTACAGGGATTGGAAAAAATTGATTGGCCCGATTCGATAAAAGAAATTCAGAAAAACTGGATTGGAAAAAGCGTTGGTTGCGAAGCCATGTTCGAAATAAAAGGGCACAAAGAGCAACTCGAAATATTTACGACCAGGGCTGATACCCTGTTTGGTGTAACATTTATGGTTCTTGCTCCGGAACATCCTTTTGTTGCTCAGATTTCCACTCCCGCCCAGCGTGAAAAAATTGAGAACTATTTACACTGGGCAAAAAACCGCTCTGAGCGCGAACGCATGACTGAAGTAAAGAAAGTTAGCGGAGAATTTACCGGCGCTTATGCTATCAATCCATTGAATGGCGCTGAAATCCCAATTTACGTTGCCGACTATGTGCTGATGGGTTACGGCACTGGCGCCATCATGGCTGTTCCGGGGCACGATAGCCGCGACTTTACCTTTGCCCGCCATTTTAATTTGCCTGTTGTTCAGGTCGTTTGCCGCCAGGGCGAAGAACCTACAGATCCTGCAACCTGGGAGGAATCTTATGATTCAAAGGAAGGCGTTATGCTCAATTCTGGATTTATTACCGGCATGTTAGTGAAAGATGCTATCAAATCTACAATCCATAAAATAGAAGAACTCGGCATTGGTTATGGAACTATTAATTACCGCTTACACGATGCCATATTCAGCCGGCAGCGATACTGGGGCGAGCCGTTTCCAATCTATTACAAGGATGGCATGCCGTACACGTTGGCCGAAAGAAGCCTGCCATTGGAACTACCCACAGTGGATGCATACCTGCCTACCGAAAACGGCGAACCGCCGCTGGCACGTGCCAAAAACTGGACCACACCCGAAGGTTATCCACTCGAGGTAAACACCATGCCCGGATTTGCCGGCTCCAGCGGTTATTACCTCCGCTATATGGACCCTCAAAACGACAATATATACTTTTCCCGGGAATCTGCCGCGTATTGGCAGGATGTTGACCTCTACATCGGGGGTGCCGAACATGCCACCGGTCACCTTATTTATTCCCGTTTCTGGAACAAATTCCTCTTCGATATCGGCATGGCTGTATGTGAAGAACCTTTTAAAAAACTGATCAACCAGGGGATGATACTGGGTGTTAGTATGAAAGCAAGAGTTGTAAGTTTTACATCAAAAGTTGAAAGTTTGAATCCCGGCAAAGCAGCCATTGATTCAAAAATTGATACAGATAATTTGCCGGAGTCGTCCGGTGCAGACTATATCTCCTTTATAATTCCTCTTCATCATAAGCAAAGAATTATTAATGAAGTATGGGATCATGTCCCCACAGATTTTGCTACTTTTCAAGCAGGCAAACATTATTTGTTTGAAGAAAACCTCAACAATTTATGCAAGGTTTATCATAAGTTTAGTAACTACAGAATTCTATCTGAATCTAATTTCCCGGAATTTGAAAAATTCTTACTGAAGGAAACTGCAGTGTATCAAAAATTCTTTGAAGGAATAAAAGATATTCTTGAAAATGATCGGGTGGAGCTAAACCCTGAGGTGGAAAAAATGTCGAAATCCAAGTACAATGTTCAAAACCCTGACGACCTCATCGAACGTTACGGTGCCGATACCTTAAGGATGTACGAAATGTTCCTGGGTCCCCTGGAGCAGTCGAAACCCTGGGATACCAGCGGTATCGAAGGTGTATCGCGATTCATCCGTAAGTTGTGGCGCCTCTTCCACGACAAGAACAACGACTTCATGGTTTCGGAAGAAGAGCCAACTGCCAACGAATGGAAAGTAATCCATAAAACCATAAAAAAATTGCAGGAGGATACGGGGCGCTTTTCATTCAATACAGCGGTAAGCTGTTTCATGATTTGTGTAAACGAACTTGCTGAACTACGCTGCAATAAGAGAGCTGTGCTTGAAAACCTGGTCATAATTATCTCGCCTTATGCTCCCCATATCGCCGAGGAACTCTGGAGTCTGCTCGGACACAATGGCAGCGTGGGACAAGCTTCTTTTCCCGAATTTATTGAATCGTATCTGACTGAAGAAAATTTTACTTATCCTGTATCGTTTAATGGAAAGACACGCCTGATGCTGAGCTTGCCGGTTACAATGACGGCTGCCGATGTGGAACAGGCCGTTTTAGCCGCACCCGAAGCGCAAAAATGGTTGCAAGGTGCCCCTCCTAAAAAAGTGATCGTGGTGCTGCTTAAAATTGTGAATGTGGTGTTGTAATTTGCAACGCAGAAAAATACTTCCCGGTTTTGGCTTGCTTTTTGATTTGTTCTATCAAAATTAATTTATTTATGCGAAAAGCTGGTTTTCTGATGCTAATGCTCATTATTTCTGCGACTCCCTTGTTTGCGCAAAAGTTTCGCACAATCAACAACCAGGCTTTCCGCAGAGGAGAAAAGCTTGAGTATAAGGTATATTACCAATCAGCTTTAACGGGCAAGGTAACCGCCGGCACCGGTACACTCGAAGTAAAGGAAGAGAACAGGAAATTCAACAACCGCAATACCATGCATATCATTGGTATCGGCCGTTCCAAAGGTGCTTTCAATTGGTTCTTCAAGGTTGATGATCGCTTCGAGACCTATATAGATGAAGAAGGAATGTTTCCCTGGATGTTCATAAACCGCACACGCGAAGGAGGCTATAAAAAGGATGATGATATTACTTTTCATCAGGACGACGGTCAGGCTGTGAGCCGCAATGCTGTGACACGTCTGCCGGAAAATGTCCAGGATTTTGTTTCCGGATTCTATTACGCCCGAACGCTCGATATCACCAAAGTAGCCGAGGGTGGCGGCTTTACAGTGCCCTTTTTCCTGAATGATACGGTTTATGAATCACGCATCATTTACGAAGGTACAGATGTTATCACAACAGAACTCGGCACTTTCAACTGCTTAAGATTTAAGCCAATGGTGGTTAAGGGTGATGTATTCAGCGACCCTTATCCCATGACAATCTGGGTTACCGACGATCGCAACCGTGTTCCTATTCTCTTTGAATCAGCTGTAATTATCGGCAAGGTAAAAATGGAGCTGATACAATATACCGGCCTGGCCAATCCATTTACAGCTAAGTTGAAATAAGCAGCATTTCCTCATTTGATCTGTTTTATAAATAATTCTTCTCATCCTGTTATTAATTTCCATAACCTTTAATACTATTAGTCAGTATATTCCTTATTTTTATCAAATGCCTTTAAAATGACAGCTTTATGAAGTATTCATTCATCTTCCTTATCATCATGTCCGGCATGTTATCTTTCGGACAGTATAATTACCAGGAGCAATGGAAGAATGTAGATTCTCTTTCGGGTCTTGGACAGCCCAAGTCGGCTCTGGAGTTAGTAGAGAAAATATACCTGTCGGCAAAAACGCAAAACGACGCTTCGCAATTTGCAAAGGCATCGCTTTACAAAATAAAGCTACAGTCCGATTTTGAAGAGGATTACATGGTAAATGCTATAGCATTGCTGGAAATTGAAGCAAAAGCAACACCTTCTCCACTCCGGCAGGTGATCCATTCCATGCTGGCAGAGTTGTACCGGGGTTATTATGAGAGCAATCGTTACATGTTTCTGAACAGGGCCGAAACCGTAGGTTATGAAAATGATGATATTAAAACATGGAGCCTGAAAAAACTTTTACAGGTTACCATGCAGCATTACACACAATCGCTCCAAAGTCCGGCTGATCTCAAATCCACTTCACTGAATATGTACGATGATATTTTGCTTCCACAGAAAGATTCCGGAAAATTCAGACCCACACTCTATGATTTCCTGGCTCACCGAGCGGTAGATTTCTACATGAATTCTGAATCCGGCCTCACACAGCCGGCTTATGTCTTCAGAATAGATAATCCTCTTTGCCTGGCTCCGGCACAGGATTTTGCCGCTTTAAAGATAGCAACCATGGATTCCCTATCATTCGAATTTCATGCGCTGCAGCTATTACAGGATCTTATTGCTTTTCATCTTACTGATAAAGACCCGCTTGCGCTGATTGACGTTGATCTGAAACGTCTGAAATTTGTTTACGAAAACACGGTCATTCCATTGAAAGACAGCATTTACCTGTCCACATTGCACTCGCTGGAACAGAAATATCCCAATAA
>Ga0315290_10001880_pt1 | contig 14588 bp, 9 predicted proteins | sample YL17G12_0_MG_FD_203627 | JGI IMG/M metagenome (GOLD analysis project Ga0315290, IMG submission 203627) | Sediment microbial communities from Yellowstone Lake, YNP, Wyoming, USA - YL17G12_0 | ecosystem: Environmental > Aquatic > Freshwater > Lake > Sediment | place: USA: Wyoming | collected... | reverse complement strand
TAGATCAGGGCGTGCTTGGACACATCGAGCGGGCGGCTGAACATGTCGGACGACGTGTCGCACACCAGTGGCACGTTGCCGGTCTGGGGCACGTACTTGAATTCGACGCCGTGAATCGTCTCGTTCGACGTGAACGACACGAACGCCGCGTTCGGATCGAGCTTGAGTTCGCCCTGCGCCGGCACGTGGTTGAAGTTGGCCGCTTCGCCCGTGTAGGCGATTTTCACGCCGGCGACCTTCTTCGCCTCTTTCACAGCCTTCTGCGACCACGCGCCGGTGACAATGTAGTCGGCCGACCCGTCGCGGGGCAGAAAATTGAGCGGCACCATCGAGAACTGCAGGCTCGCGCCGCCCGGCAGGAAGAGTACCTTGTAGTCGTCCGGCACTCCCGCCAACTTGCGGATGTCGGCCTCGGTTTGCTGAAGGACGCCCTCGAAGAACTTGCCCCGATGGCTCATCTCGAGAATCGACATGCCGACGCCTGGCATGCTGACCAGATCACGCTGGGCCTCTTCGAGCACGGGAACCGGAAGGACGGCCGGACCGGCCGCGAAGTTGAACACACGCGCTGTTGCTGTCGCCATGATTGATTCCTCCAGAAAAGACGCCCCGGCCCGCGCGTCGTGCGGGCCGTGTTCGTCAGCTTATTGCCACCACGTGCACGTCCAGCACGTCAGGGTTGCCCGCCTTGATCCTCGCGATCACATCGGCCGACGGCTCCCCGTCGATGTTGAGCCGCGCGACGGCCGCCTCGGCGTCCGCGAAAATGATGTTCTCGGTTTCCTCGACATTGAGTCCGGCTTCGCGCAGCAGGTCGAACACATGCGCCAGCACGCCCGGGCGGTCCTTCTGCCGGACGACCAGAACATGTGTCGCCGGCGTCTTGCGGGCGAGATTGATCACATTCGGAACGCGGCCCGTCTGCGCGAAGACCTGGATGATATGGACCGTCTCGGCGGCGATGGCCTCCTGCGCCTGGTCGGTTGACGCGCCGATGTGGTGCGTGCCGTACACGTTGGGCAGCTGCACCAGCGGATCCAGGAAATCCCCTGCCGGTGTGGCGGGCTCCTTGCCATACACATCGATCGCCACGCGCAGGCTCTTCTCCTTGACCGCCGCCTCGAGCGCCTTGTAGTCGACCACCTCGCCGCGCGCCGTGTTCACGAAGAACGAGCCCGGCTTCAGCTGGCCGAACACCTCGGCGTTGACGACGCCCCGCGTCTTGTCGTTGAGCGCGAGATGGACACTCAGAATGTCGCAGTGCGCCGCGACCTCGGCTGGAGTGGCACAGACGCGGACGTTTGGCTCCATCGGGGCGCCAGACGCCGGCCGGAGACGCATCAGCACCGGCAGATCGACCGGCAGGCCATCGTGGCCGACCTCGATGCCGAGCTCGCTCCAGACGGCCAGCTTCATCCCGAAAGCCTGGGCGCGCTTGGCCATCTCCTGCCCGATGCTGCCGAAGCCCAGCAGGCCTAGCGTGCGGCCATGGAGGCCCCTCGCCTTCGAGAATTCCTTCTTGTTCCACTTGCCCGCGCGCAACTCGGCCACGTTGTCCGGGATGCGCCGATCAAGCGAGAGGATGAGACCAAAGGCCAGCTCCGCCACCGCGATGGAGTTGCGGCCCGGGCAGTTGGACACATAGATGCCGCGGCGGGATGCCGCCTTGACATCGATCGTGTCGAAGCCCGCGCCGGCGCGCACGACCAGCGACAGGGCGCTCGCTTCGAGGATCGCTTCCGGCACCTTGGTCGACCGCACGACCAGCACGTCGGCTTGCGTCGAGGCCAGCGCCTCGCCGAGCGCGGCGTCTTTCAGATCGGGCTGATAGAGAACATCGACGCCGAGCGCCTGCAGGGCATCAAGACCGCTCTTCTCGAACTTGTCGGCAATGAGAACCTTCATGGTGTACCTCTCCAGAATTGGGGACTGGGGACTGGGGGCTGGGGGCTGGAGGCTGGCGGAGGACCCACCAGTCCCCAGCCCCCAATCCCCACCCCCTAGATGGTGTGAATCAACAACGCGTCCCGCAGTTTCGGCTCGAACCAGGTCGACTTGGGCGGCATGATCTGGCCCGCATCGGCAATGCCCATCAGATCGGTGACGCTCACCGGGAACAGCGAGAACGCCACGGCCGCCTTGCCTGCGGCCACGAGTTTCTCGAGCTCGGCGGTGCCACGAATGCCGCCCACGAAATCAATGCGCTTGTCGGTCCGCACGTCGGCGATCTTGAGCACCGGGTCGAGCAGGCGGTCCTGAAGGATGCTGACATCGAGGCGGCTGATCACATCGGCACCGGCGCGCGCGCCGGCGTCGATCGTGTACCACTTGCCTGCCAGCAGCATCGCAATATCACCCTTCTTCGCGGGTGTCGCGGGTCCGCCTTCGCGCACGGCAAACCTATCTTTGACGGCTTGGAGAAACGCGTCGGGTGTGAGGCCGGCAAGGTCCTTGACCGTGCGGTTGTAGGGAAGAATCTGGGTCTGGTTGTCCGGAAACGCCACGGCGAGGAACCAGTCGGCTTCAACCACACCGTCTCTGCCGATCTCCCGCGCAATCGCCTTTCGGGCCCGCGCGGCGCTCGCGGCTCGATGATGCCCGTCGGCGATGTACACCGCCGGCAATGCGCCAAATGCGGCGACGACCTGGACCAGGTCGGCCCCCGTCACCTTCCAGACCGTGTGGCTGATGCCATCGGGCGCCACCAGGTCGTAGAGCGGCTCGGTCGCGGCGACTCGGGCCGCCACCACGTCCACCGCGGCCGACGCCCTGTAGGTCAGGAACACCGGCCCGGTCTGCGCGCGCAGCTCGGTGATGTGGCGCGTCCGATCGTCTTCCTTGTCGCGCCTGGTCCGCTCGTGCTTCTTCACCAGATCGGCGTCGTACTCGCCGACCGAATAGCACGCCGCGAGCCCCGTCTGCGTGTGGGAACCCATGCGCAGGCGGTAGAAATACACGGCCGGCATGTCTTCCTCCACCATGTGCGGCCGCATTCGTGCAAACCGCTCGGCGGCCGTCCGGTACACGACATCCGAGTACGGGTTGGTGTCGGGCGGGAGGTCAATCTCGGCGCGCGAGACATGCAGGAAGCTGAGGTCGTTGCCTGACGCGAGCGCGCGCGCCTCCTCGGTGTTGACCACATCGTACGGCACGGCCGCGATGCGCGAGGCGAGCGACAACGCCGGCCTCAAGGCTCGGAAGGGACGGATAACAGCCATGCGATCTCGCGATCCGCAGCAACACGTCCCCACATGGGCGTGATGCCGCCTGAAGAAGAAGGAGGGGGCCTGAACGTTCGTCCCGGCCGATGGTGAGCGGTCCGCAACCGTCCGCTCGTCGAGCCGGAACCACACTCGCTCCGAGGACGCCCCGCGAACGGCACCCCGGCCTCACTAGTGAACCAAGAAGCGGGGGAAGTGTCAACCCTACTTCTTGATCGGTGCGCTTCCCTCCCGCTTGACCGGGAAGGGTGGTGGCGGCGCCAGCGTGCCGGGCTGTTTCTTCAGCAGCTCGAGGATGACGGAAATGCCCTTCTCGAGCTGTTGATCCTCGCCCGCGTACTGTTTTGCTGGATCGTTGTCCACGACGATGTCGGGTTCGACGCCCACGCCCTCGATCACCCACGCCTTGCCTGCCACGTCATAGCGGGAAAACTCGGGCTTGTTGAGCACGCCGCCGTCCAGGAAGGGGAGCGTACCCCTGATGCCGACGACCCCTCCCCACGTGCGCTTGCCGATGACCGGTCCGATCTTGTGGGCTTTGAAGCGCCACGTCACCAGGTCGCCATCCGACGCCGAGAACTCGTCGGCCAGCAGCACCTTCGGCCCCACAATCATCGCGCCCGGGTCGGTCTGCGGCGTCCCGTTGCGTGCAATGTCCACCAGCACCAGCTCGCGCCGCAGCCGCTCGATGATCATCGGCGACACGTTGCCGCCGCCGTTGCTGCGCACGTCGACGATGAGCGCTTCCTTGTTGGTCTGGGGGTAGAAATACTTCGCGAACTCGTTCAACCCCGGCACCCCCATGTCCGGCACGTGGATGTAGCCGACTCGGCCCCCGGTGGCCTTGGTCACCTTGCTGATGTTGTCCTGCACCCAGTTGTAGTAGTAGAGGCCCCGCTCGTCCTCGACCGGCACGACAACGGCGTCACGAGCGCCCTGCGCGGACGCCGTTGCGTTGACCTTGAGGGTGACCTGTTTGCCCGCCCTCCCGACGAGCGCCTCCCAGATGTCGGTCAGCCCGGCCGTGGATCGCCCGTCGATGGCGACGATGAACTCTCCCTCCTTGACGTTGACGCCGATCTCGGCGAGCGGCGAACGAAGCGCGGGATCCCAGTTCTGGCCCTTCAGGATCCTCGTGATCCTGAAGAACTTCGACGCGGCATCCCGCTCGACCTGCGCCCCGAGCAGGCCCATCTGGACGCGCGGCACCTGCGGCAGATCGCCGCCCCCGACGTAGGTGTGCCCGGCGTTCAATTCGCCGATGAGCTCGCCGATGACGTACGTCAGATCGGCCCGGTGGTTGACGTACTCCACGAGCGGCGCGTACCTGGCCCGCATTGCCGGCCAGTCCACCCCATGCATGTTGGGCGCGAAGAAGAAGTCGCGCATCTGGCGCCAGGACTCGTTGTACATCTGCTTCCACTCGGCATGACGATCGACGGTGACCTTCATGTCGGCCAGGTCCAGGAAGTCGCGCAGATCGACCTGCGCGGTCGGCGTGTCGATGATCGCGTAGCGCCCGGCCGACGAGACGAGCATCTTCTTGCCATCGCCCGAGATCTCGTAGCCGCCGCCGACAAGCACCTGGGTCTCGGTCTGTTTGTCGAAATCGAACACGTAGAGCGCGCCGGCGTCGCGCGCGCTCGCGCGGCTGTAGTAGAGGCGGTTGCCGACAGAGGTCAGCGCCCGGTAGTTGGCCGGCGGAGTCGGCAGCACGGCAATTCGCGAGATGAGGCCGTCGACGTCGATCTTCACGACGGGCCCGGCGTCCTTCTTGGGTTCGTCCGTCTTCACGTCCGCAGGCTTGCCAGCAGTGGCGCCGGGTTTCGCCGCGGCTGGTTCGGCCTTCGGCTCGGCTGGCGTCGCCGGCTTCGCGTCTTCCTTGATCTTCACTTCGTCGCTGCGTGGCGCCAGCGGGCTCTTGGCGTCCTTCGCCAGGGTGACGAAGTAGATTTTCGACATGTCGGTGTAGACGTGCTGGAACTCGGTCTGCCCGTAGGTCGGGTTGAACGAGCGCGCCGACACGAAGAACAGCAGCTTGCCGTCGCTGCTGAAGGTCGGGTTGCCGACCGCGAACCAGCCGTCGGTTGCCTGCGTGGCCTGCTTCGACTCGACCGAGTAGACGAAGATCCGCCCCATCCCCTGGTCTTCGGGCTTGGCGAAGGCGACCCACTTGCTGTCGGGAGCCCACGAGAATTCGTCGATCTCTCCGGCCGGCGACTCCACCACGGTCGTGACGGCTTTGGTGTCGATATCGACGAACAGCAGCCGCTGCTTCCGATCGGACCACAGCAGCTTCTTGCTGTCTGGCGACCAGAGCGCCTGGTACTTGTAGTTGTCGCCGTTCCTGGTGACCTGGGTGGCGGCGCCCTCGCCGTCCTGCGGCGCGATCCAGAGTTCGTCCTCGCCGGTGACGTCAGAGATGTAGGCTATCCACCTGCCGTCTGGCGACCACTTCGCAGCCCGCTCGTGCACCCCGGGCGTGCGGGTGAGATTCCGGGTCGGACCGTACTTGGCCGGAACCGTGAATACGTCGCCCCTGGCGCCGAAGAGCGCGCGGCTGCCGTCGGGCGCAATTTCATAGGTCTGGATGCTCCGGCTTGCATCAACCACGGTGGCGCGCCCGCTGTCGAAGTCCTCGGCGATCGTGACGGGGACCTTCGTGACCTTCTCGGAGGCGAGATCGAAGCGGTAGATGAACCCGCCGTTTTCGAAGACGATGCTGGTGTCGCCGAGCGACGGGAACTTGATGTCGAACTCGGTGAAGTCGGTGAGCTTTCTGGTCTGCTTGCTGCCGAGATCGTAGCCGTAGAGATTCATCCGGTACGGCTGATCCCGATCCGAGGCGAAGTAGACCTTGTTGCCTTTCCACATCGGGATGATGTCGAGCGCCGGGTTGTTCGTCAGGTTTGTGGTGGCTTTCGTCTTGAAGTCGTAGAGCCACACATCGTCAGCCATCCCTCCGCGGTAGCGCTTCCACGTGCGGAACTCCCGGAAGATGCGGTTGTAGACCAGTTGGGAGCCGTCGGCCGAGAACGAACCGAATCCGCCGCGGGGCAACGGCAGTTCCTCGAGAGGGCCGCCGTCCGCGCTGGCGAGATAGAGCTTGCCGAGGAAGTCGTTCCATTCCGTCCGGCGCGAGCGGAAGAGGATGTGCCCGTTGTCTTTCCAGCCGACGACGAGATTGTTCGGGCCCATCCGATCAGACACGTCGTCACGGCCGAGCGTGGCCGTCCAGGTGAGGCGCTTCGGCGCGCCGCCGATCGACGGCATCAAGTACACCTCGGTGTTGCCGTCGTACTGGCCGGTGAAGGCCAGCCACTTTCCGTCCGGCGAGAACCTGGCGAACATCTCGAATCCGATGTCGCTGGTCAGGCGGCGGGCCACCCCGCCGGCGGCCGGAACGGTGTAGAGGTCCCCCGCGTAGGTGAAGACGACCTGACCGCCGTGGATCGCGGGGAACCGCAGCAGGCGAGCCTCTGGCGTCTGTGCGTGCGGCCCGATGATGCTGGCCGACACGAGGAGGAGTGCGAGCGCGAACACAAGTTTTCTCAGCATGTGGATCGACTCCGAACGGCTGCGGGGTCGAGACACCCCAGAGGCGTCTCCGAAGCCGCGCCAGCCCCACAATACACCGACTGCCACGCCGGAGCGTGGCGATCCTAGGCTGGACGGCGGGCGGGCAGCGGCGGACGTGTCCGAGGGACGGCGGTTTCCGGAGCGGCCCCTCGAACCGGGCCGACAGCGACGCCCTGAGCGAAGTCGAGGGGCGTCAGTCTGCAAGACGTGCCGAAAGGGCCGAAACACGCTGCGCGAATAGCGCAACCGTCAGGTCGGCGACCCATCCCGGCAAGGCGCGTCTTGCCGGCTCGCGTGAGCGGGGACGCGGAGGAACCGTCGTCTCACGGGCATGACATTGTGGGCAAGAGTCAGGAAGGGGGGTCGGATTTACTGCTACCGAGCGGAGGCGGACACGACGGGTGGCGACACTTCAGCCCACGTTTGCCGTCTCGCCGCCGGATTGGGTACCATCGCCGGAAGACCATGGACACGGACAATCAGGACCCGGCGGCGGCCGCCCTGGCCGTACTGGATCGGCTCGGCATCGCGTACACGCGGCACGATCACCCGCCGGTCTTCACCGTCGACGAAGCTCTGCTGCACTGGCGGGGTATCGACGCGGCACACTGCAAGAACCTGTTTCTGCGAAACAAGAAGGGCAACCGCCACTACCTTGTCGTTGCGGAGCACAACCGGGCGGTCAGCCTTCAGCGCGTGGCCGAGATCGTCGGTGACGACCGGCTGAGTTTCGGTTCGGAGGAGCGGCTGATGCGGTACCTCGGCCTCACTCCGGGGTCCGTCTCGCCACTGGGCCTGATCAACGACACGGCGAAACATGTGCGCGTCGTCGTCGACGCAGGGCTTCGTGAACGACCCCGCGTCGGTTTCCACCCCAACGTCAATACCGCGACCATCGTGATGGCCACCGCTGACTTCGCGCGGTTTCTCGACTGGTCCGGGCAGCCCGTGCAGTGGGCGGCGCTATAACCGCCGCTACCGCGCCGAGGCAGACATTGCGGGCGACGCCTCGGCTGGCAGCAGCGCCGCCTGCCGGTCGCGTTCCACCCGGAAGGCGGTGAGGAGCCCTGGGGCAATCGGCTCGCCGGGCGGCATGCGGCGGCGTTCGACCAGCGGATTCACGTAGGCGCCGTTTTTCCGAATCCGGTAGTCAAGATGGGGCCCGGTCGACAGCCCGGATGAGCCGACCCGTCCGACCAGGTCGCCCTGGCTCACGTGCTGACCGGCCCGCACGGCGATCGACGACAGGTGCATGTAGAGCGTCTCGTACCCGCTGCTGTGGCGCACCGCGACGAGACGCCCGGCGTCGCCCGAGAACCCGGCCTGCGTCACCACGCCGCTGGCCACCGACACGACCGACGCCCCGACGGGAGCCGCGAAGTCGACGCCGAGGTGCGCGCGCGTGACGTTCAGCACCGGGTGCCTCCGGTTGTACGAAAACCCGGAGGTGACCCTCGGCTCGAACTTGAGCGGCGACCACAACATAAACCGCTTCAACGACCGGCCGTTCTCGTCGTAGTACCCCACATTGCCGTCCGGCTGCACAAACCGGAACGCTTTCAGGCGCCGCCCCTCGTTGACGAATTCAGCCGCGTATACGGCCCCGTACGTCACGGTGCCGGTCTCGCGCGTCACTTTCTTAACCGCGACACGGAAGGCGTCGCCGGGCTGGAGGCCGCTGTTGAAATCCACCTCTCCGGAAAAGATCGCTGCCAGTTCGATCGACAAGTCGTCGGTTTCGCCTGTCGCGTGCATGGCTTCAAACAACGATGGCGTCTGCTTGTCGATGTTACCGGCGATGGCGGCGGTCGCCTCCTGCCGTTGGTACTCGACAACCTCGACCATCAGCTCTCTCGGGGCTTCCGGTGTGGCCGGTGCCACGCGCAGGCGGCGATCGACGTCGATCTCGTAGTCGAATCCGCGCAGCCATCCGTCAAGGGTCCGCGTCAGAGTGAACCGCTGTTTCGCCCGGAGCTTGCGCGGGTCGAACCGCTGCGACACCAGTTGCACAGCGGCTTCGGCTCGATCGGGTGGAAGATAGGTCCGGAACAGCTTCGCCAGCGTCGTCGCCTGCGGGACGGTGTCGGTAATCTCTTCGGTATCAGGCGACAGGGGGATGTCGGCTGTGGACGCCACTCTTCTGGGAGGACTGGTTTCCTTCGCGCATCCGACCGCGGCGGCCAGCGCCAGCGCACAGGAGGCCAGCGCCAGCACGAGAAGACGGGGCAGTGTCACGCGTCCCCTTCCGTGGGCCCTCTCTGGAGGAACAAGGCAAGCCGTCGTTATTCGGACGCGAAAATGGACGTCACATCAAGATCGTCATGCCGGCGGATGCCGGGGCCCCCAACGCGGCAGCCGCGTTGGGGTGGTATCCGGCATCCAGAGAGGTACACCGCTGGATTCCGGCTTTCGCCGGAATGACGGCCCTGAGGCGCCTCTTCAGGTCGTTACTTCCTGGGCTGCTGCGCGCGCTCGGTCGAGGGCGGCACCATGCCCTTCAGCCGCATCATGGTGACGAGGTTGCCGTAGTGCTCGTTGAGATGAGCCACGTTGCCGATCAGGCGGCCGGCGCGCGGAATCTCGTTCTGCCCGACCTTGATCATTTCCATCGCCTTCGCGTCGGTCAGCGTGCCGTAGACGGTGTCGCAATACGCGAACGAATCGGCCAGCGCCTTGACGGCCGCGTCCTTGGTGGTCGCCGTCTTCTCGAAATCGTCCTTGTTCGGATTGGCCTCGCCCTTGGCCGCCGCGCAGTAGCTGAACTGCGAATTCGCAACATGGTCGAACATCTGGGCGAAGTTGCGCACCTCTTTGGTCGGCTGGAACGAATAGTCGGCTTCCGGCACCTTCGCCGCCGATTCGGTCAGATTGCGCTTGATCGAGTTGTACCCGTTGAAGATGACCCGGCTCAACGGGTCGGTCGGCCCGGCTGGAGCGGCCTGAGCCCCCATAACAGGCGTACCGGGCGGCGCGGGCGGTTGCGCCTGTGCGGCGACGGGCAGGGCGATGAGCACGACGAGCGCGAAGACAGTAAACACGCGTTTCATCGGCAACACTCCTTCCACTTGTTGTACTTGACGCAGAACGGACAATGACGGTTTGGACGACGACGTGATCGTAGCATGGCGCGGCGCGTGTCTACCGGAGCCGACCGTGGCGGGCGCCCCACGCTCTGAGGGTCTGAGCTCGCTCTGCCGCTTCGGGTTGGGCGTCGAAACTGTCGACCGGCCACGGCAGCTTCCAGGTCCAGTTGATGTCGTCGGTGACCGCTGGCACGTTGATGCGATCCTTCCAGCCAAACACATCCTGGATGGGCAGCACGAGCAGGTCGGAGCCTGATGCGTAGAGCGCTTCAAGCAGGTGGTCGCGCACGGCGGGACCAAACGCCGCGCCGGAACCGGTTGTCATCGCTCCTGTCGCCGAGAGTGCGGCGGTCCGCTCCGCCAGGTCGAGTCCGTTCCACCATGCCGCCAGTGTCTCGGTGTCGTGGGTACCCGACGTCGCCAGCGAGCAGGCCGGGTAGTCGCGCGGATTCCTGAACGGCTGACCGGCCGCCTTCCACTCTCGCTCCCACCGCAGCACCCGGTATCCCGGGATGTTCAGCGAGCCAAGCGCCGCACGCACGAAATCCGGAATCGTGCCCAGGTCTTCGGCGACCACGTCGGCGCCAGTGGCCAGCATCGCGCGCAACACCGCCTGTCCCTGGACGGTCTGATCGGCCCGATGAGCCGGCACGAAGCGGGGCGGCCGGTCGTCGAGCGGGAACATCCACGTGCGAAACAGCCCGACGACATGATCGACGCGATAACCGTCGAAGAGGTCGGCCGCGCGGCGCGCGCGCTCACCGAACCACTCGTAGTTCCGGGCAGCCATCACGTCCCATCGATACATCGGCAATCGCCAGTTCTGCCCCGCGTCGCTGAACGCATCTGGCGGCGCGCCGATGGTCCCGTCGAAGGAAAACAGATCCTGATGAGCCCAGACGTCGGCGCTGTCGGCGGAGACGCCATACGGAAAATCGCCGAACACCCTGATGTCATGCGCTGCCGATCGGGCGCTCTGCCACTGGCTCTGCGCAATCCATTGCAGATACTGGCGGAACAGCACTTCCCGATCGAGTTCGCGCCGCGCGCGGGCAAGCGCCTCCGGCTTGCGGACGCGAACCCCATCGGGCCACTTTTGCCACTCCCCTCCGCCGGCGGTGTGTTGCAGGGCCCGGAAGAGCGCGTAGTCGTCCAGCCACCAGTGCTGCTCGTCGGCAAATCGTCTCAGATCGGCGGCTCTCTTCGAGTCGCGCGCCCACTCCTCCATGAAGAACCGCTCGAACGCCGCCCTCAGCGCACCGAGCTTGATCTGCCGCACGCGCTGATAGTCGAGACGCCTGTTGGCTCGTGCGCCGGCGAGCATGTCACGCGATGCGGCGTCGAGTGCCGGCTCACCGCCGAGCGCTTCGAAATCGGCGACAGCCGGAACTGTAATGAAGATGGGATCGAGCGCCATCGCGCTCGTCGCTGAATAGGGCGAGCTCTGGCCGGCAGCCATTTCGTTGAGGGGCAGCAGTTGCAGCAGCCGCAGCCCGGCGTCGCGCATCCAGGCGGCCACGACCGGAAGATCCGCAAACTCGCCGATCCCCCAGCTGCGTGTTGATGGACATGAGAAAAGCGGAACGAGCAGCCCAGCCTGGCGTCCCACCCGGGTTCCGCCACCCGTCACTCGCTGGCCTCCACGCGAGCAAGCACGCGGGCGATCGCGCGGTCGAACACGTCGGGGGGCGGCAACAGACTGATGATGAGGAAGGCCTCACGCGGGAACTCAAAGAAGTACCCGGGATGGACCAGCACGTGATCGTGTTCGAGAATGCGCAGCACGAGCGATTCCTCGGACTGCATCGCCGGCACCTGCATCACGGCAGACCAGCCGCCCTCCGACGTCAGCACGCCCACAGACGGGCACGCGGCAGACAGGGCCATCACGCTCCGGTAGTTGCGGGTGACCCGATCGCGAATCTGCGACCGAATTGTCGCGCCTTCGACGAGCAGTGTCGGGAGGGCCTCCTGGACAGGTGTCGAGACCGACAGGTACGTGTCGCAGATGAGCTCCAGACGCTCGAGCGCGGCTTTGACCAGGGCGTCCGGACCGTTGACGACCATCCACCCGAGTTTCAGCTGCGGCAAGCCCAGCGACTTCGACAATCCACCGAGGCCGAATGTCAGCGCTTCGCGCTGGGCGAGGACCGAGGAGACGCGGGGCAACTCGACGTCCAGCACGTACTCTGCGAACACCTCGTCGCCGATGATACTGATGTCGTGCGACCGGCAGTGCGCGGCCAGCGGCCCCAGATCGTAACGCGACAAATAGGTGCCGGTCGGGTTGTTGGGACTCACGATGACGATGGCGCGGGTGCGCGGCGTGGTGGCCCGCTTGATGGCGTCGACGTCGTAGGCCCAACGCCCCTGAAAGTCGAGTCGGTACGGTCGTACCTGTACCGCGTCGAGCGAGGCGAGGTACTCGAACAGCGGGTAACTCGGTACCGGCACGAGCACCTCGTCTCCCGGGTCGCAGAGCAGCTTGAACAGCAGCGAGTAGGCTTCGCTCGTGCTCGCCGTCAGCACGACCCGATCGCGCGAGACGCCAAACCCGCGGCGGCGATAATCGTCCACCACGGCCTGCCGCGCCGCGGGCCGGCCGAACGGCTGGGGGTGGTAGCTGAGCGCCGCCGGCGTCGCGAGCGAGTCGAGCAACCTCGGCGGGTACGCCAGCCCGACCATGGTCGGATTGGATTCCGTCAGATCGTCGATCTCGACATCTGCACCCCGCAGACGCGTGAGCGCCGCCGACAGGCGGTTGGGAGCGAGATCGAAGGAGAGCCTGGAGGAGAACACGATTGGTGTCAGCTACTTTACAACGATGCGCGGGCGATGAGGAGAGATCATTGTAGGACGACCGCCGGGATTCGGGGTTCGGGATTCGGGACTTGGGTTTCGGTGATTACGAGTGCCGAACCGGCCGCGGTTCCGTCAGGCTCAGCATCATCCCCACGACGACCACGACGACGGCGCCGACCACGTTGTGCCAGAGAAAGGCGATCGTCGTGAAGTTCGCCACCGCCGCCACCGCGGCCATGCCGGAGAGCAGGCCCCAGAACGCGCCGCGGCTGGTCGCTCTCTTGATCCCGATCGCGAGGATGAACACGCCGAGCAGCGAGCCGTAGAAAAACGATCCGAACCGGTTCACCACCTCGATGAGCGATCCCAGGCTCGCGGCGTAGATCGCCACCGTGCACGCCACCAGACCCCAGAATCCTGTCGCCAGTTTCGAGACAAGCAAGTAGTGTGCGTCGGGCGCGGTCTTCTTGATGTGCCGGCGGTACACGTCAATCACCGTGGCAGTGGCGAGCGCGTTCATCTCGCCGGCGCTCGCGGACATGGCCGCCGCGAAGATGGCCGCGATAATGAGCCCGACCAGGCCGACGGGGAGTTTCGTCGTGACGAACGTGGGAAACACATAATTGACGTCGTTGTACTTGGCGTCACCCGTCACCTCTCTCACGAGCGTGGCCGCCTTGGTCCGCGTGTCCTTCACACGCGCTTCCGACGCCACGAACACCCTGCTGGCCTCCTCCACGCGTGGCCCATGGCCCTCCCGCTCCGCCTCCGCGAGCGCGATCGCCGCCTGTCGCCGCACGGTGAAGGCGGCGGTGAAGTCCTGGTCGAGCTGCGCATACTCGCCCGCCCGGGGGCTGGCCGCGACCTTCGCCTTGAAGACCGGGTTGAAGAGCATCGGCGGCTGGTTGAACAGGTAGAACACGAAGACAAGGACGCCCACCATCAGGATGAGCGCCTGCAGCGGAATCTTGACGTAGGCGCTGACCATCAGCGAACTGCGCGCCTCATCGACCGACTTCGCCGTGAGGTACCGCTGCACCTGGCTCTGGTCGCACCCGAAATACGACAACATCAGGAACAGGCCGGCGATTGTGCCCGACCAGAATGTGTACTGCTCGTGCAGCGTGAACGAGAAGTCGATCGTGCGCAGCCGGCCCACGGCGCCGGCGAGGTGCATGGCTTCGCCGAGCGACACGTCGTGCGGCAGCCCGATGATGAGGGCGACGACGGCCGCCAGCACGCCCGACACGACCACCACCATCTGCTTGACATCGGTCCACGCCACGGCCTGCACACCGCCGAACATGGTGTAGAGAACGGTCGGGACGCCGATAGCGAGCACCGTCAGGTACAAGTTCCACCCGAGCACGATTGAGAGGATGACGGCGGGCGCCGAGATGATCACGCCGGTGGACATGCTCCGTGACGCCAGGAATAACAGGCTGGCCAGGGCGCGCGTCTTGGCGTCGAAGCGTCGCTCGAGATATTCGTAGGCCGTGTAGACGTGGGCGCGATAGAAGAACGGCACGATGGTGACCGACAGGATGATCATCGCGATCGGCAGCCCGAAGTAGAACTGCACGAAACGCATCCCGTCGGCGTACGCCTGGCCCGTCGTCCCAACCAGCGTGATGGCGCTCATCTGGGTGGCCATCACCGACAGCCCGGCAGCCCACCACGGCAGGCTGCGGTTGGCCAGGAAATAGCCTTCGACCTGATCCGCCGATTGCGTCCGCTTCAGGCCGTCGTAGACGATCCAGATGAGGTAAGCGGCGATGATGGCCCAGTCGACCGCGCTCATAGGCTGCCGAAGTAGCGCCCGAAGGCCCAGAGCGCGAGGACGACCACCAGTTCGACCAGCGCGACGGCGAGGTAGGTGCGGCGGCGATCGGATTCGCCCGCG
>Ga0315290_10001879_pt1 | contig 14591 bp, 15 predicted proteins | sample YL17G12_0_MG_FD_203627 | JGI IMG/M metagenome (GOLD analysis project Ga0315290, IMG submission 203627) | Sediment microbial communities from Yellowstone Lake, YNP, Wyoming, USA - YL17G12_0 | ecosystem: Environmental > Aquatic > Freshwater > Lake > Sediment | place: USA: Wyoming | collected... | reverse complement strand
CCTTGATGAGAGTCTGAGAAGCGAGTTGAGGGAAACCTGAACCGCTGTTTTATGACAACACGATCACATTTGCCTGACAAGGCCGAGTTGCTGGTAGATTCAACAGGAAGTCCGACAGGCTCCTAGAACTGAATAAATCTAGACCGAAATTGACTCCCGACCCCTTTGTTTTCCATTGGGCTTCTTTTTCACCCCCCTTGCGCGGTTTAGAAAAGACTCCCGACCCCTTTATCCTCCGCGACCCCTTTTTTTCGCCTAGACCGAAATTGACTCCCGACCCCTTTGTTTCTACCCCCAGCTGAGAAACGACCCACATTACGGCCCCAATATCAAGCGACTGAAGAATTGGGAGCCGCCAACCTGGCGCTACCGCGTTGGTGCCTGGCGATTCTTTTACGAAATCAATGAGAGGGAGAAAGTCGTCTACATGATTACGGCCGATCACCGAAGTGATGCGTATCGATAGACGTGCTATCTCATTCCACAACAACGTGCCCACCGTTTGCGGACACCCTTGTTGCCCCGCTCACAACCTTTGCATTGCAGAATGCACTCACGTGATAGATCGCGCCAGGAATTTCCAGTCGGAGCGGACGAACCATGCGCGATAACCACCTCCGCAAAACCGTGATGTCAAGACTTGACCCCTTTTAGCAATCGCTTCTGTCGATACGTGCCCAGTCGTGCGAGATAGGCGTGATAATCACTCGCATCGAGAAATGTGGCCTGACGCTGATTGCCACGCACAATGACATAGTAGAGCAACCCGGGGGCAAACATGCGCGGGCGACGAGCCATCAGGCGATAACCCTTCGTGGAGCGATCAATATAGTCAAGATATCAAAGCCCCATATCCCTCCTCCAATTCGCCATCGTTGAACCTGCGGCCCTTGCGGTGATCGAATTACAGCGTGATAGTGACTACGTGCATCGTTCCAAGGCTCACGCGACCCTTCGCGAGCTTGGCCTCGTCGAGACCCTTCGCCGCGAGAATTTTCTTGATCAACGCCGGCTCAAAGGTGCGCAACTCGGGCGTGCCGACGGCAGGGGGCGTGTCGTCAAGGACGAATATGCATCCGTTCGTTTGCTCCTCCTTGTGCAGATCGATCAGCACTTTTTCACCGTCGTTAGCCGATCCATCGCGGAAGCCGTCATCCAAGCCAAGCCCAAGATAGGGTATCCATCTAGGGTCAGATGACGTGTTGCGGTAAATGAAGACCTTCTTGCCCGCCCAGGCATCGTAGACTTTGGCAGCCGTCGAGCGGCTAATGCGCGTTTGGACATACGTGGGGCGGCGCAGCCGGGCCGAGCCGATCAGCGTGCCACTGGTGTTGAACACGGCAAGCAGGTCGTTTTCGTCGAAGTCGGTTTCGCCAAGCTTTCCATTCGTCGACGGCCAATGCTTGACGTTGTTGCCCGCATCGATCTTTCGCAGCGTGTCGGGAAGGAATCCTTCTCCTCCTCCGCGAACAATGAAAAATTGCATATCCCGCGATTTCGAGAGGACTTTCTGCTTCCCGCCCGAACCAATCTCGATCAGCTTCTTGAGATAATCCTCGTTGTCGATCCGTACGTCACCACTCCTGGTGTAGTCCCCGCCGATGATCTCGAGATCGATCGCGCGTTTGCGGCGCGCCTCGGGAGCCAGCGAGTACCCGTGTGCGCTGTCAAAACTCGACTTGGCCGGGTTGGCCGGAACCACCCCGCCCGGGCCAGGCGGCGCCGATTTCGCTCGGCACAGCGTGCCGTCATCAATCCAGTCGTCACCGAGCCGGGTGCTGCAGATCGGCCCCGGAACACGATTGTTGCCCATACTCACCTCCCTGATCCATGGTGATCCTACGACTCTACCGCTGCAGTCATGGTATTAGGAATAAACAAATAGACTTTTTAAAATCGGAATGTGCCAACAATTCGATGCGAGGTCAAAAAATACAATCGATCAAAAATAAATCTGACCCTCCACAATTTCATGGACACGCGAGTAACGCTGCACGCGTGGCTTCAAACTGCATGGAATTGCCATGACCAAGGTCGTCCCACTCATACACCAACTCATTCTTGAGCGTAGTGAAGAATCTTTTGACGGCGTCAGAAGCGACTCGTGCACGAACTCCGCAAAATCAAACGCCACGATATGGCCTAGCTCCCTCGTTTCCTCCCTCAACTCTTGAGTCCAAGCAGTGCTTGCTGACGGAAGCCGCGGGCCCTGGTGGTGAAGAGCGGCGTGCCGGGCTGGCGCATCCACATTTTATCGCCGAGCGGAAAGCACGTAGTAGGTGCCGCGTCTCGCATCGCCGAGGCGTTGGCGGCCTACCCCGCCCATGTGCAATAGACAATTCTGTCCCGGACCCGCTTGCCCCCCTGACATGAGTGACATCCCCCCAACATATCGCTTGGTCCCATATATGGACGATAACAGCGATGGATCGAATTTACCGTACGGATCGTGGACGACTAGATGGAAATCGTCGGTGGACATCATGGGCACGTAATTCTCATAGCCCACCACTAGGATAATATGGCCCTCAACCCTCGCATGACTGACACTCATAAGGGCAGGTATTCCGAAGTTGATGAACTCAATGACCTTCTCACACGCGCGAATCTCATCCGTGATGGTGTGATATTCAAAACGAAGCAAGGGAAAATAACGCTCCAGCCACCATTTCATATTGGCATGGGCATTCCTCGCCTTTACTGGCCGGTCCTTGGATTCATTGATATCTTTCCAGATATCCAAGATCTCTCTGGTGCCGGCGCCGGTCGATTGAAAGGCTACGGCCTGTTCAAGATAGCTTGCCATCATCTTCAAACACGTTGACTGACAGGTAATGCCAGTGGGCTGCGCGAAATACGGGACCTTGAGAATCCTAGATTGACCAGCCTGCAATGTCGCCATGGTTCTCACCATCCTCTGGTGGTTGTTAAGTGTTGCGTTATTAAAGTCGCATGCCTGCATTACGGAATGTCTGCAAATATAGGGATTTCGTTGCATGAGACGTGACTCTATTAGTACATATCTTAGTAAGCCCCTCTCTTAGTATGGCAATCAAGTATTCTTAAGCCCCAAACAGCGCCTGTTGCCGGAAACCGGAGAGGTGGGCATTGAATAGCGACCATGGCATACCGTTAACCTAACTTACCAAGCAGCTCTCCCCCCAGATACCACTCGCCTGGTCTGAATCGCCCTTCGTTGGCCGCCGCCCAGCTTTTCCATTTCGCAATTGCTGCCTGTTGCTGTGTGACCGGCATATCGGTTTCGAAGGGAATGTCGGCGCCATAGCGAATGACCAATTCCTCATAGGCCAGCTGCCGGATCTTTCGAGGCGTCTTCTCGAACGCCATATTTTCCACCAGCGCGCCGGGGCTAAACGGCACCCCACTTCGATAGCGCAGGCCGGCTTTGAATCGCTGCTTATTGGCATTCCACCACTGCTGCCAATCCTCAGCCTTTTGCGACAAGCGAACGACATTCTCGCCGTATGGCTTCCCATCAGGCCGCAGAACAGGCTGACCTTTTTTCACCTGTTCCTTTTCGTCCTCGAACAACTCATCCTCATCCATCACTTCAGGGATAAAGGCCTTCTCATAGAGTTCCGCGCCGGTCATCACATTGAGCCCTAAGACCGCAGCCGGAGCCAACTCTTCCTGTAGGAGATGGGCGAGCAAGACAGGAATAGCCGCCACATCGCCCAGAATTCCCAAGGCCAGCAACACATCCGCCGTGGGCGTGCTTCGCGCTACACGGCTGAGGAGAAGACTTACCAATGTACGCGACGCTCCCACCGCCACCGTAGGCCATGGCGTAGAACAATCAGCCTCAGTGCCCATAGACTCTTGAACGAATTGATGATCCCCCAGTCGAAGCAAGGCGAGGATCGCGGCAGATCGAACGGCTCCATCCTCGTGTGCCATCGCCTGCCGCAAAAGATTCTTTTCATGGTTATTGAGAATGCGGCCACAGGCCCAGGCTACCCGACCGATGACAGCCGGAGTATCGCCCTCGACAATCCTGTTCCACTCACGAGCCTCTCGCATGCGCCGGTAGCCGCAGAACGTCGCCTGAAGAAACCGCATGCGCGAATCGTCTGCCGGCAGGACGCGGAGCAGCTCCGGCTGCCACTCTGCGGGACATTCGTATTTCAGCGCGTCCGCCATCGCTTGGAGTTTCTCTGGGTCTTCAGGATCCAGCACCTCTACGGTCTTGCAAAGAAGATCGAATCGCTGTTGCCGACAGAACACACAGACCGCGGCAAAGAGTTCACCAAAATCTCCTTCGCTCGCGTGTTGCACGCACACCTCAAGTGCCAAATCTTCACCGACGACTAAGGCATCGATGTGAGCTTCAAGCCGCTCGTCCCATTCGCCGACAGTAATCCAGGACACTTCAAGATCATCGAGCAAGGTCACCCGTTGAGCATATAAGAATGAGGCTTCTTCGAGATGCTCTTCATACAGCTCCACATAAAAGCGGCGCGGCGATCGAGCCACACGAGAGGGCTTTGTTTCCTTCGTGACGTCAGCAGAGACGTCCGGTTGGTCCAGAGTCGCTAGCGGAACAGTTGGCGCGATGGTCAGGGCAATCGTCTGGTCAGAACTGATGGGTTGCTCCACAGAAACCCCTATTCGAACAGCCGATGAGGAAGACAGAGAGACATCATGAATAGATATAATACAGATCGTATGCCCGGCGCGGATTTCATCGCCGGTCTTGAGCGCTGCCTCGGTCACGCGCCGCCCATTCAGGAATGTTCCGTTGCGGCTGTTCAGATCCTTGATGCGGCAGGTCTGTCCGGCACATTCGAGGGAGAAATGCAGGCTAGAGATCGACTTATCGAGAGAAAGCGCCACGTCAGATTTTTTGCCACGCCCGACACGCAAGACTTGATTGTCCGATAGCTGGAGAGTACGCCCTTTCTCAGGGCCGGAGACAATTTCGATAAAGACATTCACGACAGAACCAGCACTATTTTCCCTTTACCCCACCTCTTGCTCAGGAACTAGATCGGCAGGACCGCCTGGGTCAAGATCATGTGTCCCAACAATATTTCGAGGATTGTTCATCGCATAGCCCTGAAAGTCTCGATACCCCTCAGCTAGCAAAAACATCACACCCGTAAGATGAGCTTCCTCTACAGCTTGCTTGATTACTTGATCGACTAGCACAATCGAAGGGGCCTCTCCTAATCGAAAGATGTGCACATCCCCAAGGCGATCGTAGAGCAATTTTAGGTTGTTGATATACCAGATCTCGTTGGGCTCCTCCTCATCAATCTCCAATTCAGAGTGTTCCCGATCCAAACAATAGATCATGTCGAGAATATTGGCGGCTTGATGCGTTCGAATGACATGTCCGGTGAGTTCATTGACAATGCGACATGGATAGTAGTCGATGTTGTCGACGCCAACTGACCGAAGTACGTCGATGAGTCGATGAGAATGGATGAGACACCGGCGCTTCCTAATGACAAGGTCGTCCGTGAGCGCCTGATCTTCTGGGAGTGACAACCTAATTTCCAATTCTGGAATTTCTTTGGCGAACCGCCTGCCTGCCAAAAAGCTAACCCCGTAATCCCGGGCAACTGGGGGGAATGCGTCAACTAAGGCTTCCGTGAGAGGGTTTCGCCTTGTTTCCCAGACGAAATACATCTAAATCCCCACGTATTCAGAAGGCTCTACGAATTTACCACCTGTAATGCCTTCTTTTTCTATCAGTTCTTTGACTTCTTTGTGCGCGAGAATAATGAATGGAAATTCGCCCAACCGAAATAGCTTTGGTGGCTGGTGAGACCCTTTCTTGCCTTCGAGCTTCTTTAAATCGATTTTGAATTGCTCAACAGACATTAGCTCGCCATCATCGAATCGTTCACATTTTGAATTTTCAGCATCCAAACACTCAATTTTCCCAAGAATGTTCGCGATCTTATAGCTAGTTATAATCTCATCAGTCTCATGATTGACAAGTTCCACTGGATAATACTCGATGTTTTTAACCCCTAGTTCTGATAGCAGCCGTATGAGTTTGGGGGAAAAAATCTGAAGATTAAAGCTCGTAAGAACTAAGTCCGTCAGCTTAGCGGACTTCCCTTCATCACTTTTTATTCTGATGAGATTGGGAGATTTGAGAAGCGGCTTGCCGGATATCCAATCTGTCAACTCAAACCCTTCTGGCTCTTCAGAGAAATGCGCATATTGACCACTTAGGCGTATATTTTTTTCCCATACAAAGTACATACTTCTCTCCTAACTTGTAGAGCCCCCTGGGACTGGAAAACCCTTCGAGCTATACCACGCACTATTGAGCTTGCTGTTCTGCATTAATTTGCGCCTGGGTGTCCCTTTCGGATAATTATTCGCCCATGCAAGACCTGCTTCTGATCCAGGCTGGTGAGTCCCTGTCTTTAGATTTCCCGAACCTTCCTCCCTATAATCTTCATTATATAATGACTCCGACCACTCATAAAGCCATACTGCCTTGCCAGATAGCGCAGACTTAATTGTGCTTTGAAGAGATGTCAGGGCTCCTAGAATACTTTTCCTAGCTTGAGGGTCATTACAAGGATCCGCATTTTTATACTTTGTGTAGATTGGGTCCAACTTCTTCTTGACGTAATCATAATACTCATCACAATGCCCGCCTCGGTGCCGCTGTTGGCTATTAATGCGCATATGTCCAAACTTGGCTGGAAGGAAAATATTATTATTTCCATTGTTAATGTCATAGCCGGAATCTATGGCTAATTGTCCTGTCGCACCGCCCTGATGCTTTTGTATCACGGAGCAGCAAATACAATGATGTGCTTGCACTGGGTGCCCATAGCGTTCGCTTGCCGTCTGATCGCAGCCATCATCCCCAAACTCATTCTCGATTCCTTCTTTCACAAGGTCCGCTTGGTTTCTCAAAATATTTCCTGGCGTTGATGCGCCACTGGTCACACCCATTAGACTCCCCCCGCATTCTTCTTGAGAGCTTCTAAATCCTTCGTAATATCGCCCCGTTCCTTTTCACCTTTCCATTCCTTTGGGTCATGGCCTTTTTCACAGCAAGGGCACACGATCCTGACGGGCAACACCACCAAAGGCGCTTGGAGCAAGGGAGACGGCGGCGTATTCGGGCTCGATAGCTTGTTGTGAATCATGGGATCCATCAGCCTGCCCACATTCTTTCCTTCGAATTTTACATCGAAGGAATAATTCACAAACTCTGCCTTGCCCTTTGTCGTATTGGATGCCACCCCCCCGCCGGCCGTTCCGGCCTCATCCCCAACACTCGTTGAAAAGTTTGAATCCTTGAGCATCACCGGATTCCCATCGACCTTTACCGTACTGCTGCCTTTCGCTGTGTCGGAGGATTTAGCAATGTTTGGGTATGGAATGGGTATCGGCCCTCCAGGGGTCGGCGTTTTGCATGCGTCGGGGAAGGCCATAGACATACCCCCACTTGAAGAATGCACCACCGTCATGTCATTGACCGCTAGAGTGACTCCCATGGACGCGCCCCCTCGATGTCAGTTCTGCTGCACAATACAGGAACCACGATCCCCATAATCGCTTGCGCCCCATACAAGAGCACTCGGCGAGTTGGCATACCCCTTTCTCATGGCTACTGTAGCAACACATACGTTAATCGCCCCGGTCGCCGATCCTGCATCTCCCATACAGTCAGCAGGGTGCCAAACATTTGCCCCACTCTCCAATGGTAGTGGAATCCTAGACACCACCAACCCCCATTCAAGCGCTCGATATCGCTCACCATTCAAATCTGACAACGTGAGGCTCGGTTTCGGAAATCCGTCCTGCACGCTCGCCAAGGTTTGATAGACGCATGTTGTCAATCCTTCCCCTTTACACGGCTCCTCTGAATAGATCGTGTTCGGTTCGATAGCTATTGCGATGCCACCTATCCTAGAAATGAAATCCACTTTTCTACGCGTTGCCTCTGCTTCGTCTTCAAGAACAAAGAATGCGGCTCCCTCTCCTGGAAAAAATCCTTTGTGTGTTTCTGCGGTCTTGAGTCGATCGGTCTTGAAAAGCCATGTCAGTGTCAGTTCATCCAGATAGGTATCGGCGCAGCCAACTAACGCCTGTCGGCATTTACCACTCTCTAAATCTATAAGGGCTTTCCTGACTGCATAGAAAATCGAAGCGTGGCCGCAGGTAAATACCTCAGATCTTCCCTCCAGACCTGCTGCGTCTAACAAGTTCCCTAAATACCGAGGCAAGTCATTGGCAGCTCGAGTGTCTAGCCCTGGTCGGTCTTGTTCTGCAAGACCAAGATACAACCCACAGTTTCTGAGACCATCCGCAGCAATCGCGGCATGCGCCAGAGCCTCTTTTGTTGCCAATGCTGCCATCCGAAACAACCGCAAGAATCGCCTCTGGCCATCCGTGACCCCTGCTACTGATCCGCATACAACGGGGGCCTTGTGACCTTTTTGGTTTCGAACCTTGAGATCTTCAGACGCGGCGATTCTGGAAATAGAAGCTCGGAGCGAGGCACACGTTTGCTCAACTGAACCTCCAACCGGGGTGACCATTCCCATCCCAGTAATCCCTATTTTCTTCCGTTCTCCCTTCGCCCGCTGTGCCATCAGCACTCCTTTCGCTGGACCCTGAGCCAGCGAACGTCCTCGATGACCCGATGGACATTCCATACAGTGCGCCACACCAACATGAGTTTGGCATTGTCTGCATCAATTATGAGCGAATCTAATTTCATCTCAGACTGGGAAAGTTTCGCATCTACCAACATCGAGGCGACAAGAACTTGTCGCGGCAATATAAACTGCATTCTTCCAGTTGGGGTCACATTACTTACTTCGACGACTTCTCCTCCTGAAAAGTAATCTAATGCCACCAACCCCGCTGACGCTCCATTATTGAAGCGGTCATCAAAATCATCAGGAAGGAGCGGCATCTTGCTTGCCATCCATTTACTATCATAGGTGCCCGCAAGCTCTTTCCTTGGGGCCCAACTCTTTCCGACAAAGCCGAAGCCGGCTGGCCTTGGGCGATCGCTTGGCTTTTTGATGAGGGCACGAGGGTCCTCTATGTTTGGTAACTTGGCATCCTGAATTTGACTTTTAGACCCTTTCGCGTGAAAGCCAATCCCTACTGGATTCCAGGATTCAAAACCATCCTTTTCCACTCCAGAATCTACGCCACCAAAAGCCATCTCATATTTCAAGGGCATCTTTTCAAATCGAGCGGGGTCTGAGCTTCTATATCTTCCGAGGGATTTATCCCACACTCTGTGCCCAAACACTCTGACCGTTTTTCGTATTTTCCCAGCTGTCAACGTCACATCAACTTCACGAGCACCCTTTTGAGTTGAATAGGCATGCCCGAGCAACACGACATCTGTACCAACTTTTCGTAGCGAAAGGTCGCTTTCATAGCGAACACTCGACTTTCCAGGTTCACCACAATACTCATCTGCTGACTGAATAGGGATCTGCTCAGGCGCCAGATGCAAACTGTCCCCCCTATCTTTGACGATGTCATAGGTCCCTTTTGCGACGAGAACAAGGATTTCAGCACCCATCTTATCCATTGTGACAATCCGCTCAACGGCGAAAAGCGATTCATTGACAACTAGCATGCTTTAACCACAAATTAGGAAACGCCTTAGTTGATCTTTACGGTGCCACCCCTAATCCGATTTCCCCGGATTGCGCGAGACACAACATCAATTCCCTTGAGAATAATCTTTCCGTTTTTTCCCAGCGAAATGCTGCTTTTCCCACAACGAAGGACTATCTGCTCCCGACCATCTATAGTAACTTCCTTCCCATCGATCACGACTTCTTTCCTGTGCGGATCTTGAGATGGGAGTCTGTCTGTCACACAACCAACAACAATTGGGGTTGCCGAATATCCATCCTCGAAGACAAGGAGAAGCTGGGCACCAGGCTGGCAAGATCTTAATCTAGACACATCATCCCCCGACAAGGCTATCCGGGCGAGAATTGGACCACGTTCATTTCCCAAGAAATCCACATAGACATCGCCAGCCGAACTTATTCTCTCCAGGCGCCCTACCCTAGCAAGCACCTGGTATTTGGACTGGGCATAACTTTCTTCCACAATAGACAGATATCGATCTTCAAGTGAATTGTTCATCTTCCTAGTTCCCTTTGATTTTACCACCCTTTACAGTAACATCCCCAGACGCTTTTAGATTTATTTTCCCCGACGCCTCCTTGCTCACATCATTCCCCTTTATGAGAATATTCCCATTCTTCTTCATCACAATTGACGCTTTTCCAACTATGAATGAAATTTCTTCCTCACATTCAATGGTCATTTTCTTAGCCTTAATCGAATATTCTTTCTTGACTGTTTCAGTATGTTTCCCACTAATGTCTTCAGTTCGATCCTGTTTTACTGTTAACCCCAGTTTCCCTCCAATATCCTGAGTGAAATCAGAAGCTACACTCAAACTTCTTTTTCCTCCAACCATCTCTGACTTGTAGAGTCCAACCTCTTCCATCTTGGCCCCACCAACAGTTTCGTTCATGGCAGCGCCAACTGTCACTTGGTACGCGCCACCGATGCTGAGTTCCTTCGCCACCAGAATGGATTCGGAAGAGTTAATCGTCACCGTTTCAGCTTTTGTTCCGCCAATTGTGATCGAAACAGATCCCTTAACATCCTCTGTATGGTTACCTCCCACCTCGATCGTTTTATTGGAACCAATGGTTTCACTCTGATCTACACCCACCTTTTTTGTTCGGTTGTTTTTAACTTCGAGTGTCTCATCATGCCCGATCGTTTGGCCCTTATCGTTCTCGATCAGAATATTCCAATCTTTCTGCCCATGGAGGTAGACTTCCTCCGATCCCTTCTTATCCTCAAACCTCCACTCGTTGGATCCCCCGCCGCCTTTGGAGCTGTTGGACTTGATCCCGCTTTGCGTCTGGTTGGCCGGTAAGGCATAGGGCACCGTTTGCTCCGCGTTATAGACACGTCCGGTGACGATAGGCTCGTCGGCATCGCCTTCGAGAAATTCCACGATGACTTCTTGGCCAATCCGCGGGATAAACATGGCGCCCCATTGCTTGCCTGCCCAGTTCTGCGAGACCCGCACCCAGCAGGAACTGCTCTCGTTCATTTTGCCGTACCGGTCCCAGTGGAACTGGACCTTCACCCGCCCGTACTTATCCGTCCAAATCTCTTCGCCTGATTTGCCGACGACCACCGCGGTCTGAGGGCCCTGAACCATCGGCTTCGGCGTCACTTGAGGCGAGCGGAATGGTCTCTTGGCGGGGATGCAGGAAAAGGAGTTGGAGTAGTCATCTTCGTTTCCGCCACCCGCCGTGCCGGTTGTGTAGGTGTTCCCCACCGATGCGACATGCTGAACCTGCGTTAAGACATAATCCCCATTCACATCCTTCCGGACATAGTCTTGCAAGGTAAACTTGTAGCCGGTCGTAAACACGCGCGCCGTTCCATTGCCGCTGATCACCTTGTACTGCGCCTCTTCTTCCTGCATCCGGATTTTTGCAATGCCGTCTCCCTCGGCTTTTTTCCCATATTCACCCGGATAGTCATAGATCTCGTATTTGCTATTTCCCCCGACCTCGATCTGGGTCTTGACCTCGGCTCGTAAGCTCGTGCTCGGCGTCTCGAAGTTGTAGTCGGTGACGGCGTATTTCCCGAACCGGAAGGTTTCTTCCCACTGAAGGCTGGTAATCACATCCTCATCCAGGTTGTCGCTCCCATGCGGATTCCATGAGACTTTCGATTGCTCCGGACAGGGCTGATGGGCCGACAGGTCGTCTGATAAGACCACGGTATGTTTCTTTTCTTCATGCTCAAAGAAGTAGAAGATCCCGTATTGTTCCATGAGTCGTGAGACGAAGTTAAAGTCCGTCTCGCGATACTGCACACAATAATCCCGCGGTTCGTAGCTCGCCTTCAACACCGTCTTGATGTCGGTGACCCCATTCTCTTTCAAGATCTCTTGAATGATGTCCGGCACCTTTTTGCTCTGAAAGATCCGGCAATCCGCCGTGCGTGTCAGAAACCAGAGGGCCGGCACCATCGTCGCGCGATAGTTGGCCAGGCCGACATCGCTCCCCGTCTGCATGAACCGGCTGATCATCCCATGGAAAAACCGTTCCTTCTCCTTCCCCAATCGCACCCGAATCGTCACCTTCTGGCCGATGATTTTGTCGAATTTGATCTCAGGGTCGGGAGAGAGGAGATCCAGCTCAAAACTGAAGAGTCGTGACAGAGACTCGTGTCCAGTGAACCCTCGCAACAACAGCACGTCCGGCCCCAGCGGCGTATCGATGGCGATCAGTCTGTTTTCTTGGGTGAGAGGCATCTCGTTCTCCGCTCTTGATCAGACTTGTCCGTGGTCTGGCCCATGCCACTCCTTACTCAGCAAACACCATGCCTTCGTATAAGCCAACCACTCCATCTCAAAATGACAGCATTCAGGGACATATCGACCCCTCTTTGGAGATTCTGAACGAACACGTATCGAATCAGGCAACCGGCATTATCTGGAAAGATATCGTCGGCCCCGCCTGTGATGCGGGGCCTTCCCCTGATTCAATTCACTTGGTACTGGAAACTCCCTCCCTCATCCACCGAGATATGCACCTTCGTGACCGGTTCGCCCTGCGCCATGTGCGAGAGGAACTCTTTCGAGAGTTCTGGCAACAGGGTCCTGGTGATGATGTGATCGGCGTTGCGGGCCCCGCTATCGACATCGGTGCAGCGGGTGGCAATCACCTTTACGAGTGACTCGTCATACGTGAGCTGTGCCTTGTGGTTGTCTTTGATTCGGCTGCGGATCCGACTGAGCTGCAGCTCGATGATCTTGCGCATGATGTCCGGTGAAATCGGGAAATATGGCACCACGATCACCCGGCCCAGGAACGCTGCCTTGAAGTATTCGAGCAGGTCCGGGCGGATGGCATCGGCTAACGCCTCCGGTTCAGGACGCGTCTCAGGATCGGCGCAGAGCTTCATGATCCTATCGGTCCCGGTGTTGGACGTCATAATGATGACCGTATTTTTGAAATCGATGTCACGGCCCTCGCCGTCCTTCATCGTCCCCTTGTCAAAGACCTGGTAGAAAATGTCCTGCACGCCGCGATGGGCTTTTTCCATCTCGTCCAACAGGATCACGCTGTAGGGTCTTCGGCGGACCGCCTCCGTCAACACGCCTCCCTCGCCATAGCCGACATAACCTGGAGGTGAGCCCATCAGCAGCGACACTTTATGCTCTTCCTTGAATTCGGACATATTGAGGGTGGTGATGTTTTGATCGCTACCGAACAGCAACTCGGCGAGCGCCAACCCCGTTTCCGTCTTCCCCACCCCGCTCGGTCCGACGAACATGAACACGCCGATCGGCCGGCCAGGATCTTCTAATTTCGCACGCGCCGTCCGCAAGCGCTGACTGAGCGCATCCAGTGCATGGGATTGTCCCACCACGCGTTTTTCTAAATGCTCCTTGAGACTTAAGACGGTGTTGATCTCGTCTTTGACCATCCGTCCGACCTGAATGCCGGTCCAGGCTGAGATCACTGCCGCGATGGCCTGCTCGTCTACACAGGGCTGGAGCAGAGGAGTCTCTCCCTGGACGCCTCTCAATTCTGTTGTGAGGCGCGCCAAGTCGGTCTGGAGCGTCTCGACCTCCTGAGGGGTCAGCCTGGCAGACGGCTTTTCAATTGCCTCGGCAGGAGCCTTTTCGGTGACCTTGTCCGGCGCCTGTGATGGCACGGTGTGCTGCTCCAACTTCTGCCGGATCCCGCCGATCTCTCCGACCAGCTTCTTTTCTTGCTCCCAACGGGTCTTCAGCTCAGCCAGGCGCTTTTCTTCAGCGGCCTTCTCCTTGCTCAATTCAGTGAGGCGCTCCCGGTGATGCCCCCCCGTAATGTCTTCCCGTTCCAAGATATCGGTTTCGGTATTGATGAGGGAGATACGACGACGCGCGTCTTCCAGCGCCGGTGGTTCCGCAACCTGCCCGAGCGCCACTCTGGCGCATGCGGTATCCAGCACGCTCACCGCCTTATCAGGCAATTGGCGGCCGGAAATATATCGGTGGGACAGCTTCACCGCAGCCTCGATGGCCTCATCCAAGAGACGCACCTTGTGATGTTGTTCCAGCGTTCCGGCCAACCCTCGCATCATATTGATGGCGACGGCTTCTGTCGGCTCTTCCACCTTCACCACCTGGAACCGTCTGGTCAGCGCCGGATCTTTCTCGAAGTATTTTTTGTATTCGGCCCAGGTCGTGGCGGCGATCGTGCGCATTTCACCCCGCGCGAGAGCCGGCTTCAGGATATTCGCTGCATCGCCTTGTCCCGCCTGTCCGCCCGCTCCGATCATAGTGTGCGCCTCATCGATAAACACAATGATCGGCTGAGGCGACGCTTTCACTTCGTTGATGACCGACTTGAGCCGATTCTCAAATTCTCCCTTCACCCCGGCTCCGGCCTGGAGCAACGCGAGATCCAGCGAGCGCAGCGAGACATTTTTCAGCGGCGGGGGCACATCCCCTGTCGCAATCCGCAAGGCCAACCCTTCCACGACCGCCGTCTTTCCCACACCGGCCTCACCGGTGAGAA
>Ga0315290_10001875_pt1 | contig 14594 bp, 10 predicted proteins | sample YL17G12_0_MG_FD_203627 | JGI IMG/M metagenome (GOLD analysis project Ga0315290, IMG submission 203627) | Sediment microbial communities from Yellowstone Lake, YNP, Wyoming, USA - YL17G12_0 | ecosystem: Environmental > Aquatic > Freshwater > Lake > Sediment | place: USA: Wyoming | collected... | reverse complement strand
ATGCGATTATTTTCGGAACAAGGCGTGTAACAATCCTGGAAATGGCACGAACCGGCTTCTGGTTAAACCTGATCGGGGCAGTGATCATTACTGCGGTCTTCTATTTTATCGGATCGGCAGTGTTTAAGATTAACCCCGGGGAATTCCCGGTGTGGGCAGTTCAGTCTGTTAAATAGTGTTACTAAGAAAACGTTACTTTTTTTGATTTATGAAGTTTTGACTAAACAATTGGCAATCAGTGTATATCTAAAATCAGAAATGGTTAAATTATAAAACGAAAGAAAAGAAAATTGATTCTTACATTTGCTTGGCTAAAATGCAGGGAAGCGATTCGAACAAATAAACAATCATTATTCTATTCCGGAAAGCACTATGGCATCTATCCTGATTTTTATCTTTTTACTTTTGTCTTTTATCTTCTGCATGAATAATGCAGGTTATAGGAACGTTAGCAAACATTTTGTAAACATTTAATACAAATAAAGTAAATATAAATATGAAGAAATCGTTTAGTATTGGCGCCATCGCTATTATAGTAGTTATGATGATGGTTTGGTATTTTTTTGGCAGGGATAAAAATTCCGATAACGGGGTTGTGGTAGCTGTTAAACAAGGCGATTTCAGCATCAACGTAACAACCACGGGTGAACTCCTGGCAAAAAAGTCCCAGGATATCAACGGGCCGGCCGGCCTGCGTGAAATCAGGATATGGCAGGTACAGATCAGCGATATTATTCCCGAAGGGACATTGGTTGATTCCGGGCAGTATGTGGCCTCACTGGATAAAACCGAGATTACGAATCGCATAAAGGATCTCGAAACAGAACTTGAAAAACTGCAGTCGCAATACACCAAAACAAAGCTGGATACCTCACTTGAAATGCGCAATGCCCGGGAAGAACTCGTGAACCTGAAATACGGGCTGGAGGAAAAACAAATTGTTCTCGACCAATCGAAGTACGAACCGCCTGCCACCATAAGGCAAGCCACCCTGGATCTGGAGAAAAGCAAACGCGCTTATGAGCAGGCAAAAAAAAACTATTTGCTTAGGAACGATAAATCGCGGGCCGACATGCAGGATGTGAGTGCTTCATTCGATCAGTCGAAGCGCAAGCTCAATCAGATGACTGACGTACTGAAAGGTTTTACCATCACAGCACCTAAATCTGGAATGCTGATTTACAAACGGAACTGGGATGGCACGCGGCAGGGGATAGGCACCACCATGAATGCCTGGGAAAATGTTGTGGCCACGCTGCCAAATTTAAAAGACATGGTAACCAAAACTTATGTTAACGAGATTGATATCAGCAAGGTAAAAGTGGGTCAGAAAGTAAATATCGGTGTGGATGCTTTTCCGGAAAAGAAATTCACAGGAGAAGTCATGGAAGTGGCCAATATCGGTGAGCAGATGAAGAACTCCAACGCCAAGGTGTTTGAAGTAAGGATAAAGGTGAACGAGACCGATTCCATCCTCCGTCCGTCCATGACAACTAAAAATACTATCGTGACATCCGTGATAAAAAACGTGCTTTTCCTGCCTATCGAAAGTATTCATAATACGGATAGCCTTACTTATGTATGCACTGTCAATGGCAAAAAACGGCAACAGGTAGTGGTTGGTCATACCAACGAAAACCAGATTATTATAACAAAAGGATTAGCTGAAGGAGACGAAGTATACCTCGACGCTCCCGAAGGTGCTGACAAGTGGAAACTCTCACCTCTGAAGCTATGACAAATCCTTCCTCCATGCGTTACACGCATATCCTGGCAATTGCCCTTGAAGCCGTGATTGCGAATAGATTCCGGTCAATACTCACGGCGCTGGGTATTATCTTTGGAGTTGCAGCCGTAATTGCCATGCTCGCCATTGGAACAGGCGCCCGGCAGGAAATCCTGGAACAGATTAAACAGGTAGGTGTGAACAACATCATCATTTTACCCGTATCGGACAAAAAACCTGCAGCAGGGGAAAATGACACACAGCAGCAGGATAATAATAGCAAGGAAGCATATTCACCCGGCCTTACCCTTAGCGATGCTGCTGCCATGCGGGAAGTAATACCAACAATAGCTAAAGTTAGTCCCGAAGTGATCTATGAAACCAATATCATGAAGGACGGTGTTGGTTCCACTGCCCGCCTTAGCGGTGTAACACCCGACTATTTCAGCATATTCTCCCTTGGGCTTGGCAACGGCGAAATGTTTAACGAAGAACATCTGCGTGAAGGCAAGGCCGTTTGTATCATCGGTTCGTCCATCAAAAGCCATTTCTTTCCAAAGGAAGATCCATACGGAAAGTATATTAAATGTGGAAACATATGGCTAAAGGTGATCGGTGTGCTGGAGAACCGCAGTGTACGTAAGGACATTACTGAATCCATGGGGATAAGCGATTACAACAATTATATCTTTGCGCCCATCCAAACCATTCTTTTACGTTACCGCGACCGCTCAGTCGTCACATCGGATATGGTGAGCGGTGGTTCATCATCCACAGTAGTATTTGGTGACGGAGGCATGATGGTATCCAGTTCTGGTGAAAGTGCAGAGGGCACCAACAACCAGGTAGATAAAATCATCGTACAGGTGAAGGAAAGTAACCAGTTGGCTGCCACTACAGCCATAATACAGCGGATGCTCAAGCGCCGCCATGCTGGTAAAGAAGACTACGATATAAAGGTTCCGGAAGCATTGCTGAAGCAGGAGCAACGTACAAAAGATATTTTCAATATTGTGCTCGGCGCCATTGCGAGCATCTCGCTCATTGTAGGTGGTATAGGTATCATGAACATCATGCTGGCTTCGGTAATGGAACGCACAAAAGAGATTGGCATCCGCATGGCAATGGGTGCAACAAAAAAAGATATCATTCTTCAGTTTCTTACAGAAGCTACAATTATCAGCCTCACTGGTGGAATCACAGGTATAATACTAGGCATCATACTTTCGAAATTGATAACTCAGTTTACGGAGATTCAAACAATCGTCACACTGGGTTCTATAGCCATCTCTTTTGGCGTAAGCGTTGCGGTTGGCATCACTTTCGGCTATATGCCGGCCAAAAAAGCTTCGGATCAGGACCCGGTTACTTCTTTACACTACGAATAAAGCATTATGATGAAAAAGACAGCTTTCAAAATATTCTGTACATGCATATTATTATCAGCCGTTGGCTGGTTAATTCCAGGTACTGCTTGTGGCCAGGCAACTGGACGAAAACTCTCCCTCGAACAGGTGATATCCCTGGCTCAAAGTCAATCGCCTGATGCGCTTAGTGCCAGGCACCGGTTCAAGAACAGTTACTGGGAATTCCGTACTTATAAAGCCGGTATGTTGCCTGCACTCACTTTCGATGGCATATTGCCTAATTACAACAACAGTATCGATAAGATTACACAGCCCGATGGCACCGAAGCCTTTATCAGCCGAGAGTTAAGTAACTCCAGTGCTAACCTGTCGCTCACGCAAAATATTAAACTCACCGGTGGGCAAGTCTTCCTCAATTCAGAACTCCAGCGGATCGATATTTTTGGTGATTCCCCCGAGACATCGTACCTCACATCTCCAATGACTATCGGCCTGCGCCAGCCCGTTTTCGCCTATAATCCTTACCGTTGGGCAAAAAAGATAGAACCACGCCGCTATAACGAAGCTGAACGGCGCTACCAGGAAGATAAGGAACAGGTGACCATCACAGCCATCAATTATTATTTCGAACTGCTGAATGCCCAGATTGCCTTTAAAATGCAACAAACTAACCAGGCTAACAATGATACTCTTTACCAGATAGCCAAAGGCCGTTACAATATTGGCACAATTGCCGAAAACGAATTGTTGCAACTCGAGCTCAGCCTGCTTACTTCGAATGCTGAACTCGAAACTTCAGCGCTGAATCTCGAGACCAAAATATTCGACCTCAAATCCTTCCTGCGGATAAAGGATAATGAAACCCTTGAATTGCTACCTCCTAAAGGAATAACTGGATTAACGATTGATTCACAAAAGGCCATTGCCGAAGCCCGCAGCAACCGGGCAGATATTCTGGCTTATGAACGCAGATTGCTCGAAGCTGAAAGTGAAGTGAACCGGGCAAAACTCGAAAACCGGTTCTCAGCCAACTTATTTGCCGTGTATGGACTTACCCAAAGCAGCGAATTATTGGGAGATGCTTACAAGGACCCGCAGAAGCAGCAACAAGTTACCCTTGGGTTCCAGGTACCTATACTCGATTGGGGGCAGGGCAAAGGGAAAGTTAAGATGAAAGAATCGACGCTGGAACTTGAGCGCACTGATATTGAGCAAAAACTTACTGATTTCGACCAACAGGTTTATCTGAAGGTAAGTCAGTTCAATATTCAGCGGAACCAGTTGCGGATAGCTGCCAAGAGCGATACTGTGGCTCAAAAGCGCTACGATGTTACCAAGCAACGTTACCTCATCGGGAAGATCGATATTATAGAGCTCAACATTGCCCAAACCGAAAAAGATAATGCCCGCAGAGGATACTTCAGCGCGCTTCAGAACTTCTGGACAAATTATTACGAAATACGTAAACAGACGCTTTTCGACTTCAGCCGGAATGAACGAATCCAGTTTGATATCAACCAGATTAATGATTTGAATTAGCTAATGCATACAGCCTGAAAGCCTACAGCCTATCTTCCTGTTTATTTACTATATTTTAATATTCCCGGGGTAAGCATTTAAATACAAATCATTACATTTGTATAAATCTTAAAATAAAAACAAAAAGATCATGGCAGTATTAGTAGGAAAAAAAGCTCCTCAGTTTGAGGCCGACGCCGTAATCAATGGCGGCGAATTTGTAGAAAAGTTCTCGCTTGCACAATATATTGGCAAGAAACACGTCCTGTTTTTCTTTTACCCGCTTGATTTCACATTTGTTTGTCCTACGGAGATTATTGCATTCCAGGAGAAACTTCATGAATTTGAAAAACGCAATGTTGCAGTAATTGGCTGCTCTGTGGATTCAAAACATTCACATTGGGCATGGCTAAACACGGAAAAAAACAAGGGAGGGATTAAAGGAATTACATTCCCATTGGTAGCAGATCTCTCGAAAACAATCGCTGAAAATTACGATGTTCTCGCCGGCGAATATGAATACAATGAGGACGACGACGAAATGGAATTTAGAGGAGATGCAATGGCATATCGAGGATTATTCCTTATTGATAAACAAGGTATCATCCGCCACCAGGTGGTGAACGACCTGCCACTCGGCCGCAGCGTGGACGAAGCTATCCGCATGGTGGATGCGCTCCAGTTTTTCGAGGAAAATGGTGAAGTTTGCCCAGCCAACTGGCATAAAGGCGACGAAGGTATGAAGGAGACACACGATGGTGTTGCTGAATATTTGAGCAAACACTAAATCCTTTTTGAGTTTAAAGAACATGCCTCAACCGGGCAGGTTCTTGAATATTAGCATCAGGATTACCTCCGGAACTACTTCCTCAAATCGAGCAATATCTGAAGCATTTTGATGGCTGCATCCGGGATAACGGTACCTGGGCCGAATATGGCCAATGCGCCTGCCTTGTAAAGGAAATCGTAATCCTGGGAAGGAATAACGCCTCCCACAATTACCATGATATCTTCGCGTCCGAGTGCCTTGAGTTCAGCGATTACCTGAGGAACAAGCGTTTTGTGTCCTGCGGCGAGGCTGGAAACGCCCAGTACATGCACATCGTTTTCCACGGCTTGTTTTGCGGCTTCGGCAGGTGTCTGGAACAGCGGACCGATATCCACATCAAATCCTATATCGGCATAACCTGTAGCTACTACTTTGGCACCACGGTCGTGGCCATCCTGGCCCATTTTGGCGATCATGATGCGCGGGCGGCGCCCTTCGAGGCGTGCAAAATCATCTGCCATTTCGCAGGCTTTCTTAAACAGGCTGTCATCTTTGGATTCAGATGAATAAACGCCCGAGATTGATCGTATCACGGCTTTGTACCTCCCATAAGTTACTTCTAATGCTGATGAAATTTCGCCCAATGATGCACGTTTGCGTGCTGCGTCAATGGCCAGTTCCAGTAGATTGCCTTCACCGCTTTCGGCTGCATGTGTGAGTGCATAGAGTGCATGTTCTACTTCCAGCGGATTACGCTCAGCTTTAAGCTTGCCAAGGCGCAGGAGCTGTGATTCGCGAACGGCCGTATTGTCTACTTCCAATGTATCGATGGGATCTTCCTTCACCATGCGGTATTTATTCACACCAACAATGGTATCGCGGCCGGCATCTATGCGTGCTTGTTTTCGGGCAGCAGCTTCTTCTATCCGCATCTTAGGAATGCCAGTTTCAATTGCTTTGGCCATGCCTCCGAGGGCTTCAACTTCTTCGATGAGTTGCCAGGCTTTGTAAGCAATTTCGTGTGTGAGCGATTCTACATAATATGAACCGGCCCATGGATCAACAACTTTACAAATATTGGTTTCTTCCTGCAGATAAATCTGGGTATTACGTGCTATCCGGGCTGAGAAATCTGTTGGCAGCGCAATGGCTTCGTCGAGGGCATTCGTATGCAAACTCTGCGTGTGACCAAGTGCTGCAGCAAGCGCTTCCACGCAGGTGCGGGTTACATTGTTATAAGGATCCTGTTCGGAAAGGCTCCACCCCGAAGTTTGGGAGTGGGTGCGAAGCACCAGGGATTTAGGATCTTTCGGGTGGAACTGTTTCACAATTTTGGCCCATAACATACGGGCGGCGCGCATCTTGGCAATTTCCATAAAATGATTCATGCCAATGCCCCAGAAAAAGGATAGACGTGGGGCAAAAGCATCCACAGCTATGCCCGCCTGTATCCCTGTTCGCAGGTATTCCAACCCGTCGGCAAGGGTATAGGCCAGTTCGAGATCAGCAGTCGCACCGGCTTCCTGCATGTGGTAACCACTAATACTGATCGAGTTGAACTTTTTCATGTGCCGCGAGGTGAACTCAAAAATATCGGCGATAATTTTCATAGATGGCAACGGTGGATAGATATAGGTGTTGCGCACCATAAATTCCTTAAGAATATCATTCTGAATGGTTCCGCTGAGTTTTTCCATCGGCACACCCTGTTCCTCTGCAGCCACGATGTAAAAAGCCAGGATAGGTAATACTGCACCGTTCATTGTCATGGAAACTGACATTTTATCGAGCGGAATCTGATCGAAGAGTATCTTCATGTCCAGGATAGAGTCGATAGCAACACCAGCCTTGCCTACGTCGCCAACTACACGGGGGTGATCGGAATCGTAGCCGCGGTGTGTTGCAAGGTCGAAAGCAACAGAAAGCCCCATTTGCCCTGCGGCAAGGTTGCGGCGATAGAAAGCGTTTGATTCCTCGGCGGTGGAAAAGCCTGCATACTGCCTTATTGTCCAGGGTTTCATCACGTACATGGTGGAATAAGGGCCGCGCAGGAAAGGCTGAATTCCTGCTGCATAGTGCAAATGTTCAAGCTGTCGGAGATCGATTTCAGTATAAACTGGTTTTACAGCTATCTGTTCCGTGGTGAGCCAGTTTTCTTCATTCCCTGCCTCATATTCCAGCTCTTCCGGGGAAGCGGGTTTAGCCAGGTTTCTGAAGTCATTATCCTTGAAAATTGGTCGCATATATGTAAATTTCAGTTGTTTTAATCAATGGATTAACTTTTGAAACCATAGATTTTGCCCGATATGCAATAGTTTAATAGCTTATGAAGTGATTCCTAGCTTTACGTTCATCTTCCGGAGAAAATCGAACAGGTTGGTACGCAGGTTCACAAAATCATCCACACCCGATGCTTTCAAATGATCCATAATATCCTTCGGAGAGCCGGCAACAAGCAAATTTATTGCCGGCTTTGCGCTCTTCAGTCCGATAGAGAGAACAGGCACTACTTCAGCATACTCTTCGTCCGAACTGCACACCACTACTATTTCGGCCTCTGAAGAAAGAGCTGCTTTTATGGCTTCGTCGGTATTGGTAAATCCGGTATTGTCGATAATCTGGTATCCTGCGCACCCAAAGAAATTGCTGCTGAATGCTGCTCTTGCTTTACGCATGGCCAGGTTGCCCATCGTAAGCATGAATACTGCCGGGCGTTTGTTCCCGGCATCCACGTGTATTTCTGTAGCCAGGCGAAGGTCTTCAAAGGCATCTGAAAGGCGGTGAAGGTTCAGTTTTTTAACCGGCCCCGGGGTGCCTTCTTCCGTTTCGGCTGTAAAAGTCTCCGGTTGAATTTTATCCAGCATAATCTCTCCCGTATTGGGATGATGGTTGGTTCCCAGCACAATGGTGCGGCGTGCGGCAACATCGGCTTGTTTCTGTGCAGCGGCTTTCTCCACTTCATCCTGCACGTAGCCGGCATGAATGGCTTCAATCATTCCGCCTCTGTCTTCCACGTTCAGGAATAAAGCCCATGTGGCATTAGCGATGGAGGCGGTTAGGTTTTCGATATAATATGAGCCTGCCGATGGGTCAACCACTTTGTCGAGGTAGCTTTCCTCTTTGAGGATAACTTGCTGATTGCGGGAGATACGCTGCGAAAATTCGTTGGATTCCCTGTAGAAGATATCAAATGGATCGATACTCATGGAGTCAGTTCCGCCTATGGCTGCCGACATAGCTTCGGTTGTGCTGCGCAGCAGGTTCACGTATGGATCGTAGATCGTCTTGTTCCATCCGGAAGCAGAACTGTGGATAATCATTTTGCCTGCATCGTCGCTTTCCGGGTGGTATTGATTTACGATATGCGCCCAAAGCAGACGTGCTGCGCGTAAGCGGGCTATCTCGACAAAATAGGAGGAACCAATGGAAACAGAAAACTGAATATATGGGGCAATCTCTGAAGCATTGAGTCCCTTCTCGTGAAGGGCAGCAAGGTATTCATTTCCCGAGGCAAGGCTGAATGCGAGTTCCTGAACGGCAGTGGCACCAGCGTTATGGAAATAGCTTCCGTTCACCGACAAAACATGCAATCCCGGAAAATGCTGGTTGGCACGATTAATCAGGGCCGAAGCTTCAGTCATATTCTTCTCCGGACTCACATAAAAGCGTCCGTATAGCAGTGCATAGCTGATTGGGTCGAAATCGAGCGATCCTTTTAGCTGTGTGGAATCGAATATAGATGATTTAAGATAAGCTCCAAGATAATCGAGTAATTTTGTATATGAAGCAGCAGAATGCAGGTGAATACTGACTTTGGAAAGATCAATATTATGGAATAACAGTTTGAAATCGACTGCTGAATGAATTTCGCTTGTATCGAAACCGATGGCTGTGGCGCCTCGTGAAATGGCGTCGGTAGCATGTGCATTGGCAGATGCCGGGTCGGTAAAATCAATGTCCTGGCGAATGAGCCAAACATTACTGTTAGTGTGGGTGCCCCTTGTAAATGGATAACGGCCCGGCATTCCCTCAAGCCATTTCAATTGCTCAAGGTCTTCTCTGCGGTAGTAAGGCTTTACCGAAAAGCCTTCCCCGGTTCTCCAGATAAGTTTTTTATCATAATCAGCACCTTTCAGGTCTTCGAAAATCCTGGCTTCCCACTCCCGGGTTGATACCGGTGGGAACTCCGAAAAAAGCCTTCTTTCTTTAAGTGTCTGATCCATAAAATGAAATTCTTTGAGATTGCCCGATAAGTAGTCAGATATCTTTCGCAGCAGCAAATCGGTATCATAATATGCAACAAAGTTATAATAATCCCGGATATACGGTTTTGCACGTGATATGTTTATGGACAATGGACTGATTAAATTTCTAATTTCCAAAAAGCAACCAGTATCTGGCGTCAGGCACAGAGCACTATTTACAACCTATCTATTACGCTTTTAATCAGCCCTGTTATGCAATAACAATAGCGCGATGGCCGTTTAAGGCTAATGGTGTATCTTTGCACGCAAGAACCGCTTTATCGATGAAGAAGATATATTTACTCGTCCTTCGTTCCTATCTTGGGCCGCTGATTATGACTTTCTTCATCGCTGTATTTATCCTGCTCATGCAGTTCCTGTGGAAATATGTTGACGACCTTGTTGGTAAAGGACTGGAATGGGATATCATCGGAAAATTGCTCTTCTACGCATCGTTTACTTTTGTTCCCATGGCCTTACCGCTTTCTATCCTGCTGGCTTCGCTCATGACTTTTGGAAACCTTGGCGAGCGTTATGAGTTGGTAGCAATCAAGGCTGCCGGAATTTCGCTTCGTTGGGTAATGATGCCACTCGTCATCGTGTCAATCGTTATTAGTATCCTCGCATTTTTCTATTCCAACAATGTATTACCTATCGTTAATCTTAAATATAAGTCCATTCTTTACGATGTAACGCAACAGAAACTGGCTCTTAATTTTAAAGAAGGTGTATTTTATAATGGAATAAGCGGCTATGTGATGCGCATCGGAAAGAAAGACCCCGACAACGTTACAATACGCCAGGTAATGATTTACGACCACTCCGAAAACCAGGGCAATACTTCGCTTACCATTGCCGATTCCGGTCGTATGGAACAATCGCGCGATGGCGGATTTCTGCTGCTAACTTTGTGGAATGGCTATAATTACGATGAAAAGGTAGATCGGCGCAACGAAGCAAAACGGCCATTTCAGCGAACCCATTTTATGGAACAATATCGCCGCTTCGACTTATCAGGTTTTAAAATGTCGCGCACAAACGAGGACTTTTTCAAAAAGAATTACCAGATGCTCAACCTGAAGCAGCTTCAGCATTCGAGGGATTCGCTTAACAAGGACCTCGATAATAAATATAAGGATTTGCAAACATCAATGATGAGCAATTATTACTACCTACAGCAGGCAAAATTTACAGATAGCCTTGTCAAATTAACTTCAACGTCTCCTGAAAGGAATCTTCTGACCAAATACGATCAATCCATGCGGATGCGTGTCGTCAACTTTGCGCTAAGTTCTGCCCGAAATGCCAAAAGTAATATCGAATACAATACGCAAATGCTTCGCGATAAGCAAACACTCCTGAGTAAGCACAATATAGAAAGGCAGCGGAAATTTACCTTGTCGTTTGCATGTCTGGTGTTGTTCTTTATAGGAGCACCAATGGGTGTAATTATCCGCAAGGGAGGATTAGGGTTGCCAATGGTCGTTTCTGTTTTCTTTTTTGTTATTTATTATGTGATTTCACTTACAGGTGAAAAAGCAGCAAAATTGGCTGTACTTGATCCATTCACAGGCATGTGGCTCTCATCGATTATCCTGCTCCCGCTGGGCATTTTCCTTACTTACAAAGCTTCAACTGATTCTCCTCTGATGGATGCCGACGCATATAGGAAAGTGATCAATCGGTTGGCTTCCTTTCTGAAAATTCTAAAAAAAACGAATGAAGACGCAGAATAATAAATTATTATTTTTGCCCTTTATTCCTGAATAAATCCCGTTTTACTAATTCCATGCATCAATATTATTACGATCACAATGGGCCTGATATATAACTCGATTAATAACCGCTTCAACTGGACAAGTTAATGCGCATCTTACAGATCTGTAATAAACCGCCCTATCCACCCCAGGACGGGGGTGCCATAGGAATAAACAATGTTACCCAGGGGCTGATAGAAGCCGGCCATTCGGTGAAGTTGATCGCCGTAAATCCTCCAAAACACTACGTTAACCTAAACGAACTGCCTGCTGAATATATTAGAAACACTGGCATTGAACTGGTTTTTGTAGATACAGATGTAAAGCTAGTGGATGCTCTTCTAAACTTGTTCACAAGAAAATCCTATCACATACAGCGCTTTATTTCAAGCGATTTCAGTAAAAAACTGACAGAAATCCTCCGGCGCGAAACTTTCGATATCATACAGGTAGAGAGTATTTTCCTGATGGGCTACCTTGAAATCCTGCGCAAGTACTCGGCAGCAATAGTAGTGCTGCGTGCACCAAATATCGAATTCAGGATTTGGGAACGAATGACAAGCCAGGCAAAAAATCCACTAAAAAAAGCTTACCTGGCGATGCTGACATGGCGGCTCCGGAAATGGGAACTTGAGCAAATTAATCGTGCTGATGCAGTATATACTGTTACTATCAACGACATGGATTTTTTTATAGAGAAGGGATGTATTAAACCCATTACTTATATACCCACGGGTATCGACATGACAAAAAAAGTGAGGTTGGATTTTAGCCATGTTGAATTCCCATCACTTTTCCATATTGGCGCCCTCGACTGGCTGCCTAATCAGGAAGCAATTCAGTGGTTTCTTAAAAATGTATGGAAGAAAGTACATGTGCAATTCCCTGATCTAAAATTCTATCTTGCAGGCAGGAACACTCCGCAATGGATATTTAATCTGAAAATGCCCAATGTTGAAGTACTGGGTGAAGTAGTGGATGCCGGAGAATTTATTGAATCCAAATCTGTTATGCTTGTCCCATTGATGTCGGGTAGCGGAATGCGGGTAAAGATTATTGAAGGGATGATATTTGGGAAAACAATTATCTCAACAACCATCGGGATCGAAGGAATTATTCATAAAAATAACGAAAACGTTTTGATAGCCAATACTCCTGAAGAGTTTTACGAAGCCATTGTCCAATGTATCAACGACCGCTCATTTTGTGAAACGATTGGCCGGAACGCCCATTTTAATGCGAAAGCCATTTACGATAATGAAGTCCTCACACAAAAACTCGTCGGATTTTTCACTAAGATGTTGAAAGTCCCATAATTTCTCCCAAATCTTTTTCGGTTCATTTGCCATACTTTATAATTTTGTACACCAGATATTACCAAAATTACTTTTTTGAAAATCCTGATACTCATTTCCCGCGTACCTTACCCCACTGAAAAGGGCGACAAACTCCGTGCTTTCAATCATTTGCGATTCCTCTCGCAGAACAATGAGCTTATTCTTTGCGCACTTAACAATACGCGCATACACCCCGATGCCCTCCAAAAACTACAACCCTATTGTTCGCAAATCCATGTTGTCCGCCTTCGGTGGTGGGAAGTTATAACCGGGCTCATTTGGGCATTTTTTACCGGTAAACCCATGCAGGTTGGTTATTTCTACAGTTTTTTTGCCAGGCAAAAGGTGCAGAAATTGATAAATGAAGCTGCTCCTGATCATATTTTCTGCCAGTTGCTGCGCACAGCCGAATATGTGAGGAAACTTAAAAAGCCCAAAACACTTGATTATCAGGATATATTTTCTGCCGGTTACAAGCGCATGGCCGAACAGTCGAATTTCCTGATGAAGTTTTTTTTTATGGTCGAATCCAAAAGGCTTGCGCGCTATGAAAAATCCGTTTTTGACGATTTTAACAACAAAACGATAATCTCAGTGCCCGATCGAGACCTCATCCAACATCCTGATAAGGATGAGATTGTTGTAATCCCCAATGGCGTAGATTTTGAATATTTCAGCCCGGCTCACCAGATCAATGAAGTCGACATTGTATTTACAGGAAACATGCATTACCCGCCAAATGTGGATGCAGCATGTTTTCTCGTAAAAGAGATTCTACCTTTAGTCCGCGAAAGTCATCCATATGTGAAGGTCTTACTTGCGGGTGCGAATCCCCATCCAAGGGTTCTTTCCCTGCGTTCCGATAGTGTATCGGTGAGCGGCTGGGTCGACGACATCCGTAAAAGTTATGCCAGTTCACGGATTTTCATTGCGCCCATGCAGATCGGGACCGGCCTGCAGAACAAGTTACTCGAGGCTATGTCCATGGGACTGCCTTGCATTACGTCTCATCTTGCCAACAGCGCTCTTGGAGCTACCGAAGGAACTGAAATCCTTGTGGGCTATTCCCCTGCGGAATATGCGGCACATATTACCCGCCTGATCAACGATCCTGTATTTGCCGGAACTATTGCAGCACAAGGGCGGCAGTTTGTGCTCCGTACCTACGATTGGAATAAAACTACTCTAATGCTGCATCAGTTGATGTTGCACACAAAGAAAGAATAAAGGATAAAGGATAAAGGATAAAGGATAAAGGATAAAGGATAAAGGATAAAGGATAAAGGATAAAGGATAAAGGATAAAGGATAAAGTAGCACGTTTGACAAATATGAGTTTTTGTCTTTTGTTGAAAAGATTAAAGTTAATCTTTAACCTTTGCCTCCGGCCTCAAGGCAAACCCCCGAAGGGAAACACAAAGGCAATAATAGAAATATAACCAATAACCTTTACCCTTTACCCTTTCTACCTTTTCATCGAAGTTTTGGAATAAATACTTCCAAGAATATTCATAAGTTCTGAAGATTCCTGGCGCATTTTGAGCCAATCCTCGTTTTTGTCAGTGGTAGCAATAATAAGTCGTATCCAATAGTTAGACTCGCGCATTTCTTTTAAAGATATAGCTATCTTATTAACAAAGTCAGCCTTTGAAACAGCGCCTTGTGCTTCATCATAATTCGCACCGCTTGAAGTGGAAGATTTTATTATTTGATAACTTATTACGTTGTATTCCTTACTTTTCGGAAGTTTCCGGATAAGTCTGATGATTGCAACTGCAAAATTAAACAGCCGGAGTTGTAACTCATTCTTTAATCCTTGCTCTGAATTTCCCATGTTCGGATCAATAAAAGGCTAAAGGCGAAAGGTGAAAGGTAAA
>Ga0315290_10001873_pt1 | contig 14599 bp, 13 predicted proteins | sample YL17G12_0_MG_FD_203627 | JGI IMG/M metagenome (GOLD analysis project Ga0315290, IMG submission 203627) | Sediment microbial communities from Yellowstone Lake, YNP, Wyoming, USA - YL17G12_0 | ecosystem: Environmental > Aquatic > Freshwater > Lake > Sediment | place: USA: Wyoming | collected... | reverse complement strand
CCTCTCCCGCTTGCGGGAGAGGGGAGTTTGGGGCCATCTGGCCGCAGACCCCCATGCCGCAGTGGCCGAGCTGGACGATCTCCGAGGCGCCGGTGTAATTGACCCAATCGAGACACACGGCGGGCCGGCCCGACAGCAGGGTGCCGATCGACTGCACGACGGCGGTCGGCCAATCCGACTCGCAGGCGGCCGCCGTCACGTCTCCGTTGGCCAGCAGGAGCCCCATGGCCATGCAGGCGCTCGTGCCGATGTACGGCTCGTTGTTCTCCGGCCAGCACCGCAGCGCGGCCGACGTGTAGCCACCCGCCCGGAGAATCGCCCGGTACGCGTGGTACAGGCGGGCCCCGCGCTGGAGCATCTCGGGCTCGACCTGGACGGCGCGGCCCCCGGCGACCTGCGCGGCGGTGCGTCGCACGTCGTCGTCCGAGAACTCGACCTCCCCGAGGTATCCCCGCGCCTTGCCGGTCCGGTAGGCGTCCATGACGGCCGTCAGGTCGACCGTGTCGACCCGCGTGCCGAACACCTTGGCAAAGGCGATCTGCTCTCCCGTGGCGGAATGGAATCCGCCGGGGGCGTCGCCGAACCGGCACAGCAGGTCGCGGCGGAGGAACCGGATCGTCCCGGCCACACGGACGAGCCGGCCGAACTCGGCCTGGAAGGCGGGGCTGGAAAAGGGGCCCGCGACGGCCGCGATCGGCCGGCCGAGCTGGCCGGCCACGTGGTTGTTCATGATCACCCCGCACCACGCGTTGGTCGCCCACTCCTGGCCGGCGGGCTCGGGCTCGGCGATCACGGCCAGGGGCACCCGGGCGAGGTGGGGATGGGTGGCCAGCGTCAGGAAGACGTGCCCGTGCGGGAACGCCACGTTGGCGACCACGACCAGGTCCACGCGCTCGGCCGCCAAGCGCTCGGCCACGGCGGCCGCCTCGTGCGGGCCGAAGATGCGGTCGGCGATGACCGACTCCCCATCGATCTGGCCCGAGGCGATCCATTGGCCGACGCACTGCCGGAGCGCTTGCTCCGAGCGGTCTTTCGCCTCCGCGCTGAAGACCTCGATCGAGTTGACGACGAAGCCGACTTTCGGGGCGGGCCGGCGGCTGACGTGCTCGCTCATGATGGGCCTGGTGGCTGATGATGGCATGAACCCGACGGCGACTCATGGTACAGCAGGCCGGCCGGCACGTCAAGGAAGGGAACCTCGTGCTTGACGGGCCACGGCGGTCAATGCTACCATGCAGCCGGTTTCTTGGAATCGGAACCCGAGGCAGTCCCCAACCCGAGCCATGACCGCCATCCCACGCCCGTTTCGCATGCGGGAGATCACCACGCTGGGCTCGGTCCTCCTGGCCATCACGGTGTTCGGCGTGCTGAACCCTCGGTTCCTCGGGGTCGGCCCGGCGTTGGCGATCCTGGAGGGCGCCTCCGCCGACGGCCTGATGGCCATCGGCATGACCATCGTGATCGTCTGCGGCGCGTTCGACATGTCGGTCGGCTCGACCATGTCGGTCTGCGGGCTGGTGGCTGCGTTGTTGATGAAGGCCGGCGTGCCGGTGTGGATGGCCGTGGCTGCCGCGCTGGGGAGCGGCGCGGCGATCGGCTGGATCAACGGGGCGATCGTGACCCGGCTCAAGATCAACCCGTTCATCACGACGCTCGGCACGATGAGCGTGCTGCGGGGGATCGTGCTCGTGGTGACCCGGAGCACTCCGCCGACCGGCTTTCCCGAGAGCTTCCGGAACCTCGCGTGGGGGTCGGTTCTCGGGATCCCGTTCCCCGTGCTCTTGACGGGCCTGGCCATGCTCGCGGGCGACCTGCTGTTGCGCCGCACGTGCTACCTGCGCCAGGTGTACTTCGTGGGGAGCAACGAGGAGGCGGCCCGCCTGACGGGCATCAACACGGCGCAGGTCAAGACGTTCGCCTTCATGCTCACGGGACTGCTGGCCGCCATGTCCGGCGTGCTCGTTGCCAGCCGGGCCAACGCGGTCGACCCGAACGGCGGCATCGGCGCCGAGCTTCGCGTGATTGCCGCCGTCATTGTGGGCGGGGCCAGCCTGTCCGGCGGCCGGGGGACCATCTTCGGCTCCTTTCTCGGCCTGCTGCTGATGGAGATCATCACCACCGGGTTGGTCTTCGTGGACGTCGCCCCCGACGCCCAGCGGATCGCCGTGGGCCTGGTGCTCATCCTCGCCGCCGTGATCGACCGGACGGGCTCTTCGTCTCTGGGGCAGAGACTCCTCCGGGTCCTTACTACCACAAGGAGCAGGAAAGTGGAACGGGCCGTGAACGTCGTTCTAACGATTGCCCTGATTGCCGCCCTGGCCGCGTGCTTTCGGCCGGGCCGCCAGGCTGCCCCCGCACCGGGCGCCGAGGCCGCCGCCGAAACACCGCAGCACTACGTCATGATCTCCGCGGCCACGGGGGCGCCCTATTGGATCGACTCGAAGGCGGGGCTTTACGACAAGGCCCGGGAGCTCGGGGTGCAGGCCACGTTCACGGGCCCCCCGAACGTCGACGCCGCCTCGCAAATCGACGCCATCGGCCGCGCCGTGGCCCAGGGCGTGGACGGGATCATCGTCGTCCCGGTGTCCGACGCCGTCACCCCGGCGATCGACCGCGCGGTCGAGGCCGGCATCCCGGTCGTCTGTGCCGACGCCGACGCCCCCAGCAGCAAGCGCTTCTCGTTCATCGGCACGGGCAACTACAACGCCGGCTACCAGGGCGGACAGCTCCTCGGGAAGCTCCTCGGCGGCAAAGGGCAGGTCGCGCTCTTGTACATCCCCGGATGGGACAACCTCACCCAGCGGATCCGGGGCTACGAGGACGCGCTGAAGAAGCACCCGGGCATCGAGATCGTCAAGATCGGCAACGATCAGGGCTCCCCCACCGAGGCCGAGAAGGTCTGCCGGGCGATCCTCCACGCCTATCCCGACCTGGCCGGCTTCGGCTGCGTGGCGGCGGCGGGTGGGCAGGGCGCGGCCGTGGCGGTCAAGGCCGCCGGCAAGGCCGGCCAGGTGAAGATCGTCGCCATGGACCGCGACGAGGCCACGCTCCAATTCATCGAGGAAGGCGTGATCGACGCCTCCCTCGGCCAGCGTACCTACCTCATGCCCTACCTGGCCCTGCAAATGCTCTACGACTTGCGCAACGACCGCATCCGGTTCGTCGACGACTGGGCAAAGATCGGGGTGAATCCCCTGCCACCCCTGGTCGATACGGGCAGCTTCGTGATGACGCGGGAAAACGTCCGTCAGTTCCGCCACGACAAGTGACCCCTCGAGCGCCGCCCCCCATGGACCCACCCATCCTGAGCCTCACCGGCATCCGCAAGAGCTTCGGCGAGGTCGCCGTGCTCCACGGCGTCGACCTGGACGTCCGCTGCGGGGAGGTCCACGCGCTCGTGGGCGAGAACGGGGCGGGCAAGAGCACCCTGATGCGGATCGCCGCCGGGATCCATGCCCCCGACGCCGGCCGCATCACCTTCGGCGGCCGCGACTTCGCGCCCAAGTCGCCGGCCGATGCCCTGCGGGCCGGCATCGCCATGGTGCACCAGGAGCTCAGCCTCGCCCCCGACCTCTCGGTGGCCGAGAACATCCTTGCCGGGCGCGAGCCCCGCCGCGGATGGTTCCTCGATTCGCGCAGGCTGTACGCCCTTGCCGCCGCCGTGCTCTCGGAGTTCTGTCCCGCGGTGGATCCCGCCGCACCCGTCGCCTCGCTCGGCCCGGGCTACCGCCAGGTGGTTGAGATCCTCAAGGCCCTGGCCTGGGAGCCCAAGGTGATCGTGTTCGACGAGCCGACCTCGTCGCTGGAGGCCCACGAGACCGAGCTGGTGCTGGCGACCATCGGCAAGCTGAGGGCCAAATCGGTCGGCGTGGTCTACATCTCCCACCGGATGGACGAGGTGTTCCGCGCCAGCGACCGCATCACCGTGCTTCGCGACGGAAGGCGCGTGGCAACGTGGCCTGCGAACGAGGTGTCTCGCTCGGACGTCGTGACGGCCATGGTCGGGCGCCGCCTGGCGGACCGGTGCCGGCCGGCCAGCCGCCCGATGGGTCCGCCGCTTTTGGCGGTTTCGGGGCTCACCCGGCGCGGGGCGTTCTGCGACGTCCGCTTCGAGCTGCACCAGGGCGAAATCCTGGGCTTTTCCGGGCTGGTGGGGGCGGGTCGCACGGAGCTGATGCGGGCCGTCTTCGGGGCCGACCCCTTGGACTCCGGCACGATCGTCCTCGAGGGCCGGCCGCGCCGCTTCCGCTCCATCCGCGACGCGGTCCGCGCAGGCATCGCCTATCTCCCGGAAGACCGCAAGACCCAGGGCCTGTTCCTCGACCGGAGCCTGGAGGAGAATCTCCTGTGCGGGAACCTTAAGCGTTGCTCGCGGGGCGGCATGGTGCGCGGGTCGCTTTCCCGCGAGCTCGCCGACGCCTGCTGCCGCCGGCTGGGCATCCGGGCGCGGGACCCGGATCAGGAGATGTGGAGCCTCTCCGGCGGCAACCAGCAGAAGGCCCTGCTCGCACGCTGGCTGGCCGCGTCGCCGAGGGTCCTCATCGTGGACGAGCCCACCCGGGGCGTCGACGTGGGGGCCAAGGCCGAGATCCACCGCCTGTTGCACGAGTACGCGGCGGCCGGCAACGGCGTGATCGTGGTCTCCTCGGAGATGCCCGAGCTGATTGGACTGTGCGACCGCATCCTCGTTCTGCACGAAGGCCGCCTGGCCGGCGAGGTCTCCGGGCAGACGGCGACCGAGCAGGACCTGATCCGCCTGGCCACCGGCTCCCCGGCCGAGGAAAGCGGAAAGCGGAGAGCGGAGAGCGGAGAGCTGAAAGCTGACGGCTGAAGGCCGATGGCTGATAGCCGATAACCGAATGGATCGTCCAACACGTTGTGCAAGAAGGGAAATGCCTCCATGATCGCCACGAACCTGGGCAAGCAACTGCGGATGCGGCGGATCGTTCGCAACGGCAAAGCGCTGGTGCTGCCGCTGGATCACCCCATTTACTTCGGGCCGCAGCCCGGCACGGAAGACCCCGCCAGGCTCGTCGCCCTGGCCCGGGACCACGGGGCCACGGCCGTGCTCTTGACCGCGGGCGCCCTGCGCGCGGCGGTCCACGAGATCGGCGACCTGGGGGTCATCTTGCGGATCGACGGCACGGTGTCGCACCTGGGGGGGCCGGATACGATCATGCACCTGCTCCACAGCCCCCAGGAGGCCGCGGCACTCGGGGCCGACATGGTGGTGGTGAACTGCTACCTGGGAATCGGGGACCCGCAGATCGAGTCGGCCCTGCTGAAGCGGCTGGCCACGGTGTCGGCCCAGTGCGAGCGCGTGGGCATGCCGTTGTGCGGGGAGATTATCCCCCGCGTCTCCCGTGGGGACCCGCCCCGGGACGTCCCCACCTCCGACGATCTGGCCGTGGCCATCCGGCTCGGCCTGGAATACGGCTGCGACATGGTGAAGACCGTCTACAACGGCGACCCGGAGGGCTACGCGAAGGCCGTGGCCTCGGGCCACCTGCCGGTGATCATGGCGGGCGGGCCGAAGTCCGACGACGAGCTGTCGATCTTCCGCCAGTTGCACGAGGCGATGACCCACGGGGCCTCCGGCGCGGCGACCGGCCGCCGCGTGTGGGGGAGCCCGCACCCGGCCGCCACGCTCCAGGCCGTTCGTGCCATCGTGCTGGAGGGCGCCTCGGCCGATCAGGCCATCGCAATCTACCGGCGAGGCACACTCCCGTGAGGATCCGGGCGAAGGGGCGGAATCCTCCGCCCGGTCGGGCCAAAGGCCGTGGGCCTCACGATCGGCCGAGGCATTGCCGCCTTCATGGCCCACCTTGCCTCACTTCTTACCGGCGATGCCCAGCTCGCCGGCGTGGGGCCTCAGGGCGGCGATGAGGAACTGGACGTGCTCGTCGAAGTCCACGCCCAGCAATTCCATGCTGCTGCGGATAATGTCTCGATCCACTTTGGCGGCGAACGCTTTGTCTTTGAGCTTCTTCTTGACGCTCTTCGGCTCGAGGGAGGCAATCCCCTCGGGCCGCACCAGGCAGCAGGCCACGACAAACCCGGCCAGCTCGTCGCAGGCCAGAAGCGCCTTGTCCATCGGGCCCTTCGGCGGCAGGCCCCACGCGGTCTGGTGGAACGCCACGGCGCAGGCGATCTCTTCTTCACCCTGCTGGCGAAGCCAATCCACGATCCGCTTGGGGTGCTCCTCGGGCCACTGGTCGTAGTCGGCGTCGTGCAGCAGTCCGGTGAGGCCCCAGACCTCCGGGTCGGCCCCTTCGCCGTACTTCGAGGCCGCTGCCCGCATCACGATCTCCACGGCTCGGGCGTGGTTCAGAAGCGAGGGATTCGTCGTCCAGGCGTGGAGCTGTTCGGTCGCCCGGTCATGCGTGAGTGTCATGGCGCGCTACTCCTTGGTACGGTTTCACGGTTGCCTCGATATCGCGATCCGGTTCTTTCCCTTGCCGACGTTCAGCGATTCTTCGCTCTCTTGACGTTGCCGACGGCCACTCGTATACTCCTATCTGGATAGATTACTTCAGACTTGCGTGGTCTCCAAGAGGTTGGCAGTCCAAGGAGGTTGGGCCATGTCAAACTCCGTTGCAGTCGTTACCGGCGTCCGGAGCGGCCTCGGAAGCGAACTGGCTCTTTTGCTGTCCCGCGAGGGATACTTCGTTGTTGGCGTCTCCCGTCATGTCCCGGCGAATGGGCCGTGGCGCGAGAACGTACAGCGAGGTGAAGCAGACCATGTTGCCGGAGACGTGGGCGTGCCCGAGACGGTCGAGGCGGCCTTCCGTTCGGCTGACGCGCGGGGCACGTTGGATCTCGTCGTGAACTGCGCGGGGCAGGGCGTATTCGGTCCGGCAGGGAACTACGGCCGCAAGGACGTCGAGGACGTGCTTCAAGCAAGCCTGATCGGCACGATCTTGTTCTCCGAGGCGGCCTTTCGCAGGTTCAAGTCCCGCGGCGGGACGATCGTCAACGTGATGTCCACTGCCGCGCTGATGCCTCGTGCCAACGAGGCGATCTACTGCGCCTCCAAGTGGGGCGCGCGCGGGTACACCGAATCCCTGCGACTGGAAGCGAAGGGAACTCCGGTCAAGGTGGTCGCGGTCTACCCGGGTGGCATGAAGACCGATTTCTGGAAGAACGCTCGCGGCGTGGAAATGGACTCGACAAGATTCATGAGCCCAGCCGAGGTTGCGGCGATCATCCTGGATGCCGCAAGACCGCGGACAACTTCCTATGTAAGTGACCTTATCATCAATCGCACGTGAAGGGACTGCGTCATGGACCTTTCGCCATTGGTGGCAGGCCTTAAGGCTGATAATCTGGCCGCCTTCGTGGGCGCTGGCGCCTCGCGGAGCTACACCGATCCTGACACGGGGATCCAGCATCCGGGGCTCCCCGCCGCGGGTGAGATCGTGGCTGGCCTGGCGAAGACGCGAGCATACATCCCCTCTTCCTCCTCGTTTCCCGAAGCGTGCTTTCTTCTCAAGAAGCGCGAGAGCCGGGCAAAGCTCGAAGAGGTTCTCGTTGGATTCCTGGGCCAGAACGTGCCGGCCCCTTTGCCGGCCTACGAGATGCTCGCGAGCCTCCCCTTCGCTGCCTTCCTGACAACTAACTATGACGTGTTGCTGGAGACTGCCCTTGGGAAGGCGCAACGGAGTTTACATCCTGTGGTAGAGGACAAGGACGTCTGTCACCTGAGATCGAAGCACGTGCCCGTCATCAAGATCCACGGCTGCGTCTCCCGACCGCCGACCATGATTGCCGCAGAGGATGAGTATCGCCCCCTGTCCGCAACCAAGCCCCTCATCGAAGCTCTCGTCAAGACGCAACTTGCCAACAGGGTTCTGCTGTTTCTGGGGTTCTCTTTGACGGACGTTGACTTCAGAATCGCGTACCAAGCGGTGAGAGACATCTTGGGCGACCGCATGCCGAGAAGTTTCGCAGTGGTGCATTCCGCCCTCCCATACGAGAAAGAGCTTTGGGAAAGCCGAGGGGTTCAGATCGTCGAATCGGATCTGACGCGTTTCCTGTTCGCCCTTTGGCGGGCCGTGGCAACGGAGGACCACGTCATGAAACTCGGCGCAGGCGAAGACGAAAGGAACGACGCCGTATTCAGGACGCTCTATGACATCGGCAGTCGTCCGTCGGAGACTCAACTGTATCGACGCGTACTTGGATCGCCTCATGGTGTACACGCGAAAGCGCCCACTCGAGGTGGTCTTCGCGCGAGCCACGGGGATGGCAGACGACCTGCATAAGAAGCGAAGTAACTTCCGGGCGTTCCGTCGCCTAGCAACTTCTCTTCTTAAGGCCATCGGCCGATGCCGTGATGCCAACTGTGCAGCCACCTCGATTCGCGAGGTTATCGAGCAACGTAACAGTATTGGACCCGCGCTCGGGAGAAAGGGGGCCGAACTCGTTCAGCCTCATGACAAGCTGCTGATCTTCTCCCAAAGCAGGCGCGTTGTGCAACTGCTGCAGGGTGTAGCGCCAGGCATTCAGGACACGTGCCGTGTCTATGTGGCGGAGTGCCGGCCGAAGAGCCCGGAGCCCTTCCGCGATGCCTGCGACTACTGCGAGGCGCTCAGGTCCACTGGGTATTCCATTACGTTGATTCCGGACGCCGCTGCAGGGAACCTCGTGCAACGCGGCGAGATCGGCAAGGTCTTTCTCGGGGCTCACGGCGTTTTCCTCGACGCTCGCAGGCACCCAAGGTACGTCGTGAACACCTGCGGTTCCTGGGGCATCATAGTTGCCGCGGAGAAGGCCGGGATCCCCGTCTATGTGGTCACGGAAGCGGACAAACTCGAAACAATGCCCAAGAAGGGCGTGGACGGTGTCACTTCCTATGAAGAAGTGGGCGATGTCACTTCGTATGAACAAGAAGAGAACATATTCCCCAACGTCGACCTGAGGTCTTCTTTCGCGGCCTCGGGTCGGAGCGTCGGTACGCTCAATGTCGGTTATGACATATGCGAGGTTTTGGGGAACGTAACGATTGTGACCGAGAAGAATTGAGAGGAATACCTTCCACTTGATCCCATGAGCACGACGGCGTTTCCTCCAGGTCCAGTCAGTGTCGCTGCGAGCCTGGGTGGCACCAAGATCGCTATTGGCATCGTGGATCGGCGATGTCACGCGACGCGCGTCGGAGAGTCCGTGAAGTGGAGGGAGGCATTCGGGCTGACCCACGACCGTGAGGCGGACGGGGACCGGTTGGTCAGAGAGATCGTCCGCTTGATGTCCAGCGTGTTGAGATGTTATCGACCCGAGGAGGTCGTGCGAATCGGCCTCGCCGCAAATGGACCGGTCCGATACGACGTTGGAGGGATCCTCAGACTCGGCTGGCCAAGACGAGCCACCGCAACGCCGTTCTACAACTACCCGATCATGGAAGGGATGGGCCGGATGCTGCGAGAGCTTTGCGGCGAGGAGTACTCGGACGTGGCGTGGTCGGAAAGGGTCGTTGTCCTGCATGATGCGGCCGCCGCTGTTCTCGGGGAGACCGGTCCTGGCGGCGTTTTCGCAGGCTGCCAGGACGCGGCCGTGGTAGTGATCGGCACCGGCATCGGCTTGGGTGTAATCGAGAACGGACGGCTGTACCCGGGCGATGACAGCCTCGCGGAAGAGCGGATGTTGGCCAGCCTGGGCAGGCGCCTCGTCTACGTGCCCGACCACACCGTGGAGCACGGGTACCGCTACGAGTATCGAAGCATCGAATGGGGCGAGACGCGAGTCGCGATAGACGGAACCCGAGGTGAAACGCATTTCGCCGAGAGGGTGGCCGGACCATGGCTGGCGGAACGTCTCGTGCGGGAACTGGCGCATCTCGACAAGACGGAGCACTCTTTGGTGACACGGGCCATGGGACTCAGCAGGGTTCCCCCTGAACACCTCGAACAGCTTGTCTTGCGCCGCACGTTTCACGAGTGGCGCGAGTTGGAGGTCAGAGTGCTGGAGGGACTCACCGCGGCCGCCCTCGCCAACAACCCCTGGGCGATAGAACGGATCAGGGCCGTCGGAACGGAGATCGGACGAGCATTGCTTAAGTTCGTCGAGCAATTCGAAGATCGTCCCTTCACGCAAAGAGTAGCTCTCGCCTCAACCGTGGCCGAGAGGCTGGGTCTAGGCGTCAACGATGGGCTTACAGGTGCTGATCTGTTGATGCAGTGTGTGAATGAGGCGATTCGCCATCGCCGTGGAATCGATTGCCAAGTGGTCCGCTCGTCGAACTATGACAGGGAGCTCCTCGCCTTTGCGCCCGCCCAAAGCTAATCCTCCTCAGCGTGGCAAGGGTGTGCGCCCGACGCAACTGAACCTTGCGCCATTACTCTCGCTCTGCCGCTCGCCGCTGTTGTTTCACGAGGCAAAGCCGTTCCAGTGCGAACGCGACCCCTTCTTCATCGTTGGATGGGGCGAGATAATCGGCGTGTTGCTTGACTTCATCCGGAGCATTCGCAACGACCACGGCACATCCTGCGGTGCGCAACATTTCCACGTCATTGTAATTGTCGCCAATGGCCATGGCCTCCTTGGCGCCTATTCCTCCGATCTCAAGTAACCTGCGAAGAGCCGAACCCTTGGAGACCCCCAGGGGACCCACTTCGAGGTAATCGGGCTTGGAATGCGAGAAGGACACCCGGCTCCTCTCCAGCGATCGGATCGCTCTCTGCAGACGGGCAGTCTCGCCTACAAGAAGGATCTTCGCGGCTCCAGGGCCCAGATGTCTCCCCAGGTCTTGAACCACGTTTGGCACGACGTTCGCTGCCCGGCTCTCCGCTCTGGCCGCATCGTCAAGGTCCTCGACGTACCACTCATCGTCGACGTAGAGACTGACATGGACGCCTGCATCTATGCCGACACTCAGGACGTGCTTACTCGCGGTCGGAGAGATAGTTTGTGCGTCGAGCACCGCTCCGCTCTTTGTGTCCAAAACCACCGCTCCCCCGTAAGCAATTATGCGGCCCCCGATTCCCAGCTCCCTGGCTACCTTGAGAATGGAACGAGGCATTCTGGCACTCGCCAGGACTATCTCAATCCCCCGTCTTTCCACCTCGTGCAGCATGCGTACGGTGCGCGCGTGAATCCGATGATTGCTGTCGAGGAGCGTGCCGTCCAAGTCGATCGCCACGAGCCTGAACCTGGCAACGGATGCCTCATCCATGTTTCCCACCGATGGCTTCGCTGAATGGGCCGGTGTCGTGGCCGAATGTTGACGGGATCTCGCCTGAGGTCCCTGCGCGCCCGGCAATACGACAGGATGCAGGATCGCCCCCCATGCCTGTCCGCCTACGCGCTGGAGAGTACCTGGATCGCCTTCTCGGCGTACTCGAGCATAAGCGCTTCGTAAAACCCCGTATCCTCCCTGCGGTAACGTCGTATGAATGCTTGCGGATGGTACTGTTTGTAGTACTGTCTGCGCACCCAGAACCGGCCGAGCCGCACGAATGCAGCCACAATCGTCTCCTCCGAATCCAAGTCAACCAGGTGTTCCCTCAAGAGAGTGTTTCGCGTGTCTTTGTCGATCATATAGTGAAACAGAACGCTAATGTAGTCATCGGCACGGAACGTCAGACTCGCAACTGTCCCGAGGTCGATATGGACGATTCGGCCCCTGCACTCCTTCCGCTGTTGGAGCAGGTCATCCTCGGAAATGCCCCCGAGAATATGGTTCTTTGGCGACGCATCACGGAAAGGAACCCTGGCTTTGTCATAGTACTGGCCAATGGGCTCCACAAGGCCGCGGACCTTCTCCGTCATGGGGGGATGGGATTCCCTCAGCATCTCCACAATATCAGCTACCTTGTCGCTCACGTTGCAGGGCGCGAAAGACAGATATCCCCTCCACGAACTCTGAGGTGAGTATTGTGTCCGTTTGGTGTACTATCTTTGGCGTCGAAAGCCCGAGACTCTGAAACAGTTGAACGCCCTGGCATTCCGCTGCGATCTTCTGCACTGAGCCTATCTTCGTGTAGGTGCGCAGGTTGTGGGAGCCCTCTTTGATGAGATGCTTCAGGCTCTCGGCTGTCGTGTCGGACATGATGACACCTCCCATGGAGCGACAGGCAAAAGCGCCGGTTCAAGCCGTTCCGCGTCGGGCATCGACGACCATGGAAGGGCTCGCTCAGTTGGCACCGGCTTCGGATGCCGCGCTCCCAATGCAGTGCCTATTCCGCGCCGAGCAATTCTGGCAACCGTTCTGTCAGAGCCGCCCGCAACTGATCGTGGCTCTCATAGTAGATAACCTCCCGAAGAGCAGGACAGCCAAGGACCATGGCAGATACCTTGCTGTTCACGGGAGCAATCGCCACGAGTGGTATGCCATTTCGTGACGCCTCCTGGATCTCCATGCCTTGGCCCGTCGAGGGCGCGCCTACCAGCGCAATCACAAGGCTGGACTCGCTGATCAATCCCATGCCCCGCCGATAGAGATCTGCGTGTGAACCACGAAACGCCATCGTGTCGAGAGGCGAGTGGACAATGGCCGCAAAAGGCCCAACTGTTTCCACCAAGACCTCATAGAGCGGCGTGTGGTCGGCGCCGCTACTGCTTACTGGGCCTGTAATCACTACCGTCTTCTTCATAACGCAGTCTCCAATCGCCATGGCAGATTCCCAGCACGACTGATTGTACGGATCTTGCCAGGCCCCGCACAAGGCACCCTGCCCCATCCGGGGGACAGTATCCAGTCGTGGGGAAAAGCGGCACATGTCCAAATTGCCGGATCGGCGGCTGCTCGGCGGGCGCGGCCCAGGCCTGCGGCAGATCGTCGCTCCCCTGCTGCGGCGGCAGCCCGGTGGTCAGTCGCCTGGTCACCACGGCGCCCTCCGCCGCCGCGCACACAAGCAGCACGGCCGAGAGCACCAGACCGCCAAGGCGAAGCAGGGAATCTCTCGCACGCATCGGCTTCGTCTCCTCGTAGGACGGCCTTTCCAGGCCGTCGTACACAGTCCTTTCCGCAACGCTGGGGCTCGGCCACGTCGTGCCGGCACCCCTCAGTCGCCGCTCCCTTCCAGGCGGACGTTGTCGACCATGAGCCGGGTGGTCTTGCTTCCCGGCGGACCGGCGAAGAAGAAGACGTCGTCGACCTTGTGGCCCTTCTTCAGCGGCTTCGCGCCCGTGACTTTCAGGGTGTGCGTGGTCCACTTGCCGACGGCGGGATTGTCGATGTGGTAGCGGCAATTGTCCATGATGTCGAGATCGAAGAGGAAGACCAGCAGGAAGTCGGAGCCTTCCACGTAGTAGTCGAACGTCAGGTAGGTGGTCTGGGCGACGGCGACGGGCGGGTTCCTCATCCCCACCCGAATCTTCCGGCCGTAGTACTGGTCGCCGCCCTGGCCCTCCACCACGCGATTGTTCGCTGCCGGGGTGCCCTTGTCGGTGATGGTCCCGTCCCAGTCGCCTTGGCCTTTGAAATCCTGGAAGAAGAGGGTGCGTCGGGGGGCATCCTTCGCGGCCGGCCTCTTCGGCAACACCTTCTCGATCACCTCGGCGTACTTCATCAGCGCGAGGTAGCTCCGCAGTACGAAACCGTTGCTGCGAAGCCCCTCCTCGGAATAGTCGTTCGCGTACTTCCGCGGGTTCGACGGGTGAACGCCGTCGCGCGAGATCAGGGTCGGCACCTCGTAGCCCTCGTACCGGCTGAACCCCTCCGCCGCTCCGTCCCAGTCGTCCGGGCGGCGCTTGAGGATCTCGGCATGGTAGTCGGTCAAGGGGACTTTCATCTCGCGGGCGATTCTGCGCACTGCCTCGGCAAAGACGGCGGCCTTCTCGGCCTGGCCGTGCTTCGGCGGGATTGTGCTTAAGATGAGGATCGTGCCGTTGCCGAGGCACTTCTCGACCACGTCCCGCGTCTTCGCCTCGTACTCCTTAAGCTCGAGGCTGCCGAGGTCGTTGGTGCCGAACATCATCAGGGCCACCTCGGGATTGAGGTCCGTAAGCCACTTGTCCACGTTCTGATGGGCCCAGCGGATGGTCATCTGGCCCTCGTTGCCGTACTGGGGCCCCCTCCAATCCCAGCAATCGTCGAACATGTAGTCCTTGACCAGGCCGAGGGCCCGGGTCATCTCCGGCGAAGCGTTCTTGGGGGCGTATTTCAGCCCGTACCAGAAGGCCCGCGAAACCGTGATCGAGTCGCCGAATTGGGCGTAGGTTCCTCGCTCTCCCTTGAACTTCCGGTGCACCGCCTTCATGGAGGCGACCCACGCATCGGAGGACCCCGCGGTCTGCGCCTGCGCCGCAACATGGCCACAAGACACGGCAAGCAAGAGAGAGGCCGCCACCAGCCTCGCAGGAATGCGCAAACCGGCACGTCTCACCGCGGCATGAACGGTTGTGTTTGCCATGATCGTTACTCCGGCTGGCAGGATGTTCTGTTCCCGACGGCTGTCCGCCGTTGGGGCGCGTCAAGCGTCCATTCTACAGCGGTCAAAGCGGCGACTGGAGGGCCTTCGCTTTCCGGTGATCTACCTGGACAGCGCAGTGTACGCGGACGCAACTGTTCTGACGGGCTGGCACGGGCATCTTGCCCGTGCCAGCCCCAGCACGGGCGAGACGCCCGTGCCACCCAGGCCGCCGGGGCTGGCCAAACTCG
>Ga0315290_10001870_pt1 | contig 14604 bp, 15 predicted proteins | sample YL17G12_0_MG_FD_203627 | JGI IMG/M metagenome (GOLD analysis project Ga0315290, IMG submission 203627) | Sediment microbial communities from Yellowstone Lake, YNP, Wyoming, USA - YL17G12_0 | ecosystem: Environmental > Aquatic > Freshwater > Lake > Sediment | place: USA: Wyoming | collected... | reverse complement strand
CAAGTATTCTCTGGCCATAGTACATCTCATCAAACAATTGCGCCGGCACATTCACGTAAAATACTGGCTGGCTGGTTTTTTTAGGTATCACTATGAGCTTGGGCATGTCTAAGAGGAAAGAGCCTGAATTAGTAGTTGCAACCAGGGCATTATCTCCTGACTTTAGAAACTCCTGGCTTACTTCAACCCTGCTCTTAACACCGCAATCAGGGTAGCCTGTGTAGATTACTCTGTTGTTAATAAGTATCTGGACAAGCCCTGCTTCTTTTGGAGGGCAGTCTGGAATGAATTCAAAAAGTGCTTTGTCAAGATTTTCATATTCAGATGTAGAAAGTGAGAAATGCCTTTCTGAGAATGCTCCTGAATAATCAGTTACTCTGGCCGATATGAGCACGTTCTCTAATTCATATTCATTGAATCGCCAGAAAGCAATCCCTCCAAGGTCTGAGACTGAGAATACCAGGCTATTTTTTTCCTTCAGATAATCTGCTGCCAAAGTAATGGGAGTGGGGCTGCCTTCTGTTATCTCTCCATCAAAAAGATCATAATCATTGAGCTTTATTATAAGCCTGCCAGACTGCTTCTTCACATTAAATGACAATTTTAAATCTTTAGTTGTCTGAGGGTCATAAAAAAATACAACTTCTTTTGAGGTAGTGCTGAAAACAGAATTCTTAACATATAAGGATTGGACTCTTTTGAGCTCATTGGCATTGGTAACTGTAAAAACTGTGAGAGAGGGCATGGTGTGCTCAATCACATCTGAACTTAGAGGATAAATCCTGCCAGGAGTAGCAGAAAATAATACGCTTCTAACTCTCCCAGAACCGCCTCCTCCGCCTCCACTGCCAGAATCATCACCCAGAAGCGCTGCTCTGTCCTGAGGAGAAAGGAAGAGAATGTAAAGAACCATAAGAACAGCAATAAGAACTACAACAATGCCTGCCTGGGTTGCTGCTCCTTGACCAAGTTTAGATTTACAAATACGCATAACTCCCTCTTAACAATCAAGATATATAAATTTATTGGTTTGATAAAAACCATAACGTTCTTATTATTGTTATTAGATAAATATTATAAGTGTGGCTAAACAAAAAATATTATATACTAACAAGAAAACCTGACTATCGGGATGCAAATAATCAAGAAGAATCTGAAACAAGGAGAAGTTGTGGTTAAGATTAACAGCCCAGAAGACCTGTGGTTCCTTAACCAGGTGATTGATGTAGATGACCTGATAAAAGGCAAGACAGAGAGAAAAATAAAGCTTGGCGAAGGAGCAGAGGACAGAAAACAGGCAGTAGTGAAGAAAACCATTTTTATTGAAATAAAAGCTGAGAAAAAAGAGTTCCATAAGTATTCTGACAACCTGCGCATAGGAGGGGTAATAACCCAGGGCTCTGAGGACGTGCCAAAAGGCAGCCACCATACTTTCGATATAGCCCCGGGTGACATAATCACCATTCAAAAAAAAGAATGGCCCAATTATCAGCTTGAAAAATTAAAAGAAGCAACAGAGACCATAAAGACAAAAATCATACTTTTGATATTTGACAGGGAAGAAAGTATTTTTGCAATGCTCAAAAACCAGGGCTATGAAATCCTGACAAAAATAAAAGGAGATGTAGCAAAAAAAGGATTTGAAACAGGAGGAAAGGATTTTTACAAAGAGCTGATCGGAAAGCTAGAGGAGTATAATAAGAGATTTGAGCCTCAGAATATTATTGTAGCAAGCCCTAGCTTCTGGAAAGAATACTTGATGAAGGAAATGCCTCCTGAACTTAAGGGAAAAATAACCCTTGCAACCTGTTCTGATGTTGAAGAAAGCGCTATAAATGAAGTGTTGCAAAGGCCAGAGCTTCTAAAAGTGCTTGAGCATGACAGAGCTGCAAAGGAATTAAACATGGTTGAGGAAGTCCTCAAAGCCATTGCAAAAAATGAAGCTTGCTATGGATTAAAAGAGTGCAGGGAGAAAACAGAGATTGGCGCAGTAAAAGAGCTGCTTGTAAGCTATGCTTTCATAAACAAGGCAAGGGAAGACGGAAAGCACTTTGAAGTTGAAAAGGTCATGAAATTAGCAGAACAAAAAGGCGCTAGCGTACACATCCTTAGCACAGAAGAGGCAGAGCAAAAACTCAAGGGATTAGGAGGAATGGCTGGGATTCTAAGATGGAAAATGGAAAATTAAGTTTTACATTGACAAAAAACCAGAAAGATTTTTTTGAAAATGCAATAAAGTTAGTTATTAAAGATATTCTTGCAAAAAAAGAACTCGGTAACCTCAATGAAGATTTTGTATTTGAAAAAGTAAATATTTTTCTTGAAAAACATAAAGAGATCAAGAAAAAATTAATGCAGACAGAATACTCAAAATTTAAGCGCTCAAAAGAGCATGAAGAAGTAATAAAAAAAATAAGAACAGAACTGAGAGAGATTTATGGTGTTTTTATACAGGATGATTACAAGAAAAGGTTTAAGCTTTTAGAAGAACTAAAGAAAACCCCCTCTTTAGAAAATCATAATAAAATTCTTGCATTACATAAGTCCAGTCAGGAGAGACTGCCATATTATCCTGTGGTTTATAAGAAAATATTTGAGATTGCAGGAATCCCTAAAAAAATTGTTGACTTTGCCTGCGGCCTAAATCCTTTTAGCTATCCTTATCTTGGTTGCAAACCAGAATATGTTGCCTGTGACCTTGCTGAAAAAGACCTTGAATTTATTCAAGAGTATTTCAGAACAATGGGTATTGGGGGTGCTGTTAAAAGGATTGATTTGATAAAAGACGAAGTTAGTGAAATAACAAAAGGTGCTGATCTGGTTTTCTTGTTTAAAACCCTAGATTCATTAGAAACTGTGAAATGGGGCAATAGCGAAGCGCTTCTAACAAAAATAAAAGCTAAATGTATAGTTGTTTCTTTTTCAACCAAGAGCCTAGGGGGCAAAAAAACAATTAAAAAAGAGAAACGAGCATGGTTTGAAAGGCTGGTTAGAAAGCTTGGCTACAAAACACAAATCTTTGAGGTTCCTGGCGAACTTTTCTATGTTTTAAACTTATGAAAAAATCATCATCACACTTATTCATGCATCTTTTTCATATCTAATCAGTAGTCTTGATTTTGAAACTATTGCATAAGCGTAAAAAACAGTAACATATAAATAGTAGTTATGAGTCTTTGGTATTAAAAAGGGGTGATCAGTCCTACTTTTAGGAGGTAGAAATATGATCGTGAAAGAAGAGTTTCTGAGCAAGTTAAGAAGGTATTTTGGGCTTAACTTGTACGAAGTGAAGATATGGACTGCTCTTCTCTCCAGAGGGGTGAGCACAGCAGGTGAGTTAAGCGACATAGCTAATGTGCCAAGAAGCAGAAGCTATGATATTCTAGAAAGCCTGGAAAAGAAAGGCTTTGTAATAATGAAGCTTGGCAAACCTATAAAGTACATAGCTGTCCAGCCAACTGAAGTGGTTGAGAGAGTCAAGAAGAACATGAAACAGGAAGCAGATGATAGCATTAAGAGGCTTGAGGATCTCAAGAAGACAGATGTTATCCAGGAGCTTAATTCTCTGCACACTCAGGGTGTTGAGCTTGTAGAGCCATCAGACTTGTCAGGCTCATTAAAAGGCAGGCATAATCTGTATAACCACCTTGAACTGACCATTAGGAATGCTGAGAAAACAGTCACTATCATGACCACATCAGCAGGTCTTTTGAGAAAAATCGAGGGACTAATGCCTGTATTTGAGCAAATCAAGAAGAGAGGAGTAAAGATAAGGATTGCTGCTCCGCTCAACAGCAAGGAAGCTGAAAAAGTTGTCAAGGATATGGCAGGCATTGCTGAAATAAGGCATACTGACGCCAAGGCAAGGATTGTTGTTGTGGATAGTAAAGAGCTCATCTTCATGGTAATGGATGATGCAGAAGTCCACCCAACCTACGATATAGGCATATGGATAAACACGCCTTTCTTTGCAAAAGCCCTTGAGGAATTATTCGATATAGCCTGGAAGGACATGAAAAAGAAGGTTAAGGCTTAAGTAAAACAATAAAAATATTTATTTTTTCTATTCTTTTTAATTTTTTATTTTCTCTTTCTTTGCAAGGGCGGCTATGTGTAAAAATTGATTCTGTGTAAAAATTGTTTATAGGTCTTAAAAGTCAAGAATATGTCGCTTTTAAGTATTTGATAGAGTATTATTAATATCGCACAATTACTTGGAGAAATTCCATAAACTATCAAAGAATCCTGTGAATGACTTTGCTATTGATGATGAAATAATGTGTATGCAGGTGAATTCTTCTTCATAAGAAAATATAAACACATTATCATCTACTATCATAATTGCAGATGGACTGACACTCAATGATTCACGAACCACAGTATATGGTTGCTTCTTAAAAAACTTCCAATATTCTGAGCCTTTATCTGAAAACAATAAATATGCTTTTTTCTTTTCAATGATTCTTTTTCTATGCCAATTCTTCCAAAAATTATTGAATTTCACACTTTTCGAAGACCTCAAACCCATTATTTTGATATTTTTACCTTGATCCAATACTTTATACACTATTGGAGAAATTCCTCTAAAACCTTTAATTAGAGCAACTTCCTCAATTTTGTTCTCTAAAAATTTTAAACCCTGTAATTGTGGCAGTATCTTATGGAGCTCTTTCTCTTTTTCTTGCAGATTTTTTTCTTTCTCCTTTAATAAATCAAATAATGATTCAGGGTCATTAGCTGAGAAATGTTTTACTCCATTTTCAATTACAGACTTTATCATACCTTTCTCTGACAATTTACTTAATGTTTCATATATTTTTCCACTCGAGACATGTGCTTCTCTTACAATTTGATATGCTGTGGATTTTCCTTTCTTAAGTAAAGCAATGTATACTGCTGATTCATTCTTTGTAAGACCTGCTCCTTCAAGAAATTCCTCGTACATGATTTTCCTCACATTTTTATTTTCTAACTAATTCTTTCTTAAGAACTGCATACAGAAAATTAATTGCTTGCTTTGTTGCATGATCAATAATTTTGTTTCTATTATTTAAATGTCTTAAATCAATTTTTTTTATATAATTTCTAAAAGGTGAATGTATAGATATAAACACCATCCCTGCATGTTTATCAGATGGATCGGCATACCCTGTTGTGGCAATGCTGTAGTCAGTTTTTGCTATTGATTTAATTTGTTCTGACATAAGCATAGTCATTTCTGGGCTTATTGCTCCATATTTTTCCATCATCAATTGAGATATGTGAAGATATTTCATTTTAGAGCTTTTTGAATAAACTACAAATCCAGTCATGAAAAAATCAGATGCTCCAGAATAACTTATGAGTGTTCTTGCAATTGCTCCGCCAGTGCAACTCTCGGCAGATGATATTGTTAAATGATTTTCTCGTAAAAGGTAATGCACTTTTTTGCTTGGAGAATATATCTCTTTAAGCCTTTCTTTTGTTCTTATATTTTTTAGATAGTTAGAGACTGCGAATGGCAAATCCATACTTTTTGAATTAGTAATTAATTTTTTTCTTATTTCTGTAGCACTGATATTTTTGTAACGATCCTCGTTCTCATTTATGTAATGTATTTCTGTTCCTTTATTTGCGAATAGTGATTTGACATGTTTATTGCCTGTGAATAATATATCATAATGTCCTACTATTTCAGACACATATTTAAAATATTTTTTATCATTTGGAATATCGGGTACTTCATAAATTTTATATTTTATAATATTACATTCTTTTAGTGATTTAATAATCATTTCTCTTCTTTCTTTGAATGTGAACGGATTCTTTTTTTCATGCCAATTTTTACTTGAACCAATGCCAACTTTTATGAAGAAACCTTGTTTCGAATATTTCTGTACGATATTCAAATGTCCTAAATGAAATGGTTGAAACCTTCCGAGTATAAGAACTATTTTATTACTCATTCTGACTCCTCTTCCAGAATTCTTTTACAGATATGAAATGTGGGAGATTTAATTTTTTCGCCAACATTCTTGCTTCTTTTCTGTAGCCAAATATCGCAACAGGGTTTATTTTTACTGGTTTAAGGAATACTGCCTCATTGTATTCAACAAGACGATACTTTTCAATAGGTAGAATTGAGTATCCAGCAGACTTTCTAAATTTATTAACTTCAATCCATACTTTTCTTGGAGAAGGAAGTATTTGTACCATTGATTTGAAATCTTTGAAAATAAATTTCTTAAATCCCTTCATAAGTTCATGAGTATAATATGTGTGAAGATTTTTTTTTATCCTATAATAATGCACCACTATTTTATCAGCTTTTGTTAATAAAACTAAATCACAAGGTAATACATAATTCGGGTTATCTGTTGTTTGAAATATTATGCCTTGAGGTCGATATGTTTTAAAATAATTTCTACTTAGAACCGTAGTACTTAAACGCATTTTTCTTCCGAAGCTTTTAGTGTTTGGTTTTATAATCTTTTTCTTGACCATATTCTCAATACTTTGAAAATTAACTTTTTGTTTTCCTTTTAATGTTTTAGTATAAAAATCCTCTTCACATGATTTTACATAATATGTTTCACTCATAATCTGATTCGGGTTATACGTCTTTATTAATCTTTTCATAAAAGAATATATTCATGTTACTACCCACAAGGTGGAAGGTTATATTTAAATATCACTATGACTATCTTACTACTAAATAGTTAAAAATCATTTAACTTGTTCGAGGCGATACTATGATAACTTACTTCAAAAGCATGGTTAATGTCGATAATATATTACAAACACAAACATTTGAACCTTCAACACAAAAGAGAAATACATGTCAAACACTCGATGAAGTATTATATGGTCGAACATTAAAACCAAATACTCGACATAGAGAGCTTAAACAAAGATTGTGCGTATCGGCTATTACTCCGGAGTATAATGAAACTCATAAGTCGGAAGGAATAATATTCGAGTCAAATGATGCTCCTTCCTATGCTACGCCATTTGACTTAATGATGCTCACGGAAAGTAAAACATTTACTTCAGGTGATTATGACTCTTCTTTTCTTCCAGACTATCAAAAATTAGTGTATTCGAATGCAGAAGATATGCTAAAAAATAATCCTGAAAGTGCAGTTAAAAAATTAAAAGAATTTAGAAAGGAACACGGTTTAGAGGAGATTACTGTAAAAAAATATAACGAGGTTTGCTTCGAAAAAGATATAGTTATACAACCCAAAGCAATAATAGGTACTTCAGAAGATACAAGGAATTTAGCTACACGGTATAATTTACCAAATTATGGAACTATTGACGAATATATGCAGGTAAGAAAACCTTCAATGGTGGACTTTACAAGAAAATCTGTGGTCGGAGCATTATTTAGAGTTGGTTCATCTTTTGCGATAGATGCAACAACTTATTTAGCAGTAACAGGAGGTAATTGGGAAAATTTTGCACAAAGATTTCAATGGGACAAATTTCTAACCGTAAGTGCAGCTGTAGTGGCTATAAACTTCCTCGACTATAAATTAGATATTACTAATAAGTTAGATAAATTTGCGAAGAGAGGTATTAACGGAATAAGTAATTATATTCAATCAATCGTAACTCCAAATTCACAGTAGAAAAATATTTTATCGTCTTTTTCTTGTTCTTTTTTTGATTCCAAAAATGTATGCATAGTTTATTTTGAATTTTCTTGTTTTTCCCCTTTTGGTTTTAGTTGTGGTTGCCATCAGGTTCCTCCTCGTCATCATGTAATTGTTCAGTTAGAATCTTCCTTTCTAACATCATTTTAAGATATTTTTGAACCGTCTTATAACTTATTCCTGTGTCTTTTGATATTTCATGTGCTGTTGCCATGCCTCCATGATCATCTATATATTTCAAGATGCTTGTCGCTTTTGCATTTAATACGGGTTTATTCTTTTTCAACTAACTCACCATATAATTTTGGTAATTCTGATTTATCCTCTGGAATTTCCAGAGTAAATTCAAATTCGTCTTTTAGTGGATTCACATTTGCCTTGATAGCATATTCTACGGGTATTCTTATATTATATTGTTTTCCATCATTTACTATGCTTACTCGCTTAGTATTGATTTCTTCTTTTCCACCAAGAATTTTTTTAACCTCGTCGATAACTTTTTTCTCGTCTGAATCGTCGTTTGCCATATTAACACTCTTATGCTAATAGATAAAACGACCTAATATAAAAATATTGTGATTTTATTGAAATAAAACAAACGATTTATTATTACTAATTGATGGGAACATCGTTGGAAGAACCTAATAAATCAAACGACCTATTATAACAAATTCATAACATTTATAAAGAATGTTGCGTTCTAATCTATCAAACGATATATTATAACATATTTGGAGGAATTAAAATGACTGAAAAGAAAATGTTGGTAATTGATTTATGCACGACAGGACTGCACCCTTTGAAAGATTTTATGACGGGGGTTGCATGTAAGTCGGCAGATGAAGAAAGAGTAATAACTAATGAAAACGAGTCAGAGTTAATTAATGAACTTGTGAGATATATTAAGGACAATAATTTTGAAGAAGTATATGGATTTAATAGTGCTAAGTTTGATGTGCCTTTTCTTCGTATAAGGTGTTTGAAGCATGGCATCAGTTTGAAAGATTTGAATGTTGAATTTATTGATTTGAGAGCTGTATTATCAGGTAATGTTGATAGGATGCAGGGAACTTTGAGTGATTATAAAAAATTGCTTAACATTGCAGGTCAATGCAATAAGATAGATATTCGAATTGCTTGGAAGTCAGGCAACATACAACCCTACAAAGAAGTAATTCTTGACGATGTGCGAACAACTTGGTGCCTATTAGAACGAACAAAGGAGGTCGGATTATTATGAGTAAACGAAAGAGCAATTTGATTGACATAGATGATTTAAATAAATCACCTGAAGTTATAGGCGAGAAACACAGCATTCCAATAGATGATAATAATATTGTTGATACTGATGATGATGTAGGAACTATTGATGCTCCTCCTGATGATGCTATGGAAAGACGACGTAAAGAATTAATGGCTAATCCTATTGAGTTGTCTCCTTCAGAAACTTTTGAATCTTTAAGTAAAAATAATTCGAAAGTAGTGGGAGAAAAAATTGATTCGTATAGTCATCCGTCAGGTCAGAATACTTTATTTCCTAATGAATATACTTTGAGAAAAGATAGACCAAAAAGTAAACGAAGATGTCAGATACCTCCTTATCCTCTTGATTTGCTACCTGCAAAAGATCCGAATGCACCCAAGATAACCTATCCTCAAGATGCTGTTGCGACTAATATGGCAAAAACTAATGAGGAAATGATGATTGAAAATATGATTTGGGAATTATTAATGATTGCAGTCGAGGAACCTGAAAGAAAACATACAGCAGGTCGAATAGGATTTAGTTTACGAGAAAAATTATTTTTCATGTTTGTAATGGCATACAATAAATGCGATTCAAGAAAAACTATTTCCAAACTAAAAAAATTTTGTAAATATAAACAAATATCACGATACCCGTCATTCAAATCAATATTTAATTTTTATGCAGACAAAAAATTATCAAAAATACTTGATGACCTGATACTTATTTCTGCATTACCATTAACACATATTGAAGATACTGGTGCAATAGATAGCACAGGATTTTCAACAAGTAGATTCGATAATTGGAATAAATATAAGTGGACATCCGAGGAGGGAAAAAATGAACGAAAACAAAGCGAGTAAAAAATTGCCAGAAATGGTTAAAGGAAAGAAAAGAAGTTGGGTAAAAGCACACCTATACTGCTGTTGCAAGACCAACGCATTCGTAGCAGTAAAAGTAACAAAAGGTAATGTGTCTGATAAGGATACAACAGTAATTAGGGGTTTGATGAGAAAGCCATCAAAACTATTTGACATGAAAGAATTTGTAGCAGATAAAGCATACGCAGGAAGACCAGTATATAGAATACTGGAAGAATTACACATAACACCATTCATTCCTTTCATGCGAAAATCAGGTGGATCGCCAAAAGGAGTACAATTATGGAGAACATGCTACAACGAATTTTATACCAACACTGAAGAATTTATGAAAAAATATCATAAACGAAGCAACATCGAAACAGCAAACCATATGCTAAAACAAAAGTTCGGAGACCACCTCCGAACAAGAATATTTAATGAAAATGTGAACGAAGTAAAGATGAGAGTTCTATGTCATAACATGTGTGTTTTAATTCAAGAAATATTCGAAAGAAACATAGAGGTGGACTTCACTTCCTGTGTAAAAAAGTTTAACTCCGTGCAAAAATGAGCCCTATTATTACACATAGCCTGCAAGGGCAAAACCTTTATATACCTCGATTAAATAATAGATAAATTATGTATAGGTGGAAATGTGGATGATATTAAGGAGCTAATAAGCAAGCTGCATCCTCTTGAAAGAAAGGTCGTGCCTATTCTTAAGAATGCTAATGTCTTCTCTGAGATTGTGAAGAAGAGCGAAATGAAGGAAGTTGAGGTCATGCGCGCCCTCCAGTGGCTTCAGAGCAAGGATGTGCTCAAGATAAGCGAAGATGTAAAAGAAATAATCTTGATGGGTGAGAACGGAAAAAAAGCCCTGAAAAATGGACTTCCTGAAAAAGAGTTTCTTAAGTGCATCAAAACCCATCCCAAAGCCCTGGACAAGATACGGATTGAGACCGATCTCTCCCAAGAAGAGATAAGCGCCTGCATAGGGCTTCTGAAGGGTAAGGCGGCCATTAACATCGGCAATGTTGGCGGCGATAGAGTCATCAGCGCAACAGACCGGTGCCACGTGATGCTGGAAAATGAAACTATTGAAGAAAAATTCTTGAAAAAGATTTCAGAAGAAGAAATTGATGTTGCAAGCCTCAAGGACGAGGAGAAATTTGCTTTTGATAATTTGAAAAAACGAAAGGATATGATAAAAACCTCACTGAAAAAAGAATGGTTTGTTATTCTGACTGATATTGGAAAGAAGCTTGTGCTTGCGAATCTCGGTACCGACAAAGTCATTGAAAAACTCACTCCTGCAATGCTCAAGACAGGTTCATGGAAGAATAAGGAGTTCAGAGGCTATGATCTCAGGGGAAAAGTACCCAGGATGAGCTTTGGAAAAAAGCACTTTGTTAACGAAGCAATAGGCTATGTAAAAAAGATTTGGCTGGAGATGGGATTCAAGGAGATGAAAGGCAGCCTGATGCAGACAGCATTCTGGGACCTGGATGCATTGTTTGTTCCCCAAGACCATCCTGCAAGAGAGATGCAGGACACTTTCTTCTTGTCAAAGCCTGCAAAAGGAAAAATAATTGATGCTGAGCTTTTCAAGAGAGTCAAAGCCACGCACGAGAATGGCTGGACAACAGGAAGCAAGGGCTGGCAGTACAAGTTCTCAGAAGAAAAATCTCAAGAAAATCTTCTCAGAACACACACAACGGTGTTGAGCGCGAGAACAATTGCTGCTCTTAAAAAATCTGATTTGCCTGCAAAATTCTTCAGTGTGGGTAAGGTTTTCAGGAACGAAGCTCTTGACTGGAAGCACCTATTCGAGTTTTACCAAGTAGAAGGAATAGTTATTGACCCTAATGCTAACATGACACACTTAAAAGGATACTTGAGAGAATTCTACAAAAAAATGGGTTTTGAAAAAGTAAGAATCAGGCCATCACACTTTCCCTACACAGAGCCGAGTGCAGAAGTAGAAGGATTCCATCCAATAAAAAAAGAATGGGTTGAGCTGGGAGGCAGCGGAATATTCAGGCCAGAAGTTGTCAAGCCGCTCTTAGGATTTGAAGTTCCTGTTCTTGCCTGGGGCTTAGGGCTTGAAAGAGTAATCACCGAGTATTATCATATTACTGATTTACGAGATTGCTATAAGAATGACCTTGAACAGCTGAGAACAATAAAAAAATGGATGAAATAATAGGTTGATGAGATAATCGCAAATTAAGATGTCAACAATAACTGTTAGCAAGAAAGGCTTGCTCAAGCAAATAGGAAAGCAGATGTCTGAGCCAGACCTAAATGAGAAAATAGTCTCCCTGGGGATAGCAGTTGAAGGCATCAAGGGAGATGAAATTATTGTTGAGATTAATCCCAATAGGCCAGATTTGTTATCTGAACAAGGGCTTGGGCGTGCATTATCAAGCCTTATTGGAAACAAAAAAGGCCTTAGAAAATATTCTGCCAAAAGTACAATCTCAGAAGCAAAGGTGATAATTGACAAGAGCGTTGAAAAGGTTAGGCCTTACACTGCCTGTGCTATTGTAAAAAACCTGAAATTTGATGATGAGAAGATAAAAGAAATCATTCAAGTGCAAGAAAAACTGCACATTAGTTTTGGCAGGAATAGGAAAAGAGTTGCCATCGGGATTTATCCTTTAGAACATATTAAGTTGCCTATTTACTATAAAGCCATGAGCCCAGAAGAAATAAAATTCAAGCCTCTTGAATCCAGTAAGATAATGACTGGCAAACAAATCCTAAGCCAGCACCCAGCAGGCAAGGATTATGGTTATCTTCTCGATGGCTTAAATAAATACCCTGTTTTTGTAGATTCAAATAATGAAATACTAAGCATGCCTCCCATAATTAATTCTCACAAAACAGGCAAAGTAACAGAAAAAACTACAGAAGTATTTATTGAATGCAGCGGATTTGACTTCAGGATAATGGAACAATGCCTCAACATGCTCGTATGCGTGCTCGCAGATATGGGAGGGGCTATTTATTCCATGGAACTTGATTACCCTGATAAAAAAAGAGTTACACCTGATCTTGAGCCCGAGAAGATGAAAGTCGACTTGAAATATATTAACAAACTCCTCGGCCTTGAGCTGAAAGAAAGTGAACTTAAGCTCTGCCTAGAAAAAATGGGCTGCGAATATGATTCTGCAAAAAAGACAGCTCACATACCAGCCTATAGGACAGACGTCATTCACATGGCAGACTTAGCAGAAGATGTTGGGATTGCCTATGGCTACGATAATATTCCTGAAAAAATTCCAAATGTGGCAACCATTGGCAAAGAAGATGAAACTAGTATCTTGTGTGAAAAGATACGCGAGGTGCTTATAGGGCATGGCTTGATTGAAGTCAAAAACTATTGCCTTGCGAGCAAGGATGACCAGAATAAGAACTGCAATCTGAACAATGAGCTTGCGGAGCTAAAGAACTCCCAGGCAGAAGGAAGGAATACTATGAGAAATTGGTTAACCCCCTCGCTTCTTAGAACCCTAAGTGAGAATAAGCATAGAGAATACCCACAAAACATTTTCGAGATTGGAGAGATATTTAAGCTCAATCCTAAGAATGAAACAGGCTCTGAAGAAGAAGTGAGCCTCGCTATTGCGCTTAGCCAAGAAGAAGTTGATTATACTAAAGCAAAACAGTTACTTGATAATTTCTTCAAAACATTAAATCTGGAAGTTAATGTCATAGAAACAGCTCATGCTAGTTTTATCAAAGGCAGAGTTGGTAAAATAGTTGTTGAGCATATGGAACTTGGGGTAATAGGGGAAATGGCTCCTGATGTTCTGAGCAATTTCGGCATTATAATGCCAGTTAGCTGTTTTGAAATAAATATAAACAGATTATTAGACTTGATAAAAAAAGAAAGGTGATATATCGTGACTAGAAGATTACAAATAGCAGTTCTTGGGAGCAGCAAAGAGATTTGCACAAAAAAAGCCTATCAGCTTGCAGAAGAAGTGGGTGAGGAAATTGCCAAGATTGACGCTATCACTGTCACTGGCGGAGGCCACGGGGTCATGGAAGCTGCTATGAAAGGAGCTAAGAAATATGGTGGCCTGACATTAGGGATTCTGCCCTGGGAGAAGATGGAGCATTATAATAGGTACTGCGATGTTATTGTTGCTACTGGCATTGGCTTCTCAAGAGATGCTATTAACCTTAACAGCTCTGACGGAGCCATTATTGTAGGAGGCGGAGCAGGCACTCTTAACGAAGCCAGCTATGCGTATATAGAAGATATCCCTATTGTCGCCATTACTACAAGTGGAGGCATGGCTGAGACTCTCACAGGAATTTATTTTGATGTGAGAAAAACAGAGAAGGTCATAGGAGCAAAAACAGCTAAAGAAGCTGTAAAGAAAATAATTGAAGAAATTAAAAAGAAAAAAATAAAATCCAAAAGGCCCGGCCTAAGAAAGAGGGAAATGGAATACTAAAAATGTAAAAATAAAAAAAGTCTAAAGCTATTCCTTCTTTTCAGAGATATCAACTTTTTTCTCAACCAGCTTCTCTGATTTATCTGCCTTCTTTTTTGTCTCTTTAGCAGGCTTTGCCTTGGTTTCCTTGACAGGCTTCTCTTTCTTCTTGCGCGCCTTCTTAGGCCTCTCTGTCTTGTCCTTCGAAGCAGCTGCTTTAGTCTTAGGCTTCTTCTCTTCAACAATTATGTTAAACTCTTTTAGAACTCTAACGACTTCTGGCAAAGGAGCATTTTGAGTGATTTGAACAACCTGAGCAAGTGGCTCAAGGTGTTTGATGTTGCATTTTCTCCTTCTTGTCTGCCCATCTATCATTACATAGTGCTCGTCAATCACATCCACTATAA
>Ga0315290_10001869_pt1 | contig 14606 bp, 18 predicted proteins | sample YL17G12_0_MG_FD_203627 | JGI IMG/M metagenome (GOLD analysis project Ga0315290, IMG submission 203627) | Sediment microbial communities from Yellowstone Lake, YNP, Wyoming, USA - YL17G12_0 | ecosystem: Environmental > Aquatic > Freshwater > Lake > Sediment | place: USA: Wyoming | collected... | reverse complement strand
TAGAGGCTACGTGTGGCCGCAGCCATGGAGATCATCGGGTGGCAATGTCGTTAGCCATCGCGGGCCTGACCGCTTCGGCACCAACCCTGATTGACGAGACGGCTTGCATCGAGACATCGTTTCCAGCGTTTCATCGCACACTGTTGGAATTATTGACGGAATGCCAGTGACGGCTATAATGCGGGGCCACAGCGTGGGAAGTGTTGCGGAAGAAAAGCAGGCGAACCGGCTGATTGTTGCGATCGATGGTCCGGCTGGTGTCGGCAAAAGTACGGTGGCCAAGTTGTTGGCCTCTCGATTGGGCTGCCTGTATCTCGACACGGGAGCCCTCTATCGGGCGACAGCCTGGGCCGTGATTGAGTCTAACCTGGATGCGGCTGACGCAGAGGCTGTCGTCGCTCTGCTACCCACTCTCTCGCTCAAGATGCAGTTTCATCACGGAACCTCGACGATGATGGTTAATGGCAAGGACGTGACCGGCGACCTCAGGACGCCTGCCGTGTCGGCTGCGGCATCGGTGGTCTCGGCAATTCCTGCGGTTCGGGCCTGGCTGTTGCCCATCCAGAGACAGATTGGACAGGGTAGGGCGGTGGTGGCTGAAGGGCGGGACATGGGGACGAAGGTCTTCCCTTCTGCGGACGTGAAATTTTTCCTCGAAGCAGATCCGAATGTCCGGGCGCAACGCCGGCATCGGGAACTCGTTGCGGCGGGACATTTCGGGATACTTGAGGAAACGAGCGCCGATTTGACGAGCCGTGATACGCGGGATCGTTCCCGTTCGATTGCCCCGCTGGCTCCTGCCGAGGATGCTCGGCATATTGACACTTCGAACTTGTCCGCTACCGAGGTGGTGGACCAGATGATGGCTGTGATTGCGGCGAAGTTGTGAGTTCGGTTATCTATGGGATCTTGTGGATCTTCTTCCGGACCATTGGGTGGCTCTGTTTTCGCTATCGAGTCATTGGGGCGGTTCCCAAGACCGGCGGGTTCATCGTTGCGGCGAACCATGCCAGTTACCTGGATATCCCTTTCCTGGGTTGTGGGATAAGGCGGCGGGCCTGGTATTTGGGGCGTAGCGATCTCTTTCCGGTTCCAGGCTTCAAGGCTATCTGCCAATGGTTGGGATGGATTCCCTTGCGGACCGGCCGGTTGGACCGTGACGCATTTGGCAAGGCAGTTAGTTTGATCAAGGAAGGAAAGATCGTGGTGATCTTTCCTGAGGGCAGTCGCAGCCTGGACGGACGGTTACAATTTCCCAAGCCAGGGATTGGGGTGATTGTGGCGCAAACGGGCTGTCCGGTAGTTCCGGCCTATCTCAAGGGCACCTATGAGGTGTTGCCGATGGGAACTATGTGGCCGCGCTTTCATCCTGTGACTGTGTTGTATGGGGAGCCCATTACGTTTTCCAGGAATGGGGAGAACGGAGAAGGCAAGCAGTTTTATCAGGAGGTGAGTCGCACAGTGATGAATCGCATCGCCTCCTTAGGTGCCATCGAGTTTCCGGTTCAGCAGTCCAGTGCCGGCATTCGCAAGGCTGAGTGAATGCCGGTGTATAACCATCAGCACCCGACGCCTGTCGGAAGAGTAGGATTCACACCATGAGTACGGTTTTGCCATCGAGTGACCAGCAGTTAGACCGAGCTGCCTTAGCCGCCCTGTACGAGGAGACCTTCAAAAACCTCGAAGAGGGCACGATCACGAAGGGCCGCGTCGTTGCCGTGAGCAAAGATAAGGTGGTCGTCGACATCGGGTACAAGTCTGAGGGCATGATCCCCAACGATCAGTTCTCTACCGAGGAACTCCAAAACCTCAAAGTCGGCGATCCGCTCAAAGTCTACATTGAGGAGTGTGAAGACGCGGAGGGCAATCTGGTCCTTTCCAAAGAAAAAGCCGACAAGATGAAGATTTGGGAGGAGCTGGAGAAGCTCTTCAACGAAGAAAAAAGCATCGACGGCAAGATTGTGGCGCGGATCAAGGGCGGTATGATGGTAGACATCGGAGTGAAAGCGTTTCTGCCTGGCTCGCAGATCGACCTTCATCCAGTGCGGGATCTTGATGGGTTGGTTGGGCGTACGTTTCCCCTAAAGATCATCAAAATCAATCATCGGCGCGGCAACGTCGTCGTATCCCGACGCGTGCTCCTGGAAGAGACGAGGGATTCGAAGCGGAAGAATACCCTCTCCACGTTGAAGGAAGGCCAATTGATTCAGGGCTTGGTGAAAAACATCACGGATTATGGGGCGTTCATCGACCTCGGTGGCATCGACGGGCTACTCCATATCACGGACATGTCCTGGGGCCGTGTCGGCCATCCATCTGAGATGTTCAACATCGGCGACAAGGCGGAAGTTAGCGTCCTCAAGTACGATCGAGAGACCGGGCGAATTTCACTTGGCTTGAAACAGAAGAGCGCAGATCCCTGGACAGGCGTGGCCGGCAAGTACGTGATCGGCACCCGCGTTCGGGGTCGTGTCGTGAGCTTGACCGACTACGGGGCGTTCATCGAGCTTGAGCCTGGCGTCGAGGGACTGGTGCATGTCTCTGAAATGTCGTGGACGCACGAGGTGCGCCATCCGTCACGCGTCGTGTCCATCGGGGATCAGGTTGAAGCGGCGGTGCTGAACGTGGATCCTGGTAGCAGGAAGATTTCGCTCGGCATGAAGCAGACTGCGCCGAACCCCTGGGATATGGTGGAAGGGAAGTATGCCATCGGGACGCGCATAGAAGGGAAGGTGAAGAGTCTCACAGACTTCGGCGCGTTCATCGGACTCGAAGAGGGCATTGATGGATTGATCCACATTTCCGACATGTCGTGGACGAAACACATCAAGCATCCCTCTGAACTCTTCAAGAAGGGTCAGAAGGTTGAAGCCGTGGTCTTGCGGATCGACAAGGAAAAGGAGCGGCTGTCGCTCGGGTATAAGCAGCTCGGGAGCGATCCATGGGACGCCGAGATTCCGAGCCGGTATGGTGTCGGGGATGTGGCGGTCGGGAAGGTCAGCAAGATCGCCGACTTCGGTATCTTCGTCGAATTGGACGGGGGAGTCGAAGGGTTGATTCACATCAGCGAGGCTGGTCTCGACCCACAGGCCAAGCTCGAAGAGAAATTCAAGCTGCTGGACGAAGTGACGGCCAAGATCATCAAGGTTGATCGTGAAGAGCGGAAGATCGCGCTCAGCCTGCGCGATCACCAGATGGATTCCGATCGTCGGCAGGTCGATGAATATCATTCCGCTCAAGGCACGTTGGACCAAAGCTTGGGTCGTGCGGCAAAGCAGAGCCGGAAGCGAAACCAAGCCGAGGACGAGAAGTAGGTGCGATTCACTAGGTCTCAGAATAGCCGGGGGCGCGTTCGCGCCTCCGGCGCTGTGAGTGAGTAATAAAATATGAGTGATGAAACAATAGAAAAGCCAGCCAAGCGAAGGATATTGCGCCGAATCTTCTGGGCGCTCGGCATCGGGCTGGCTCTGCTTTTCCTAATGAACCTATTCTTTCCTGACCTAGACTTTTCGATGGAGGATCGAGTTGGATTGATTCGTATCGAAGGGGTCATTCTGGATGCGCATTCCACGATCAGCGAGTTGAATCGTTTTGCCGACAACCCATCCGTAAAAGCGATTGTATTGCGAATTGACAGCCCCGGCGGCGGGGTTGTGCCGTCGCAAGAAATCCATGATGCGGTCCAGCGGGTTCGTAACAAGAGCAACAAGGCGGTGATTGCCTCAATGGGTACGGTGGCGGCGTCAGGGGGATACTATATTGCGGTTGCGACCGATCGGATCATGGCCAATTCAGGGACATTGACGGGAAGTATCGGGGTCATCATGGAGATGGCCAACGTCGAAGGGCTGCTCAAGAAGATCGGGGTCGAAGGTGTCGTGATCAAAAGTGGACGATTCAAGGATGTGGGATCGCCGCTCCGGAAGATGAGTGATGAAGAACGCGCGTTGCTCCAATCCGTAATGGACGATGTCCACCAGCAGTTTATTGAAGCGGTGGCGGAAGGGCGCGGGCTCGACTTGGCGGATGTGAAGGTCCTGGCGGACGGTCGAATTTTCACGGGCCGTCAGGCCAAAGCCTCAAAGCTTGTGGACGAACTCGGTGATCTCGACGATGCCATCCAGCTTGCGGCAGATGTGGCCGGCATCGAGGGCGAGCCGAAAGTCATAGAGCCGCGCCGGCGATTTTCAATCAGAGAATTGATTGAGTCACGATTGTCAGTGTTCTTGCCCAGGTTAGATTTTTACTCCGGGGTCAGTCTCAAGTATCTCATGGCATTCTAGCGCGTTCGGATCGACGCGCGAGTCGATTCATCGCCACGAAAGGGGAGCCCGATATGACGAAGGCGCAAATCATCGAGCGCGTATCCGAAAAGGTTACAACCTTGACGAAGCGGCAGGCGGAAGTCGTCGTCAATACGATTTTCGACTGTGTGCGTGATTCGTTGAAGAACGGTGATAAGACGGAGATCCGGGGGTTCGGCAGTTTTCGGCTGCGGGCTCGTCGGATGAAAGAAGGGCGAAATCCCAAGACTGGCGCGACCGTGGCGGTCCCTGCCAAGAAGGTGCCGTTTTTCAAAGCCGGCAAGGAATTGAAAGAACTTCTGAACCAGTCATAACAGGAATCTCATCATGAACTCACCAGAATCCCAGGATGCGGTCGGGATAGATGTCCGTTGGACGGACGAGGCCTCCAAGCGGCTTGAGCGGGCACCGCTATTCTTGCGCGGCATGGTTCGTCGCTTGGCCGAGAAGAAGGCTCGAGAGTTTGGCTACGCAGAGATTACAGGGGAGATTCTCGATCAGTTCAAGAACCAAATGATGGGCGGTATGGGCGGCGAATCCGGCATGGCGGACGCTGCGGAACAATTGAAGCAAGGCCATCTCCCCTGGACTGCTGCCGCCAAAGAACGGATGAATACTGTTCCGGAATTCATGCGCAGCATGACTAGGCAAATTGCAGAAGAGATCGCTCGAGAACGGGGCCATCTCGAGGTGAACGTCGAGCTCTTCGAAAAGGTGGAAGCGCTGGGAGATTTCCGTGAGGCCTCGGCCCCTCCGTTGGAGTGGAGCGAGGGGGCGTTGGCCCAGCTTCACGAGAAACTGAAACAGTCGCCGCCGATCGCCGTTGAATTCGTCACCGACATGCTGAAGCGGGACACTGAAGATTTGGCAAGAGAGAAAGGCATGACGAGGATCGACGAGTCGATGCTGCTTCAGCTGTGGGGCGCGCCTCAGGAGCGGGTCTCATGGACCGATGAGGCATGGAAGCGACTGCAGACGTCTCCGGATTTCGTACGTAGCGGAATCCGTAAGGCCGCTGAGCGCAGGGCGCGTAAGCTTGGGCTCAAAGAGATCGATTCCGATCATCTGACGACCTTCCGGAATCAGGCCATGATGAAAGCCGTTAAACGGATTCGCTCATTCGGGTACAACGAGCTAACGTTTGAGGCGTTCGATACGGCGCTGGAGAAGACCAAGCGGCTGCAGGGGAATGAACAGGCGGAAAAACGTCTTCAGGAAATTCGTGGGCATTTTGCCGATCCGGACGTGAAGAAACCGGAAGGTGGGACACTCGGTGCCGACTTGATGGGCCGCTTTCGCCGGTATCTTAAGGGAGAGGGGACTCTCTAGCAGAATACCGCGGAGGATTATAGGGTCGTGCTTCCTCGCTGAAACCTTCGACGTAGGATAGGAATAAGCTTAATGCGTCTCAGTGTGAAGTCGGGCCTGATTTTTCAGTATGCAGAGTAACTACTCAGATCTCAGCGGCCACGATTGAATTGTTCGGCAACCTGCCATGGCCGCCCTTTCCTCCAGCTCATATGAACACAACTGGCTCTTCACGCCGCTCTCGCCGTGTCCCAGCCGATCTAGCCGAACGAATCATTATGAGGTAAGAGCAGGGGCCGTTTGAGGACGGCCCCTGCTGTATTAGAGGGCCGCCGTCTGTTGGGGCCAAAACTTATGACGGATTTGCGGGAGAGGCTCGCTATCGAAATTGGGGATGTCGTAGAGACAGCGATCGATCGTCGCCACCTCATCCTCGGTCAAATCCAAGGTGACCCTCTTCTTCCAAAACTGATCGAGGGTAAAATAATCTCCTGACTCCGGCTTCTCAGCCAAGAGCGCCTTCATTTTATCAAAGCCTGCCGTCTCCACCCCGGGAACGCGTCCCTTATTGCGGTCGTGACACCAATGTAGTATCTCGGCGATTCCGTACATCGACAACTCAATCTTCATCATCTTGCTCATGGATTCCTCCTTACCAGTTAACATTATACCCCAAACCCTCCGCCGTTTTCAAAGCCGTCGTAGAGCAGGCCAGGACTGGTAATGTCACGTTTCGTCTGGGAACGTTTCGCAGCTGGATTGATTGCCAGGAGAAAGCAGCGGTCTGTATACTGGCGCGACTTGCTCTGACTGGAAATCCTAGTTAGAGGGCACACTTATGCAGATGTATCTTCACGTCGCTAGTTCCCTACTCAGGGAGTGGTGCATCATCAGAAGGGGCGGCGGCCATAACAGACCGAGGCCATGGAACCTGGTGACCGTGGCGACAAGTCTCTTCTTGCTTGTGGTAAGCGGATGTACCAAGCAAGACCCCTACATGCCGCCAGATCTTTTCTACTACTTTGCCAGCTACAAAGTTGGTAGGAACCCGACGACCGTCACACCCACTGATGTCAATCAAGACGGGTTTACCGATTTGCTGACGACCAACATCGGCAGCAACACGCTTTCGATTCTCTTGGGTAACGGTGACGGCACCTTTCGCGATCAAGTCCAACTGAGTACATGCAAAGAGCCCCGATCGCTGGCCCTCGGGATGTATAACAATGACCCATACCCCGATGTGGTCTTGGCTTGTTCCGGGGGCGACGAAGTCGCTGTACTCCTCGGACGAGACGATGGGAAATTTGAAGAAGGTCCGCGCTATCCAGTACATCGGACTCCCATTGCCATTGCCAGCGACGATCTCAACGGCGATCATGCGCCGGACCTCGTGGTCGCATTGCGAAACGACAAGATCAAGATATTCCTGGGGACTGGCACCGGTGAATTCACCCATGGGGCGCAGTACGAATACGGTGATACGCCCACATCCGTCGCGTTGGCCGACTTGAACGGCGATGGGAAGATTGATTTGGTCGTGACGAATGGGGGGCCGATGTCAAACGCGGTTTCCATCTGGGTTGGGAATGGGGATGGCACGTTTCGCCCTCCCACTGACTATCGGACGGACAAACGTCCGCTGGGGGTGAGTTTTGCCGACTTCAATAATGACCGGATCCCTGACCTGCTTGTGATCAATGGGGAGCGGGATAGCTTCACAACATTTGTCGGCAACGGTAATGGGACTTTCCAGCCAGGGCGCGACTCTGGTGCAGATGCCGGACCAAATTTCGGGCTCGCCCGTGACTTTAACGGCGATCATCGCACCGACGTGGCCATCGTCAATCTTCAGTCGAGTGATCTTTCCATTCTCTTTGGCCAAGGCGATGGGACATTCGAATATCCACCGAGAAACTATCGGACGAAGCCTGGCCCCTTCGCCCTCGCAATCTTCCGAGTCACGACAAAGGAGGCAGAAGAGCCTGGGCTTGTGACGGCGGACAACGGCAATGGAAGCGTCTCTATCTTTCTCCATCGAGGATTGAAAGCGGTGACCGCTCCCGTTGTGAATACGCGGTGAGGTTTGTGAGACTCCTTCTGATACATGGGAGTGACCGCAAAGAGCGGTCTGCTTGACAGCCTATTGACCCTCGGCTAGAGTACCCGACAGTGCGGCTTCAGGCTTGTTGACGCTCTGTTTCGAGGACACCAGTGAGATCATTTGGGTGGTGGTTTGCTATCGGCGCGCTGCTCACCCTGTCTGTGTTGATGGTGCAAGGGGGCGTACGCGACTTGCTTGACGGAGCCCCTCCCGGCAGTGGCGCTAGCCCGTACCTCTCCTTTGGCACCACGATTTTCGGCGGAGGATTGTTGGCAGGTTGCGTGGCATTGGTGATGAATCGACTCCGGTAGACACAGAGTCTAAGGACTGGCGCGTCCATGCACTGTTTGAGATGCAAGGGATTCATGATGGTCGAGCGTCACTATACGCTGGTGAATCGACGCCTCTACGCCCGTTGTTTGAATTGCGGGTTCTGGATTGATCTTGCCGACCTGCTCCGCTTCTTTCATAAAGTGATCGACAGCGGTTTTCGCGGAGGGAAGGTGTGGGAGTCATTCACGCTATGAGTAGGAACCATGAGTTCATGATGACAAGAGACTGCGATAAGTCCTATCGGAAGAGTTCCCTCGCCAGCGCTGCGGGGGTGTTCATTGGTCTAGTGTTGATCAGCGCCGAGGCCGTCACTCCACCCATCGCTCTAGCTAAGAGCGTAGCGGCTCAACCGGTGCCTGTCCGAACTACGATTGCCACGCATCAGTCCCCTCCGTGGCGAGTCGCTCCAGCCCATGGCATTCTTCTCAAGGACCTCAATAGTGGGCGTGTCTTGTACGAGCACGATGCCGGGAAGCGAATGTCCCCCGCAAGCCTTACGAAAATCATGTCGGCCCTAGTCATTCTGGAAAAAGGTCAGTTGGATGATCTCGTCACGATTAGTCCCAATGCCGCACGGGCTCACAAGACGCACTTGCGAGTGAAGGCAGGCCAGGTCTTTAGGCTGGAAGATCTGCTGAAGGCCATGTTGATCATGTCCGCGAACGATGCCTGTCTTGCAGCAGTGGAGCATGTGGGTGGCGACGAAACACAGTTCGTGACTCTCATGAATGCCAAGGCTGCGGCCCTCGGCTTGGCTGATACACATTTCAGTAATGGCTGCGGGTTCGATAACCCGGACCATTACTCGACGGCCGAAGACCTCGCCACGTTGAGCCTCATTGCCCTCGATCAGCCGATCTTCCGGCAGTTGGTCCGTGAGGAACGTGCCATCATCACCCCTGTCAACGGTCATCATGGGTATATCTTGCACACCACGAACAGATTGCTGGGGCGTATTCCCGGTGTCGAAGGGATAAAGACAGGATTTACCTCAAAGGCCGGCCGATGCCTTATTGCCAAAGTCTCTCAGAACGGGAACGATCTTCTCCTCGTGATCCTCAACTCCAAGCGTCGTTGGAATACCGCAACGAACCTCATTACCTACGGGCTACAGGTCGCCGAAGCTCCCCACTGAATACCTCTGTTTGATCAAGTCGACAAGCACCTAGGCTGAGCCAAGAAGGCCGTCAATGGTTGAAGGATGTCACCAGTTTGCCTGTTCGAGCAAACCTTCCAAGGGGATGAGACTAAGGCTCATCAGATTCAGTATGTCTCTGCAAGGGGATGCGGTGGAGCGAGATCGTATGGAGGCTCACAGGCCGGCAAGAAGGATGTAAAGTATTCTGGAGCTACAAGAGCGCATTGGGGCCAAACCTTACGGCCCGACGTGCTATCGAAGCGGGGAAAACTCGACGTTTACATCTTTCCCGAGATAGTTGATGACGAACCCCTGTTTGTCGTAAGCCAGTATGGCTCCCATCACGTTTTCGTCCCCATAGTCTTCCTGCCCCAGGATTTTCCGCACATCATCAGGGCTTTCGCTGTTCAACACGTTACGAAAGATGCCGCGGGTCTTATAGGAGAATCGATTATTGATAAAGATCAGGTCGACCTTGCCATCCTGGATGCGTACGCCAGCCATCGGACCGGTCGGTTTGCGTTGGTCGAGCAAGAAGATAAACAAGGCCTCCTGCTCCACTTTAATCCCAGGAATTTTCTCATTCACCAGAGAGTCCACGGCGGCGGCTTCAGGATCTCCCAACTTGACTCCAAACAGTGAAATGTCGACACTCTTCAAGGTCTTTGGGTCCATCACGTCGTTCTTGCTCAATTCGTATGGCTCGCCATAACCGGGGGACGCCCATGCGCCGATTCCGGCCATCACCATGCAGGTTAGCGTGACGACTCGCAGTAAATCCTTCATCGACTCCTCCTTACCCGTGGATTCCGAGAAATGTAGGGCGTTTGAAATCTATTGGCGAAATTGGTGGGACCATGCAGATATCTGTGCATTTTATCGAACGGTCCGAGAACTTGCAAGGAACGGGTGGATACGAGGGGCCATATGATCAAACAATCTGTGTTGTGGGGATGGGTGGCAGGATTCAGTGTCATGGTGGTCTTAGTTGGTTGTGCGGGAACGGAGCCGCTGTCGGCAGGGAAGTTTCTCTAAGACCAGCTTGGCGGAAAGCAGTCAATTTCCGCAGTCGTTGTTCAGTTTGTGGCCAATGTGGCCACCGATACCAGGATCAATGGCCGGTTTGTGACTACCGATATTCGGAAACTCAAGGGCCACCCCGTCGATCAAGTTTGTATGGCGACAGGAGGGCCCTGCACATATAGCGGGCGCCACATGAAGCTGACCCATGCCGGGATGAAGATTTCCAATGGGAACTTTAGGGCATTAGTGGAGGACCTGGTGAAAGCGTTGGATACGTTCAAGGTGCCGGCACAGGAAAAGGGAGAACTTCTGGCTCTTCTTGAGCCAATGAAGAGGGATATTGTCGAAGCTCCGTAGCGAGTATGAAGCGATTGAGGCGGACCGATCCGTTCCCACTTGTTTCTATACTGAAGAGGTTAGATGGTGTGATGGGTGTTGATGAGGAGGGTTCCGAGGTGCCGGAGCCGTTGAAAGTATGGTCGACAGTCTTCTTCAAGCTCGTCGGTCAGGCTATCCAGGTCGGCAACGCAATCTTCGACGATCCCGAGCCGTTGCGCATCAAGTCCCTCAGGACTATCGAGGAAATACACCACGCATCCGCTGATCACCGTATCCAGTGTCATCAGTGGCCCCTCATGCTGGCGTCCCACTTGAGGCCATCGCTCCTCCTTGTGGGCTTGCCAGAGAGACAGCACGGCATCCCGATACATTCTGTAGATCTCCAACGATTCAGCCTGACTCAGTTCCGACCGATCCACCCTAGCGCATGGAGTAATAGGACGGCAAGCGCACAGAGGCCAAGCCCCCAGAATCGGTAGTCGATGTCTTCTCGGCCGACACACCACTCGATGACCGGTCCACGCCACGAGGGCGGTCCGATCGACAGGAAGGCTCCTTTGGCAATCATGCCACCTGCCGTTACCATCCAGAGCCATTGGTAGGGCAGGTCTTGCGCGGCAAAGAACAAGAAGAGGCCTCCGATGATCGCGAGAAGCTCCCACCGCAATATTGTAGGGGACTGCTGCAGAAACTCGTGGACCTGCGCGATGATGTAGCGGGGAGCCACCAGGAGGATCACGCCGTCGGCCAGCCAAATCCAGGCAAGTGCGGCCAACGCATAGTCCCTCAAAGGGAAAACCCCGACAGTACGCGACCCCTGCTCTCATGATGCGTGGAACTCATGGGTAGAGTCCACGATGGAGATGAGCTTGGGCGACTTTATCGATCCCGCTCATCAGGGCAGCCATACGCATGGAAGTTTTTCTGGAGAGGGAAAACTGTAATGTCCGATGGAAGGCGTTGGTCAGAATATCTTGCAAGCGTTCTTGGATGTCCCTGGCTTTCCAGAAAAAACGCTGCACATCCTGCACCCACTCGAAGTAGGAGACGATCACGCCACCGGAGTTGGCTAGGATGTCCGGAATGATAAAGACCCCCTGGTCTTGCAGAATGTGGTCGGCCTCCAGGGTCGTCGGACCGTTCGCCCCTTCGGCGAGAATCCGGCAGCGCAGTTTCGCCGCATTGCGTTCGGTGATCTGCTCGGAGAGCGCGGCGGGAACCAGCACGGTGCAGTCGAGTTGGAGTAATTCGTCGTTGGAGAGCCAGTCTCCCAGCCTGGTATCACGGAGAGATTGGCCGTCGGTCTTGTAGCGTGTGAGGAGTTCCGGAATGTCCAAACCGTTCGAATTGTGGATACCTCCGTTCACGTCGCTCACGGCGATGACGCGTGCGCCACACTCCTGCATGATGCGAGCGGTATGGGCCCCCACGTTGCCGAACCCCTGTATGGCGACGGTGGTGTTCCGAATGTCGAGCTTGAGGTGACGAAGCGCTTCGATCGTGACATAGACCACCCCGCGGCCGGTGGCCTCCTCACGTCCCAGGCTTCCTCCAATCGATAAGGGCTTGCCGGTCACGACGCCCGGCACCGAATATCCCACCTGCTGACTGTAGGTGTCCATGATCCAGGCCATCACCTGGGCGTCTGTGCCGACGTCTGGGGCAGGCACGTCCTTTTCTGGCCCGATTAACGGGAAGATTTCCGCTGCATAGCGCCTGGTCAATCGTTGTAATTCTGGTCGCGACAACTGTTTCGGGGCGACTGCCACGCCACCCTTGGCTCCGCCATAGGGCAGGTCGGCTAACGCGCATTTCCAGGTCATCCACATGGCGAGTGCCGCAACTTCCCCAATATTCACGTCCGGATGATAGCGAATGCCGCCCTTTGTGGGGCCGCGGGAAGAATCGTGCTGCACACGATAGCCAGTATAGACCTCGACTCGGCCGTCATCCATTCGAATAGGCATGCTGACAATCAGTGACCGCTGAGGAAGTTTCAGCCGCTCGCGTAAATTGTGATCAAGCTCCATGGCCTCGGCTGCCTGATCAAACTGGGCCACCGCCAGTCGAAAAGTCGGTGTGTCGAGTTCGTGCATGGGGTGTTCCTTTGGTCAGGTTTGCAGCGGGGATGTCGAAGTGAGGTGGTGACCCTGGTGCTCCTGCCTCATGATGCCGGGCGGGAGACTCATCCATTGAATGTTGAATGTTCGCGCGAATTCCTGTGCCACCTGCTGTGCGACGGTTATAGGGGATAGAGCGGACTGCCGGACTTCTGCCATGGATGTGATGTGGCACTGTGCCAGGCCGCAGGGCAGGATATGAGAAAAAGGGGATAGATCCAGATCGACGTTGAGCGCAAATCCATGAATCGTAACCCCATGATCGATCCGGACTCCGATCGCAGCAATCTTGGCATCAGCATGATTCCAGCGAACCCAGACGCCAGATTTCTTCTCGACGCGATAGCCCTCAATCCCCCATCGCGCGAGGGTATTGATCAAGACCTCCTCCAACTTCCGAACATACTGTTTCGGTCCTGAGCAATAATGTGACAACTTGAGGATCGGATAGCCCACGACCTGTCCTGGCCCATGGTAGGTAATCGAGCCGCCACGATCGACGGGCTGGAGGCTGGCGCCTGTTCGGCGGAGAACCTCTTCCCCGCAGTCCCAATGCGTTGGTTGGGTGCTACGGCCCAGGGTATAGACTGGCGAGTGCTCAAGGAGCAACAGCGCATCCTCTTGTCTCTCCGCAATCCGTTCTTCCTGTAGCTGTTTTTGAAGTGTCCATGCCTCGGCATAGGGGATCGGTTCGGAAAACCGGATGAGCGTGCCCACTTGCGTGGTAGGCGTCGGGAGAGGCTCACGCCCCTGTCCTAGGAAATCGTGACCTTGCTGTGACGCATCGGCATGACTCATGGGATAGCCTTCGGTGGCGAGGGCTTCTGAAGCGAGATCGTGGATTGGATGTTCTTTCTCTGGATGGCCAATTGCAGGGTCGGCTGGTCTCCAGAACGTCGGATGGAGTGCCAAAAGTCACCGAGGTTGTAAATCTGATGTTGGTCGACGGCGGTAATGATATCGCCGTTCTGGAGGCCTCCAGCGGCGGTTGGCCCTGCTGGCTCCAGATTGAGGGCCAGGACCCCACGGTCGCCTTCCAGTCCGAAACTGGCCATGATACTCGCGGTGATGGTGACAGGTGTGAATCCGAGGTCGGGACGAAGGACCGACCCGCGGACGATCATCGATTGAATATGGGGGTAGATGGCCTCCATCGAAATCGCATAGCTAATGGCCTGAGCGGAGGGGGCGATGGCCACGTTGATTCCGATCACATGACCCGACAGATCGACAAGTGGGCCTCCGCTATTTCCTGGGTTGATGGCGGCATCGGTTTGGATCAGGTCATAGAGTGTTTCGCCGTCTGGGGTGAGCACCGAGCGATCGACCGCGCTGACGACCCCCACCGTGACGGTTGAGCCTCCCTTGAGCGCGAGAGGGTTGCCGATTGCGACGACCGACTCGCCAATCTCAAGCACGGGAGAAGGGCTCAGCATGGCGGGAACTAGGTCCGAGGCTGTGATCTTCACGAGGGCCAGGTCGAGCAAGAAGTCACGGGCGATGACACGGCCTGGGGTGAGTCGCCCGGTTGAGAGTCCCACCACCAGGCTCTTGATGCCCGAGACCAGGTGATTGTTCGTCAGGATGTATCCGCTCTCGTCGATAATGACGCCGGACCCAGACCCCGATTGGGCTTGCGTGGGAGTTGTCGGCACGCCGCGCGTGAGAATGGTGACGACTGAAGGGCGCACCTTTGCCACGACCGCGGGAACCGACAGGGATTTTTCGAAGGGGGGGACCGATCCTATCACTGGTTCAGCGTAAGCGTTCAGGCCGTTCAGTGCAAAGGCGATGACAAAAATGAATAGAACTGTATAAGAAGTAAAGAGGAGGGAGTTCGTCTGTATTGTGCGCACTGTCGTCATGGGGCCTCGTCTTTTCGCGTCGGCCTCATTGTGGCACAAGTACTCTCAGGGTGAAAGGCGTAGAATAGAAAA